>VFQM010001939.1_pt1 | contig 16610 bp, 21 predicted proteins | sample 3512391 | NCBI WGS metagenome assembly VFQM01 (sample SAMN10412369, study PRJNA504923) | tailings metagenome | isolation source: Replicate 1 from Balatoc abandoned mine | place: Philippines
TCAACCGTCTGGTCAGCGGCATGCCGCAAAGCGGACGGGGTGCCCTGCAGGACCTGGTGGCGCGGCGCGGAACCTATATTGAGGCGCTGCTGGGCGGCACGGCCACGATGGAGACTTTTGTGGAAAACGCTGCTTTGCCGTTCGCTCGGGCGGTGAATGCGACGCTCGCTGCGGCTGCGGTGTCGGACAAGTCGCCTGCGCTGAGCAAGCCTGCCGCGCAGAAGTTCATCAAGCCTCGGGCCGATGGCAGCATCATCATCCCGCCCCAAAGCAGTTGCACCTACACGGTCGGCGGCCTGTGCATGGACCGTGCCCTGCCCGCTCCGGTGAAGGGCGATGCCCTGATCCTGACGCCCATCGCCGGGCAGGTGCCAGAGGCCATGCAGCCCTTGATGGCGGTGGTCGCCGCTTCGGCAGGCAGCGATCAGGTATCGCGCAATCGCGCCCAGCGCATGTTGTGGGCGCTGATGTCGGCGGGCACGCAGGAGGGGGAGCGTGTGTCGCAGGCAACCCTGAAAGACCTCGATGCCATCGCCCCCGGAGGCGCCCAGCAGTTTCTGGACTATCACAAGGCGCAGCTTGCCAAGCAGGGCGCGTCCCGGCCGGTGTCCGTCAATGCGCGTGACGCTGACGATGCGGCCATTGCGCGGGAAATCCTGCGCTTGCAGGAGGCAGGCGAGCGCATGGACAACGGCAAGGGCTATGGCTATTCCATGGTCAACGACGGCGCCATTGCAGCGCGGGCGACCGGCACGGCTCCGCTGGAGGCCAAGGTCGAACTGCTCAATGACACCTACGACGAGCAGGCGTTCCGGCCCGGGGCCTACAACTTCAAGGCGCTGGCCAAGAAGCAGCGGGCCTACCCGTCACAGCGGCATACGGACGGTGCTGGCCCTTATGGGCTAGGCGGCTATATCTCGCCGGCAGGGCCTCTGGATGTGGGTAACGCAGAGGACGTCATCAAGGCGCTGGCCGACAATGGATGTCTTTACTCGGCGCCGGCACAGAGTCCGTTGACAGCCGATGAGCTGATCAAGCAGCTGGCTGCAGAGGAGCTGGCTGCTAAGAAGTGTGCTTACGCCACGGCGCAGGGAGGCGTTATGAATGTGGGCCGCGCGGAGGATGTGGCCAAGGGACTGGTGTTCCTTGGCGAGCAGGTGATTTTTGAAGGATCGAGCCTGGACAAGCCAACGCGCGGCAGCCGTCAGGTTTCTGGCGAGTTGTCCAAGCGCAAGGCCGGTGCTGTGTCCAAGGCCGTTGTGAAGGGATTGCAGGATAGTCCGCAGGCGCTGAACCTGCTGCACGTTGCCCAAGCGGCAACGGGGCGGCACTGGAGTCAGGAGTGAGGCTGGAATTTTTGCGGCTGGAGTGCTGCAGATTCCATCACCGCAGTGCGGTGCGGGGCCAGTCCGTACCGCGAGGTGTTGGCGATGAGTTGGCGCGGGTCGAGGTGATGCCAGAGCAGGCCGCAGTGGAGGCAGGCATAGGCTTGGCTTGATGCGAGTGCGAGCGGCTTCCCAAGCAATGCGCGGAGGAAGCCTCTCTTTGGAAAAAAACGGTCAGCATCCAGCGCCCCCTCGACAACATTCAGGGATGCGCAACTCGGGCAGTAGTGCGATTGAGCGTGTTTGGGTTTGGCCGTTTTCATAAATGTGTGGATGGATTTTGTCCAATCCACAGAATGTGGCAAGTGAATGCGTCTAAAGGGGTCAACTATGGTGAATGAGCAATTAGCAACGCGGGGCGATGACAATTTATCGAGCAGCAGCGGTATGGAGGTCTCGGAGGTCAACTACTTTGCGCACGAAAAATATCGGCTTGTGGGGGCCATCAATGCGTCGCTTGAATTTGCTGGGTCGTTCACAGACTTGCTGATCTGTGAAGGCGAGCCTGTGACAATCAAGTCAGCGCAAGGGGTTGTCTGCCTGTCTGAAATGAACCTTCTCGGGACCGACATGGTGGTCACACAGCAGGACATTCAGGATTTTTTCTGCCACTTCCTTGGGGAGCAGCCCGTCACCACGAACGCGCGAGACTACTGGGAGCAGAACGTGGGTCCGGCATTGGCGGAGCATGGATCGGTGAGCCGGTCCGCATGCACTCCAAACGGTGAGTATTTGCGGGTTTCGCTTTTCCAGCAAAAGCGAGGCCGCAATTCGATGGTGATTCGGGTCACTCGACCGCCGCAAGAACTCGATAGCCTTGGATTGCCCGCTCCCCTTTTGAAGCGTCTCAAGGTGAACCCGCGAGGCTTGCTGGTCATCACCGGCCCCACTGCAAGCGGCAAAACATCGACGGCGCTGTCCATTCTTGACTGGCTGAACAAGAACACTGCAAGCCACATTGTCACGGTGGAAGACCCCATTGAGTTTCCCATGGAACGCGAGCATTCCGTGTTCACCCAGCGCGAAGTCGGGACGGATGTGGATACATTTGCCGCTGGTTTGCGTGATGCAATGCGCCACTCTCCAGATGCGATATTGGCCAGCGAGGTCCGTGACAAAGAGTCTGCTGAGGCGGCGATCTTTGGGGGTGAATCGGGCGCGCTCATGATTGTTACGACCCATGGGCGCTCTATCACGGGCACCCTGCGCAAGTTGCTTGCGTTGACGGGTGACCAGGCGGGGGCCATGCGTTCGGTGATGGCTTGGTCACTGATGGGGGTTATCCGGCAGGATCTTGCGCCGCACTCCAATGGCAAGGGGTACTCCATGGTGTGTGATGTGCTGATTCCCGGTGAGCAGGTCCGTCAACGCATCGAGGACGGCGAATGGCTCAAGCTGGAAAAGCAACTGCAGGGCAACGTCCCATCCGACGAATTTTTCCCAATGGGTGAGATGGTCAACGATCTGGCGCGACGACGGGTCATCGCTCCGGACGTGGCCAGTGCGATTTTGAAGGGCGTTGGCTGAAGCCCCCATTTGGCAAGCCAAGAAAAAACCCCCTTGGGTGACCAAGGGGGTTTTTGTTTTGAAGTGCAAGTCAGGCGGTTTGCGCCTTTTTGCGTGGTGCTTTTGGCTTGAAGCCAAAACGCGCCCAGTGAGTGGGGTCAATCCGCATGGGTAGCACCGTGCTCTGATCGAGGTCGATGAAAGCACCGTGATTGTTGATGACCCCTTTGGTGAACAGGTTCCAGAGAATGCTCATGCCCTGGATCGTTACCGCCTGGTTGATGTAGAGCGACTGCCGCTCCAGCGCTTCCGCGAGGGAGCAGGATGGGCCATCGTCGTCATTCGTGACAAGGGGGTTCACCAAGTCAGGAAAGAGTTCGCCGGCATGCGGCAGGCGATTGATTTCACGCATGGCCCGCCTGTCGGCAGCGATCTCGCCGAGGATGGCCTGGCCTTGTGAGGTTTTGTTCCCAAAATCAAGCCAATAGGCCATCTTGTAGGACGTCTTCATCATAGCCTGCATGATCGCGTAGCGAGCCAAGCGGTTGTCCACCGCGCCGATCACCAGCTGGAAATCTCGCAGATTGGTACTCTCATCGAGCAGATCCGTTGATGCTTTCCAGACGGCCGTGCCGTTGAGCGCCATGTTGGCCCGATTCACCAGCGTGATGGCCTTGTACGTCCCGACGTCCGGTTGGTAGAAAGCCTGTCGGCCGATGTTGGACTGCGAAACGATGTCAGCATCCATCGCCGTGACATTGAGGCCGCCGGGATGGCCTTTGGCGATGAGGGCCCGGTGCAGGTTGACCAGGGCCTCGATGACCCGGCTGCCTGTCCCGCCTGCGCCCACCACCAGAACATTCACTTGCTTCGTGAGAAGCTCAGGATGAATGGAGTGTTCCATGGAGATGAACCTTGAGTTGCCCGTGTGCATCGATGTCGATGGCAAGGCGTTGATCAATGGCGTTGAGCCGACAAACGAGGGTGTTTCCTTCCCCTACGTTGCCAAGAACGGCGGCAATTTTGATGCTGCCGAGGTCGTCCTTGTCGTCGGTCTCACTGAAGCCTGCGGGGAACAGGCCGTGGCTGTGAAGGTCGAACACAATGTGCTCGCCTTCCTTCGTGACGACTTCCTTGTAGTCAATGTGCGCCCGCCCCTGTGACAAGGGGTGGCGTATGGCGAAACGCCAGTCATCCAGCGTTTCATCCCAGACAAAAGCCGCAGCGACTTCGTTGGGAAGATGCTGCTTGGCGTGGGCCTTGAACATCCGCCAGAACTCGACGGGGGGAGCACTGCAGCGAAATTCAACAGTGCTTTCCAACGAGCCGAAGGGGATCATGGCCGATGGAGCCTTGGCCAGGGGCAACAAGGCATAGAGCCAGGCGGTACTCAGCTCGCGCCAGAGGCCCTGACTTGACACCACATACCGCACCCCAGTTTCAGCCAGGGGCTGATGAGGTACGGACCGTGCGGCATGGATGACGGGAAACTGGTCCCGAAGAACCTGTTCGATGTTCATTGCTTTACCTTCATTTTCGTGAGGTCTCCCACCGTGAAGTCCAGATCAACCAGACGTTTGGGTGGGAAGGTTTGTTTCGGTGCGCGAAGCATCTCTGTCCAGAAGACGAGAGGCTCCATGCCTTGAATCAGCCGATTGCGCGCATGGACATTGGCATGGGTGAATCGGCTTTGGAAAAACGCGTTTTCCCATGCGATGTTGGGCGCGTCATCCGGTGGTTTGATGGACGTTCCCTCGCAGACACGACCGGAGTCGTAGACGTTGAAAAATGGCGCCTGGCAGAGCTTTGTGTCGTAGTCAGGCCGCTTGGCCCCACGAAAGGCGTAAACGTAGAGGGACTCGCGTTCACGCATCCACACCAGTCCGGGGACGGGGAGCAGTGCACTCGCTTCCAATTTTTCACCTGCTGATCCATTGGTTTTGAAGAACATGGCGCGTTTGCCAGGCTCGCTGTACCAGATGGTTTTGCCACCGCCGTAGGCCAGCAGGGTTGGCTCAACCCATACCGCGCCGTGCTTGTGGGCCGAATCGGACAGGCCGCCGTGAAGCGTTTCCAGGTCCGTGTAGGTAAACAACCTCCCTGCCTGGATGGTGGGTTTGTTGTTGATGCTGGCCACCTGGTGGATGGTCGCGATGGCTTCAGAGTCACCTGAATAAACAAGAATGGCCTTGCTCAATTGCAGTGACGCACTGCCGACGCTGAGTGATGATGTGAGCATCAAATTTCCTTTTCCGGCAAGAGCCGTAGAAATGAGCACAGTTGGGCGTAGAGGCCCATTTGCGCCTTGTAGGCGGTAATGAGGGATGGCCAGGTCTCTGGCTTGTCGAGTTCAGCGCGGAGGTCAAAAATGATCTCTGCGCCCTCGCCGCATTCGAAGGCATCCCTTTCTGCCGCATCCATGATTTCGAGACCGATGTCCAGGTCATCCCACACAACGATCGCGAGTGCGCCATAGTCGGCGCCCAAATCGCGCTCCTCGAACGGTGCCTTCAGCTTGGAGACCTTCTTCACTTGTCCGATGAATCGCTGAGCCGCCTTGAGCAGCTTTGCATCCAGGGGGTCCAGCGACGCCCATTGAATCTTGCTCGCCTTGATGGGCTTAACCGGTTCGCCCCAACCCAGCAAATGCGCGTGTCCGCCGAAAGATTCGACAACGCGTGCCTTGGTGACCGGGGTGTCTTCAAGGAACTGGGCAATGTCTTCCGGTGTGGGATCTTCACCTTCCAGCGCCATGGCAGCAAACTCTTCGTCGGAATCGGCTCCGTAGAAGTAAAGCATCTCTGCGTAGCTCCCGAAGTAGGAAGGCTCGTAGAGGCGCAGGTTGGCCGCGTGAGCCATCTGCAGTGCCTCTGTCACATACCATCCCAGCCCGGCCTGTACCTGGTTCAGTCGCTCGACCGTGGCTTTCAGGCCGAACACGGTCAGATTGGATTCCGCGCAGCCGCGCAGGGTGATGTATCGCGCATCTCCTTCAGTTTCGATAACCAGGCACACGTGCAGCGGAAGCTGCATTTGCGGGTCAAGGTCTCTGAGGTTGGCGGTGTTGAGGATTTGCGGCGCGATGGCCGCATTCAGGGTTGTGAATTCTTGATCGAGAAAACGAACGCCTTGCTTATGCAGCTGTACGCTGAATTGGGCAAGGCGTTGTTTGTCTTCTTTGTCCGAGGTCAGGCTCGGGGGTACATCGGGTGCGATTTCTGGCAGGCACCAGAGACCGGCGCCCGGTGCATTCATCCCCAGAAACCGAAGGCCTGTTGCGGCACCGGAAGCGGATGCGATGTCAATCGTGAATTCACCACCTGCATGAGTATCGAGGAGCATTGTTTGCTGCCTTTGATGTCAGAGGGGGTTTGGTTGTCCAAGGGGGACAGCTTGTCGCCATCCACCTTGCCTGCGGCCATGTCGGACATAGCCTTGAGGATGCTGGTTGTCATCCTTTGGAGCCCGCAGCACGCGTGAACGTGTAGACGGAAACACCATTTTTGGTCACCGGCCCCTCGACCAAGGCTGTGAGCAGTTCGGGGTACTGCGCAGCGTAGAAGTTTTTCACTTCTTCTGGCGAGGAGGTGGGGCTCGGATCGTTCAGCGAGATGCTGGCGTAGGAGAACTTGCGCGTCAGGACGGTTGTTTTGACTGCCATGGGTGTCTCCTTACAGTGTGAAAGCGCCCAGCAAATCGGCACCCGGTTTTTCAGCCGGGGGATTCGAGTCACTGGGGGTTTCAGGGGCGCCTTCGGAGCCCTCGTCATCCTCGTTGTCCAGAAGCCCCGCCGGAGCCGCGTTTTTCAGCGGTCTCGCCGTCCGCGGTTTGGGCGCGGGGGTGGCGGCTGCAGAGACTTCCTTGCAGGATTCCTTGGCCAGCACATCCATCGCGGCAATTTGCTCAGCGACGCTGACGTTGCTGCTGGTAAAGGACGTGAGGATTTCGGCCATGCTGGCATCGAGCTCAGCGGCAGTGCCGGTGAAGCGCTTTGCGAGCAAGGGACGGCCTACTGTGGGGATGGGGTGAATGTCGAAGGCGATTTCGCCATCGTTCATTGCCGCGATCTCGATTTTGATCTTGGCGCCTGCATTGAGCAGTGGGGAGAGCGTTGTGAAAAACATGGTGGTTCCTGGTGAGGGGAACCACTGCCCATACCGGGAGTGGTTCCCGGTGGGGGTTGATGCAGCGCGAAAAGCGCAAGGCCTGCGAGCTGCAGGAAGCAATGATCAAAAGATCAATGGAAACATTCTAGACAGCGTTTGAGCGATATGCAAATGAATGCGCCCAAAAGAAAACCCCCCAGGGCATGACCGAAGTCAGTGCCGTGGGGGGCGTTCGGGGTGCTGTCATGCAAATGACAGCGCGGGGGTTAGCCCTTGGTCCATTTCATGGCTTTGGGGATCAGCCCGATGTATTCGAAATCCTTGATTTCGAGGACGCCCTTCACGAAGTCATCCTTCTTGCCTGCAAGGAGCTTTGCGTATTGGCCGTCCAGGACGGTTTTGATTCCGAGTTCGGTACACAAGGCATCGATCTCGTTCTTGGTCAAGCGACCGAGAAAGTCGGCGTTGAGTTGCCAATGCTGTTCGATCTTCACTTCGAGGGTTTCCAGAATGCCCGTGATGTGTTGAATCTCCAGATCGGCCGAGGCGCTTGCTGCGACATGGCTCAGAGCGGCTGACAACTGCGCATTTTCGAGCGAGAGGCAATCCGCAAGCAGTTTGCCCACATTGGTTTCGGTGTGTTTCAAGCCCAATGCGGCGGTGTCTTCGCTCAGGTTTCTCGATGAGAGAACACTGGGGCGATGCAAGACGATGGCCAGCAGGACAGCCCGATTGGTGACGACATCGGCACGCTGGACAACACGCTTGAAGATCGCGCGCCAGACCTCCTCGCGGTACGTCTTGACGGCGTTCGATAGCGATGCAGGTTCCGCTGCCGCTGCTGCGCGTGCTGGCTTGGCATTGCTTGCAGGCGCTTTGGTAGATTCCGTCTGACCGCCCTGCCCCGTGGCTTTGGTGGGTGTTTCAGCGGATGTCTGCGGCGGCGCCTTTGCGGCTGTCTCAGCCTTGATGCGTGCAGCAACCATGCGCACGTTGCAGGCGGTATCGGAGCATTGGTCCTTGTAGACCTGACCCAGCTTGTCCGGGACTGCGGATACCGCAGCACCAAAGTTCTGGCAGGACCGACAGGCCTGAGCTTGTTCGGTGCCGACCCCTTTGGCGCCATCGGCGCGCAGCGGAATGATGGTGAAGTTGTCACCCGGCCGGATGATGCGGACCACCTGGTAGTCGTCACGCAGCGACTCGGCCAGCACTTCCAAGTGTGCGTCCGTTTTCTGGTCGTAGCACTGCTTGTTGGTGCAGTTGCCCGCAGTGAGCGTTTCAGTAAACAAGGCCTGCTGATTGCCCGTATTGAACTGGCAATTCTGGCAGTCTTCCTTCACGAAAATCGCAGATTCCAGGGACAGCGCCATGCGTTCGAGCATGTCCTTGAAAGCCGCCACCGAGGGGCGCTTTTCCTGTTTCAGGAGCATGGACAGAGCCACTTCCTGGGATTCCTTGCGCAGGACTGCGAGCAGTTCAGCGTGGCCAAGGGTGATGTCATCGTTGCGCAGTGCATCGCGCACGCTGGGGATGGCGTACATCAACGACAGGCGGCGGTCCAGCGTGGTGCGGTTCCAGCCGAGCATGCGCGCGGCTTCGTCACGATCGCCCTTGCAGGAGCCGAGAATGCGCGCAGCACTTTCGGCTTCATCCAGTGCGCTCATTTTTTCGCGCACCACGTTTTCGGTCAAAGCGGCGCGATCGGCCTCTTCGTCAGACATGGTTTGGACCATTGCAGGGATGGAAATCGACTCATCGTTGCCAAAGGCCAAAATGGTCGCACGGTAGCGGCGTTCGCCAGCGACGATCTGGAACCGGCCGTTGTCCGTGGGGCGGACCAGGATGGGTTGCAGAACGCCGACCTGTTTGATGCTGTTGGCCAGATCATTCAGGTGCGCTTCATCGAAGTGCTTGCGTGGGTTGTTCCCGCGGTCAATCAGGTTGACGGGGATGCGTGGGTGTTGTGTGGTTTGTTCTTGCATGGCTTCAAATGAAAGACGTGAAGCCATACCCTGCGGGAATGGCTCCCGGAGGGTTGAAGATTGCGCGTGAAGCGCGTTGGGGTTGCTATGCGGCAACTCGCGTGGAAAGATCCAGTGGCGGAATTGTTGTTCGCCTTGCGCATCGTGTCAAACGGGTGCGTGCAATAAAAAAAGCCAGCTCCGGGTGGCGGGCTGGCTTTTTTGATTACGTAGGGCCGCAGCTTTCGCCGTAGGCACCTGGTGGCAATTTCCATTCCTCCACAAAAATGGGGAGGTCGAAAGTGGTCTTGTTCCCCACCTCGACCCAGAAGGGATCGACGGGATAGGGTGTTCCTGAATCGGCGCGCTTTGTGACGCATTCGGTTCGATGGATCGTGACGCCGAAGCTTTCTTCGAGCGTCTTGATGCTGGCAAATTGCTTTGGTGCCATCACTCGGATAGTGGCCCACTGATCCTTGCTGCCGAATATGCAGGTACGGCAGGAGGTTCTCCCGAAATGGTTCTCATATGCAGGATGGGGCTGGACTTTCCAGCGCTCCATGATGGCCCATACCCGTTCTTCAGGCCATGCGTGCACGGGGCGCCAATGATCCACATGCCGTGGCTTGCGGCCATTCCGATTGTCGGCGCGATGTGGCTCAAATCGGCGGTAGTTGGCGCGGGACTTGGACTCCTGCGCTCGCTCACCGGTCAAAACCAAGGTCTTGCCTGTTCTGAACATGGGGTCGTTTTTCACCCATGCGTCAAACACGCCAATTTTTGCGTAACTCGAACACCACCTTTGCATCAAGGATGCGCATACCTGCGGGAACTTCTTTCGGGTTCCAACGGGGCCGTTGCCTCCGATCAGGCGGTATCCATCAGCATCAGGGATCGCAACAGGTGCGGTGGGCTGGTTGTCGCGCAATGCCTCGCGCTCGATGCCCCCGACTTTCCAGCTGAGGCTGAATTTGATGCCAAAAGCCCTGGCGAATGCTTCGCAGTAGGCCTCGGTGCACGGCCAGTCCATCAGTGTGGATTCACGGCCGTCGACCAGATGGTGATGCAGCTCGATGAGAGTGGGGTCAACGCCGCATTCCAGCAAATGCAGCAGGCATGCGACGCTATCTTTCCCTCCGCTGAATGCGACGATGAATCGCGTGTAGCTGTCGAGATCGGGTTCAGCGGGATGGCACACCTGGTCCATCATGAAGGTTCTTCAGAACCCCTCGATCAATTGCATCCATCAGTGCCTGGCGGATGGCCTGGCATTCACCTTCCGTGATCCACTCGACCCATTGCTGGCGCCAGGTGTTGATCTGCTCCTGAGTCGCATTGGCGAATTCGGGATTCGCGTCAGCGCAAAGGTAAGGAGGGTGTCCATCGAGGACGGACGGTGACAGTTCACGAATGTCGAAAGCCTCATCATCGGCATCCGGGTTGAGTGTGAACCAGTATCGGTTTGTCCCTTGATCCACGTCGTCGTTCTCGTACGTGTGATAGACCGTAACGGTGTTGTGCACGAGCATGGTTTCGGGGCGTACCCACGTTGATTTTGTTGGCATGATGATTTCCTGTGAAGGGAGGTGCTCCATCACCGACTGGCGATGGGGCGTGGTGTCAGGCGTGCGTTACTGCGGGCGCCGGGAGGACGGCCTTATGCAGCCAGCAGGGACCCAGTTGATTGCGCACTTGGCGCAGCAGGCCGCCATCGGGCATGCGTTCGTCGCGGCCCGAGAGCCAGGCGTCGAGGAGTTTGGATTTCCAAGTGCGGCCATGTGTGCTGGCAAATCGTTGCAGTGCATTGATCTGTTCAGCGGTAGGTTGGTTGTCTTGAGACATTCGGGGGAGCTTTCAAGCGAAAGCGGGCTCTCCACGGGTGGGTAGAGATCCCGCGTGGAGTGGATGTTCGGTGGCGAACAGATTGATCCGACAAGGTGCCGGATGGTTTAGAACTAATCGTTGGCCGCAGGATTAGATGGCGGCCGTTTTCGCATGAGCGGTCACGGCGCGGCAGCTTTCCTGGGTAGTGCGAGAACCCGTGAGGTTGTCGCTGAAGATCACGAAACACGCCGCCTGGACGAAGAGGTCTGGATTGACCTTTCCGAGGCTGCTTGGCCTTGGCATGTTGAATCCCTTTGATGGGAATACAGCACAGCCTAGACCGCAGAGGATGAGCCCTGCGAGATTCGTTACCGCGGTTGCGGCAGGGGACACGGCTTACCTGAGTTCGCCGTTTTGGTGGGAGTCCATGAAGGACTTGCACATGCAAAGCATGCGCGTCAAAAGCACTTTGATTTTAGGGTGGTACGGCCCGCGCATCAAGCATTCGTTTGCCAGTTCGACGATTGCAAATAGGAAAGCCCCTCGCAGCACGAGGCTGGAGGGGCATTCCATGAGGTCCGCGAGGACGCTTAGCAACTCCTGAACGGAACGGCTAGTTAAAAAGACAAGCTTTTTATATTGAGAAACCGGGCCTCTGTCGCGGGGTGCACTACAGATTCCGGTCTGGGACCATAAATCAGCAAGGCCTGCGCCCCCGCAAGAGGGTCAAGGCCGATGCGGTTAAGCATGTGGTATGCATACTTGTCCGCCGCGAACTCCAGTTGATGTGACAGCTTCTGCAGTTTGTCGTTCACGTGTTCGCTGGCCTGGTCTTTTAGATCAGGCGAAACGAGTGCGAACGTCTGGTCTGCTTCACGGGCCCATGTGAAAAACGACTCGAAGTCATTGTTGACGACGTGCGCCAGTTCATGCGCAAGCACAAACAAACGCTGAGACCGTGGCAGCTGCGCAACCTCAAGTCCCACAGCAATGACGCGGGTGGGAAACGCTTGCGCGAGCAAATCAGGTGTCACCAACAACTTAACGTCAGTGACTCCTGCAGCTTCCTGAAGCTCCTTGTAATCCGCATGCAGCAGGGCTGCGCGGTGGTCTTCCAGGGCGGAGACCTGCACCAGACCTTTCTGCACAGTGCGGTAGGTGTATTGGAGTTCATCCAATTGACCCGCCCACACTTTAGAGAAGTTCAAAAGAGCACATAACAAGAGAATAAACCTCATGATTCAACCTGATCGTTGGCGGCAGGATTAGATGGCGGCCGTGTTCGCGTGAGCGGTCACGGCGCGGCAGCCTTCCTGTTGAGCGTGTGAAGCGGTGAGGTTTTCGCTGATGATCAATACAGCAACGAAAACTGCAGCCACGAAACAGGCTGCTTGAACGATGAGGTCTGGATCGACCTTTTCGAAGAGGCGTGGGCTTGGCATATTGAATCCCTTGGGGGGAAAAAACAGCAAAGCCCAACCCGCAGGGTGAGCCCTGCTGGGGTTGATACCGCGAAAGCGGTGGGGGATACGGCTTACATAAGTTCGCCGTTATGTTGGGAGTCCATGAAGGACTTGCACATGCAAAGCATGCGTGTCAGAGACGATTTCATTCTAGGGCGGGACGGCCAGTGCATCAAGCGTTCGCGCAGGTTGTTGTTGTTTGCGACCTGTGAGGTGTCAAAAACCGTCACATGACAGGGCACGGCGATTTAACCTTTGTGGCCTCAATTCAGAATCGGGAATCCGCATGTCGTCTCGCCACATCCATTTGCGCACATTGGCTGCCTTGCTCCTTTTGTCCATCGGTAGCAGCACTGTTCACGCCAACGGCTGGGAAAGTCGATTGGATCTTTTGACGGCGGGCGCTGCAGCCTCGGTGATCGTCTTCCAGGTGTGCCAGGGCGATGCCGCAGCGGGGCAAGCCGCGCAGATGGCGAGCAACCATCTTCTGGCAGCGGCGAATGCCACCAGTCATCCCAGCGAGGCATATCGGTACGCTCAAAACGCATACAGCCTCAAAATCCGCGCCATGTGGCAATCGAGTTATGGGCAGCGGTGCAACGACATGCAGCGGATGCGGGACATCGCGATGGCCACCGGGTTTGTTGTGCCCTGACCAGCGCGTCTGGATTGCGAATCCTCAATAAAAAAGCCCAGTCGCAGGAGTGCGCTGGGCTTTTTGTGTGAATGGCGGATAGCAGTGAGCTAGGCCATGGTGAAATGATTACTCGCCACGCCCATTGAAGGGCACGCCTTGTTGCCAGCGGCTGTTGAAATGCACCGTGTAGTCCTGCGCAACACTATTGGCATTCCAAAGCACCAGCACGTTTTCCGAGTTGGAAGACGCAGCGGCACGGGAATAGTTGAAGCTGCCGGTTTGCAAATGGCGACCGTCACTGATTATTGTCTTGTCATGCATGATGGCATATGCACTTACAGACCGGATCTGCGCACCTGCGGCGTGCAGTGCCGAGAGTGCGGCCACCGGCTTTCCAGATCGGTCGATCTGAAAGTTGTGCTTGTGGTCCACAACAATACGGACTTTCACACCCCGTTTGCTCGCATTGAGCAAGGCGCGTGTCACTTCTGCGGAGGTGAAGCTGTAGGCCATCACATCGAGGGTTGATTGGGCGCTGTTGATGGTCTTGAGGACCAGTGGCAATGCCTGACCATTGGGGGAAAACCCCGTCTCGATGCGTGTGTCCGTGGGTACGGAATGGACCTGGGCTTGGGTTTGGGCCGTTGCGCTCAACAGTGCCGACTTGATCTGCTCCAGACCGAGGATGTCTGCGCGGGGTGCGCTGATCAGGCAGAACTGGAGTGCGACTGCGATTGCAGTGAGGATGATTTTTTTCATGGGTGTCTTTCGAGGGGCGGTCGCGCTGGAGCGCTACCGCCTTTCAAATGTCAAAAGCCCAGGGCCGCAGGGCGGATTTTCTGAGCATACGGGGGTTGGCCATGGGCCGAAAGTGCATTGCAACGTGCCGCGGTGGGCGTTGTGCTTTGCGATTCGTGGCCACGAAGTGGCTACGAGCGGTTGGGGATGCTGTCCGGCATCTCGGTTGGCAGACGTGCTGCGGCAAGGCGTGGGCGCAAGGCCTTTAGTTTGAATCCCTGTTCAAGCTGAAGGCTTCGGAAAAAAGGTGTGATGGTGAAGCGGGTGGAATTGTCGTGAAGGAAGCGCCCTTGGGACGGTTGTCCCAAGGGGCTGGTTACGGAGCCGGTGTTCAGCCGGCAGGCAACGATGGGTTGAGATACGCGCGGACCTGGTTGAGGATGCGGGTACCCCGTTCAGTGCGCAGACTCACGAAGAAACCGGGAGTAGCGCTCTGGCAGTGAAGCCAGTGGGCATCGTCCAAGGGGACGTTGGCTTGTGCCAGGATGTGTGGCGCAAGCGGGCTAATAGAGTTAGCGGCAGCGGACATGGACTCTCCTTTCAGAAAACAGGCGAAACGCCCCTCGATGGCTCTTGTGCAAAAAGCCAATGAGGGGCGCTTCGGTCTGTCTCGCCAGGAGGAAGAACAGGTCCAATTGCATTCGGGGGGGCAGACACGGACGAAGGGAGAGTCCTCGGGGGGGAAGGTCCGTGGATGCGCGAATGCAGCAGGCGCACCAAAGGAAATGGCGCAGCCGATGTTGGGAGATGCAATTCGTCGTGAGACGGTGGTCCGGAAAATTCCAAACCTATGAATAGGTGAGCACAAGACTCACTAAAGCGCAGGGCGCAATCAGGTTTTAGTTTACTGCGCTGGCGCGCGATTGCAAGCGATTGCAGCAGGCTCTCCCGGGCCTACCCCAGACGGATCTCCGGATTGAGGTAGTGGCGCAGGTGATAGAGCCCTTTGGCGTTCTTGAGGCCGACCCGTTGCACCACCTCATGCACGGGTATGCCATGGTTGAGCCAGTAGACGATGGCGGTGTTTCGGATGACCTGGGGGCCCACCCGCTTGGGTTGCCAGCCTTGATGCTCCTCGGGGCTGCTGGCGCTGGCCAACACAACCACGTTGCTGACGCAATTGAACAGGGTCACCGTGCTCAGCTGGGCGCCCCGGTTGGAGCAGAACAGCCAGGGGGCAGCTGCGGATGGGCCGTGCAGGGAGCGCAGGCTCAGCCAGGCCTGCAGCGCACGCCGGGAGGGGCTGGGCAGGTAGATCTTGCGGGTCTGGGCTTTGCGCTTGCCCTCGATCTGCAGGGCCATGGGCGTGGCCACGGTGCCCAAAGGTGCGCTGGTGTCGCGCAGCAGGTGTTCGGGGCGCATGGCGCGGATTTCTTCGGGCGCCAGGGCCAGGTCGTAGAGCAGCTGGAGGATGGCGCGATCGCGCACCTCGTAGAGGCTGTCCCCTGGGGGGAAATGCTCGGGCAGGCGTTGCCAGAGGGCGCTTGGCAGCATGTGGCCCAGCTGCGGGGTGACTGCGGGCGTGTCCACTTCGACCAGATCGATGGTGGGGTTGCGGGCGATGAGTCCCTGATGGCCTGCGTAGGCGTAGATGCGCTCCAGCAGGCGCCAGTAGCGCCGGCGGGTCACTTCGCTGAGCTGGCGGCCGGGGTTGTGTGCGGCGTGTTGGCCATCGCGCACCTGAAGGAATTGCCGGACCTCGACGGCGCCGGCGTCGGCCCAGGTCATGGTGCGCTCGCCCTCGGGGGTCTGAAGGGTTTTGCCCGCCAGGAAACGGCACCATGCGTTCCAGACGGTTGCATAGGCGTGCGTGGATTCGGGCTTGAGTGGGTCGCGGGGCTTGGCCGCCTCATGGGCGACCCAGTGATCGAACAGTTGCAGGGCATCCATCGGGAAAACTCCGAAAAGGGCAATCCTTTTAACTTACATGACTTCCCCAAAAGCGCAACCCCCCTGCCCCCCTCCTTGGTGACCTTTCGGCCTCTGCTCTGGCGCGGCGTGTGGTGGGGCCGCGGGGCGCAGGGTTGGAGGGGGTCAGAGGGGAATGGAGGGGATACCAGGTCTGTCAGGTGGGGCCAGGGGTGTGCGGGGGGCGCTGGGGTCGTGTGGAGGTCATGTTAGTTTAATTTATGGCGTTTTCGGCTTGTCCATGTGGAAATTTGATGAGCAAATCACCTGGCTATCGGCGACATGCTCGTTGCTAATCGGCAGGACACTATTGTGTTGGCGCGAATTATTCGTGACCTGCGTTCTTGTCGAAGTTCCGTAAGCGCACGGCAAACCCATGTTGTCCGCCGATGGCGCCCATGGCTGACGATCAGATGTCAGTGGGCTGCCAGCGGTGCGGCAAGATCTCGACGATACGGCTGGCCTTGTGCATGGGCAGCCTTGTGAGTACGTCCTTGAGGTACGTATAGGGGTCGAGCCCGTTCGTGCGTGCCGACTGAACCAGGCGCATCACCGCCGTCGCCCGCTGGCCCACGCGCAAGCTGCCGGCGAACACCAAGGCGGACCCGGCGATCTGGTTTTTTCTTGAGCTGCAGCATGTTTTTCTTGAGCCCCCGATAGCGGCACCTTGGTGTAGCCAAACTGCCGCTTGAACACCCGAAACGTATGCTCCACCTTGGCACGGATGCTGGCCTTGACCTTATCCACCTGGTCGATCAGCGCGTCAATGCCACGCCAATGTGGGCCTTCATGCCAAAGTGCCACTCGTTGCCCCTGGGCTGCCAGCAGTTCATTGACGGTGGCCAGAATCTGGTCGGCACAGTTTGTGATTTTCTAGCCGATGACGGAAACTCAAGATGGTGCTCTCGGGGAAGGCGTCCATGGGCATCGAGCTGCGCAAACTCACGGTAGATCGGGGTGTCAAGGGGTCTCCTCGTTTTCAGTGCAATAAGTGACGGTACGCAAAGCTAGCACTGGCG
>VFQM010001941.1_pt1 | contig 16555 bp, 19 predicted proteins | sample 3512391 | NCBI WGS metagenome assembly VFQM01 (sample SAMN10412369, study PRJNA504923) | tailings metagenome | isolation source: Replicate 1 from Balatoc abandoned mine | place: Philippines
CCGCGACCTTTTCGTCGAGATGCTTGGGCAGGACATAGACGTCGTTCTTATACTGGTCACCGCGCGTCCACAGCTCGATCTGCGCCAGCGTCTGGTTGGTAAAGCTCGCCGACATCACAAAGCTGGGGTGGCCGGTGGCGTTGCCCAGGTTCACCAGGCGGCCCTTTGACAGGATGATGATTTGCTTGCCATCGGGGAATTCGACCAGATCGACCTGCGGCTTGACCTCGGTCCATTTATAGTTGCCGAGCGCGGCAATCTGAATCTCGCTGTCGAAATGGCCGATGTTGCAGACGATGGCCATATTCTTCATGCCCAGCATATGCTCGGCGGTGATGACGTCGGCGTTGCCGGTGGCGGTGACGAAGATGTCCGCGCGCGTGACCGCCTCTTCCATCGTTACGACCTCAAAGCCTTCCATTGCTGCCTGAAGCGCGCAAATCGGATCGATCTCGGTCACCAGCACGCGCGCGCCGCCGTTGCGCAGGCTTTGCGCGCTGCCCTTGCCGACATCGCCAAAGCCCGCGACGACCGCGACCTTGCCGGCCAGCATCACGTCGGTGCCGCGGCGGATGGCGTCGACCAGCGACTCCTTGCAGCCATAAAGATTGTCGAACTTTGACTTGGTCACGCTGTCGTTGACGTTGATCGCGGGGAAGGGCAGTTCGCCCTTCTTGGCGATGGCATAGAGGCGGTGGACGCCGGTGGTGGTTTCCTCCGACACGCCCTTGATGTTGCGCACCGTCTTGGTGAGGTAGCCCGGCCGCGCGGCGACAAACGCCTTCAGCGCGCGCTGCATCTCCACCTCTTCCTCATTTTCCGGCGGCGGCATGGTCTCGCCCGCCTCCAGCTTGGCGCCCCACAGCGCGAACATGGTGGCATCGCCGCCATCGTCAAGGATCAGGTTGCAGGTGGTGCCGTCGCCATCCTTTTCCCAGTCGAAGATGCGGCCGACATAATCCCAATAATCAGCCAGGCTCTCGCCCTTCACCGCGAAAACCGGAACACCCGAAGCAGCGATGGCCGCAGCAGCATGATCCTGCGTCGAGAAAATATTGCAGGTTGCCCAGCGCACCTCGGCGCCCAGCGCGGTCAGTGTTTCAATCAGCACCGCTGTCTGGATGGTCATGTGCAGCGATCCGGTGATGCGCGCACCTTTCAGCGGCTGCGCCGCGCCAAATTCGGCGCGCAGCGCCATCAGGCCCGGCATTTCGGTTTCGGCAATGTCGATTTCCTTGCGACCAAAGTCGGCAAGACCGATGTCGGCAATTACATAATCACGGGTGTCGGCGGCGAGAGAGGCCACGGGCGATGCTCCTGAACTGGCGGGCTGGCGCGGCCCGCTGGACGCACGCCAAAGATGACGCGCCCCTAGCCGAAACCATTGCTCCGTTCAAATATAAACTTTTCTTTATATGGCTCCGCCGCGCCCAAAAATGCGACGAACCGAGTGAAAAAGTTTTCGGCGCGTCGACAATATGACAGGGCAATCGGCCCCGACGCCATCGACGCGGGATCATCAACCATTTGATTTCATGAGCTTATAAACGCCCTAGCGAAAGCATAATTTATCAATGTGACACGACTGTTACATAAAGGCGATTTTATTGCTTATCTGCCAATTTCTGGCATCTTCTTGAGCAAGGAAGAGGGAGATGTGCGATGAAGAATTTGATGTTGGCAGGCGTTGCCATGGTCATGGCTACCCCGCTGGCAACGGCGCCGGCGACGGCGCGCGAACTGGTCGCCGACGGGGTAACGGTGCTGCCGGTCGCATTTGACGACATGCGCAGCGGCCGGACCGAGGCGGCGATTGCCAAATTGCAAGCCGAAGGTGATTTGTCGGCGCGCGATCCGTCGCGCCTCATCAACCTGGGCAGCGCTTATGCGCGTCAGGGGCGCGACGCCGATGCGGCCGCCATGTTCCGCGCCGCTATCACCAGTCCGATCCGCTATGATGTCGAACTGGCCAGCGGTGAGTATATGGATTCGCGCTGGGCCGCACGCATCGCGCTGGCCCGGCTCGAAAGCCGCCCGCGCGGCACCGTTACCATCGCGCAAAGCCAATAAGCCGGGCGCGCACAACCCCAGCATCCACGGGGGAGGGGGAGGGCGGTGACGGCTGCGGGCGTTGCCGCCCTCATTTTTCGAGGTCCTAGGCCCGCCCGCCCTCGGCGCTGAGCAAGCGTGCATCGACCCCCACGCTGGCGAACGCCGCGCTCCACCGCGCGTGCGGCGGGGTATCGAACATCAATGCGGCACTGGCCGGGGCGGCGTGCCAGGCGTGGCGCGCAAATTCGCTTTCCAGCTGACCCGCATCCCAGCCGGCATAACCAAGCGCAAAATGCCACTGCGACGGCCCGCGCCCGGCGGCAATGGCGCGCAGCACGTCGGGCGAACTGGTGACCATCCAGCGCCCGGCGACGTCAACCGAATCGACCCCCGCCCAGTCGCGGCTGTGAATCACAAAGCCCCGCTGCCGCTCGACCGGGCCGCCATCGAGCAGCGCGACATCGCCAACCCCGCCGGCGTCGATACCAAGCTGGCCCAGTACATCGGCCATGGTGAGCGCGGCATGCGGCTGGCCAATGGCGATGCCCAGCGCGCCTTCGGCATCATGGCGCACCATCGCAAGCACCGCGCGGTCAAAGCGCGGATCGCCGACACCGGGCAGCGCGAGCAGCAATTGGCCGGTCAACCAAGGCACAGTTTCGTCCATCGCCACCACCTTGGCGCAGCACAGCCGCACGGTCCACCCCGGCCCTTGACAGGGCGCGCCCCGAAGCCGATTTCCCCCCGCGCAAACGCTGCACCCCTTCCTGCGGAGAATCACCGATGACCATCGCACCTGGCGACAAATTGCCCACCACCACCTTTGTCAAAGTCGGCACCGACGGGTCCGAGCCGGTTACCAGCGATGCCTTTTTCGCCGGCCGCCGCGTCGCGCTGTTTTCGGTTCCGGGCGCTTTCACGCCCACCTGCTCGGCCAAGCATCTGCCGGGATTCGTGGATCGCGCGGCCGAACTCAAAGCCAAGGGCATCGACGAGATTGCCTGTACCGCGGTTAACGACCCCTTCGTCATGGGGGCCTGGGCGAAAGCATCGGGGGCAACCGACGCCGTCACCATGCTGGCCGACGGCAATGGCGATTTCCCCACCGCCGTGGGCCTGGAAATGGACGGCAGCAAATTTGGCATGGGCAAACGCGGCCAGCGCTTTGCAATGGTCGTCAACGACGGCGTGGTCGAACAATTGTTCGTCGAAGCCCCCGGCGAATTCCGCGTGTCGAGCGCGGACCATATGCTCGAGAATATCTGAGGTTCAACAATAACCGAAGTGCTGAGCTTATCGAAGCACGTGGCGCGGTCTTGCTCCACGCCCTTCGACAAGCTCAGGGCTGCGGTTCTTGTACGCACCCCCCTTCCCCTCGCCCCCGCTTTGCGGCAAAAGCCGCGGCATGAGCGAACAGACCAGCATCTCCCCCGGCGACGCCGAAATCGCCGCCACCATCACCCGCATCCAGAGCGAATTGCGTGCCCATTTCCGTGCATCGGTCGACGCGCTGAAATCCGCTATTGCCGATTATGTCGCCGAAGGCACGCTACCCGCTGCCGACGCTGCGTTTGACTATCCCGCGCTGCGCATCATTGCCGAGGGCAAGCTGCGCGAGGGCGTCAAGGACCATAATCTGTCGTTCGGCCGCATCGACCGCGCAGGCGACTTTGTCACCACCATCACCCGCCCCGATTTGTTCGCCGACTATCTCGCCGAACAGCTCACCCTCATCCTGCGCCATTATGATGTGCGGATCGAGGTAACTGGCTCGGGCCAGCAAATCCCTTTCCCCTATGTGCTCGACCCGTCGGGATCGACCGACATGGGCGGCGTCGCGCCGCTCGAACTGGCGCGCCATTTCCCGACCACCGAGCTTGCCGATATCGGCGACGAGCTCGCCGACGGGCTGTTCGGCTTCGACGCGGCGGCCGAACAGCCGCTCGCGCTGTTTGACGCGCTGCGCACCGACTTCTCCCTTGCGCGCCTGCGCCATTACACCGGCACCGCGCCCGAGCATTTCCAGCGCTATATCCTCTTCACCAATTACCACCGCTATGTTGACGAATTCGTCCGCTGGGCGGGCGATCAGGTTGGGCAGGGGCGCTATACCGCGCTGGCTGGCGCGGCAGGGCTATACGTCAACCAGCCCGGCGTCGATGCGAGCCAGCAGGTCGCGGACAGCGCCTGGCGGCGGCATCAGATGCCCGCCTATCACCTGATCGCGCCAGGCGGTGACGGCATCACGCTCGTGAACATCGGCGTCGGGCCGTCGAACGCCAAGACGATCTGCGACCACCTCGCCGTGCTGCGGCCCGAGGCGTGGCTGATGATCGGCCACTGCGGCGGCCTGCGCGCCAGCCAGCGCATCGGCGATTATGTTCTCGCCCACGCCTATCTGCGCGACGACCATATCCTCGACGAAGTACTGCCCCCCGAGATCCCCATCCCGCCGATTGCCGAGGTGCAGCAAGCTCTCGCCAGCGCGGCGGGGCAGGTGTCGGGCGAAACCGGCGCCGACCTTAAGCGGCGGATGCGCACCGGCACCGTTGTGACCACCGACGACCGCAACTGGGAGCTGCGCTTCACTACGTCGGCCCTGCGTTTTTCGCAGTCACGCGCGATCGGCATCGACATGGAAAGCGCGACCATCGCCGCGCAGGGCTACCGATTCCGCGTGCCCTATGGGACATTGCTGTGCGTCAGCGACAAGCCCTTGCACGGCGAACTCAAACTGCCGGGGCAGGCCAACCGCTTCTACGAAGAGGCCATCGCTGCCCACCTACAAATCGGCATCCGCGCGTGCGAAATGCTCCGCGACGAAGGCGCGAAACTGCACAGCCGCAAGCTAAGGGCGTTTAACGAACCGCCGTTTCGGTGAGGCCCTGCGAATCCCTCTCGTCGTCCTGAACTTGTTTCAGGACAACAAGCCGGTGTTGCGGTTTGTTATGCTGAGACAAGTTCAGCATGACGAGAAGATGGGATGCACTTGTCAATCTATCACCACCCCTTGGCCTCGCCCTTATTCTGCTCTTTCAGCCACGTCAGCAGCGGCGCGAAATATTCCAGCATCGGTTTGCCCGACATTTCGCGCGTGCCGGTGAAGGCTTCCAGCGCGTCAGGCCACGGCTTCGACGCGCCCAGCTCGAGCATCGCGTTCAGCTTCGCGCCGACCTCTTTATTGCCATAGAAGGAACAACGGTGGAGCGGCCCCTTCCACCCCGCCGCGTCGCACGCCGCCTTGTAGAACTGGAACTGCAGCACGCGTGCCAGGAAATAGCGGGCATAGGGGGTGTTGCCCGGAATATGATATTTGGCGCCGGGGTCGAACGCGTCCGCAGGCCGCTCAACCGGCGCTTTAATCCCCTGATATTGCAGGCGCAGCGCACCCCAGGCTTGGCTGTAACCCTCGGGCTTGATCGTGCCCGAAAACACGCCCCAGCGCCATTTGTCGACCAGTAGGCCGAACGGCAGGAACGCCACCTTGTCCATCGCCTGCCGCAGCAAGAGTCCGGTATCCTTGTCCGCGCCCGGCACTTTGGCGGGGTCGAGCAGGCCGATCTGCACCAGATAATCGGGCGTGATCGACAGCGCGAGCATATCGCCAATCGCTTCATGGAACCCGTCGTTCGCGCCGTTCAGATAGAGGAAGCTTTTGTCATTATAGGCGCGCTGGTAATAATTATGCCCCAGCTCGTGGTGGATGGTGATGAAATCGTCGGTGTTCACCTTGATGCACATTTTGATGCGCAGATCGTCCTTGTTATCCAGGTTCCACGCGCTGGCGTGACAGATCACCTCGCGGTCGGCTGGCTTCAGAAATTGTGAGCGGGCGTAAAAGGTCGCGGGCAGCGGGGCGAGGCCGAGCGAGGTGAAAAAGCCCTCGCCATATTTGACCATATCCATCGGCGTCTTGCCCTGCGCCGTCAGCAGCTCGCCAATGTCATAGCCGATATCCCCCGCGCCCGGCGGCGCGACAATGTCGTAAATCCCGCCCCATTCCTGCGCCCACATATTGCCGAGCAGGTCGGCGCGGATCGCGCCCGTCTTGGGCTGCACCGCATCGCCATATTTTTCGTTGAGTTTGCGGCGGACAAAGGTGTGCAGCTCGTCATAGAGGGGCTTCACGTCCAGCCACAGCTGGTCCATCGTCCGGCCGAATTGTTCGACCGGCATGTCATAGTTCGAGCGCCACAGCGCGCCGGTGTCGGCAAAGCCCAGCTCGCGCGCGCCTTCGTTGGCAATGGTGACAAGGCGGGCATAATCGCCCTTCATCGGCTTGCCGACATTGTCGTGCCAGCTCGCCCACATTTCGGCGAGCTCTTCGGGGTTGCGGTTGGTCCCCATCTCGGCCTCGATGTCCGAACCCGAAATCGGTTGGCCGCGCAGCGTGCCCTTGCCCTTGCCATAGATGGAGCCGAGCTTGGTGGCGATGGTGGCGAGCTCCGCCGCCGCCCCGTCGCGCGTCGGCGCGGGCAGGACGATGCCGGTACGCAGCATCAGCAGCTTGCGCTTGGTCTCCGCATCCGGCCCCGCCGCCTGATCATATTTCGCCGCCGCGAGCGCCAGGCCGACCGCGAGCTTGGTATCTTCCTCACCCTGCTGCGCGGCGAGCGCGTCGGTATCATCAGTGATATAGGTCTGGTTGATCCAATAGACTTTCGAAGCGCGGTTCGACTGCGCAAGCAGTTTCGTCTCGGCATCGGCAACAAAGGCCTTGGCGTCAGCGGCGGAAGGCGCGGCGTCCTGCGCCATGGCGGGCGCGGCAGCGAGCGCGAGCGACAGTGCCAACGCGGAAACGAATGTCTTCATGAATTTTGCTCCCCGGATTTTATGCCGCTCGACATGCCGCGCTTGCGGCACAGGTCGAGTCCGGCTGCGACCAATAGCGCAAAGGCTTCGACCAAGCGCAGCGCGCGGTCAAGCGCTCAGAAAGTTTGCAATCGCCTCGCCCAGCGCCGCTTCGGTTACGCTCGACATATGCGTGCCGGGCACCTCGACATAGCGCGCGTCGGGCAGTGCGGCGGCGAGTTCCGGCGCGCTGCCGTTGTCGCGGTCGTCCGCGCCGCAGACGACCAGCGTCGGCATGGTCACGCGCGCCAGCAGCGCCGGATCCGTGTCGGTGAAACTGTGCAGCAAATGCCCCGCCGCCAGCCGGTCGACCCCCATCGTCTTCATAAACTGGATCGCCAGCCAGGTGTCATCGCCGCGCTTGGCGGTGTCGAACTCGGCAATGGCGCGGTGGAAAAAATCGCCGCGCCGCTGCCACCCGGCCAGCCCCGCCAGCCCCATCCCGCCCAGCACCAGCCGCTGCGGCCGCAGCCCCGCGACCACTGCGCGCACGCTGGTCCGCGCGCCCAAGGAAAAGCCGCCCAGATCAAATTGGCCGAGCGCCAGATGGTCGATCAGGTCGGCCAGATCTTCGACCAGCACATCGGGCGGATAATGCACCGCATCGTGCGGCGCGCCGCTGTCGCCATGGGCCCGCAGATCGGGCGCGATCACGCGGTAACCCGCCGCAGCGATGCGCGCGGCATGGTCAAACTTAAACCAGTTTACAGTGGCATTGGAAAACAGGCCGTGCAGCAGCACCACCGGCGGCCCATCGCCCAGCTCGCGCCAGACGAGCTGGATGCCATCGCGCGCGGCGAAGCTGTGCACTGACGGCGCGTTCATCGCGCCGCCAACCCCTTTTGCTCCATCCGCCACTTGGCCATTTCGATCCGGTCCTGGCCAAAGAAGGGCTCGCCATCGAACACCAATGTCGGCACCCCCCAATGGCCTGCCGCTTCTAGGGCGGCCTGATTGGCGTGGATTTCAGCGTCGAGCGCCTCGGCGTCACGCGCCACCTCCCCTTCCAACTCGGCAAAATCCAGCCCCGCGCGCGCGGCGGCTCCGGCCAGGTGGTCGCCCTCGTTCCACCCTTCCTGCCCGCCCCAGATCAGCATTCCGGCCTCATGACAAAAGCCCAGGCTTTTGCCGCGCCGCGCCGCCGCCTGCCCCAGCCGGGTGAGGCGAAAGATGTGCGGCTGCTCCGCCGCTATTTCGCGTGTCATCACATTCTGGACGATAGGATCGGGGCGCGGCGGCCCGAACGGGATGCCGTGAAACTGCGCCACGCGCATCATGTCGCGCAGCGTATAGCCAATCCAATTGGGATGATTGCGCTCGAAAAAATCGGGCTGGCGGATGGCGAGCGGATAGACCGGGCGTACGATGATATCGACATCATGGCTTTCGCTCAGCGCGCGGTAACGCCCAGTGGCGAGGTAGGAATAGGGCGAACGGAAGGACCAATAAAGATCAGCGGTCAGCGTCATTTGAATCCCCTACCAGCGCAGCGACATGCACGACAATCCAGCGTCAATGCGGCCAATTTGCTCGACAGGCAAGGCGATGGTCTTGATTCCGAAGCCTTCGATAATCGCGCGGCTTTGCGGAAAATTCGCTCCGATCAACGCGACATCATTGATGCGCAACTTGTTTGCCGCCTTAGCTTCGCCGTCGGGCACCGGCACCACCGTCAGGCCGGCAAAGGCAGGCAAATCCACCATCTGCGGCAACGCGAAAATCGTGCGCTCGTCGATCAAACTGCACCCCGTCTTGAAATGCAGCACGCCCGGCGGCGTTTCGGCAATCGCGCCGCGCAGGCCCAGCTGCGCGAGGAGGTCGATCAGCTCCTCTGCCCCCGCCCGGTCGGTGCGCCCCGATAGGCCAATCAGCACGCGGTCGGCCAGCCGCAGCACATCGCCGCCATCGACATGGCCAGGTCCGGACATGGCCAGTACGACAGCGTGATGGTCGCGCAGCGCATCGGCAATATGCGTCACCTCCCCCGCGCGCGATGCCGCCCCGGGGCGCAGCAATATCGCCCCCTGCGGGAAGGTCAGCGCCACATCCTCGACAAACAGCGCATCGGGAAAATCATCGAGCGGCGGCAATATGGTGACGCGCAGCCCGCACCCGCGCAACGCCGCGACATAAGCAGCGTGCTCCGCCAGCAGCGCGTCAAAATCCGGATCCGGCCCGTCGCCACTACGGATGCCATGCACCGCCGACGGCGCAGGTGTGCGCACAATAGCATGGGTAAAGCTGGCGGGGTTGGTCATTAGCCCTTCTTGAGGTGCCGCCGCCCCAGCAGCTCCGCAATCTGCACCGCGTTCAGCGCCGCACCCTTGCGCAAATTGTCGCTGACGCACCAGAAGGCCAGGCCATTATCGACCGTGCTGTCGTCGCGCACGCGGCTGACAAAAGTCGCATAATCGCCGACGCATTCGACCGGCGTGATATAGCCGCCGTCCTCGCGCTTATCGACCAGCATCACGCCGGGGGCCTCGCGCAAAATGCGCTGTGCATCTTCGGCACTCAGCTCATTCTCAACCTCGACATGCACCGCCTCGCTATGCCCCACGAACACGGGCACGCGCACGCAAGTGGCGATGACCTTGACCTTCGGATCCAGGATCTTCTTGGTCTCAACCACCATCTTCCATTCTTCCTTGGTCGAACCATCGTCCAAGAATTTGTCGATGTGCGGGATGACGTTGAAGGCGATCTGCTTCGTAAACTTCTGCACATCTTTCTCGTCACCGACGAAAATCTGTCGCGTCTGGTTCCACAGCTCGTCCATGCCCGCCTTGCCCGCACCCGACACCGATTGATAGGTCGACACGACCACGCGCTTCACCGTCGCGACATCATGCAGCGGTTTCAGCGCCACCACCATCTGCGCGGTCGAGCAATTGGGGTTGGCGATGATGTTTTTGCGCTTGTACCCGTCGATGGCGTCGGGGTTCACTTCGGGCACGATCAGCGGCACGTCGGGGTCCATGCGGTAAAGCGAGCTATTGTCGATGACGACGCAGCCCGCCGCCGCCGCGCGCGGGGCGTGGACGGCGGTCGCTTCGGAGCCGATGGCAAAGATTGCCATGTCCCAGCCGGTGAAATCGAAATGCTCAATATGCTGGCATTTCAGGGTCCGGCCGGTATCGCCGATTTCGACATCGTCGCCCTGGCTGCGCGAAGAGGCGAGCACAGCGAGTTCGGCGATCGGAAATTCGCGCTCGGTCAGGATCGCGAGCACTTCGCGCCCGACATTGCCCGTGGCCCCGGCGACGGCGATGCGATAACCCATAATTGAAAACTCCAGCAAAAGCGGCGCGCCTTTTGGGCTTTTGGTCCCGCTATGCAAATGTTTTTTGCGGAACCAATGTTGCGCCTTCGCGGCGGCGCTTACGCTTTGTTAACCCTGTTGGGTAAGAGATGCAGCCAAGCTAGCTGCAAAAGGACCGCGCCATGCCCATGCTGAGCGATATCGCGCAGAAGAAGAAGATCGATTATTTCCTCTCGCCGCTGCCCAAGGACGCCGCGATCCTGGAAATCGGCTGCGGCGCCAAATGGGTCGGCGATCATCTGCGTAGCGCCGGTTACACCAATTATGTCGGCAACGATTTGTTCCCGCCGGCCGATGTCGTCGGCGATATTCGCGAATGGGCCAAGCTGGGGCTGAAGGCCGAAAGCTTCGACGCCATCGTCGCCTTCGAAGTGGTCGAACATGTCGATCTGTTTCAGGAGGCCTATGACCTCTTGAAGCCCGGCGGCACGCTGCTCCTCACCTCGCCCGTGCCCGAAATGGACTGGGCGATGCAGCTTTTGGAAGCCGTCGGCCTCAACCAGAAGCGCACCAGCCCCCACGATCACCTGATCGATTTCCGCACCATTCCGCTATTCGAAGCGGTTGAAATCCGGCGCGTCGCGGGCCTGTCGCAGTGGGGCATTTTCCGCAAACCAGCGGCGGCGGAACAGAAGCTGGCGGCTTAACCAGCAGGCAAGCGCAACGAAAAAGGGCCGGGATCGCTCCCTGCCCTTTTCCATTTAACTTGGCGCAGCGCTTATTGAGCGTCGCTGCGGTTGTCGCGGCGCTCGGCGATACGCGCCGACTTACCGGTGCGGCCACGCAGATAATAGAGCTTCGCACGGCGCACGGCGCCCTTGCGGACCACGGTGATGCTGTCGATGTTGGGCGAATAGAGCGGGAAGACGCGCTCGACGCCTTCGCCGAACGACATCTTGCGCACGGTGAAGTTGGAGCCGATGCCCTTGTTCGAACGCGCGATGCACACGCCTTCATAGGCCTGAACGCGGGTCCGCTCACCTTCGACGACGCGCACGCCAACGCGCACGGTGTCGCCCGGGCGGAATTCCGGGATATCCTTGGCGGCCTTGGCGATTTCCTCGGCCTCGATCTGCTGGATCAGGTTCATGATCCTCAGTCCTTCTTTTCACGCCGCGCGCCAGAGGCAGACAGGACCCGAGCGCCCTCATGACGCTCCCAAAGATCCGGCCTGCGTAACCGTGTATCAATCTCGGCCTGTTGCTTTCGCCAGGCCGCGATCTTCGCATGATCCCCCGATCGCAGCACTTCAGGGATCGTGCGCCCTTCCCACTCAGCGGGTCGGGTAAAGTGGGGATATTCCAACAAACCGTTCTCAAACGATTCCTCGGACCCACTGGAAGGCGCGCCCATTACGCCGGGAAGCAGGCGAATGCAAGCGTCGAGCAGCATCAGCGCCGCCGGCTCTCCGCCCGACAGGACGATATCGCCGATCGAGACTTCCTCAACCTGGCGCCCGGCGAAGATCCGCTCGTCAAATCCCTCAAACCGGCCGCACAGCACGGTGACACCCGGCCCTGCCGCCAGGTCGCGCACGCGGGCCTGAGTCAGCGGCTTGCCGCGCGGGGTCATGGCGAGCACCGGGGCGTCCGGCTGGGCCGCGCGGGCATGGTCGATTGCGGCAGCCAGGACATCGGCGCGCAGCACCATCCCGGCCCCGCCGCCAGCCGGCGTGTCATCAACGGTTCGATGCTTGTCGATCGCAAAGTCGCGAATCTGCACGGTATCGAGCGACCACTTCCCCTCCTCGCGCGCGCGTCCCGCCAGGCTGACGCCAAGCGGGCCGGGGAACATCTCCGGGTAGAGGGTCAGGACGGTGGCGGCGAAGGTCATGGCCTGCGCCTTTCCCAGATCGCCGCGCCTCGTGCAATTGGACTCTTGCCTGCGCCGCGCTGGCGGGGAACACTGCGGCAATGAAGCTTCTGCTGGCCCTCCCCCTGCTCCTCCTTGCCGCCCCAGCCCAGGCAGAGGAGATCGGCGAGTGCCGGTTCAGCCGCGAGACGCTGACTTTTGCGGGTAGCCGCACCGAACAAGCGGAGTGCCTGCTGCGCAAGATCGAGCTGCAGGCTGTCCGCAAGCCCCAGCCCTTGCCCAAGGTGATCCGCCACCTGATGGAGCGCGAGGACGGACCAAGCGCCGCGCAAAAGGCTGCCGCGCTGGCCGCCTTCCCCGAACCCTATCGGACTTTCGCAGCGCAATGGGCGGATACGCCGCTATCCCGCACTGACGAGGGGCTGCCAGCGCTCTATTTCGTGATCCACGATACCTCCACGCCGTTCTACGCGAACGATCCGTTCCCCAAGCGGCTGAACCAGGATCTGCAGGTCAACGACTTCACGCCTTACATGAACGGCACTTTCGCGCGTGAGCCGGTGGCGCATATCTTTCTCAACCGGGTCGGGCAGATCTGGGCCGGGCACGATTTTCAGGAAGGCTGGCGCGCGACCAAGCTGGAAAGCCGGGTGGTGGGCCCGCGTGCGCGCGGGCGGATGGTCCATATCGAAACCGTCCAGCCGCGCCGCTTCCTGCCCGGTGCCACCAGCCGCGGGCAGACGGAAGGGCCCAAGCCCGGCTTTACCAGGGAGCAATACCGGATGCTGGCCGCGCTTTATGTCTATGCCAGCGCGCGGGCCGGGCTGTGGCTGATCCCGGCGCAGCACAACACCGTCGATGCCGGGATTCCCGATGCCCACGACGATCCCCAGAACTTCGAGCTGAAGCAGTTCGCCAGGGAGCTGGAAAAGCTGGTCGGCAAGCCTCGCTAGGCGGAAAAATCGTTCCGCGTGGCGCGGATCGCGACCGGCAGGCCAACGAGCAAGGCAATCAGCAACCCGGCGAAAAGCACCGCCGCAATGGCGATCGCGCCTTCTGGGAACTCTATGTCGATCACCGAAAGCAGCGGAACGATGATCGGCAGCAGTCCTGCACAACCAGCAGCAATGGCCACCCTGCGGCGCCGACTGCTGGCCGGGCTGAGCACCCGCATCCCGCTGCAGATGCCCCAGGATAGTGCGGCAGGCAGCAGCACGAAGACGACGAGGCCGAGAACGATACCCATGGGCCTCAGCCTAACGCGTTAGTCGGTTTCGGCAAATTGCGCGGCGATGACGATCCGGTCCCCATCCCACTCCGGCACGGCTTCGATCCGCATCGGCACCATGAAGCGTTTGCCGGGCTTACCATCAACCGACGGACGCTTGATCTCCAGCACGTCACCCGCGCCGAAGTTGTCGATTCCGATCACTTCGCCCAGGTCCTCGCCCTCGGTTGAAACTGCGGGCAGGCCCAGCAGGTCGGTGTGGTAATATTCACCCTCCGCCAGCGGCGGCAGGGCCGAGCGGGGCACGGTCAGCGTGGTGCCGCGCAGCGCCTCGGCACCATTGCGGTTGGTCACTTCGGCAAAGCGGGCAACCGCCCCACCCTTGCCGTCATCGCGCAGCTTGGAGAGTGTCAGGGCTGAATCGTTGAAGGCGCGGAACCGCTTGAGCGATTCCACGCCTTCACCAAACAGCTTGAGGCGGACTTCGCCCGTCACCCCGTGCGCGCCGGCAATGGCGGCGAGAGTGACAGGCTTGTCGCTGGCCAAGACGGCTTAGCCTTCGGCCTGTTCTTCGCTGGCTTCGGCAGCCGTGGCTTCCTCAGCAGCAGCTTCTTCAGCCGGAGCGGCTTCTTCAGCGGCAGGGGCTTCTGGAGCAGCTTCTTCGGCCACTTCTTCGACCGCCGGAGCGGCGGCAGCGGCGGCTGCGGCTTCTTCAGCTTCGCGGGCCTTCTCGGCCTTTTCTTCAGCGCGCTCCTTGGCCTTCTTGCCCGGCTCACCCTTGTTCGGGTTCACGGTCGGGGCGCGTTCCTTGATCCCGGCCTTGTCGAGCAGACGGGCAACGCGGTCGGTCGGCTGGGCGCCAACGCCCAGCCAGTAGCGGACGCGGTCTTCGGTCAGGCGAACGCGGTTGGCGTCGTCCTTGGCGAGCAGCGGGTTGTAGGTGCCAACCTGCTCAAGGAACTTGCCGTCACGCGGGGCGCGGCTGTTGGCAACGACGATCTTGTAATAGGGGCGCTTCTTCGAGCCACCACGCGAAAGACGAAGGGAAACAGACATTTGAACTACCTTTCAAACAAATCAGATTAAAACTTGGAACTACTTTTTCTTGAGCAAATCGTTGAGGTTGGATGGCAGACCGCCGCCCGCTCCTGGTCCGCCCAGCCCTGGCATGGCAGCGCCAAGGCCGCCCCCGCCGAACAGCTTGCCCAGACCGGCCAGGCCGCCCATTTTCTTGATCTGCTTCATCGCGCGCTCCATTTCCTGGTGCATCTTGAGCAGCTTGTTGACGTCCTGAACCTGGACGCCCGAACCCTTGGCAATGCGGATCTTGCGCTTGGCGTTGAGCAGATCGGGGCGGGTCCGCTCCTTCGGCGTCATCGAACCGATGATCGCATCCATCCGCAGCAGCACGCGGTCGTCCATGCCGGACTGTTCCATCGCCTGCTTGGCCTTCTTCATCCCCGGCATCATGCCAGCGAGTGCGCCGAGGCCGCCCATCTTCTGCATCTGGCGCAGCTGCTGGCGCAGGTCGTTCATGTCGAACTGACCCTTGGCCATCCGCGCGGCCATCCGCTCGGCCTCTTCCTCCTCGATCGCCGCGGCGGCGCGCTCGACGATCGAGACGACATCGCCCATGCCGAGGATCCGGCCGGCGACGCGGCTGGGCTGGAAGACTTCGAGCGCATCAAGCTTTTCGCCGGTGCCGGCAAACTTGATCGGCTTGCCGGTGACCGCGCGCATCGACAGCGCCGCACCGCCGCGGGCATCGCCGTCCATCCGGGTCAGCACCACGCCGGTCAGCGGGACCTGGGCGGTGAAGCTCTGCGCGACGTTGACCGCGTCCTGGCCGGTCAGCGAATCGACCACCAGCAGGACTTCCTTGGGGGTCGAGATCCCGGCGACAGCCTGCATCTCGTCCATCAGCTGCTGGTCGACGTGGAGGCGGCCGGCGGTATCGAGCAGCAGGACGTCGATCGCCTGCAGCTTTGCGGCCTGCAGCGCGCGCGTGGCGATATCGACCGGCTGCTGCCCAGCGATGATCGGCAGGGTGGCAACCTCCACCTGCTCGCCCAGCACCTTCAATTGCTCCTGCGCGGCCGGACGGTTGACGTCGAGCGAGGCCATCATGGCCTTCTTGCCGTGCTTTTCCTTGAGCAGCTTGGCCAGCTTCGCCGTCGTGGTGGTCTTGCCCGAGCCCTGCAGGCCGACCATCATGATCACGACTGGCGGCGTGGCGGCAAGATCGAGCCCGGGGACATCGTCGCCGCCCAGCATCTCGACCAGCGCGTCATTGACGATCTTGACGACCTGCTGACCCGGCGTGACCGACTTGAGGACCGACTGGCCAACGGCCTGCTCGGTGACCGAATCGATGAAGCGGCGAACGACGGGAAGAGCAACATCGGCTTCGAGCAGAGCGATTCGCACTTCGCGCATCGCCTCGCGCACGTCCGCCTCGTTCAGCGCACCGCGCCCGCGCAGCTTGTCAAAGACGCTGCCTAGCCGGTCTGAAAGACTGTCGAACATTCGCGTCGTTACCTCAAACTCGCGCCCGGAAACCCCGAAACGCGAAAAAAGCCGGTGGGCGAAACCTCGCCGACCAGCTTGCCGCTCAGATACTCAAACTCTCACGAATGATGGTGGAGCCTAGCGGGATCGAACCGCTGACCTCCTGCATGCCATGCAGGCGCTCTCCCAGCTGAGCTAAGGCCCCATTTCCCATCAGGTTCACCCTGGGAGGCGAACCGTTCCGGCGGTGTATCTCGCCGGGAGCCGCGCCTCTAAGGGAGGTTGTCTTGGCTGGCAAGACGAAAAAACCGTCCCGGGAAATTTTTTGGGGCCGGCCCGAAAACCGGCCCCGAAAACATCAAACTTCGTCGTCGTCGCCGTCGTGGCCGGCAACGCCCAGATCATCGTCACCGCCGAGGTCAACGTCGTTGTCCGGCGAATCGCCGTCCTCGTCGATGTCGAGATCCTCGTCGGCCAGATCGACGTCAGGCGCGACGTCGGCCTTTTCCTTCTGGATCTCTTCGTACGGAATCGGCTGCTTCGACTTGAGCACCGGCTCGGCGGTCCAGGTGTACTTGCACTCGACGCAGGTGATCGGGTCAGCATTGCCCAGATCGTAGAAGCGGGTGCCGCACTTCGGGCAGCCGTGCTTGGCGCCCCATTCAGCCTTGACCATTGCAAATCCTCGATGCTGCCCGCCGGGTGCCGGCGAGCGGAATATCCGTGAATACCTATTGGGTGAGGCAAGCGCCTTTCCCAGCGCGGCGCGCGCCTTGCCATAG
>VFQM010001942.1_pt1 | contig 16553 bp, 16 predicted proteins | sample 3512391 | NCBI WGS metagenome assembly VFQM01 (sample SAMN10412369, study PRJNA504923) | tailings metagenome | isolation source: Replicate 1 from Balatoc abandoned mine | place: Philippines
AAAAATTGCAGGTCAACTTCAGTGGCTTGAGCATGTTTTACAATATTGTTTAATGCTTCCTGTACTATCCGGAAAAGATGATGAACAGTTTCACCGCTGAGTGTGTCAGGCAAATCATAATACTGTGCCTCAATGATGATGCCAGTCTGCTTACTGGTTTCTTCACTTAATTGTTGTACAAGTTGGCGCAACCCACTCACTTGCAGGGAAGGTGGCGCCAATTGGTGAGACATAGTTCTTACATCTCTGCAAATAATGTCAATCTGATTTTCTAATGCTGCATTTCGCTCTTTCGAATCAATGAATCGTTTTAAGCTACCCAATCGGCTACCGATATCATCATGTAATTCTCTCGCAATTCTTTCCCTTTCTTTTTCTGTGCCCTCTACATAGGCTTTGAGCAATTCTTTTTGTTGCCTCGCCATGCTCAAGGATAAGAGATTTCTCTCATTATAAATTTTTCTTACCTGATAGGTGAGGCCTATTGAGAAGATAAATATTTCAAGTGAAGAACCGATCAGTACTGGATTAACCGGTAAATCCTCTACAGGGATAACACCAAATTCACTGGCTGTCATAATCAAATAACCCATCAGCAACGAGCCCCAGGCCATGAAGTAAATGGCAACTGTTGTTCGCTGTTGGGTGAAAGAACGCAGAGCGCCTAAAATCAAGAATAGACCACCAATTAACATCAGGGTATTGATGATAGGAATGATCCATAAGCCATTGCGTGTCATAAAATCTATAGCCACAACACCGCCTAAAGCCAAGATACCAAGCGCAATAAGAATGGAGTTAACAAGTTTATGAAGGAGTGGTTGATACCGTGGAAGATTCAAAAAATTCTGCGAGAATTTAGCCACAAATAAAAAGAGCGCAGCAATCAAATAAACCCTGAAGTAACTGTTAAAGTCTAGTATGTTCGGATAAATATATTGAAAAGAATACCCAAGGGCTGTAAACAAATAAGTGGCTGAAGTAAGCACAAGCATAAAGTACCAGCCATACAAGGCCTTTCTAAGAAAGATGAAAGCCATCAGTGCATAACCAAGGCAAAGAATGATGGTGCCGAAAAAAATCCCAAACCATAAATTCTCACTGTATGATTTTTCGTGAAAAGCCTTCTCACCCCAAAGGTAAATTGGGAATGTTAGCGAGCTGTTTCGTTTATCGATTTTTATGAGCATTGTTTTTGTTTGTCCAGCATTTAGGTAAACAGGAATTGCAAAATTTCGATGGAGTAATGGCCTTTGCTCAAATAGATACTTATCTCCTGTTTCAGTTATTAGTGAAAAGGAATTTGATTGATTGGCTTCATATACATACAGCCAGTCGATTTGTGGATTATCAATTTCCAGTATCTTCCGTTGCGAAACAGGCTGGTCGTTAACTATTGTAAAAGCAATCCAGAAAATGTTAGCTGTAAAACCAACGGTAACAGCTTTTGCGTCTGTTTTTTCCCTTAGTAATTTTTCCCAGGCCTCTTCAGCGGTAAGATTCTCTGTTGTAGCCAGTAATAATGATGATTCAATAATGTAGAACCTTTCAGGAAGAGCACTAAGCTTAACAGTATCGGGAAATTGTGTTGCCGTGCTGTCAATAACAAACAGCAAGCTGAAGAAAAGAAATACTTTAAATGATTTTAGTATCATGAGCAAACCGCACCAGATCGGCAATGTTGTTGATCTTCAATTTGCGAAAAATATTCTTACGGTGTGTGTCAACGGTATGCGGACTGATAGAAAGCGACACCGAAGTTTGTTGAGAAGTATTGCCCATGGCGAGCAATCGAATGATTTCAATCTCGCGCCTGGTGAGTTTCATTTTTTGTGAAAACTCATCCTTGAAAATTTCCCGGTGGTCGCCCTCTGTTTGTAGGGCTTTGGTAACAAAAAAGCTTGTGTGACTCACCTGGCGCAAGGCCTCAAGCAGTTCTTCATTTGAGACATTCTTTAACAGATAGGCATTAGCTCCCTCATCTTTTGCCCGTTGAATAAGGTGAAGATCCTGGTACATTGTGAGGATAATCACAAAAATATCACGGTTAACTTCTCTGACTGATTTCAGCAGGGAAAAACCATCTGTATCAGGCAGGTTTAAATCCAGAATAAGTATGTTAGCCTTGCTTTGCTCCAGCAAGGGCAGTAAATCTTTGCCGGTCTGGGCATGACCTACTATTTCAAAATCTTCGGATTGATCTAAAATAAGTTTAAGACCGGTGTATACAATTTTGTGGTCTTCGCAAATAACTACGCTACTTCTCTGTTCGGGCACTTTCTGGTCAATTGGTCGCGTAAAATACCAAAATCTTGGTATTGACAAACAATTATATTTGATGGATTCTTTATTTACTAAAATGGAAGCAATTCTTAATTACATAAATGGAAGCTTAGTGGCTCCGGCATCCGGTAACTATCTTGACAATGTCAACCCGGCAACAGGAAAAGTGTTTACTCAAATCCCTGATTCTGATGAAAAAGACGTTCAGTTAGCTGTGGATGCCGCTCAGGGAGCATTTGAGCACTGGGCTAATATGGCTGTAGAAAAACGCCAGGCTATTTTATTGAAAATAGCAGACCTTATCGACCGGGATTTAGCGGCCTTGGCGATGGCAGAAAGCGAGGATCAGGGGAAGCCCGTAAAATTGGCTACGGTAGTAGACATTCCGCGTGCCTCCGCAAATATTCGTTTTTTCGCTACCGGTATACAGCACTTTGCCAGCGAGGCACACATCACGGGAAATGAGGCTGTCAATTATACCACGCGCACACCCGTTGGCATTGCTGGGTGTATTTCTCCATGGAACTTACCGCTATATCTTTTCACCTGGAAAATTGCTCCGGCACTGGCAGCAGGTTGTACCGTTGTAGCCAAGCCATCTGAGCTAACACCACTTACGGCCTATTTATTTTCTAAACTTTGCATAGAAGCAGGCTTGCCAAAAGGTGTTCTAAATATTGTGCACGGACTGGGGCCAAAAGTTGGTCAGGCCATTGTAGAGCATCCACAAATACCAGCCATATCCTTTACAGGTGGAACGGTAACGGGTAAGCGTATTGCTGCAACAGCAGCACCTATGTTTAAAAAACTTTCGCTGGAGTTAGGCGGTAAAAACCCAAATATCATTTTTGCAGACTGTAATTGGGAGCAAGCCTTGAGTACATCAGTGCTTTCCTCCTTCTCCAACCAGGGCGAAATTTGTTTGTGCGGCTCACGCATTTTTGTGGAGCGGTCGGTATATGATCGTTTTGTAAGTGAATTCATTCATAGGGTAAAGTCTTTAACAGTAGGGGATCCCTTGGATGAAAAAGTAAAAATCGGAGCCGTAAATTCCGAAGCGCATATGAATAAGGTTTTATCGTATATCCGCTTGGCAAAAGAAGAGGGCGGTAAGATTGAATGCGGAGGAAACAGAGTAACAATAGAGGGACGTTGTGCCAATGGTTATTTTATATCACCAACGGTTATTACGGGTTTGCCATTTGATTGTCGGACTAATCAGGAGGAAATATTTGGCCCTGTTGTAACTATTATGCCTTTCGATACGGAAGAAGAGGTGTTGAAGTATGCCAATAGTACTGCCTACGGTCTATCGGCTACTCTCTGGACAGAAAATCTGACCCGCACACATAGAATGGCCGCACAGTTAAAGAGTGGTATTGTGTGGGTGAACTGCTGGCTCTTCCGCGACTTGCGCACACCTTTTGGCGGTATGAAGCAAAGTGGTGTTGGGCGCGAAGGTGGCTGGGAAGCACTGCGATTTTTTACAGAGACTAAAAATGTTTGTATAAAACTCTAAACATCAGAAGAATGCTTTTAAAAAAGGATACTTTTTTTTGATTTTGATGAGTGAAAACACCTTAAAAATAAGGCTTCCTAAGTTAGTTAAGTTGGTATATTTTTAAGCCTAAAATATTTAAAAAAACCAATGAGAAATTTAAGAGCTTTAAATTTTATTTTGCTGATTTTGATTTTCAGTTGTCAACAAAATGAAATAGTACAAACGAGTACAGATATTGAAAGAGCCAAGAATTGGTTTCAACAAAATGAGGCTAACCTTTCAAAAAAATTTAGCAATTTTTCTGCGAGACAATCATCACAAATAGCAAAGACTCCTGACTGGACTAAAAGTAAAGTTCACACTACCTCCAATGGTATAAAGTCTGTAGAAGTGGCTTTAGACTACGAAACATATCTGGTTTTATCCAACACATAACCTGATGCAAAAAAGCCAAATGTTATTAATTCAATGTTGTTATTTGAAACTCATCCAGGCGAGTATGAAGTTTATTTGCTTAAAATATATCCAGACGACCCCGCTACACTCTTAAGTAATGAAGATTTTGATAGATTAAATTATGGTGAAGTACCAAGTAGTTTTTCAGGGCAAATAATGGTTTTTGACTGGGATGAACGGTTTATAGGTGGTTGGAGAATCGATGGTGGAGAAAGAAGTGAATATATTGCAAGAAGTAATCATAATAACAACGCTGATGGGAGAACATTACGAAACAATTCCATTGTCTGTTATCAAGTAACAACTCATTGGTATCAAGTAACATGTTCAGCTTATGGCTGCAGTGAGCCAGTTTTGATTGATGTAACAACAACGATTAACTGCGAACAAATAATTGCGCCACCTGATACAAATGATCCTGGTGCCGGTGGAGGTGGCGGTGGAGGAGAGCCTGGGTGCTTTGTAGAGCATCCTTTTATAGAAGGTTTAATGATACCGTGTGAGGATGAAGAGCCCTGCGATAATGGATTTATTAGAGATTGGAATAACAATTGCTACTGTCCTTCTGCGTTAGAGGTTATAAATTATCAATGTACTTTTAAATGCCCAACAGGATATAAAAGAAATTTGGATGGTATTTGTGTTCCGATTGATGATTGTAATACAAATGATCCGATTATAAACGCGTTACAGGACGAATTTGAAAATATTTGGAAGGCTAGTAATGCATCGCATACATCTATACCTATGGCAAATCGATTGGAATATGGCGGATGGATAGTCAGCAATGCTAACGGCTATTCCTTTGTCCCATTTCCAAGTGATTGGACAAGAAAACCATGCGAAATAAATCCTAGTGGAAATTGGACTATACCGCAAGGAATTGTGGGAATTGTACATTCCCATCCATTTTTTGTTGGTGAAAACACTAAAATTGTTTGCGGTCCTATGGGAGAAGAATCGTATTCGGGGGGGCCAAGTGATGATGATGCTTATTTTCTTTATTTAATAGCAAAGCATCTTTCTGATTATAATTTAAAGGGTTATGTAATAGATGGAAAGAATATACACAAGTTTGATCCTCTTACTTATGGATCAACTTTATTTTCAACTATTTCTAGGTGCGGATATTAATTATCAATTTGAAAATAAATCATATGAATTTAAAAATTAAACTTATCGTAATACTCTTGTCTTTGATTACTGTCAAAATTGCCGTTTGTCAAAGGCCAGTAATTAACCCATGCTCAAACCCTGATGGAGGAGAGAGAGCTTTTTTTACAGTTAGATACTTTTTAACAGCTCCTATTATGGCAGATGCAAGAGTTCAGGCAGGCGTAACAAATGAGACAGTGGAGCAAATTAGGCCTATTGCTGACGCAAACATTTGTTCTATGTTAAATCAGATAGTCAGTAGTACACCTAAATATGCTAATATAGATGGTAGTCTAGAGGCAGATAGGACAAAATATTATTTTAGAACGAACAACTTTTATTATATATTTTGGAATAAGAAACCAGAATATGATAATCTACCAAACACTGGTCTAAAAAAGCTCTTTATAGTTATTAGTGCGGACTATCAGAGTAGACAAGATTTTTATTTTTGACTATTAAGCTTTTGCTGAGATATTTTAAGTAGTGTCTTTATTGAGATGATGTTATTTTATTATTTTTCTCAAAGAGTAGTTATCAATTTACTGTGCTTGTTATTCGTAAAGCTTACGATTGAAGAGACGAAGTCACAAGATATTTATTGAATATTGATGTCTATATCCGAGCCGATATTTGTCTCGGTATCTCGGGTCAAGGGTAAATGAATAGCTTACCTATGTCAGCTTCTTAAGCTTGTTGAGTTATTTTATTCTATCATTTTTTAGCCAAGTCATTATTGGCATTGCCTATGGGAAAGCTGGGAGTATCGCCAACGATTTACTATCTCAACGCGCATCATATCACCAAGTTTGTTGGTTAGCCTACGCACAACATCAACAAAGGCAGGTTTTTTTCTACGATTGCTGGATATCAGCAAAATTATCTTCTGAAAAATATTTTTTTTGAATGAATAGAATACCGCCAATACAAAAAACAATCGAAACTAAAACCAAAGCATAATAAAGTTGATCATTCGCAATTAAATCAATCAGGTTGGTATCAATTTCTTCCCTGGGTACAATAAGCATACCTACACAGCTAATACTGTTGTTTATAAAATGTAAAATAATAGGCAGGTAAAGTGATTTGGTTTTCCAGTAAAGCCAGCCCATAAACAGTCCGATCAAAAAGGCACCCAGGCCTTGGGCTATATTGCCATGGATAAGTGCAAAGAGTAACGAAGAAAAAGCAATAGAAATACCAGCGCCATAATTTTTTAACAAGCCATGTAAAATAATGCCCCTGAAAAGAACCTCTTCTAATAGCGGAGCCATAATGGCCACGGTTGCAATCGTGGCGAGGGGGTTATCGTAAATGCTATTCATCATGAGCTTGAGTGATTCAGGCACTGGAAACAACATAACAAGAGGATCAATAGCAATGTGCAGGGGAATCATCAACAGGAGACCAATAAAGGCAATGCCTATTGGAAAGCTTGTTAATTCAAGCTGCCTACTTTTTCTGAGCGCAAAACCTGCGAATACAGTAATGATCATCGATAGGGTATAAGACAAGAACAACCCGAACCCTGTCGTAATATCTATAAAGGGCATTAATATCAGCACCACACCAACAGTGGCCAGCAGCCAAATGCCAATAAGACCAAGGGATTGCAGGTAAGTAGGATAATGTGTAGCAGGTTGAGACTTAACTTCCTTATCTATGTTTGAGTCGAGTATTTCCATGATGAAAATTAGAGTTGAATAAATAACAATGTAAAAAATAAGCTGTCCGATTCAATGTCGAGAAATGAATTGATTGACTTACTTTTGCTAAATAAGCATGGATTTTTTTAATATCGATAACATTTTTTTTACCATTCTGGGTTATTCCATGAGCTATCTTGAGTTTTTTGGAACCCTGGCAGGAGCAATTGCCGTGTGGCTTTCAGCAAGGGGCAATATCTGGAGCTGGCCAATTGGAATTATTAATGTTACACTTTTCTTTTTCTTATTCTATCAGGTTCAATTGTATCCCGACATGTTTTTACAAGCCTTCTTTTTTGTAACGAACCTGGCGGGCTGGTGGCGCTGGTCTCATCCGGCCCCTCTCGAAGAAGATAAAAAGCATGAGTTGAAAGCGAGCTTCATGTCCACACCAATTTTGTTGCTATTATTGTTTACAGGAGCGATCGGAACATTTGCTATGGGTGCTTTTGCTGAAAACCTACACTTGCAGTTTCCTACACTATTTAGTTTGCCAAGTGCCTTTCCTTACGCTGATTCATTTGTTACCGTTATGAGTATTGTGGCTACTTATCTGATGGTGCAAAAGAAAGCTGAATGCTGGTTGATATGGTTAGTGGTGGATGTGGTGGCTACATATATGTATTTTAAAAAGGGAATTTTGTTTGTTGGAATAGAGTATCTGGCTTTTTGCTTTATTGCTGCTTATGGTTTTTACAAATGGTTTAAAGATTCGAAAAATGGAGAGTCAGCATGAGTGAGGTTAAACTATTCTGTTTGTTTGGCCCTGAAAGTACCGGTAAATCAGTAATGGCCGATACATTAGCCAAACATTATAATACGGTATGGGTACCTGAAGTGGCAAGAGAAATGATTACCTCAAATCATTTTAGCCGAGAAGATATCATTGAAATAGGGAGAGCACAGACTGAGCGTATCTTTCAGTTAAAGCAAAAAGCCAATAAACTTTTAATTTGTGATACCGATGTGATCACAACACAGATTTATTCTCGGCACTACCTCAAAGTTGTTCCTCCAGTATTATTTCAAATGGAAAATATGGTGCGTTATGATCATTATTTTTTATTCGATATTGATGTTCCCTGGGTAGCAGATGGCATGCGTGATCTAAGCAATAAGCGCGAAGAAATGTTTAAGATTTTTAAACAAGAACTAGACCGAAGGAGAATAAGCTATACGATGGTAAGGGGTACCTGGCAAGAGCGTCTCCATATAGTCAGACAAAAGATTGACGAATTTTTAAACACTGCTTCGATTAGCGCTTAGGAAATAATTTTACATAAGTCAGCTTATGGGTAATAACTGAATTACCACTATTTTCTGTGCGCACAGCCTCCAGTATATCATAGGATTTATCAAAGCTGAAGGTGTAGGTTGTGAACTGATCGCGCTTATCTAATTGCTTGTATACGGCAAAAGAATTTTCGGTAAACTGAGAGAACTCCCCTTTGATTGAGTAAGAAGGGAACAAACCCTGATCAATGGTTAGCTCGATAAACTCACGATGCATGTTTTTGATATCCTTGATAATGGCGACTTGCTTAAAGTTATCACGTCTGTCAGTTACGCGCTCCCGATCACTATTTGCTAAAAATGTTCTGCCCTTTTTAGTAATGACAAGACTTACACTATAGATACCCTCAAATCCTGCTCCTTCTTGTGCGCTTTTATTCAAATATGCTCTCAGAACATCATTAAAGTTTACCTGCTCAAAAGAATAGACTTTGTGTTTTTGACGCATGGTATACTGTTTCTCAATAGAGCAGGCAGTATTAATAGCCAAAAGCACAATCATTAAAAAGTGTGCTTTTTTAAGAATTTTTTTTAGTGGGGCTCGTAACATAATGGTAATGGTAAAAGTAGGCAAATACTGGATTAGTAAATATGGATTATAGCAATTAGGTTGTATTTTTACGGCATTGTATCAATCAATAAAGTATGGGCAACAAAAAAGACATCACACTTTTAGTATTAGCAGCAGGTATGGGGAGTCGGTATGGAGGCATAAAGCAAATTGATGGTTTCGGACCTAGTGGTGAAACAATCATGGACTATTCCCTTTATGATGCGATCAGAGCTGGTTTTACCAAAGTAGTTTTTATTGTAAGAGATGAAATACAGGAGACCGTAAAAGAGCGTTTCGAGCCTAAGCTTAAAGGAAAGATAAAAGTAGATTTTGTAATACAGGCACTCTCAACCTTCGTTCCTGAAAAATATCAACATAGCGGACGCACAAAACCCTGGGGTACATCGCACGCAGTTTTATGCGCTAAGGATGTTATCAAAGAACCCTTTGCAGTAATCAATGCCGATGATTTTTATGGCAGATCGGCTTTTAAATCACTGGCAGATTTTTTCAACTCCGATACCGCTGGAGCGCATGCTATGGTAGGGTATACTTTAAAAAATGTATTGTCAGAACATGGAAGTGTTTCGCGTGGTTGTGGTGAACAAGATGCAAATGGCTATTTAAAATCGGTTGTCGAGAGAACAACTATTGTTAAAGAAAATGGGAAAATTATAGCCAAAGAAAAAGATGGTGATTTAGAACTGAGCCCGGAAACTCCGACTTCTATGAATTTCTGGGGCTTTCAGCCAAGTATTTTTCCATTAATTGAAAGCATGTTTGAAGAATTCTTAAAAGAAAATTCAGCTAATCCGAAGGCCGAATTTTTTATTCCTTTAGTGGGCAATTTAATGATTCAACAAGGTAAAGGTAAGGTGAAGGTATTGGGTGGTGGAGATATATGGTTTGGTGTTACCTACAAAGAAGATAAAGAGGAAGTAACAAGAAAGATACAAGAGTTGGTAGATAAGGGAGAATACCCAGCGAAACTCTGGACTTAAGCCTGATTGTAAACCATTTGTAAAAAGAGAAGCTGACTTTTCAGCTTCTTTTTTTATTTTAGGAGCATGTCGATTATGCTCCGATTTATTGCCACAATTGTAGTTTCATGGTTAACCACCACAGTTTTATTTTCACAAAGTAAAATTGATAGCCTGCTTACTCAATTACCTAATTCAGCGGGTAAAGAAAGAGTGAGTGTACTTAGCGCTCTTTGTTCTGAATATGCCTATATCAATGCAGACTCTGCCAGACTATTCGGAATTGAAGCCTTGCAATTAGTTGGAACCGAACCCACCGGCATTAGGGCGCAAATTTTGTATGGTATCGCCATTACACATCAGGTACAAAGCAATTATGATGAAGCATTAAAATACAATGAGGAAGGACTAACTATTTATAAATCATTAAATGACTCCCTTCGCATTGCTGATCTGCTTAATAACATAGGATTGATTTATGACGAGCAGGGTAATTATAGTCAGGCAGCTAAATATTATCAGTCTGCGCTGGTTATTTATAAGCGCAGGGGAGATTTTAAAAAGATGGCCTTGGTAAATGTAAATCTTGGAGTTGTGTACAAAGCCTTAGGCGATTATAAAAGTTCAATAAACAACTATCTGGAAGCTTTGAATGAATTTAAAAAGATAAGTGATGATTACCTCATGGCTGTCTGTCATGTTAACCTGGGCTCTGTTTATCTGTATTACCAGGCTTTTGATAGTGCCTTGCATCATTCGCTTAAAGCTGAAACAATGTTTGGTAAACTTAATTACAAACGTTTTGAAACGGTGGCCGTGGGCAACATTGGTATTGCGTATGGAAAGTTGAAAAATTACCAACTGGCGATCCGGTATCTGCAAAGCGCTATTAAACAACATGAGGAAAACAGTGCATTAAAAGAATTATCGTTTTGCCAGCTCAAGTTGGCGGAAGTATACGCAGCTATGCAAAGAAATGCAGATGCCATTGCGATGGCAATGAAGGCACTGCCATTATCGGAAAGAGCAAATGCCTTGCAACAAGCAACAGACATTAATTTGCTTTTATCTCGACTTTACCAAAAAACAGGTGATTATGAGCAGGCATATCGGTTTCAATCAGACTACCTGGCGGGTCACGATAGTTTATTCCAGAACGATAGATTAAAGCAAGTCAGAGAGCTGCAAGTACAATATGAAACAGAGCGCAAAGAACGTGAACTAGCAGAAAGTAAGGTAGTACTCGCTGAAAATGCTTTAGAAATTAAAAAAAGAGATAACCAACTGATCTTGGCACTATCCGGAATACTTGTATTACTTCTGTTAACATTTATCATTTATAGAAATAGTCAGGTGAAACAACAAAAGTTATCGTTAAAAGCTGAATTGACAGAAGTAAAAGCACTTACAGCGCTGCAGGAAGAGCGTTTGCGCATATCAAGAGAGTTGCATGACAACATTGGTTCTCAGCTTACCTTTATTAACAGCTCTGTTTCCGGATTAGCAAAAAAATTACCACCCGGTGAGGTAACAGAAGTACAAAAAATTACACTGGATACAATTCGTGAGTTGCGTAAAACAGTATGGCTTATTAATAAACCGGGTATTCAGTTGGATGAATTCGTAGTTAAACTAAGAGAATACCTTCAACAAGACACACAAGGTTCTATTGTGTTGTCATCAAAACTGGATAACGAGCTTTCCTTAAGTTCTCAGCAGGCCACACATCTTTTCCGGATTGTACAAGAGGCGACCAACAATGCCATAAAATATGCCCATGCTTCGCTTATCAGTGTTGATATCCACTGTCAATCTGATCGTTTAGTTTGTACCATTACAGATAATGGGAAAGGTTTTGACTTTAATAATGTAAAAGAAGGGTTTGGGTTGCAAACGATGAGAGACAGGGCAAAGGCTTTACATGCTGAAATTACCGTGAGCAGTACTATTGGTGAAGGAACGAGTATACAGTTGAGCATGCCTGTTGAATACGATGAAATGCGTATGGATAAAACTTTAAGAGCATAATACTTTTATACTGTGAAAATAGCCATAGCTGAAGATAATAGTTTTGCGTTGAAGGCAATCACGGATAAACTCCGGGAGGCAACGAACATTCAAGTCAAGTATACTGCTGAGAATGGAAAAGTTTTACTTGAAAAAGTTGACTCAGATCCTATAATTGATATAGTATTAATGGATATTCAAATGCCTGTTATGCATGGCATCGAAGCTACACAGCTTCTTCATCAGCGTTATCCGCATATAAAAATAGTTATGCTTACCACTTTTGATGATGATGAGAATATTTTTAATGCGATTATGGGTGGTGCCAGTGGCTATTTATTAAAAGAAGAAAATAGTGAAGTGATTATTCAATCGCTCAAAAATACCCTGGAGGGTGGGGCCGCCATGTCAGCAGGAATTGCCCTGAAGGTGTTGAATCTGGTAAGACGTCCTTTGAATCCTGGTAAAGTTACTCAAGATTTCGGTTTAACTCCTCGTGAAATTGAATTGCTGGAACATCTTAAAAACGGCCTCACGTACGAGCAGATTGCTGACAATCTATTCATAAGCCCTGGTACTGTTCGCAAACATATTCAAAACATCTACGCAAAACTTCAGGTTAATAATAAGGTAGAAGCGCTGGAAAAGGCAAGGCAAAACCGAATTGTCTGACTTCCTGATTAGTCGGCATTGAGAATACGCATTTCTTCGTATTGATACAGTTTCTGCTTCACATGACATTTGATTAACAAATCGAAGGTCATGAAAAAAATACACGCTCTTTTTTCCTTGCTGTTCTTCACCCTATCACTATCAGGTAGTGCCCAGGTTGTCAATTATCAAGTTCTTGAAGAGGATCCTAAACGTTTTAGCCGTACCATGTTAGGCGTAGACCTCATGCTGGCCGGCTCTATGGACTTACCAGGCATTCACGTAGGTCCACATGCTGTTAAATTTTTTTCTGATCGATTAGGGGCTGAAGGCTATGCCCATATTGGTTCAACCGGATTGCGCTTTAACGGTGGTGCTTTCTTTGCCTTACGTGAAAACACAAAAAGTAAGGATATGAAAATTGTGCTCAGTGAAAAATCAAATATGAATGGGCAGGTAATTCAGGAGTCAGTTATCGTTCCCTCTACACGCTATTCACAACTCTTTGCACGGGGGGGTCTCTTTTTTCCTTACATCGGAAAAAATAATATGGGAGGTATTTATGGAGGTATAGGCACCATGAATAACCGTGGCATTATTGCAAAACTTAATAATGGAGATCCTAATGTATTTGGGTATATGCAACGCTGGTATTTCGATGCCATGCTTTTACCTATACGCGAAGTATATGATAGATATGATGGAACTCGTTTCGAAGAGGGCGGTGTATTTGGTTGGCGTGTGGGGTATCAGTTTTGGTGGTCGGCAACAAATGAAACATACAAGAGCGTTAATAACAGGAACTTCTTTTCGCGCGTCAGCTTTAGTGCTGAAATAGGGAGTTTACCAGAGTTTTCTAAAAAATCTTATGCCTCCATTGGTTTAACATACATGATCATTAGAAAGTAAAATTTATAAAATCAATAACTATGATAAAGCGACTCACAATACTATTACTTCTTGTAACCTTTAGTGCTTTCGCACAGAAAGACGGAAAAATGCTAAGTCCTCAGCAACAGGCGAAAGAGAATTTTGAGGTTTATGAGATAAAAAATCCTTTTAAAAAAACTAAAAAGATTGCCTTGGCCGGAGTAAACCTTCAGTTCAGGTTGGCGACTAATCAGTTGGCGGGTACAGAAAGAAATTCAGATGCTTCATCAAGTGTATGGGTAACGCTTAATCCTGCGCCATCCGATGAATTATTACAAGAGTTAACTGATACCTATGCTAAGATGTTAAAAACTAAACTTAGTGAAGCAGGTTTTGAATTAATTGATGAGAAATCGCTTTATGAAAATGATGACTATAAAAAACTTATTGTAGAGGAAGATAGACTTTACATAAATAAAGCCTGGGGAATTTCTGCCAAGGCCTCGTATAACGAAGCTCCTATATTAGAGTACCCGAATTTTGCCGGAGGTGCTCATGCCAAATTGGCGAACAGACAAGATGTATTAGTATGGAACAGTAATACCCTCATTGATTTTGTTTGGATAGAACAAGAAAAGAAAAGTAAGAAAGAGGCAGTGGATATTACGGCCTTAATCAAACCAGCCATTATCATTAATGATGGTTCAGCGGGTTCAAGTGGTGCCGGTGTTGGTGCACAAATGAAGCTTGCTTCATCAACAAAAATCATGATGCAGGGTCCAGATTTTTCTACCTACAATATTGCATTAAAACCAGGCAAGTATGTGACATCTGGTAAAACGTTTCATACAGCCGTTGAAAAGTGCAGCGATTGCATTCCAAATTTTGCTGAAAGAACAACGGGTGGAAAGGTATTGAGAGAAAGTTTAACGGTTTTATCTATGGGAAGGGCAGGTGATAAAAGCAACACTGATATAAAATTCTCTTTTGAAGTAAAATCAGATGAAGCATTGTATAAAGAAGCAGTGTTAGATGCACTTAATCAATATGCAGATCAAATCATTCTTTTAATGACATCAAAATGAAAATAATGATGAAAAATATCCTATTACTTTTATTTGCATGTGCATCAACAGTGTTGTTCGCACAAGACACGCGTAATTCTTACATTCACTTTGGACTGCAATGGCGACAAGGTAATGTAAGCAATGCCTACCAGGTAAATGGACAACTCACTGACGACCGCTTTGCTCAGCTGGGTGGTGATTTTATGGTGGAAAGCTTCGGTAATGTTTATTGGAGAGGTGATTTCCCCTTTGTTGCAGATCTTGTTTTTTTACCAATAGAAAATGCGCTATCTAAACCCAATAAAATGTTTGGCCCTGCCTCCGGATCAAATAGACTAAAGAATTCTGACGCTTATGTAAGCCAGGGAAATGCGGATGCTGCGGCTTTTGTTTTAGATGAACCCATGGCTTTTTTAATGTTTTCAATTTTGCCAATAAAAAAGCGACTACAGCTGGGGTTTCAAGGAGACCTGCGAAGTGTTGGTATTATGGGTTTTACCAGTGATGGGAAAAAGTGGGAGGAAGAAGATAATTTAGGAATCGGCCTTTCAGAGCCCGAATTACTATTAGCAGGCGTTGGAGGCAACGCTGGTTACATACATTACTTTAACGAAGACTCTCCACTGCATCGTTTGCGTATAACAGGATTATTTACAAGGTATTGGCAAAAGACCACAAACGACCAATTATTTGAGTCTTTTGACTCTAAAAACATTTCGATTGAATCGATGCTTTATTTTAGAAGAATAGGTTATGTCGGACTGACCTGGTCGCGTACTACTTTAGCTGAGGCTTTTTATGAGAGCAGGCCCGGTGCTAATATGGAAATAGCTATGGTTCGCGTTAAAACAGGTATTTATATTTTGAAATAAGTAAAGCTGATTATCGCTACTCTACTTGTAATTTATAGCCCCTCCCGTGTATATTCATAATTTGCACGGAGGGGTCTTTGCTTAATTTCTTACGTAGTTTAGAAATAAACACATCAAGACTGCGGCCTACAATAACACCCTCATCTTCCCATCCTTCTTTCAGTAACTGATCTCTAGTGATAGGTTCGTTAATTCTTGAAGTAAATATTTTTAATAGTTTACTTTCTTTGTCAGATAATTCAATAATATGGGTATTGAATTGCAGTATCTTTTTTTCTGCTGAGAAGAAAAAGCTTCCGATTTTTATCATGTTGCTATCACTGCTGATCGGATGAATTTTTTTCTTAGGCAATAAAAGCAGACCACCTGTCAGCAACAGCGCAAAACCAAGTATAGTAAACAGGTAGTTGTATTCAGCCTTTACTTCAGGCATGGTCAGAATCGAAAGCTCTATTTGATAACATCCCATTTGCTGCTCACGACCCGTACAAGGAATTAAAGTTGTCGTTTCTGCTGAACCTATTTTAAAACCATAGATAACTTCCTTTTTAGCGCAATCCTGCACATTGACAATATAGGGCAGCTGGAGATTAGTCTGATCAAGACTCGACCTGACAATCTTAACCAAAGAATCAGGCACAAAGCTAAAAGGGCTTTGAAATTGTAATAAGAAGGTGTTTTCGTTGCTCTGTGTTACAGGTAGTACGCGAGAGGAAGAATCGCCTGACTGTAATAAGAGATTATGTCCGATTTGCCTGATGGCAATTTCTATTTCTGACTTTAAAGGCTTGTGGTGCTCTCGTTCATTCACTGTGGAGATGGCGGAAATAAGCATTAGACCTAAGCCGCCACAGGCTATTGCAATAAACCACCAATTTTTCTTTCCTTCTTGGTTAATCTGCATACTAAATTGTCAAGTAAATGTCTTAAGGTTAAAGGTAAGGGCTTTTTAATCTTTAGGTAAAGATTTACATTCATTTAACACTTTTTTACAAGCCTTTTGGCTCTACGGGCACCTTAATTTTCAAGCTTGGTACAAGCTTATAGTTGTTAAAAAGCTATTGCCAATTTTATGATTTAGCAACTTAATCTCTAACCTGGAAATGTCCTAGCCTGAAATAAGTTGACCGTTTTTTGGAGTTTAAAAACCAAAAAACGA
>VFQM010001944.1_pt1 | contig 16543 bp, 18 predicted proteins | sample 3512391 | NCBI WGS metagenome assembly VFQM01 (sample SAMN10412369, study PRJNA504923) | tailings metagenome | isolation source: Replicate 1 from Balatoc abandoned mine | place: Philippines
ATCGCCGTCGCCTCCTTCGTCGCCCTGTGGAAATACAAGGCCGACATCATGCAGGTGATCGGCGTGTGCGCCCTCGTCGGGCTGGTTCATTCACTCGTGATGTGAGGACAACATGGAATCCGGAACCCAACCCCTGAAGCGCTGCGGCTGCGGCGCGCCGACCGAACAATGCCCGGACCTGCCGCGCACGATCGCGCCCGCCGAGCTGAACCCCGACGCCGCGCTGGTATTCGACGTACGGCGCGAGGCGGACTACGCCGCGTCGAACGAGATCATCCCCGGCGCGATGTGGAAGAACCCGGACAAGATCGACGCCTGGATCGGCGCCCTGCCGCTCACGCTCGACGTGGTCGTCTACTGCGTGCGCGGCGGCAGCGTGTCGAACGCCGTGGTCGACCGCCTGCAGGCGGCGGGCGTGAAGGCGCGCTATATCGAAGGCGGGATCGAGGCGTACAAGGCAGCGGGCGGCAAGCTCGCGCGCAAGTGATGGCGCGATGAACCGCATTGGATGAAAGGCCAGCCCATGGATCACCACGACCCGGAATTTCTCAAGCGCGCTGCCGAGGCGCGCGCACGCGTCCGCGAGACGCCCGCCGCTACGGTCGACGCACAGCGCGAAGCCGGCGTGGCGGTGGTCGACGTGCGCGAGGCCCACGAGCATGCTGCGGGCCACGTCGCCGGGGCGGTGCATGTCAGCCTCGACGCGCTGGCGGAAAACATCGCCCACGTGCTGCCCGACAAGGACGCTCCCGTGATCTGCTACTGCAACGGCGGCAACCGCGGCGCATTGGGCGCCGACACGCTGCAGCGCCTCGGCTACACGAATGTCTGGTCGATCGAAGGCGGCTTCCGCGGCTATCAGGCCGCGGGCGGCAAGGTGGAAACGAAATGAAGTGGATCACCCGCGCGCGGCCGAAGATCGACCGCATAGCCTGTCCCTGGCTGGTCGCGCGTTTCATCGACCCGGCGGCCGAGTTCCTTTACGTGCCCGCCGACCAGGTGCTGAAAGTGGCCGATGAAAGCGGCGCCATTCCCTACGACATCCCCGGCGTCGAATACGGCCACGTCGGCGAGCAGTGCAGCTTCGACGCCTTCCTGCGCATCCACGGACTCACCGATCCGGCGCTGCACGCGCTCGCGGTGATCGTGCGCGGCGCCGACACCGGGCGCCCGGACCTGGCGCCGGAATGCGCGGGCCTTCTGGCGCAGTCGCTGGGTCTCTCGGCGCTCTACCCGGACGACCACGACATGCTGAAACACGGCATGGCGATGTACGACGCCTACTACGCCTGGCTGCAGCACGCCCACGGCGAGACGCACCCCGCACGGGGCTGAGACCCCCGCCACACTCGATACGCGGCGCGCGCTGCGGTTAACATCGCACGATGCTCGGCCTGCGCATCCTCGCCATCGTCTTCCCGGTCTTCGCGATCATCGGCCTCGGCTGGTGGTACGGCCGTGTCAAGCGTCCGGACATCGGCGTCACCAACCAGATCAGCATGGACGTGCTGGTACCGGCGCTGGTGTTCGCCGCGCTGGCGTCGAAGGAATTCGACTTCGCGCACTACGGGCCGCTGGCGGTGGCCGGCGCGGCGGTCGTCCTCGGATCGGGTCTGCTCGCGTGGCCGGTCGCGCGGCTGCTGAAAATCGACGCGAAGACCTTCGTGCCGCCGATGATGTTCAACAACTCGGGCAACATGGGCATCCCGCTCATCGTGCTCGCCTTCGGCGAGGCGGCGATCGGCGCGGCGGTGATCCTGTTCCTGGTCGAGATGGTCTTGCATTTCTCGCTCGGGCCCTATCTGCTGGCGCACCGCATGCGGCTGCTGCAGTTGCTCAAAACGCCGGTCATGGCCGCGACCGTGGCGGGCGTCGCGGTGAGCCTCACCCATACCGCGCTGCCCGACCCCCTCTACACCGCGATCAAGATGGTCGGCGACGCCTCGATCCCGATGCTGCTGTTCGCGCTCGGCGTGCGCTTGAACCAGGTGACGTTCCGTGACTGGCACATCGGGCTGGCGAGCGGCATCGTGGCGCCGGCCTCCGGCCTCATCATGGTGCTCCTGGTCACCCCCTTCCTCGACCTCGACCCGATGCAGCAGTCGATATTGCTGGTGTTCGGCGCGCTGCCGCCGGCGGTGCTGAACTACCTGATGGCCGAGCAATACCGGCAGGAGCCGGAGCGTGTCGCCTCGATCGTGCTGCTCGGCAACCTCGCGGCGCTGGCGGTGATGCCGGTCGTGCTGGCGTTCGCGCTCCCGTGACGTGCGTGACGAATAACCCCGAAGGAGTAGTTGACTAATTCACTTGGTTATTTTATGGTTCGGCATCCGTCATTTTTTACCGAACGTTAGGACTGCATCATGGAACGCGAAATCAACGGCAAAATCGTCGAAACCGACCCCGAAGGCTATCTGGTCAACCTGGAAGACTGGTCCGAGGAACTGGCGGTCGAACTGGCCAAGGAAGACAAGCTCGAACTGGGCGAAAACCACTGGAAGGTGATCCACTACATGCGCGACCAGTTCGCTGCGAACGGCACCGCGCCCAACCTGCGCTTCCTGCAGAAGGGCCTGAAGGAAGAATTCGGCGACGAATGGGGCGACAAGAAATTCCTGTTCGACCTGTTCCCCTTCGGCCCCGCCAAGCAGGCCGGCCGCTACGCCGGCACCCCGAAGCCGACCGGCTGCGTATAAGTCAGCAAGCAGTTCATCGAAACGCCCCGCCCTGTGCGGGGCGTTTCGCTTTTACTGTGGGCGGGGCGCCTCGCCCCGAATGCGTCCGTCGCTCACCCCACACCTTCGGCCCTGGGGAGAAAGCATCCTACCTGGCCGGCGGCGCGCCTGCCACCGCATCGACCGGCGATTCGAACGCGATGAACAGGACGCACTCGCCGACATTGCCGCACACTGCCTTGTGCGGCAGCCGGGCCGGGCCGTAGGCATAGGCGCCGGGCCGCATCACGACGGCCGGGTGCCCGTCGTAGCTCACGTGCAGTTCGCCGGCCACCAGCACCATGCGCTCGGCCGAGGTATGCCAGTGGCGCGGAATCACCGCATTCGCGGGCACCTTGAAGAAGACGTCGGCGTTGTTCCTGGCGGGGTCGCCGTGCAGCACTGCGATCGCGCAGCCCTTGGGCATGAAGTCGGGGCAGCCGCCCCACTGCAGCGTGGCGTCTCCGGCCGTGCGCGTCAGCGGCGCCTCCTGTGCGCTCACCACGGCGACGGGCACGACGCTCAGCAGCAACGACAGCGCTGCGCGGGCCGGCATGCTGCGCGTGAGGGACGGGTGGATCATGGATTTCTCCTGACAGGTTCGAAACGGACTGTCAGGCGGGCGCCCGGCAGGGAATGTCCCAGCTTAGACGAGATACCCTGCCACGCCAGACTTACTGCGTGCCGCGGAACATGAAATAGACCGCGCCGACCAGGCACAGCGCGGCCCACAGGAAATCCCACTTCAACTCCGCCCGCATGTAGAAGATCGCGAACGGCACGAACACCGACAGCGTGATCACCTCCTGCAGGATTTTCAATTGCGGCAGACTGAGCACGGTGTAGCCGATGCGGTTGGCCGGCACCTGGAACAGGTATTCGAACAGCGCGATGCCCCAGCTCACCAGCGCGGCAATGATCCAGGGCTTGTCGGCCAGATTCTTCAGGTGCGCGTACCAGGCGAAGGTCATGAAGACATTGGACGCGGTCAGCAGCAGAACGGTTTGCAGAGTGACGGGCATGGCATCGATCCGAAGGGGCGACGCGCGAATTGTAGGGGCCTCTCGCGTTAAAATGCGGCTTTTCTTCGACGACGAGTCAACCCTATGAATGCGCCTCTGGTCGGTGTGGTGATGGGCTCTTCCAGCGACTGGGAGGTGATGAAGCATGCGGCGATGCTGCTGAAGCAGCTGGGCGTGCACTTCGAGACCCAGGTGGTGTCCGCGCACCGCACCCCGGACCTGCTCTACGAATACGCCGCCAACGCGGAGGCGCGGGGGCTCAAGGCCATCATCGCCGGGGCCGGCGGCGCCGCCCACCTGCCGGGCATGCTCGCGGCCAAGACCATTGTTCCGGTGCTCGGCGTTCCGGTGCCGTCGAAATATCTCAAGGGCATGGACTCGCTGCTGTCCATCGTGCAGATGCCCAAGGGCATCCCGGTCGCCACCTTCGCGATCGGCGAGGCCGGCGCGGCCAACGCCGCGTTGTTCGCCGCTGCGATGATCGCGCGCAGCGACGCGGGGCTGGCCGCCCAGCTCAAGGACTTCCGCCGCGGCCAGTCCGACTCGGTGATGGCAATGGACCTGCCCGATGTCGAATAAGGCCCTGCCCATTCTGCCCGGGGCGACCCTGGGCATTCTGGGCGGCGGTCAGCTCGGGCGCATGTTCACGCTGGCCGCGCGCACCATGGGCTACAAGGTCATGGTGCTCGACCCGGATGCCGCCAGCCCCGCCGGCCAGATGGCCGACATCCACCTGCGCGCCGACTACACCGATGCCGCCGCGCTGGCGCAGCTCGGCGCCGCGTGCGCCGCCGTCACCACCGAATTCGAGAACGTGCCCGCCGCCAGCCTGATCGCGCTGGCGCAGCATTGCCGCGTGTCGCCCGGGGCGGAGGCGGTCGCCATCGTGCAGGACCGCAGCCACGAGAAATCCTGGCTCGCGCAGCATGGCTTCGCCACCGCGCCCTTCGCGCTGGTGTACAGCGAGGGCGACCTCGACGCGGCGCTGGCCGATATCGGCACGCCGGCGCTCTTGAAAGTCGCGCGACTGGGCTACGACGGCAAGGGCCAGGCCCGCGTCAACACGATCGAAGAAGCGCGCGCCGCGTTCCGCGAATTCGGCGCCCGGCCCTGCGTGCTGGAAGGCTTCGTCAGGCTCGATTGCGAGGTATCGGTGGTGCTGGCGCGCAGCGACGCCGGCGAATGCGCGCTGTTCCCGGTCGCAGAAAACCGTCACGTCGACGGCATCCTCGACGTGTCCATCGTCCCTGCGCGCGTATCCGACAGCCTCGCCGAGCAGGCGCGCACGATGGCGCGCGCGGTCGCCGACCGGCTCGGCTACGTCGGCGTGATGGCGGTCGAGTTTTTCGTCGTGGACGGCGCGCTGATGATCAACGAGATCGCGCCGCGCCCGCACAACTCCGGTCATTTCACACTCGACGCCTGCGTCACCGACCAGTTCGAGCAGCAGGTGCGCGCACTCGCCGGCCTGCCGCTGGGCGACACGCGCCTGCTCACGCCGGTAGCGATGGTCAACATCCTCGGCGACCGCTGGCAGAACGGCGGCCCGCACTGGGGCGCGCTGCTGGCGCACCCCGCCATCAAGCTGCACCTGTACGGCAAGGCCGCCGCGCGGCCGGGGCGCAAGATGGGCCATTTCAACGTGCTCGACGCCGACCTGGATGCCGCGCTGAAACTGGCCGAGCAGATGCGCCATGCGCTATAGCGCATTCATTCAAGGTTGGCGCTATAGCGCATTCATTCAAAGCTGGCGCTGTAGCGCATGGATTCAAGATTGGCGCTATAGCGCACTCCCCGGCTTCGGCCACTTCAGGGCATCGACCCGCATCGCCCGTGCGGCCGCGCTCGCGCTGTTGCTCTTGGGCGGCAGCGCCGCCGCCGGCAACGGCCTGCCGCTGCGCATCGGCCCGCACGCCTTCCAGGTCGAGCTGGCAAGCACGCCGCAGCAACGCCAGCGCGGCCTGATGGGCCGCACGCATCTTGCCGCCGACGGCGGCATGCTGTTCGTGTTCGAGCAGCCGGGCCGCCATTGCTTCTGGATGCGCGACACGCCGCTGCCGCTGTCGATCGCCTTCATCGACGCGAGCGGCCGCATCGCCAGCCTCGCCGACATGCAGCCGCGCAGCGAGGCGCTGCATTGCCCGGGCGTCGACGTGCGCTACGCGCTGGAAGTGCGCCAGGGCGAATTCCAGCGCCGCGGCATTGCGCCGCGCGCCCAGGTCAGCGGCCTGCCGCAGTAATCAGGGCGCGATCGACAACGCGTCCAGCTGCACCTCGTTGCCCTTGTCATCGACGCGCAGCACGCGCACCGGCAGATAATGGCGGTCGATCGCCAGCCAGACCTCGAAACGGCCATCGCGGTCGTTTGCCCGCACAAGATGCAGCGTGCGCAGCGCGCCCAGCCCGGTCTCCAGCGCAACGTCGCCGCGCGCCTCGTAGGCATAGTCGCGCAGCTTCTTGCCGTTGAACACCGTGTAGGCGAATTGCCCTTCCGGCGGCGCCGTCAGCGCCAGCTGGAAGAACAGGCTCAACGCATCCTGAACCGCGCCCGCGTAAGCGAAGTGGCGCGGCGCGCCCTGGGCCGGCGTCAGCGTGACCCGACCTGCGTCCGCATCGAAACGTGCGCTGCTGCGCTTGTCGCCGCGCTGATCCCAGAATTCCTCCGGTACCAGGCCCTGCGGCGTGATGCGGCCGCTGCTGGTCTGCACGAAGCGGCCGCTGTAGAACACCCCGGCCAGCCCGGTCGCCGCCGCCACGCTGGTCACCGTATAGCGGTTGCCTTCGCCGATCCACACCAGGGTCTGCTCGCCCCGGGCCAGGCCATAACGTACCTGGAAGCGCATGTCGATGCGGGGCGGCAGGGGATTGAGGGGGGACGGCGGCGCGGCGTCGGGCCCCGGAAGGTCCGCAGGACCGGCTTCGGCCGCCGTGAGCGGTTCCTGCGGCGGCGGGGGTGCAACGGGCACCTCGGCATCCGGGGGCGACACGCTTGCGGCGGCCGACGCGGGCGGCTGCACTGGCGCAGGCGGAACGATGCGCGGCGCAGGACGGGGGCGGCGCGGGGGCGGCGCGGCCGGGCGCAGGGCCGGCGCAGGCGGCGGCATCAGCCGCGCTTCGATCGGCGGCGGCGCCACGGGCGGTTCGTCACTCTGCAACGAAAGGCCCGTCAATCCGGCCACTAGTGCCGCATGGATCAGCAGCGAGCCTGTCAGCGCCAGCCACCAGACACGCGGGCTGCGCATGTCCGGGTCAGCCCTTGAGCTGCGCGCGGACCAGGCGCTGTTCGAGTACTACGCCGTCCTCCACCACCCGCACCTGTACCGGCAGATTGCCGCGCGCCGGCGCGATCCATACGGTGATCGATTTCTCGTCCGGTTTCTGGCCGACGCGCTGGTACTGCCGCGTGGCGAGCGGGCCGAGCGGCGTGTCGAGGGTGCCGCCGTCGGCGCTCGCGTAGCGGTAGTCGTTGAGATCGCGCCCGCTCACCACCTGCAGCGCGAGATCGGTCCGCACGGCGGGCGCGAACATGAACTGGTAGAGCTGGGAGAGCTGGTCCTGCGCGCCGTCCTGCAGGTCCGCCACCGTCCACGCCTGCCCCTTGTAGGTGTAAGCGATGCGGCGCTGCGCCCAGTCGAACTGCGCGGTCGCGCGCTTGTGCGGCGCATCGCTGCGCGCGTGCTCGAAGCGGGCCGGCCGCAGGCCCTGCGGGGTGACGCTGCCGCGGCTTTCGAGCCGGATGACGCCGGGCCACAGGGCTTTCAGGGGGCCGCTCGCACGGGTTTCGCTCACCAGCGTGTAGTCCTTGCCGCTGCGGTTGAAGGTGTCGGTCACCTGGCCGAGCTTGTGGCCGTTGCGGAAGAGGTCGTACACCAGGCTCATCTGCTGCTGCGGCGCACCCGGTTTCGCCCCGGCCCGGGATGCATCGGCGTCCGCCGGGGCGGCCTGGACCGGCGCGGCAAGCAGAAGGACGTACAGCAGAAGGGTTTTGAGCATGGTCACCTTTCCGTGGATAACACAGACTGTGACGTCGAATCGTCCTTCAAGTTTACGCAACCGTGCGCGATCGTCAGCCGTCCTTCGGCGAACCAGCGCACCGCCTGCGGATAGATGCGGTGTTCCTGCGCCAGCACGCGCGCCGCCAGCGTGTCGGGGGTGTCGTCGGCGCGCACCGGCACCGCGGCCTGGATGACGATGGGCCCGTGGTCGAGATCGGCGGTGACGAAATGCACCGTGCAGCCGTGGATTTTCACCCCTTCGGCCAGGGCGCGCTCGTGCGTCTTCAGGCCGGGGAACATCGGCAGCAGCGAGGGGTGGATATTCAGCAGCCGGCCTTCGAAACGGGCGATGAAAGCCGCGCTGAGGATGCGCATGTAGCCGGCGAGCACCACCAGGTCCGGGCGGTGGTTTTCGATTTCGTGCGCCAGCCGCGCATCGAAGGCTTCGCGGTCGGCGTATTCGGTATGGTCGAGCGCGATCGTGTTGAGGCCGCGTTCACGCGCCCAGGCAAGGCCCGCCGCCTGCGGCCGGTTGCTGATGACGGCGACGATCTCGACCGGCAGGCCGGCCTCGACGATCGCCTGGAAATTGCTGCCGCGCCCGGACAGCAGCACGACAACGCGGCAACTCACGAAATATCCCGGAAACTGGGGTTGGACGCACCCGATGGTGCGTCTGGGCACGTGTCTGCCGCGAAGCGAGGAGGCGACAGACCGGGGTCTGTAACGACGAGCGACAAAGGCAGGCGCGTGTCCAGGCGTGCCAGCGGGTGCGTAGCGCGCCTCGCCCCCAGCAAAACACGATCGATGGCAAGAAATCCTGTCGTCATGCGAGATTCAATAGAGGGGCTAGCGATCAACCCCGGTTTTCGGGATATATCACCTGTTCGGCGCCTTCGGGACGCGCGACGATCTCGCCGATCTGCCACACCGTCTCGCCGCTCGCCTCGAGGTGCGCTTTCGCGGCCGCGGCGTCGGCCGCCGACACCACCACGCACATGCCGATACCGCAGTTGAAGGTGCGCAGCATTTCGGCGGGCTCGACGTTGCCGGCCTGCTGCAGCCAGTCGAACAGCGGCGGGCGCGTCCAGCTGGCCTGGTCGACGCGTGCGGCGACGCTTTCGGGGAGGCAGCGCGGCAGGTTCCCGGTGATGCCGCCGCCGGTGATGTGCGCCATCCCCTTGACCGGGAGTTTTTCCATCAGCGCGAGCAGCGGCTTGACGTAGATGCGGGTCGGCGCCATCACGGCATCGGCGAACGGCTGGCCGTGGAAATCGGACTTGAATCCGACATGGCTGATGTCGATCAGCTTGCGGATCAGCGAATAGCCGTTGGAATGCGCGCCGGAGGACGCCAGGCCCAGCACCACATCGCCCGCCGCGATAGACTGGCCGCCGATGACCTTGGACTTTTCCACCACGCCGACCGCGAAGCCGGCGAGGTCGTATTCGCCATCCGGATACATGCCGGGCATCTCGGCAGTCTCGCCGCCGATGAGCGCACAGCCGGCCTGCTCGCAGCCGGTGGCGATGCCGGCGATCACCGCTTCGGCAGTGTCGAGGCTGAGCTTGCCGCAGGCGAAGTAGTCGAGGAAGAACAGCGGCTCGGCGCCCTGCACCAGGATGTCGTTGACGCTCATGGCGACGAGGTCGATGCCGACCGTGTCGTGGCGATTGAGCTCGAACGCGAGCTTCAGCTTGGTGCCGACGCCGTCGGTGCCGGAAACCAGCACCGGCTCCTTGTACTTCTTCGAGATCTCGATCAGCGCGCCGAAGCCGCCGATGCCGGCCAGCACTTCGGGGCGCATGGTGCGCCTGGCCAGCGGCTTGATGCGCTCGACCAGTGCATCGCCGGCGTCGATATCGACCCCGGCATCTTTGTAGGAAATGGAAGACACGCCCGGCTCCAGAATCAAAAAGTGCGTTATTTTACCGTCTATGCACACGATCCGGCCGTTCAACATCCCCTGGTTCGCGCTCGCCTTCCTGCTCGTCGCGGGCGGCCTGCTCTACCTGCTGGGCCCCATCCTCACGCCGTTTCTGGCCGGTGCCCTGCTCGCCTACATTTTCGACCCGCTGGTCGACCGCCTGGAGGCGCGCCGCATTCCGCGCGCGGCCGGCACCGTGATCGTCATCCTGCTCGCCGGGCTGGTGCTGTCCGCGCTGCTGCTGGTGGCGCTGCCGCTGTTCCAGGGGCAGTTCGTCGAGCTTTCCCACCGCATCCCCGCGGCGCTCGACCTGCTGCAGACCCGCTTGCTGCCGTGGCTGCAGCAGACTTTCGGCAGCGCCGTCCAGTTCGACCTCGCCACGCTCAAGACCTGGCTCACCGAGCAGGCCACGCAGAACGGCGCCGCCTGGCTGCCCACCCTGCAGACCGGCGCGCTCGCCGTCGTCGGCGTGCTGGCCAACCTGCTGCTGATCCCGGTGGTGATGTTCTACCTGCTGAAGGACTGGGACATCATGGTCGGGCGCGTCGCCGCGCTGACGCCGCGCGGCTGGGCGGCGACGCTCAACCGCGTCGCCCGCGCGATGGACGCGGTGGTCGGCGAGTTCCTGCGCGGGCAGCTGGCGGTGATGGCCACCCTGTCCATCTATTACACGCTGGCGCTGTGGGCGGCGGGTCTGGATTACGCGCTGCCGATCGGCATCCTCACCGGCGTGCTGTCCTTCGTGCCCTTTCTCGGCTTCGGCCTCGGCATGATCCTCGCGCTCCTGGTCGCGCTGCTGCAGTTCCCCGACTGGACCGGGGTGGCGTGGGTCGCCGGCATCTACCTCGCCGGCCAGGCGCTGGAAAGCTACGTCGTCACCCCGCGCCTGGTCGGCGAACGCGTCGGCCTGCACCCGGTGGCGGTGATCTTCGCTCTGGCGGCGTTCGGCCAGCTGTTCGGCTTCGTCGGCGTGCTGCTGGCGGTGCCGCTGGCGGGCGTGCTGCTGGTCACGCTGCGCGAACTGCGCGCTGCGTACGAGGCCAGCGACTTCTATCGCGGCGGCTATAATGCCGGCTCTTCCGACCCCGCCCCGCCCGCCATGCCCGCTCCGCTTCTTGAGTCCCGCATCACGTCGCTCCCGCTCGTTCACAAGGGCAAGGTGCGCGACATCTACGCCGTCGGCGACGACCGGCTCCTGATCGTCACCACCGACCGCCTGTCGGCGTTCGACGTCGTGATGCCGACGCCGATCCCCGGCAAGGGCGAGGTGCTCACCCGGGTCTCGGCTTTCTGGTTCGACAAGCTGAAAGCCATCGTGCCGAGCCAGGCGCTCGGCATCGCGCCGGAATCGGTCGTCGCGGAAAACGAACGCGACCAGATCGCCGGCCGCGCCATCGTGGTGAAAAAGCTGAAGGCGCTGCCGGTCGAAGCGATTGTGCGCGGCTATCTGGTGGGCTCGGGCTGGAAGGAATACCAGTCCAGCCAGTCGGTGTGCGGCATCGCGCTGCCCGCCGGCCTCATGCAGGCCGACCGCCTGCCGGAACCGATCTTCACGCCGTCGACCAAGGCCGCGGTCGGCGCGCACGACGAGAACATCAGCTTCGACGAAATGGCCGCGCTGGTCGGCGCCGACCTGGCCGCCCAGGTGCGCGACGTCAGCCTTGCGCTGTACCAGGCTGCGGCGGAGTATGCGCTCACCTGCGGCATCATCATCGCCGACACCAAGTTCGAGTTCGGCCTCGATGAGAAAGGCCGCCTGGTGTGGATCGACGAGGCGCTGACCCCGGATTCGTCGCGCTTCTGGCCGGCCGACCAGTACCGGCCCGGCAGCAACCCGCCCAGCTTCGACAAGCAGTTCGTGCGCGACTGGCTGGAAGCCAGCGGCTGGAACAAGCAGGCGCCGGGACCGGCGCTGCCGGCCGAGATCGTCGGCAAGACCAGCGAGAAATACCGCGAGGCGATGACGCGGCTGCTGGGGTAAGCGCCCCGCCTACACGCAAACCGGCCTACGCATAAACGGTAGGAATGGACCTGTTCCCGGCGTCCGCATGGCGTTACCATTCGGGGCTAAGCAGCTGGCGTTCCGCCTTTCATCCGGGCACGCGGCGCGCGCCGTTCCCCCTGTTCAGCACAAGAGATAGAGTCATGATCTACGAAGATTTTGCAAGCGCTCAATCGTTTTTCCTGTGGTCGATCTTTGCGATCGCCCTGATCATGGGCGCCGTCGTCAACAAGACCAACTTCTGCACCATGGGCGCGGTCTCCGACTGGGTCAACATGGGCGACACCGGCCGCATGCGCGCCTGGATACTGGCCATCGCGGTCGGCGTGCTGGGCGTGATGGGCCTGGAAGCGGCCGGCCTGGTCAACGTCACCAACACCTTCCCACCCTACCGCCAGACCAATTTCGTCTGGCTGGAAAACGTGCTCGGCGGCGTTCTGTTCGGCGTCGGCATGACGCTTGCCTCGGGCTGCGGCAACAAGACGCTGATCCGCATCGGCGGCGGCAACATCAAGTCGGTCATGGTGCTGCTGATCATCGCCGTGATTGCCTATTTCATGATCAACCCCTTCCCGGGCAGCGACAAGACCCTGTATTCCACCCTGTTCTATTCCTGGACCAATCCGACCGCAGTCGCGCTGACCACCAACCAGGATCTCGGTGCGATGCTGTTCGGCGACAACGCCGCCACCGGCCGCATGCTGGCGGGTGGCGTCATCGGCGGCCTGCTGCTGGTGTGGGCGTTCAAGTCGGCCGAATTCCGCACCAGCTTCGACAACATCCTCGGCGGCCTCGTGGTCGGCCTCGCGGTGCTCGCCGCCTGGTATGTCACCAGCAACATCGCGGTGAACGCCGACGGCGAAATGATGTCGCTGCAGTCCTACGTGCAGGACTGGGACCTGTATGCGCCCGCCGATGCGGTCAGGCCCGCCGCCGCCGGCCCGCTCGCCGCGCAGTCCTTCACCTTCATCAACCCGATGGGGCAAACGCTGGGCTACGCGGCGAGCGGCTTCGACCGCACCCTGCTCACCTTCGGCATCATGGCGCTGGCGGGCGTGATCGCCGGCTCCCTGCTGTGGTCGCTGATCTCGAAGAGCTTCCGCATCGAATGGTTCGCCTCCGGCCGCGACTTCCTCAACCATCTGGTCGGCGCGGTCCTGATGGGCTTCGGCGGCGTGCTAGCGATGGGCTGCACCATCGGCCAGGGGATTACCGGCTTCTCCACCCTGGCGCTGGGCTCCATCCTCACCTTCGTCGCCATCGTGCTCGGCAGCGCCGTCACCATGAAGGTGCAGTACTACAAGATGGTGTACGAAGCCGACGCCACGTTCCTCAAGTCCTTCATCACTGCGCTGGTCGACCTCAAGCTGCTGCCCGCCGGCATGCGCAAGCTGGAAGCGGTATAAGTCCGGCGCCGTTTCCTTCTTGCCCAGCAAAACGCCCCGCCAGAAGCGGGGCGTTTTGCTGGGCTGCAACGCCGCGCCTCGCGCACGGCGACTCGCCGGGCGCGCTATTTCAGCGTCGCGGCGAGGAAGCCGGCCACGGCCGCCACCATCTCGGCCTCGTGCCCGGTGAAGAAGTGGTCGGCATGGGCGATCCTCGTCTGCTTCGAGGCGGCCGCAGCCAGGCTTTGCTTGCGCTTGCCGGCATTCGCCAGCACCGCCGGCAGATCGTTGTCGCCGTACAAATCGAGAATCGGCAGTTTCAGCGCGGCATAGTCGTCCACCGAAATGCCCAGGCTGGCCCACGATTTCACCGCCGGATCGGGTTTCCCGGCCAAGTAACCCCGGCTCATGCGCGAGCCCATGCTGTGGGAGACAATGGCCAGCTGCGTGTAGCCCTTGGCCTTGAGAAATTCGACCGCCTCGGCGATGCGCTCGGCCGCTTCGGGGAAGGTCGGCGCATAGGCCTCGCTCTTGGCGTCGGCTGCCAGCACGGGCATCTGGATCGACAGCGTGGCGAATCCGCGGTCGGCCAGTTCGGTGCGCAGCGTGCCGACCATGCCCCAGTCGGGATGAATGCCCATGCCGTGGACGACCACCGCCGCCTTGCGGGTGTCGGCCACCGGCGTGAACAGCGCAAGGAATTTGCGATGTCCGCGCGGGGTTTGCAGATAGACCGGATCGCCCACCACCACTCCGGGCACCACCTCGTCCGCCCATTTCTTCTCGCGCGCGTAATCCGCCGCCGGTTCGGCGGAAACCGCCAGGGAAAACAGCGCCGCCGTCCCGGCCAGCAGACCCAACAACAGGTTTTTTTTCATCTCTCGCTCCTAGACGTTAAAGTTCGCATTCGGCTTGCCCGATATTTCAACGAAACTGCGGTTTTATCAACAATTTCAGGGTAAGAACAATGACTGCCAAGCCGCTGCGCATTGTGCCATCCTCCGTGCCGTCCGCCGCGGAACGCGACACGCGCCCGCGCGGCAGGGCGCACGTGGTGATCGTCGACGATCGCAGCACCGCCCGCAGCCTGCTGGAAGGCCTGGCACGCACGCTGGAGCCGGGCGTCATTGTGGAAAGCTATGCCGACCCGCAGGATGCGCTGGCGCAGATGCAGCTTGCCACGCCGGATCTCATCATCACCGACTACCGCATGCCCGGCATGGACGGCATCGAATTCACCCGCCGGATCCGCGCCGAACGCCGCCTGGCCGATATACCCATCCTCATCGTCACCGTGGTGGAAGACCGCCAGGTCCGCTATCAGGCGCTGGAAAACGGCGCGACCGATTTCCTCACCCGGCCGATCGACCCGCAGGAATGCCGTGCCCGCTGCCTCAACCTGCTGGCGCTGCGGCGCAGCCAGAAAATGGTGAACGACCGCGCACTGTGGCTGGAAGAGCAGGTGATGCAGGCCACCCGCGAAGTGCGCACGCGCGAGCGCGAAACCCTGATGAAGCTGGCCAAGGCGGGCGAATATCGCGACCAGGAAACCGGCAACCACATCGTCCGCATGGCGAAGTACGCCCGCCTGATCGCCGAGGAGCTCAAGCTCTCCGCCATGGAATGCGACGAAATCGAGGCCGCCGCGCCGATGCACGACATCGGCAAGATCGGCATCCCCGACCTGGTTCTGCTCAAACCCGGCCGGCATACCCCGGAGGAGCAGAAAATCATGCGCCGCCACCCGCTGATCGGCCACGAGATTCTCGACGGCAGCCCGTCGCGCTACCTGCAGATGGGCGCGGTGATCGCGCTCGGCCACCACGAAAAATTCGACGGCAGCGGTTACCCGCAGGGCCTGGCCGGCGAGAACATCCCGCTGCCCGCGCGCATTGTGGCGGTGGCCGACGTATTCGACGCGCTCACTTCCGACCGTCCCTACAAGCGCGCCTGGTCGTTCCAGGACGCGCTGAACTACATCCAGTCGGAAAGCGGCAGGCACTTCGACCCAGCCTGCGTGCGCGCCTTCGAGTTGCGCATCGATGCCGTGGCGGCCATCATGCGCGACCTGGGCGACGCGCCCGGCTGAACCCGTCCATGTTGAACCAGCTTTCCCGCCCCGCTTTTGTCGAACGCTTGCAAAGGCGGATTCAGGCACGCCCGGATACCGAGTTCCAGCAGGCATCGATCCGCCTGTGCATTGTTGCCGGCTTCTATCTGTATTTCTCGCTCGGCGGCCCGGGACACGGCGCCACCCTGTCCGAGCAAGTCCATTTTCTCGGACTGGGCTTCACGCTTATTTCCCTTGCGCTGCTGGTCGGCACGGTCGTCGATCCGGGCGTCTCCGTGATCCGTCGCGGCGCCGGCATGCTGCACGATTTCACCGTCGCCACCTACATGCTGGCCATCTCGAACGAAACCGGGGCGCCCATCGTCGCCATCTATCTATGGGTCACGCTGGGCAACGGTTTCCGCTATGGCGTGCCGTATCTGCTGGTTTCGATGCTGGCGTCCGCGGCCGGATTCATCGTGGTTTATCAGTTCAATCCCTTCTGGCACACACATACGCCGCTCTGGTGGGGCATGTGGCTGATGCTCATCGTCGTCCCGCTTTACACGTCCAGCCTGCTGAAACAGCTGCACGGCGCGGTCAGGCGGGAAAAAGAGGCCAACCAGGCCAAGTCGCGCTTCCTCGCCAACATGAGCCATGAACTCCGCACGCCGCTCAACGGCGTCATTGGGGTGGCCGATCTGCTGGCGGAAACCAGGCTCGACAAGGAACAAAAGGAGTTTGCCCAGATCATCCGCGCATCGGCCGACACCCTGCTGGAACTGATCGACAACGTGCTCGACATTTCGCGCATCGAGGCCGGCCGCCTTGCCGCGACGGGAGAGGATTTCGACCTGCACCGCCTGGTCAACGGCACGGTCGCGATGCTGGAAACCCAGGCGCAGCGCAAGGGGCTCGCGCTGGCGGCGCACATTGCGCCGCAGACGCCGTTTCAGCTGCACGGCGATGCGCGCCACCTGCGCCAGATCCTCATCAACCTGATCGGCAATGCCATCAAGTTCACCGAACACGGCCGGGTCGACGTCTACGTCCGCCCGGCCGGGCAAGCCCACCCGCAACGCCTGCGCTTCGAGATCGTCGATACCGGCATCGGCATCCCGGAAGCCGCGCAGGCGCGCATTTTCGACAGCTTCACCCAGGCCGACCCGTCCGTCACCCGCCGCTTCGGCGGCAGCGGCCTGGGCACCGCCATTGCCAAACAGCTGGTAGAAACGCTGGACGGGCACATCGGGCTGCACAGCCGCGAAGGGGAAGGCACGACATTCTGGTTCGAACTGCCGTTCACACTGCAGGCCGCCCGGCCCGCCGCACCCGCGGAACAATTCGACACGCCGATGCGGGTGGCGATCCTGGCAGGCGGCGAACTGAGCGCCCGCATCCAGACGATCATCCGCAGCTGGGGCGCCGAAACCGTGACGGTGGACAAC
>VFQM010001946.1_pt1 | contig 16538 bp, 13 predicted proteins | sample 3512391 | NCBI WGS metagenome assembly VFQM01 (sample SAMN10412369, study PRJNA504923) | tailings metagenome | isolation source: Replicate 1 from Balatoc abandoned mine | place: Philippines
TCCGCGCATGGCACAGCCGAAAGAAACGGAGTGTAGCCCGTTGTAAGCCTCCGCCGCGTCCTCTTGGCTCATGGATTCGACGAAGAAGTTTGTAAAGCATTCATTCTCCCATTCGTTTGAAACAATGTCCACACAGGCCGAGTAATTAGAACAGATCTGGTAGACGTAGCATAAAACGAGATCCGCCCGAGGACCCAGAAAGTCTGGGAGCCGAACAAAGAGCGACGATTCCGGGCCTAGTACTACGTTGAACTCGTTCTTGTATCGACATGTTCGATTTAGCAGACATCGGTGCAATCTGAATTTGTTGCGCCCAAATAACCGGCACAAGGTGTTCTCTGAGATGGTTTCTGGGAGAAGCCCTCGTATTTTACGCCTGTCACAATATTTCTGTACAAAGTTGATCACTTGGCGAGTAGCGTCAAGGGATTGGAGAACTCGTAGAAAGGGTTCAAAGTCGTGGTCGGAGTAAAACAGGATGGTCCGGGTGGTGCGCGCGTCGGGCTCCATCGAAGGAGTCTTCTTTTTCTCGACGAAAGATCTGAGATGAGAACGCAAGTCATTGGGACGAGAAAAAAAGTAGACTAGAAGCGGTTCAAATTAAGTAACCCGTCCCCCTTTCTCCGGCAGTGAGACAGGCATCCCCACAAGAGAGCGAGGCAGCCAGTCAGGTTTTCAAAAACGCTCGCCGTCTTTCTTCTTTCCACTTTTGATTCATTCTATCGGATTTTTACAATGAATTCTTCTTCATCTTCGGCTTCCTCTTCAGTCTACCGACTTTTTTGCCCCATCACGGGCCGTCGTTTTTGCGGGCGCGTTGGCTGCTTTTCCCCAGCGACTCACACCCAATTCGGAGATTCTTTTTGTTCCATATGCATTCAAGAAGTCGCCAATATCCGTGGTAGAATCAAATGGTCCCAGTCTGCCACTGAGGAGTACGATCTCCGAGTGACCGAGTTGGCCATCCGAAAGAACCCTGACAGGCGTCACTACAACTACCTTGGTCATGTGTATAAACGGGCGCAGGAAGAGAAGAAGCAGGCTAATTTCTGATTAAAAAAAGTGCTCGTTCTTTTTTCAAGTTTCAGTCCCTTTATTCTCCGATTTTACCCAGGTAATGCACTTAGGCATTTTGCGCGAAAAATTGATTTCCTTTTCAAAGAACCTCGAATCGGGTATGTAATACACATAATAGCGGGGCATCAAACAAAACAGAGGCTCCCCGTACTTAAACTTTCTGTACAATCGGACATATGCCCAATAGGCTCCAAAGTTGAGCATTCCAAAATACTGCAAGTTAATGTGCCATACATACTTGGCATAGACTTGATCAAATCGGACGGGAGGGTCTATGTAATCGCAGTTATCTCCTTTGGTGTAAAGTACGCGGCGATGATGGTCGATGGTTCTAATTCGATGAGCAGTGAACGATTTCCCGGCTTTGGATCGATGCACGATAATATCACCTACGCGCAGATCTTTTGTCCGAAAGAATCGGTCTGGCCAGGTCACTATACCAGGGACCTTCTCGTTTGTATACTTGATCAACATTATTCCAAATATGGCAAATGAAGGATGCATAGAATAGCCGTGGTATGGAGCAATACCGTAACCTGTCTTGCGGACTACAAACCGAACAGTGGCTGCGCCTGCCCACCTGCAACACTCCAAAAGGGCAACATAGAGGACGACGAATGCTGTGAAGACCACAAAGTCTCCGACCAAACTCCATGCAAAATTGATGGGCGTAAGCCAAGAGATTATGAGTATCAGAAATCCCGCGAGAGGCAGTGCCACAAACACTAAGCTTGTGTTGCCGGATTCGCGGTCTTTTTTGCGTTTAAAACAAGCGTCCGCTGACTCCCAAACAAACATAAGGAGACAACTTCCAAGTACTAAGACGGCTAGAATCACCTCAGACATTCTTTTCATACAAATACTGACCAAGAGTATAACTCTTTTGTGGGGTCTCCGTTTGCTTGCAACCCCCCTTTTTCTCTCAATCTGCGAGTAGCCGCGGTTGAAAAAAGAAGAAAAGCAACTTCTTTCAGCGCTCACAAAACCCGGTGGCTTACAAATCGATCAAAGTTGGCCCGTCTCTCGAGAAAAAAAGATGGCAATTCACTCTCGACGCGCGTTTGGCTGGGGTTTCCTGGTCCTAGTCGCCGCCTTTGCCGGCCCCTGTCTCGGCATAGTAGATGTCGTTGGCTCCGGGACCTCCACTACATTAATGATCAACCAAACGACAACATCTTTCTCGACGACAGTGGTTCTAGAACTGCGCCAGTGGGTAGAAACCAACATGGCTCCGGGCGTCCAACTCACCTCCACCGCCTGCGCCGGAGACGACTTTGCCGTTATGGCTCTCTCCAACAACGCCCTCATCTCCTGGGGTTCCAACGCCAACGGCCAACTCGGAATCAGCAACTCCGTGTCGGGGTCGACCGTGTTCAAGTATCCCCAGCTGGTCAACGTGACCGCTCTCCAAGGCCGGGTGGTGAGAAACCTGACGTGTATGGCATCCAGTGCCGTTTTAGCCACTTCAGACGGCTATCTCTACGCGTGGGGTCTGAATTCCGGCGGCCAGTTGGGTGTGGGAGACTTGACGACCCGGTACGAACCCACCCTGGTCAACATGACCGACAGCACAGGCGCGCCCGTCAACACTACGCTCTGCTCGTTTATGAAAGCGTCAACCAACTTTATTCAGATTCTATGCGAGAATGGAACCGTTGTTCTAGGCTGGGGCGCCAATTCAAACGGCCAACTTGGAATAGGGTCTACTGCAAGCCCGCAGACGTCCCCGGCGCGCGCAACTTTGACCGCCCTCGCCGGTGGAGTGATCAGACAACTGGCCGTCGGCCCTGCGGGCGTGGCTCTTCTCGTAGACAATGGAACAGCTTTGGTTCCCTTTGTTTACGGTTCTAACTCGGGAATCAGAGCCAACTGCAGAGCTACGGCTGCCACGACCTCGGCGTCTCGAATTGACCTGCTCGACGTGCTCCTCACAACCACTGCCGGGCTTGCGCCAGCAAAAATGTTTTGGAACACTCAACTGTATTTCATTCTTCGAAACGGTTCTTCTGGCGTCGAAACGTCCATCTGGGGCTGCACAAGCACTTCGACCACCACGCCCCAGCTTGTCAACGGGGACATCCAGAGCACTTATGGCGCGACCCAGGCGGACCCCATCTACATAGAAGACGTCGATTGGTTCTTAAAAACGTTTTTGATCAAACCCGTCTACAATACAAGTACTAGACTGGGAGAACTGTGGGATTCGGGTAACGCCCGTCTGTCGCTCACTCGGGGTGCCACTTCCATCATCCAGGCGCCCACTCTCAATTTTTGGCTTGCTCTGAGGTCTACTCCGGAAATTCCCACTCCTTACCCGGGAAGGGCACCCAGAATCACATTCTCGGAGCCCGTGTTGAGTTTGCTCCGGAAGCCCACCACAAACATCGCCACCACGACAGACGTGGAATACATATTTAATGGTGTCAATTACTTGACTAGAATGGTTTCCACAGGTTCCAATCACACTCTGGTGCTCCTATCCAACGGAACTCTTCTCGGATTTGGCGACAATCGAGCCGGTCAGTTGAGCCCTGCTTTGCCCGCGTTTGTGGATACTCCCTCCGCTATCGACTCGAGCTACTTTTCAGGAAAGACTCTTGTGAAAGTACAGACGGGACGGTCTCACTCGGCTATCCTGGCCCAGGACGGGACTCTGTTCCTGTGGGGTGCCAACACGGCTGGTCAACTCTGCTGGGGACCTGCCGGTCCCTCTGTCACGGGGCCTCTGAACGAGACAAGTCTCTCCGTGAGAAATGGAACCTCTTTAAACCTGGGCGGACCCATAACCAACATGTGGACTGGCTGGGATGGCACCATGTTGCACGTGGGTTCCACTGGCAGGCTCTACGCCTGCGGCAATCACGTCAATGCTCAACTGGGAACATCCACCCCTTTCACCAATTTGACGACTCCTACCGCGGTGGTGAACATAACAGGAGGGCTACTCCGATACAGAACAGTCGTGGACGTGTTTATGGGCGAACGGGCCACCCACATCATCGCAGACGACTACTACTACGGCGACAGACAGCTCTTTAGAAGTGGAATCGACTTGTGTAACGTGGTCACCTCGGGAACCTTCGGGCTCCTGACTCTCCCGGGAGTGACGAGCGAGGTCGACGTGATCAAGGTCGCCTCCACTCAGTCTCACGTGGTCTTTTGGTACACTACAGGGCTTTACGACACGTATGGAAACATTTACGGATGCGGAGATCCCAGATACCTGCGAGGATACGTCTACCCGCCAGAACAACCGCCTCCAACGGGCCCGCCTTCCGGGGCCACCACTCCGGGGTTCAGAAACAGCCCACCCGGGGAACAGGTCACTCTACTCTCTAATGGATCCTTTTCCGGTTTAACCGTGGCACCTCCGCCTGGAACTCAACCCGGGGACCTGTACAGAGTGTACGACATTGGCGCCAACGGGAATGTGGGAACCTACTTTGTTCTCAAGGGAATAAACGGGACCTACACAGATGAACGCATTCTGTACCAAACTGGTCTCTTGGTTCAAGAAACCCAGGAAATCGACCAAAGCTACTCCGACCCTTACGCCGTGCAGGCAACGGGTTCCATGGTCAATCTGATCCAAGTTCCCCAGCGAACAGCGGCCCCGTTCGTTCTGGTGGCCACCGCAAGTGTTCTCAGTCCAGTAGCTCCGCCGTTGGCTCCTCCTCCGGTCGGCGGCCCAGCCCCGGTTGCCAAGCCAGTCACCTCACCCGAAAGAACGGGACTCGAGCCCCCGGCCATCGTGGGCATCGTCCTGGGCACCTGCATAGGAGCGGTTGCTATCATCGCCGTTATTACTACCTTTGTCGTCGCGTTCAATCCGTCGGCGTCGGTTTCTAGCTACCAGAAGGCGTTTATTAACAACAGCAATGCGGCGCAGCTAGGCGACGACTCCAGGCCCATAACAGCTCGTGATATCACACAGCGGATTTCGAAGGTGAAATATCCTCAATGAAATTAAGAAGAAACACAAATAAAAAACTTCTTTTGGGCGTTTTCTGTTTAAATCGAGGTAGCCGGAGGGGGCAAAACTGGGTGTAAGCGCGACGCACCCCACTCCAATCACTTAGCACCAAACCAATTGGTCTTGCTTTATTGAAACGTGTATTTGAAAGATGTACGCCATAGACTTCAAGGACGACGTTGACGACGACCCGGACCCCGCGCTCAACTTGGACCATACGCGCTCGCAAGCTGCCGCTGTGACGGACTCAAACACGCACTCGAGTGAGGATTTTGATGATCTGGAAGATTTAGTTGATATTTCGGAAGAACAGGAGTACTCCGCGTTTGCTGTATTTGGAAAGGTCGACATTGCGCCTTCCGACGGGCGCGTCAGCGAACCGGACAGGCCTCTAGCGCGGTCCTATTCCACCTCCGAATCGACTATTGCTTCTTCCAGTGAAAGTGTTCCATTGAAAAGAGTCGCTTCTGTGCCCGCCCCGGCAATACCGCAGCCAACGGAAGAAGAGGAACCACCGTCGGTGCCCCAAGTCCGCATTGCGACTCACGTAGAGTTCAAAAACGCCCCTTCTTTCACATTTGACACCGTTCAAACCGTTTCCGCAGAATGGGTTCCACTAGGACCGATGCCGGGAGAGCCGTTCCACATTGACGGGCGTCTCTACTACCTTCAGATGTGGGTGTCCGCGTACCACGTAAATTACGCAAACGTGTGCTCTTCCACCGTCACGGAGATGGATCCTTCCGACCCCTTGCAGGGCTATGGGTTGAAACCTCTGCTCCGTATGGTCAAGCACTGGTCCTGCACCCGGCCGGAGGTCTGTTTTGTGGTTACCGACCCCAGCGGCGGCGACCAGGGTCCCCGTACCGTGCCTATGAGACTGAGGGCGCTTAAAATCAGATATTGTGTCGAATCATTTAAGAAACTGTCTCCTACCGACAAGTCCCTGACTCGGGGCGTCTTTTCCATGGAAAGCGGCAGAATTCTCAGACTCGGGATAAGCAAAGACGTGATAAACCAGACGCCTCTTGCCTGGTACTTGGATTTTCAAGTTGCGGACGGCCCTCATCGGATCACGTACCGAATGCCCACTTGCCCCACTCGGCGCTCCGCTCGGCTTACGCGCGCAGAGCGCGCCATTTCAGTGAGTCGGGATGCCAGCGTTTACACTTACACACATAACGAGAATTTGTTCTTGCTTACCCAGAAAAGAGAACAGATGAGACAGATCATTGCTAACACTGGCGGCATGGCCGTGGACTTGGCTCACCTGCATCGCCGGTTCGAACCCGAGAGCTCTGTACCCCTGATCGTGGACCCGGACTCGGATCACAACATTGTGGTGAGATTCAGACATTCGGAAACAGACATCGAGGCGGGACCTCCACTGCGGGAGGATCAACACGGATGGCTCTTGAGCCGCAACGTGGAGACCCGGGCTAGGTACCTGTGCCAACTTCACACGTTCTCGCCTGCCGTGTTCAAATGGGAGCTAGTCGATACCTTTGAGGTCGACGCCAAGAATCTAGGCGGTCTGATACCGTGGAAGTTTACGTCAGTGAATCCGCCCAGATTTTACGTCACTCTACCGCCTGGCACCTTCTTGGAGAAGTCTCTCCTCATGGAACACTATAGAACACAGCAATTTCAGATGGTCATCTGCATGTTCGTCTCTCTGGGGCCCGACACGGCGACAACGACTCACGTGGTCAAGGTGGGAACAGCGACGCTCAAGTTCTGGTTCTTGGTGTCCAAGCCGGACGACCCTATGTTGGCCGCGTTGCGAGAAAGAGACGCGAAGAAGATATTGTCCAGTGTTGATGACGACGAGCGGAGGGCCATGCGACGCAAGCGGAAGCGGGATCAACAGAAAGCCGAAAAGCGGGAGACGAAACGTACTCTAGAGCTCGGATATGAAGAAGAGGAAGTCGAGGACGGAAACGAAGAAGAACAAGCGGAAGTCTACACAACCAAGCCAGATGACCAAGACGCGGCCGCGCTTCCCGTGAAACGAATCAAACTTGTCATGTAAGTGTCTCTCGTGTGGAACATAAAAAAGTGTACATTTAGCTATTACAAAGGAAGCAGATTCGACCAGGTTCTGTGACAGCAACGCCAGATACCTAACACGTCGGGGCCTTCCACCGGAGAGCATCTTCGGCGCTTTCAAACCTCAAATTCTCAGGGTAAGCCGGGAACTGAGCCATGAAGTGGGACTTTACTTGTCTGTACTGATCCTCATTTCGCTCTCGATGACAACCGTGGCAGGGCAAACGAACAATTGGCTCTACACCGCACATATGATTACTGCGCATATGACGCGTAGGATGGGGGATGCAAATGTATGTGTTCACTTTGCCAGAATCGTAACAATCGACGCAATTGCGATTGACGGCGTGAAACACGACGCCGTCTATTGCAACGTCCGTAAAGTAGTACTTTTTCTGTACTAGCCCGCCTCCATTTCCAAAAGTCTCGCATAGCTTACATCCTCCAAACGCCCAACGAGGAGGTACACACGCACCGGCGCCGGCTATTTCGTTGGGATTGTAAGGGCGGCATGCCGGACAGCGAACCAGCTCTGGCTCAAGAGGTTTGATGACACGCTCGATCCTCCTGGCTAATTCGTCAAACGATCCAAATACAATGTTCTTCGACTTGTCTTCTATCTCACAGGTTTCGCACTGCTGTTCAAACATGATACGAGCGGCCCTAGCCTTGTTCTTCAGCGTCACCCACACACGCGTGTCCCATTTTGTCCTATTCTCGACCAAAATGTTTTCGGACTCTAGCATTTTTCGGTGATTGTAGTCTTATGTGGATTGGGGTTGAAGCCAAACATCAGCGATTTCGGCATGGCACTGGCGAAATAGGGCAAAAGTCCAGGAATTTTGTCTCCTACGCCTTGAAGACCAAGACTGATAGCAACGCCCATAAATCCCACCAGGGTGTAATGCGCCAGTTCGGTGTAACGGCGAGCATCTGTGCCCGTAAGCTCGTATCGAGGAGCTAAAAGATCAAGCAATTCGCTTATGCTTTCTGATGAAGGTTGATCATCTGTCTCGGCCATGGTAGAACGCAAACACTGGGTGCCAGCGCAACGGAAAACCGGGTTGAACCGGGCACTCATACAGAGGGGGGTGCACGGATCGGTTCCACGGACTTTTTGAGACACGTTTTCCTGAACCCATCCTCTTTTAATTGATACAGCCAACCTTATTTCTTGACTCGAGCACCGCCAACTCGCCTTCGCTCTCATCCTCGGCGGGCGCTGGATCTTCCGTGACCTGTTTGACGGGCGTGAAGAAGTTACGCAGAGTGACCTTGGGCACTACGTCTCGTCCCAGCTTATGCGGTCCAAACACGTCCAAGTCAGTCAATGGAGCGTTAGGGTTCAGCCTGCGTTTCCTCTCGGCCTCCTCCCAGTTCCCGTTGGTGCAGTAGCGCAGATAAGAGTCCATCCCGGCGTCCTTGTCCTTCATGGAACGAAAGTTGAGATTGATTCGGTATCCTCTGGTCTTCGATTCTCGAGGCACGGCGTGCTCAAACTTGGTCTGCGTCTCCGTGCCGCACATGACCAGGAGGTCGCCCCGGCCCAGAGTCCAGGGGTACGTCACGTCCGGGTGAACCTTGGTACGGTCTTTGTAAGCGTGTACGATCTGATGCATGATAAAGGTCCGCTTGGCGGGACCCAGGCTCACGGAGGCGATGGTCATGTCCTCGTTTAAGAACTCCCGCTTGTCGCTGTGAGGGGCAATGTGATCGTCTCCGTCTTGGTATAGACGGATAAGATAAGCGTCAAAATGATTCTCGGGGAGGCCCAGATGCGACTCTATGCACCGGGCGAGTCGGTCCAAACACTCGGGCACGCCGCCGTGGCGGTAAGGGAAGGCTACGGAGGTCCAGCAAGGAGTAGAGCGGTCTTGATCATATTGTGCCTTGTGATATTCAGGCCGGAAAAAGGGGACCTTGTTGAGAATCCACTCTTCCAGCGCGGCGCACTGCGTTTTAGGGATAAACCCCTGTTTGTAGATCACGTTGGGTTTCAGAGGAGCCGGAGTGGTCATTTGTGATGAATGTGAATGATAAGAAGTCTCAACGGAGACAAGTCGGTCCCATAAACGCGGCAGGGGCGGGATCGGAGCGTTACCCGGGGAACCGGTGGGGTGAGGGGGGCCGCCAAAAACACGGGGCACCCGTCTCTTATTTCTCTCAATAGAACATAGTTCTGACCTCCAACAAATGACAACACTGGAAACTTTACCTGAAGACATTCTACAACTGCTTCTGGCCAATGGCGGCTTCCATCCCTCTCTAGGGTCTGTGAACAAGCGCTTCCGAAACCTTTCCACTTCAACCCGTGGATCTATTATTGCCACGGATAGAAAGATTCTTTGTCATATTCTCGAATTGCACTATAGTTATAAATGTTGCAATGGCTCGATTGCAGCTGTAATGGAAAATCTCGACGCCATCAAAAACGACAATGACGCATTAACAGCAGAGACATATATGGGCGTGTTCTGTCGCGCTGCAGGCATGGATACAAAACGGATTCGGTTTGTCCATTTTACTCAACTGGCAAATCGGTTTTTTTCCTACAAACGCATGGAGGTGTTGAAAACCAACGTTGCGCCCTACGCTGCGGAATTGAGAATAACCAACTTTTTGGGTTGGATTCAGCTTCAATGGAAATACAAACAACGTTACGAGCCCATCGGGTGGCCGGAATCCATCAACGTAAAACTAGAAATCAACAATGACGTCTTCCAACCTCCCAACGAATACAAATTGTATAACTTGAAAGATTACGTTCTCAAATAAACCTTTCCGCACCTCCCCCGCCCCTTGTACCGACCGGGGTTGGCCGCCCTGGGTTGGCTGTTGGACACAGCAAATCGACATTCAAGTCAACCAAATGAGCACTTTAGATACTCTACCCGATGACATCCTTCGCCTTATCCTTGCCGACGGTGGGTTACACCCGTCTCTGGGGGGCCGTGAACCGGCATCTCCGAGATCTATCCAGAGCAACGTCCGGATCTGTGATTGTAACAGACAGAAAGATTCTGTGTCACTTGCAAGAGCTGTCACCGATCGACAGATGCTGCACCAGTTCGATGCTCGAGGTGATGAAACTTCTTAACGACATTAAAGACGACAAGGGCATTCGATCAGCTGGAATCCATATGCACGTGTACCTTCGAGGAACAGGAATGATTGGAGGTAGCAATATCCAATGGATTCCGTTCCTTCGTTTCCTTCTGCTAACGGCGCGGTTTTTTCCCGCTGAGCGCATGGAAGTGCTCAAAACCAACGTCGCACCTTACGCGTCAGAATTGAGATTAACTAACTTTCTGGGGTGGATTCAACTTCAATGGAAGACCAACCACGATTACGAGTTTATTGCGTGGCGCGACTCCATCAAAGTGGAACTAGAAGTCAACCTGAACATTTTTCAGCCTCCTAACATAGACAGGGTGTATCGCATACAGGATTACATTCTGGAATAAAACGCACCCCCCTTGCTGTTTTCCCGCCGGTTCACGCGAAGTTTAGCTTGCGTACGCGCGTGCTCAGACTCAAATCTCTTCTGCGATCCTACGCCAAATGAGCTGGGTCCGCGAAATTACTCATTGCGACCCCCAGCCGGTAGACCGGGAACTGTTGTATGAAAGGATGTGTAGAGGCCTCCTGTTTTATTGTTTTCGATTCGAAAAGTTGGCCGATGGGACCGCCACTTTTGACATCGAATTTGATGCGAATTCTTACTGGTGGAAAGCCAAGTTGACATTAAGCGCGAAAGAAATGAGTCGACAGGAACCCTTCATTTACCCGGAGAAGTTGGTGTGTCAGTTCGAAACCAGAATACGATACGAGCTTTTTGGCAAAGTCAGGGTGGTGCGCAAAGAAGGCGCGTGTAAATAAGATCTCTGTGTATATAATACAAATTCAAACCGCTGCGAACAAGGCGGCAGAAACAATCTCAAACGCGCGCCTCCAATTGATAAACGGGTTCACGGGGTCCATTCTGGGGAGCTCCGCAATGTCAAACAGTCTTTCTTTGATCATTGTTCTGACAGAATCGTCCAAGTCCGGGTCCTCGGCGAGAAACTGGACGGCCTCCAGTCGAGTCGAGTGACGCACGTTGAGAGAGTCCCAGAGGCCCGCTTGGACTGGGGCGTCCAACAGGAACCGGTCCAACTGGGAGACTCGAGACTCTATTCCGGGATCTAACTCTAAAAAGACGTAGACTCTCGACAGAGTGTTCTGCCTGGCGCTGGGCTTGATCACCCACGCAGCACGACGGCCGTCTTGGGAATTCCAGCCGGGGATAGTGTCCATGGAAGGGTAGACCATGCCCGTTCTTACGTCTACAAAGTCGGCTTCGGTAGAAAGAGGGACACGCTTCTCTGGCGGGGTGTCCAGGCTGCCTGCGCCACCAGTCTGGTACAGAGGACCCCGTTTCGCAGGCTCGCCCGCTTGAACTTGGCGAACATACCGTTCCCAGGTGCTGATCTCCCCTTCTTCGGCAGCGTTTAACATCTGAAGTATGATGTCATCCGAGGGCGCCGATTTCTTCAAAAACGGATGAGCCAGCACCTGGTCAATGGTAAACCTCTTGCTGGCGTTCACAGTGGTCATGGACTCGATCAGGTGGCGAAAGGAGGCGTCCAAGTCAGTGCTTGTGGGGATGTAGACCACGTCTTTGTAAGCCGTCTCAAATTGCTCGGGCGTAATATCGGTCGGAAGGGGAAACCTCTCGAGAGCGCCCATCATCTGGAACGACCGGCCCAGCGACCAGATGTCGTCCCAGGTTCCCCATACCAAGACGGATTCGGGAAGAGTTGCTCTTGCTGCGTTCCAAAGCTCGTAATTTGTGCTTTCAGTCTCATTCGCGGGCATTCTGTACCCAACAGTGCCAAAGTCGTAACGGCGGCTCTTTTCCGCGTGACGCTGGGCTAGCCCAAAGTCGATCAGACAGACTCTTCCCTGGTCATTCAGAGCCATATTCCTGGGTTTGATGTCCAGATGAGCGATTCCGAGATCATGAACGGCTTTGATTGATTGGGCCATTCCGCGAAGCAAGGCTGGCAGGCCCCTGGAGTACCAGAACTTCCAGGCCCGTCTGTGGGTTTCCAGAGAGTCTAGTTTGAGCGTTCTCAGATGATCATACATGTTAACGAGGTCTTTGCGTGAGAGATATTCCATTCCCATGTGATAGACCCGATAAGCAAGCTGGGTCTCCGAAGGGAGGACTTGTGCTACTTGCTGCTGCTGCTGGCCGTTAGATCCGTCCCGGTACTCGGCGGTTGGTGGAAAATCATCGTCGTCGTTATTTGCCGTCGTACTTTCACTTTGCAGGGCCCCGTTGAGAAGAAGTACGTACGGAGACCCCGAGGCTGCATCTTGCGACGGGCTTGTCCAGGATCCGTAGTACTTGCACACGTACGGACCTTGGCACAAGCGAAACATGATACGCTCTTTTTCAAAGTCCTTTTTCTGTTTGCGATTGTAATCTAGATCGTCCTCGGATAGAATTTCATCGATCTTGTTGCGAGGCGCGTTTGAGAACCCGGGTTCCAATTTGTCGAGCTCGCCCTGGTACCACGCTTTCACGATGTAAGATCTGCCATCTTTTGTCGGGCACTCGGAAGGATATTTCCTGTTTGGTACGACCAAGAAGGCGGCTCTTCCCTGGTGGCTGAGTAGAATAGAGACGCCGCTGCGCCCGCCGGAGAGCCATTTCTCCCACACGTTTCGGTCATCGAGATCTAGGTTATCCTCGGTCTCCACATCCGATAGTTTGATTCTCTTGATCAAATAAATCTCTCTTCCTATCGTTTTCACGTACTTGCCCGTGTCGGCCACTGTGGTCGCCATCTCGTCCGCCTTGCGCTTGCGCCCTCCTCCTCCTCCTCGAGCCGGAGCAGGAGGATTGTGCTCCCAGATGGCAATGACAGTACCTGGAATCTTGAACGTCCGATTATACGCCCGATCGCTCATGTAGGCGTCGAGAATGGCAAACTCGTTCTCAAAGGACTGGGTGGTCGGTCGGGTCGGGTCAAACCGCTTCCAGTTACCCTTGTGTCTGACCACGTCCTCCAGCGGAGGATAGTAGGGCGCGGCTGTCATGTCACTTTGGTCCAATGGGGTCTCTACCACGGTTTCGGTAAACTTCCCGTTCATCTGGACGTCCAGAAACCTGAGCGGGGCGGTCAAGGCGCCTTCCACGTTTAGGTCCGTTATGGACCACGCGCACGCTCGAATGTTCCATGTGTCGGTGGCTTCTATCCAATATCTGTTGCAGATCATGATGTGAGATCCGGAGTTTTGGTAGAACCAAGAGACCAGTCCGTCGGCAGGAGGGTGCCGCTTCTTCTGAACGTTCCCGCCAACGACTTGCCGCCTTACCACCACGTGAGTGACGTCGTGAGTGTGTATGAGCATTCTTACTCCGCATTCAAAGGCGTCGAGAAGACCTTCCAGATTAGGAGGTGACGCGGAAGAGAATCGAGAAGCATGGATGTAGCGAACCGCCGATGGAAGGATGTAACGCAAGCGATTCCTTCCCGGAGGGAACTTGACGGGTTCACCTGACTCAGACATTTTACCCGCTCGCTGGGGAAACCTTTGGGAAGGAGGAAGGAGGCGGATCTGGCGTTTGAGTTCCTTTATTTACGAAAGATTTCTATTTTTTCTTTGTCCTGTTCACATGGGTTGAACTTGAATGAGCTTGTCCACAAAACTGTTGTACAACTCAGTCCATTTCTTGAAATTCTGCAACGGCTCTATCTTGGGGAGCACGGCCATCTCAAACAGCATGTCCTTGATCATCTTGCGCGCGGTTTCGTGTAGTTCAGGTTCTTGGATCAGATGTCTGACCGCTTCCAGCCGAACGGCGTGACGCTTGCTCAAAGTCTTCCACAGACTGAGAGTGTTGTGATCCCCATCCAGGATCTTGAAAAGAACCATCTCACTTGCGGCCACCTCGGGACAGTGCTGGGTAAACACGTAGACCCGAGGCACGCCCGGTGTGCCTTCTTTGAACGTCCAGACGGCTTCACAGTTCTTGTACCCCCATCCAGGGACATCTCTTGCAGAGGTGTAGACAAGTCCTGTGCGTGCGTCAACAAAGTCGCCCACTTCTGGTACTTGTTCTTCCAGAGGGTCGGATCCTGAAGACGAGCTGCCAGTTCCGCGAGAGTGGGACGTGCGAAAGAGGGCGTCTCTTGGCTCATTTGGTCTTCCAAATACGTCTCCTTTTTTGAATGGAGGTAAACTAACCATTTTCAATTTTATCAAGCCACTAGATTGGACGTATGTTTGCCACTCCCACGTGTCTTTGTACTGCATCGCTTTTTTCATAGCCAAAACAGCCGCGTTGCTGCCAGTTCCGCGTTTGATGTACGGATGAGCTAAAATTTGGTCCATGGTAAACCGGACCGCCGGATCGGGAGCTAGCATGCCTTCCAGCAGACTTGACAGTTCTTTCATCGGTGCTGTTTCAAGCGGATACGGAATCTTGTGAGCCACGGCCGCAAATTCGGCAGGGGTTGCGTCGTGGAAAATAAGAAGATTGCGATGGAACACCAAGCACTGGAAAACTTTTCCCAGAGACCAAATATCGTCGCATTTGGCGTAGTACGACTCTGATTCGGGAGTGTTTGTCTGAAGTTTTCTCCACTCTTTATAATGAGCACTCTCGTCGGGGCTAAAAGGAGTTCGAAAAGTAGGGGTTATGTACTCCAAATAGCGTTCAATGGTCTCTAATCTGGCCGCCAGGCCCATGTCAATCAAAATAACCTTTCCTTTGCTGTCCATGGCATAGTTTTGCGGTTTGATATCTAGATGGAGCACTCCTAAATCGTGTATAAACTTGACAGACATGGCCAAGTTTCTAAAGAGCGTGGGGAGGCCATGATTTAGCCAGACATACCACAGTCTATGTCCCATGCGACTTGCGTTGAAAATGTCAGAGTTTTTAGCAAGGCCGGTTATAAAATCGTGTAGATCTCCTTCGGCGTAGTAAGGCATAGCAACGTGAACAGCACGATACGCGAGTGGCTTCTTCTTTCCTTTGGGATGGCTGTACGAGACGATGTTAAACTTGTCGACACCGTCAAAGTCTCTTTCTTCAAGGGCTTTGTATTCATGTTTGTCGATAGACTTCACGTAATATTCGTCCTCGCCCGCAGGGGTGCGCCAGCAACCAAATGTGTCCGCTGTGAACGCTCCTCGGCACAGAAGCATCATATTATATTCGTCCTCGTACTCGATGTCATATTGCTCGACGAGGCCATAATAACCCTTCCAATCGCTCAGCGGCGATTCACGTGTTACAATCAAGCCTGGATCCGCGTAATCTTTATCAACTCGGAAAAACCACGATTTGATAATATATGGTTCGCCGGCGCCACTCGGACAGTAGTCTGCATGCGCGTCAGAGGGAGTGACGCGGCGGATAACGTGACCGGCACGCCAGTGAAGAGTCTCGACTGTCGATTCAACGGCCCACTTATCCCACACTTCCGGATCCAGAATGAGGCCTGGCATTGTTTCTTGCTCGTCCTGGGAGAACTTAACCCGTTTGACTGTGCCTCCTGCGACAGAGGACGAAGACACGCTAGGATCCGCCTGTTCGTTGCGCGAATCAATTGGAGGAGAAGAAGAAGGAGCGTGTGGTGGAGTCACCAAGGGCGCTTTGCGTTTAGTGCCACGGGTGTCACTGTCAATCTCCGACTCGGCAATCCTGTGACGCACAATTGAGAAAACTTTCTCTGGAAACCGCTCTATAACGTATGACAGCGAATAACCGCGCAACAGAATCAGCACGGGCATGTAGTTGTCAAGTATGCGCCCGTCTCTTGTGTCAGACGCTTTCGTTTTGGTTACAGTAGTCAACCCAGCACTTGACAAGTTCAAGGGAAGAGCTACCGCGTCACTTCCATCACATGGAACGGTGACCTGGTGATGTTGGGTCATTATATGTGATTCCAAGTTATGATTTACCAAAAGGCACGTTGTCGTCTTGCTAGAGGTAGAGTTTATAGAAGCCAAATTCCAGAAGATGAACCGGATGACATCGAGGTCATCTTCGTCAAGCGCGGCGGCGACCATTTGATCTGCCCCGTCAATAAATTGTCGCCATACTACTCCGGTGCGCGGTAAAGTATCGATCTCGTTTTCTGTAACAGGCTGAAGAATGACATAGTCGACGTTGTCAGTTTCGTAGATGCGAGCAGCCGAGTCGTACGCTGCCACAATAGCATCAAATACATTATCCGACATTGTACCCAACTCACTTTCGTGTAACCATCTTACCACGGCGGGTATGACATACTTCATCGGCGCAGCCATGGCTGCTTGACATACAAAAAGTGACACTAGATGTCTCTCACAAAAGGTATCTTTGGCGTCGTGCAATTTTCTGGAAATCTATTTTTTTTTTTACAATTTTCTTTACGTTCCTTCCGATTGCATAGCG
>VFQM010001948.1_pt1 | contig 16532 bp, 16 predicted proteins | sample 3512391 | NCBI WGS metagenome assembly VFQM01 (sample SAMN10412369, study PRJNA504923) | tailings metagenome | isolation source: Replicate 1 from Balatoc abandoned mine | place: Philippines
ACAAGGACGTGCGCCTGCTGCAGGGCTTCATGTCCGAGCGTGGCAAGATCGTGCCCTCGCGCATCACCGCCGTTTCGGCGAAGAAGCAGCGTGAACTGGCCCAGGCGATCAAGCGCGCGCGCCAGATCGGCCTGCTGCCCTTCATCGTGAAGTAAGAGGAGAAGGACACATGGATATCATTCTCCTCGAGCGCATCGAAAAGCTCGGCTCGATCGGTGACGTCGTCACCGTGAAGGACGGCTATGCGCGCAACTTCCTGCTGCCGCAGAAGAAGGCGCTCCGCGCCAACGAAGCCAACAAGAAGGTCTTCGAAGCCAACCGCGATCGCCTCGAAAAGGAAAACGCCGAGCGTCGCACCGCTGCCGAAGCGCAGGGTGAGAAGGTTGCGGGCGCAGAAGTGGTGCTGATCCGCGCCGCCTCGAACGCCGGCCAGCTCTATGGTTCGGTGAGCGTGCGCGACATCGTCGCCGGTCTGGCCGAACAGGGCCACTCGGTCGACAAGCGCATGGTCATCCTCGGCGCGCCGATCAAGACCATCGGCATGCACGACGTGACCGTTGCCCTGCACCCCGAAGTCCGCGTGACGGTGAAGGCCAACGTCGCCCGTTCGGACGACGAAGCCAAGCTCCAGAGCGAAGGCGTCGACGTGCTGGCGGCGATGTTCGCCGACGAGCAGCGCGAAGCCGAGGAACAGGCCGAAGCGACCCGCATCGACACCAGCCTCGAGCCGGGTGAAATCCCCACCGAGCTGCTCGAAGGCGGCGACGAGGCGTAAGCCTTCCGGCCCTCACCGGCCCGGGACACAGACAGGGCGCGAAGATCACCGCGATCTTCGCGCCCTTCTTGTAAACAGCGCCCTTCTTGCAAGAAGGTCAGGCGCAAGCCAAGGTGCTGCCACACAACGATAACAACAAAGGAGCAGAGACAACTGCCATGATCGACATTCCCGGCATCCTCGAGCAGCTGCAGCAGCATTACGACGAGGCGGTGCGCACCCTGCGCGACGACGTGATCGCCTTCGGGCGCGACGGCACCGTGCCCGCCCCGGCCAAGCGCGCCGACGGAAGCTACGCCTATCCCCAGATCACCCTGCGCTACAACGGCATCGGCGGCCAGCGCGACCGCAGCCGCGCCTTCGGCCGGCTCGAATTGCCCGGCACCTACACCACCACAGTCACCCGCCCCGATCTCTTCGCCCATTACCTCACCGAACAGCTCGCGCTGATCGCCGGCGAATACGAGGTCGAGGTCACCGTCAGCCGCTCGCGCCAGGAAATCCCCTTCCCCTATGTGCTCGACGGCGAGGCCGGTGCGGCGATGGTCGGCATCGCGCCGCAGGAGATCGCCGCGCACTTCCCCTCGACCGATCTGGCCCTGATCGGCGACGAACTGGCCGACGGGATCGAGGTCGACGGGATGAGCGACATGCCGCTCTCGCTGTTCGACGGCTTGCGCACCGATTACTCGCTCGCCCGCCTCAAGCACTATACCGGCAGCGAGGTGAGCGACTTCCAGGACTTCATCCTGTTCACCAACTATCACCGCTATGTCGATGAATTCGTGAACTGGGGTGCGGCCCAGATCGGCAAGGACGGCTATGTCGCCCTGACTGGCGCGGCCGGGCTCGATATCCGCACCAACACGGCCCACGCGCAGGACCAGTTGAACGACACCGCATGGCGCCGTCACCAGATGCCCGCCTATCACCTGATCCGCGAGGACGGGCGCGGGATTACCCTCGTCAACATCGGCGTCGGCCCCTCCAACGCCAAGACGATCTGCGACCACCTCGCGGTGCTGCGCCCCCATGCGTGGCTGATGATCGGCCACTGCGGCGGGCTTCGCTCGACCCAGAAGATCGGCGACTTCGTGCTCGCCCATGCTTACCTGCGCGACGATCACGTGCTCGATCCGGTGCTGCCGCCCGAAGTGCCGATCCCGCCGATTGCCGAGGTGCAGCAGGCGATGGCGGCGGCGGCCGAGCAAGTCTCGGGCGTGCAGGGCGCGAACCTCAAGCAGCGGATGCGCACCGGCACGGTCGTCACCACCGATGATCGCAACTGGGAGCTGCGCTATTCCTCCTCGGCCAAGCGCTTCTCGCAGAGCCGCGCGATCGCGATCGACATGGAAAGCGCCACGATCGCCACGCAGGGCTACCGCTTCCGGGTGCCCTACGGGACGCTGCTATGCGTCTCGGACAAGCCGCTGCACGGCGAGATCAAGCTGCCGGGGCAGGCCAACAAGTTCTACGAGGAGGCGATCGCTGCCCACCTGCAAATGGGCATCGTCGCCTGCGCCATGCTGCGCGACGAGGGCGACCGCCTGCACAGCCGCAAGCTGCGCGCGTTCAACGAACCGCCGTTCCGGTGATCCGCCGGCCGGGCCGGGACGGGCGCTAGAGCTCGTCCCGGTCGCCGGAAATCTCGATCTCCATGTTGTCGGCGGTTTCCGCAGCAATGGCGATCATGTTGGAAAGTTCGCTCGAGGTGGCGCTGTCGAGCACCTTGATGACGAAGTAGAGCACATCGCCGCGGGTTTCCCAGGCGCCGAGCTTCATCTCGGACGAACCGGCCAGCAGCTCGAGCGCTTTCCTGCCGGTGATCCCGTCCTTGGCGAGGTAGCCGGCGGGCGAGAAGACCTCGCGGATGGTGAGGCCGCTGACTGTCTGGGTCGAGCCCGAGACGAAGGCGAGCTGGCTGCGGCCCTCCTGGCCATAGGTGAACAGCAGCTTGTAGTCGCCGTCCCCGTCGACCTCGTAATTGAGCGCCTCGCTATCGAGACGCTCGGCGACGCTGGCATCCTGCGCCAGAGCCGGGGTGGCGGCGGCAATGGCCAGCCCTGCCAGAACGGCGCGCGATGCGGCGCGGCTTGCGATCATGTATTCCCTCCGTTCGCGACCCGCGACTCGCATAGCGCAATGCCGCTCCCCATGGCTTGGCAAAACTGTTCGGATGCGGAGCAAAACGGCCAAGGATGACGCACGGCGCGGGCTGCGCTAGCCTCGCGCTTCGCGCCGCCTGTCAGGAGCCTTTGCCATGCCTCATCCCAGCCCCTCGCGCTCGATTGCCGGGCGTGTCGCAATTGTCACCGGCGCGGCGAGCGGCATGGGGCGGGCGACGGCGCTGCTGTTCGCTGCCGAGGGGGCGGCGGTGGCGGTGGTCGATCTCGATGCGGCCGCCCGCGCGGCGGTCGCGGCCGAATGCGGCGCGGGCGCAAGGGCCTATGCGCTCGATGTGAGCGACGGCGCTGCGGTCGCCCGCGTGGTGGCGCAGATCGGCGCTGATTTCGGGCGCATCGACATTCTCGTCAACAATGCCGGGGTGTCGAGTTTCTGCGCGCTCGATGATCCGGCCTACGAGGACATCTGGCACCGGGCGATCGCGGTGATGCTGACCGCGCACCAGCGCATAGTGCGCGCCGCCCTGCCCTTCCTCAGGCAGAGCGACGCGCCCCGGATCGTCAACATCGCCTCGACCGAGGGCCTTGGGGCGACGCCCGGCGATACGCCCTATGTCGCGGCCAAGAGCGGAGTGGTCGGGCTGACGCGCGGGCTGGCGGTCGATCTCGGGCCGGAGGGGATCACGGTCAACTGCATCTGCCCCGGCCCGATCCGCACCGCCATGACTGACGCGGTCGCCGAGGAGCACAAGGCGATCTTTGCCAAGCGGCGGACGGCACTCAGGCGCTACGGCGAACCCGAAGAAGTGGCGCACATCACCCTGTCGCTGGTGCTGCCGGCGGCAAGCTACATCACCGGCGCGGCGATCCCGGTCGATGGAGGGCTGATGGCGCGGAACGCCTGACCGGGCCTGACCGGGCCTGACCGGGCCCAGAGCGGTCCAGAGCGCGGCCAGACCCCTGCCAGACCTCCTTCAGACCCCTCTCGCACCCCGGGCAAATCGGGGTTTCACGTGAAACATTGGCGGCGGCGGGGGAACAGCGCGGCTACCCGCGGCCCTTGGTCTTGGTGGTCCCGCCCTTGGCATTGGCAGCGATGAAATCGATGATCTGGCCGGCAATGTCCTTGCCGGTCGCGGTCTCGATTCCTTCCAGTCCGGGCGAGGAATTGACCTCCATGATGACCGGGCCGTGATTGCTTCTGAGCATGTCCACCCCGCAGACATTGAGCCCCATCCGCTTGGCCGCGCGCACCGCGGTGGAGCGTTCCTCGGGGGTGATCTTGATCACCTTGGCGCTCCCGCCGCGGTGGAGGTTGGAGCGGAATTCGTCAGGCGCACCAGTGCGTTGCATCGCGGCGACCACCTTGCCGCCGACGACCAGAGCGCGGATGTCGGTGCCGCCCGCCTCCTTGATGAACTCCTGCACGAGGATGTTCACATTGGCCCCGCGGAAGGCCTCGATCACCGACTTGGCGCTCGACATGGTCTCGGCCAGCACCACACCGATCCCCTGCGTCCCCTCGATCAGCTTGATCACGACCGGCGGGCCTTTCACCGCCTTGATGATCTCCTCGGCGGCCTTGGGATCATTGGCATAGGCGGTGAGCGGCAGGCCGAGCCCGTGCTTGGCGAGGATCTGCAAGGAGCGCAGCTTGTCCCGGCTGCGCCCGATGGCGACGCTCTCGTTCAGGGACCAGATCCCGCGCATCTCGAATTGCCGAAGGATTGCAAGGCCATAATTGGTGATCGAGGCGCCGATGCGCGGGATCACCGCATCATAGGCCTGGATCGGCGCACCATTGTAGAACACCTGCGGGCGATGGCTGGCGATATGCACCGTGCAGCGCAGCGTGTTGAGGATGTCGAGCGTGTGCCCCCGCGCCTCGGCGGCCTCCTTGAGGCGTTTGTGCGAATAGAGATTGGCGTTGCGCGCCAGCATCGCGATTTTCATGCAGACCCTTTCAAGACCGGCTCTACCGGCGGATGCGCCCCATATGCGCTATCTCGGGTGATTGCAGCCACGAATGACCGCTATCCACCACCATGCGCCGCCGCAGGGCCGTGCGCCCGACGAGCATGGGAAATTGCATCTGGGAGCGATCCGCGAGGCTGATTTCCGCCCGGAACGTGAGATTGCCGACCGATAGCGGCGTCTTGATGACAAACCGCGTCTGCTGATCGCCGTTTGACGAGGTGATGCCGCGCAGATCGACATGGATCGCCTCGCAGAAATGCCGCGTCCCGCCCCAGTCGACGGCAAAGCGCACGAAGCGCTCCCCGCCGCGCTGGAAATCCTCGAGCACATGGGCGTGGAGCGAGGAGGTGCGCGCGCCCGTGTCGATCTTGGCGGGAATGCCGGAAAGGCCCAGGTCGGGCAGGCTGACCATCTCGCGCCAGCCGACCACCAGCGGGGTGCGGACCGGCTTCAAGGCAGGATCGCCATCCCGTCGCCGCCCTCGCCCGCCTTGAGGCGGCGCAGCACCTTGCCGCTGGCGAAATCGACTTCCGCGACCGTGTCGGTCCCCGTCTCGGCGACATAGATGCGCTTGCCGTCGGCTGACCACAGGATCGTTACCTGGAAGCGGCCCTGCGCCTCGGCCGGGCCGGAGACGGCGATATTGCCGACCACCTGCGCGCGGGCCAGATCGATCACGCTCAGCGCTCCGTCCTGAAGATCGGAGGTGACCGCGACATCGCCCTGCGGCCGGATCGCGATGCGCAAGGGGAAGCGTCCGGTGGCAATGGTCTCGCGCACTTCCATCGTCTGCGGGTCGAGCGCAAAGACCTGGTTCGATCCGCGCGCTGAGACCCACAGGGTCTTGCCGTCCGGCGCGAGCGCGATGCCCTCGGGTTCCTCGCCCACCGTCACCGAAAGCGGGGCCCGGCGGGTGACCAGATCGACCCGCGTCACGGTGCGCGATCCGAGGTCGGTGGTCCAGGCGGTCCGCCCGTCGGGGCTGACGGCGAGCATGTGACTGCCCTCCTTGCCGGTGCCGGATTCGGACAGGCGCGGCGCGTCGGCCAGCGGTCCGGCAATCCGGAAGATCGACCGGCGCCCTTCGGCGGTGACATAGATGTCGCCGCCCGGGTGCCAGACGATCCCGTGCGGGCGGGCGTTATCGCCGAGCGCGATGCTCCTGACCCGCTCGAGACTGTCGGTGCGGAAGATATCGACGCTCGTGCCGCCATAGCAGGCGAGCGCGATGTGCCTGCCGTCCGGCGAAGTCGCCAGTTCGTGCGGATTGGTGCAGCTCGGCAGGCGCAGCACCTCGCGGCCGGTCGCCAGATCGACCTTGGAGAGGGTGTTGCCGCGCTTGGCTGCCACGAACAGCGTCGGCGGCATGGATGCCCCGCCGGCCTGCCCCGCCCCCGGCCCCTCGACCGGCGCGCAGGCAGCCGCTGCCAGCAGCGCCGCCCCCGCCAGAATGTCGCCCCCGCGTCTTGTCACCAGCCTGCCTTCTCGCCCTTGTTCTGCTCTTCCAGCCAACGCATCAGCGGGGCGAAATATTCCACCATCGCCTTGCCGGACATCTGCCGCTCGCCGGTGAAGGCCTCGAGCGCGTCGGGCCAGGGCTTGGAGGCACCCATCTCGAGCATCGCATTGAGCTTCGCGCCGACCTCCTTGTTGCCGTAGAACGAGCAGCGGTGCAGCGGCCCCTTCCAGCCGGCGGTGTCGCAGGCGGACTTGTAGAACTGGAACTGCAGCAGCCGCGCAAGGAAGTAGCGGGTATAGGAGACGTTGCCGGGGATGTGATACTTGCCCCCCGCATCGAAACCGGCCGGGTCGCGCGGCACCGGCGGGACGACGCCCTGATAGTCGCGGCGCAGCTTGTTCCATCCGGTGTTCATCGCGCTCTCGGGGATCGAGCCGTCGTAAAGCCCCCAGCGATAGCGGTCGAGCAGCAGGCCGAAGGGCAGGAAGGCGACCTTGTCCATCGCCTGACGCAGCAGGAGGCCGATGTCCTTGTCCGCGCTCGGCACATCCTTGGGATCGAGCATTTCGATCTGCACCAGATATTCGGGCGTGATCGACAGCGCGATCATGTCGCCGATCGCCTCGTGGAAGCCGTCATTGGCGCCGTTGAGGTGCAGCGGGTCCTGCTTGTTGTAGGCGCGCTGGTAGTAGTTGTGGCCAAGCTCGTGGTGGATCGTCACAAAGTCGTCGCCATTGGGCTTGATGCACATCTTGATGCGCAGATCATCGACATTGTCGATGTTCCAGGCAGACGCGTGGCACACCACCTCGCGGTCGGCAGGCTTGGTGAACTGGCTGCGCTCCCAGAAGGTTTCGGGCAGCGGCGCAAATCCGAGCGAGGAGAAGAACTGCTCGCCGACCTTGACCATGCCCCTGGCATCGAGGTTCTTCCTGGCGATGAGATCGGTCACATCATAGCCGATGTCGCCTGCGCCCTTGGGGGCGACCAGCGGGTAGATATTGCCCCATTCCTGCGCCCACATATTGCCCAGCAGGTCGGCGCGGATCGGGCCGGTGCGGGGTTGCACGGCATCGCCGTACTTCTCGTTGAGCTTGCGGCGCACATAGGTGTGGAGCGCGATGTAGAGCGGCTTCACCTCCTGCCACATCCGCTCGGTCTCCGCGGCGAACTGGTCTGGCGGCATGTCGTAGCCCGAGCGCCACATCGCGCCCAAATCGGCAAAGCCAAGTTCCTTGGCGCCTTCATTGGCGATCGCGGTCATGCGGGCGTAATCGCCCCGCATCGGCGCACCGACATTGTCGTGCCAGCTCGCCCACATTTCCTTGAGCTCCTCGGGCGTGCGCTCGAGATTGCCCATCTCCGCCTCGATGTCGCTACCGTTGATGGGCTGACCGTTCAGCGTCCCCTTGCCGCGCCCGTAGGCCGAGCCGAGGCTGGTGGCGATGGCGTTGAGCTCCTCGGCGGCGCCGGGGCGACTGGGCGCGGGGAGCGAAATGCCGTTGCGCAGCGTGTCGAGCTTGCGGGCGGTCTCGGCATCGAGGCCCTTCACCCGGGCATAGCGGGCCGCCTCATTGGCGTAGGCGACCTGTTTCAGGGTCAGCTCTGCGCCATATTTCGCCGCGAGCGTGTCGCTGTCGTGGTTGATATAGGTGGCGTTGATCCACGAGACATGGCCGTATTCAACCGAGAAGGCGGCAAGATCGGCCTCCACCGCGGCGATCCATGCCTTCGCGCCCTCGGGCGTCTCGGGAGGCGTGGCAGCGGCGGGTGCAGGGGCTGCCTCTTGCGCGGCGAGAGGCGCTGCAAGGGCGATGGCGAGCGCGGCAGCGGCGCTGCGCAGCAGAGGGGCAGTTTTCATTGGCTTAGAGTTCCCGTCAGGCCTGTGACAATGCCGCAGGGTTTGAACCCCTCGCCCGCCGGAATCAAGCCGCGAGGAAGCCTGCAATCGCCATGCCGAGTTCAGGCTTGGTCACGCTGTTCAGATGCCCGCCCGGCACCTCGACATAGCGCGCGTCGGGGAGCAGCCCGGCAAGTTCCTCGGCCGAGCCGTTGTCCTGATCCTCGTCGCCGCAAATCACCGCTGTGGGCATGGTGATATTCGCGAGCATGGCCAGATCGAAGTCGCCCATCGCATCGAGAAGCAGCCGGGCTGCGACGCGGTCAACCCCTTGCGACTTGAGGAATGTTCGCGCGGTATAGGCCGGGTCGCCTGGCCTGATGGTGTCGAACTCGTCGATCACCCGCTTGAAGTGGTCTGCACGAGCCTGCCAGTTCGCCAGCCCGGCTACGCCCATTCCGCAAATCGCGAGACGCCGCGGTTCGACAACGCCGCTGGCGACCGCGTGGATTGCCGTGCGCGCACCCAGCGAGAAGCCGACAAGGTCGAAGCCGCCCTGTTCCAGCCCGAGATGCTCGGCGAGCGCGGCGACATCGCGAAGCAGGACGCCGCGAGGATAGGCGGAAGGTTCCCGCGGCGCCTCGCTTTGCCCGTGAACGCGGAAGTCGAGCATGATTGCGCGCATCCCGGCCGCAGCCAGACGCGCGCCGTGCCCCCACTTGATCCAGTTCATCTGCGCCGAGGAAAACAGCCCGTGAAGCAGCACCACAGGCGGCCCGTCGCCCTCGGTGTGGACGGCAAGCTGCGTCCCGTCGAAGCTGGTGAAGAGTTCGGTCCTGACAGTCATGACCCGCCTGCTAGCGCGCTTCGCCAGACGCCGCCAGCACGCTTGTAGGTAATAAGTGCACTTATTATAAGTGCACCGATGAGCATGGACACAGGTTACCGACTCGCCGACAATTCGCGCCAGCTTCGCCGGCTGTTCGACGAGCGCGTGCGCTCGCTCGGCCTAACAGGGCCGCAAGCACGGCTGCTGCTGTCGCTCGAGCGCAATCCCAACGAAAACCAGGCTTTCTACGCCGAGCGTCTGGAAATCGAGCCGATCACCCTCACCCGCATCGTCGACCGGCTGGAAGACGCCGGGTGGGTCGAGCGGCAAGCCGATCCCGCCGATCGCCGCGCGCGCATCCTCCATCTCACCGACAAGAGCCGCGGCATCGTCACCCAGCTCGGGGCCAGCGTCGAGGGATTGTTCGAAGACATGCTCGAGGGCTTCGACACCGCCGAGCGAAAGCACTTCGCAGCGATGCTGGACCGTATTGCGGCCAATCTCCTTGCCGCCCGCCATGCGGAGGCCGTCCATGGCTGAGGCCGATCTCTCCCGCACTCCCGTCGCCGAGCCCGTGGCAGCAGAAGCATCACCCGAACCGGTGAAGGAAAGCCGTCCGTGGCTCCGCTGGGCCCTGATGTTGCTGGTTCCGCTGGCGCTTGCGGGCGGCGCCTGGCTCTACTGGCAGAGCCTCGCCGGCAAAGTCTCGACCGACAACGCCTATGTCAAACAGGACATGGTCTCGCTCAGCGCCGAGGTCGGCGGGGCGATCACCGAGGTGCTGGTGAAGGACGGGGACGAGGTACAGGCGGGCGACCTCCTGTTCCGGATCGACCCTGAACCCTTCCGCCTCCAGATCGCCGAGGCCAATGCGGCGATCGCAGGGGCGCAGGCCAATATCATCGCGCTCCGGAACGATGCCGACCTGACCGGCACCGACATCGCCGCAGCGAGCAGTGACGTAGGCTTTGCCGAGGCGCGGTTTGAACGCGTGCGGGCGCTCCGGGAAAAAGGCTTTTCGACCAAGGCCGATTTCGAAGCCGCCCAGCAGGCTGTGATCCAGGCACGCGAGCGCGTGAAGCAGGCACAGGACCGCCAGCGCGAGGCCCGTGCGCGCCTTGCCAGCGGACCGGCAGTTCCCGGCATCAATCCGCAGGTCGCCGCCGCCGAGGCGCGCCGCGCCAATGCCGAGCTCTCGCTGCGCCGCACCGAGGTGCGCGCGCCGGTCGCCGGGCGTATCGCACAGGCCGACCGCCTGCAACGCGGCCAGCAGGTCATCCCGGGTCTGCCCGTGCTGACGCTGGTCCGGAGCGGATCGACCTATGTCGAGGCGAACTTCAAGGAGACCGACCTTGCAGGAATGAGCATCGGGCAGCGCGCCGAGGTGCGCTTCGATGCTTTCCCCGACCTCGTGCTGACGGGCCGTGTTGCCAGCATTGGCGCCGGGACCGGTGCGGAGTTCTCGGTGCTTCCGGCGCAGAATGCGACCGGCAACTGGGTCAAGGTCACGCAGCGCGTTCCGGTGCGCATCGCGCTCGAAGGGAACAGCCCGCGGCGGCTGATCGCGGGGCTCTCGTCGGAGGTGACGGTGTTCACCCGGCAGCGGGAAAGCGGCGCGCGCTGACATGGCGGGCAGCGCCGCCGACGCTGCGGGCAACCGCGGGACCGCCTCGCCCCCGTCCGGCGATGTCGCCGGGCTGGAAACCGGCAATTACCCGCTGATGATCATCGGCGTCATGGCGGCCTCGCTGCTCCAGATCCTCGACACCACGATCGCCAATGTCGCCCTGCCCCATATGCAATCCTCGCTCGGGGCGACAGTCGACACGGTGACCTGGGTGCTGACCAGCTATATCATCGCCTCGGCCGTCGCCCTGCCGACAACCGGCTGGCTGGCCGACCGCATCGGCGCGCGCAGGCTATTCATCGGATCGGTCGCCGGTTTCATCATCGCCTCGATGCTCTGCGGCATTGCCCGGAGCATCGAGGAGATGGTCGCCTTCCGCGCCTTGCAGGGCGTTGCCGGGGCCTTCATCGCCCCGCTCAGCCAGTCCTTCATGCTCGACGCCACCCGCCCCAGTCGCCATCCGCAGATCATGGCGGTGTGGGGCATGGGGATCATGATCGGGCCGATCCTCGGTCCCATCCTTGGCGGCTGGCTGACGGAGACCGCAAACTGGCGCTGGGTGTTCTTCGTGAACCTGCCGGTTGGTCTTGCATCACTGGCGATCCTTGTCGCTTATCTGCCCAGACGGCCGCAGCGCAGACGGGTCTTCGATCTGACGGGTTTCCTGCTGCTCGCGGTCGCGCTCACCGCATTCCAGCTGATGCTCGACCGCGGCGCGCATGTCGACTGGCTCGCCTCCACCGAGATCTGGATCTACCTGCTGCTGACCCTGTCGGCGACATGGATGGTGGTGATCCACTTCGCGGCCGCCCCGGCGCCGATGTTCGACCGGGCGCTGTTTGCTGACCGCAACTTCGCCATCGCGCTCGCTTTCATGATCGTCATCGGGATCGTGATGTTCGCGACGATGGCGCTGCTGCCGCCGATGCTTCAGAACCTGTTCGGATACGGGGTGATCGATACCGGCATCGTGCTGATGCCCCGCGGGGTCGGCATCCTTGTCTCGATGCAGATCTCAGGACTGCTCATTAGGCGCGGGATCGATGCGCGTGCGGTTGTGGCGAGCGGGTTCGTGATCTGCGCTGTATCGCTATGGCAGATGGCGCAGTGGTCGCTCGAGGTGGACGCGACGCATGTGATCGTCAGCGGGCTGTTGCAGGGTCTCGGCATGGGTCTGGTGTTCATCCCCTTGCAGGTGAGCGCCTTCGCCACGCTCGATCCGCGGCTGCGCACCGACGGGTCGAGCCTGCTCAACCTGTTCCGCTCCCTTGGAGCATCGGCCGGGATTGCGTGGATGACGGTACTGCTCGCCCGCAACATCCAGATTGCCCACGCCGACCTTGGCGCCAACATCACCGCGGCGACCGGCAGCATGGTCGATTTCTCCACCACCGACCGTTTCCAGAGGCTCGGCGATACGGCCATGAGCCTGATCGATGCCGAGGTGAACCGGCAAGCGGCGATGATCGCCTATATCGACGATTTCTGGCTGATGATGTGGATCACGCTGGCTGCCGCGCCGCTGGTGCTGCTGATGAAGAAGAACAGGCGGCCATCGGAGCCAGTGGCCTTGTCGGAATAGGTCTCAGCGGAAGAAGCACTGCGTCCCGGCGTAGAGCATCTCGACCTTGTCGCCGCCGATAAAGCCGCCGATCTTCTGCCCGAGCGCGAATTCCTCGCCCAGCGTGCTGCCCTGGATTTTGGCGAAGCCGGGTGCTGCCTCGGTGACGGAGCGGGGACTGCCAATCTGCACCTTGCCCGGCAGGCTCACAGTGCCGCTACCGGCAGCATCGCCGTCCTGCGGCAGGTGCCAGTTCCAGCCGACCAGACGTCCCTGCTGGAAATGGGCGGTGAGCCCTCCGGGGAAGTCGGTGAAGGTGATCGGCCCGGCCCCGCATTCCGGGTTCTCGCCGCCGCGCAGCTTTGGCCCCAGCGCTGCGGCCAGCGCGGCTTCGACCTCGGACTGTCCGGCGGCGAAGTAGAAGCTCTCCGCGCCTGCACTCAGTCCATCGGAGCGCAGTTCGACCGCGTTGGCGGCGACAGGGGCCGGTGCGGCTTGGGCCTGCTGGCGTTCAGCCGGGCTCGGCACCTCGCCGCTGTCGCAGCCGCCCATAAGGATCGCCCCCGCCAGGGCCAGATGTGCGCCCCGCAAGGCTTTAGCCCTTCTTGAGGTGACGGCGGCCGAGAAGCTCGGCGATCTGCACGGCGTTGAGAGCGGCGCCCTTGCGCAGGTTGTCCGACACCACCCAGATAGTCAGCCCGTTTTCGACCGTCGGGTCCTCGCGCACGCGGCTGACGAAGGTGGCCGCATCGCCCACACATTCGATGGGCGTGATGTAGCCGCCATCCTCGCGCTTATCGATCAGCATCACGCCGGGTGCCTCGCGCAGGATGTCCATCGCCGCTTCGGCGCTGAGTTCGTTCTCGAACTCGATGTTGACCGCTTCGGAGTGGCCGACGAACACCGGCACGCGCACGCAGGTCGCGGTCAGCTTGATCTTGGGGTCGAGGATCTTCTTGGTCTCGACTACCATCTTCCATTCTTCCTTGGTCGAGCCATCATCAAGGAAGACGTCGATGTGCGGGATGACGTTGAAGGCGATCTGCTTGGTGAACTTGGCGGGCTCGACCGGATCGCCCACGAAGATCGCGCGGCTCTGGGCGAAGAGTTCGTCCATCCCGGCCTTCCCCGCGCCCGAAGTGGACTGGTAGGTCGAGACCACGACGCGCTTGATCGTTGCCGCGTCATGCAGCGGCTTCAGGGCAACCACGAGCTGCGCGGTTGAGCAGTTGGGATTGGCGATGATGTTGCGCTTGGTATAGCCGTCAATCGCGTCGGGGTTCACCTCCGGCACGATCAGCGGAACATCGGGATCCATGCGGTAGAGCGAGGAATTGTCGATGACGATGCACCCGGCCGCCGCCGCCTTGGGGGCATATTCCTTGGCCGGGCCGCTGCCGGCAGCGAACAGGGCAATATCCCAGCCCGACCAGTCGAAATGCTCGATGTTCCTGCACTTGAGCATCTTGCCGGTGTCGCCGAATTCGACCTCGGTGCCGGTCGAGCGCGGCGAGGCGACCGCAGCCACCTCGTCACACGGAAACTCGCGCTCGGCGAGGACCTGCATCATCTCGCGCCCGACATTGCCGGTCGCGCCGACCACTGCCACCCGGTAACCCACTTGGCATTCTCCTCAAGTTTTCGCAGGTGCGAAATAGCGCGCGCTGGCCCCAGCGCAACATAATTGGTCTTTGTGCAGACCTATACCTGCTTGGAGCCCGTGTTAATTCGGCGGCGTGACGCCGTGGGCTTCAAGGAAGCGGAAGATGCCGTTCCACACATGCGGCCCGATCTTGGGTCCGGACACGCGGTGGGTGTAGCCGGGGTAGAGCATCATCTCGAAGGGCGTGTTGCTCTCCTGCATGACGCTGATCAGCTCCGAGGAGTTCTCGAAGATCACGTTGTCATCGGCCATGCCGTGTATCAGCAGCAGCGGATCGGCGATCTTCGTGGCCTCGGGAATGGCGCTGGCCTTCTCGTAGGCTTCGGGCACCTCGCGCGGGTCGCCCATGTAGCGTTCGGTGTAGTGGGTGTCATAAAGCTCCCACTGGGTCACAGGCGCCCCCGAAATACCCGCGGCATAAAGACCGGGATCGGCCTCGAGCATCTTCAGCGTCATGTAGCCGCCATAGGACCAGCCATAGGTCGCGATCCCGGCCGGATCGACGAAAGGCAGCGTCTTGAGAAACTCGGCCCCCGCCTTCTGGTCGCGCACTTCGACGCCGCCCATGGCGCGGTAGAGCGGCTGCTCGAAATCGACGCCCCGGTTGGCCGAGCCGCGGTTGTCGAGGACGAAATAGATATAGCCCTTGTCGACGATCGACTGCGGGAGCGCCCCGCCCCAGCCCAGAGTCACCATCTGCGGGCCCGGCCCGCCATAGTGACTGAAAAACACCGGATAGCGCTTGCCCTTCTCCATCCTCGGCTTGATCATCATCCAGTGGAGCGGCGTGCCGTCCTCGGCCGGAAGCGTGCCGTATTCGGGCGTCACATGGCTGGCGAGGAAGGGGGTATAGGGGTGATCCCCCTCGATGCGGTTTTCCTCGATCCAGGCAACCTGCTTGCCGTCCGGGGTCGCCAGATAGGACTGCGGCGGCTGGTCCGGCCCGGAGCGGGTGACGTAAAGCAGCCGCCCGGCCCCGTCCATGCTCGCGCTGTTGGTGAAGGCCGGATCCGTAAGCAGCTCGGGCTCGCCTGTGCCGTCCAGCCGCGCGCGGTAGATCTGCTGGGTGAGGACATCGGCGGTCGCCTGATAGGTAAAGGTCCCCGCGCTCTCGTCGACACCCACCAGCGTCGTGGTCGGCGATGTGCCGCGGGTGAGCTGGCTCCACTGCCCGCCCGCATAACGGTAGAAATGGCCGAACCCGTCGCGTTCCGACCACCACAGCAGCGAGCCGTCGGCAAGGAAGCGGTAATTGTCCGAAAGGTTGATCCAGTAATCGGCCCTTGCGGCCTTCTCGGTGAACCAGATCTGCGAGGCGCCCGTTGCCGGATCGACCTTGAGCATATCGATCCTGGTCTGCGCGCGGTCCTGCCGCTGGACATAGATCGCGCTGCCATCCGGCGCCCAGTCGACGCGGGCCAGATAGATGTCGGCATTCAGGCCGAGGTCGACCTTGACGCTGCCCGAACCATCGGGATTCATCACGAACAGCTCGACCACTGCATTGTCCGTGCCGGCCGCCGGATAGCGCTGGTCGAACACCTTGGTGCCCTTGGCGCCGATCGCCGCGCGTGTGACGATGCCGACGCTGGCTTCATCGGTGCGCTGGACGACGATGCGGCTGTCGTCCGGGCTCCACCAATAGCCCTGAAGCCGCGCCATTTCCTCCTGCGCGACGAATTCGGCCTCGCCCCAGCGGATCGTCTCGGCCTCGCCTGCCGGGGTGATCGCCTGCGCCTCCCCGCCGACAGGGCCGACCCACAAGCGCCGGTCGCGCACGAATGAGACAAAGCCGCCCTTGCTCGAAAGCTTGGGGTTGAGTTCGGTGCCCTCGGTGTCGGTGAGGCGGGTCACTGTGCCGTCAAGCTTCGCAAGGAAGAGATCCCCGTCGAGCGGCACCAGCACACCCGAGCCGTCGCCGGCCCACTGGTAGCTGATGATGCCCTTGAGGCTGCCGACGCGCGCACGCTCGCGCTGCATCTTCTCGTCCTCGGAAAGCTCGCGGCCCGAGCCGAGCTTCTCCGAATCCACCAGCATTCGCCACTCGCGGGTCTCGATATCATAGCCCCACAGATCATAGCGGTCGCGGTCATCGGCACGGTTTCTGAGCAGGGTCAGGAAACGTCCGTCGGGCGAGAGCCGCACCTGCCGCGGCGCGGGGCCATCGAGCCCGGGAGAGGCGAAGACGCGTTCGAACGTCAGGGTTGCAGCAGCCGCCTCAGGCATCGCGGCGCTCTCCGCCAGTGCCGGGGTTGTCAGGCAGGTCGAAAGGGAAAGGGCAACCGCAGCAAGGACCGAACGCATTCAAAGCTCACCTCGTCATCGCAAGCCGCCGGAAAGGGGCCGCGCTGATGCTCCTCGCAATCGCGCCGAAGAAACGCAAGGGGGAGGAATGGCGAGAGGCACAAACGAAAAGGGCGGCCCGTCGCCGGACCGCCCCTCGGATCTGCTGGCCTCGAAGCCTTACGCCTTAGGCGCAGTCGCCTTGCGCTCGACGATACGCGCGCTCTTGCCGGTGCGGCCGCGCAGGTAATAGAGCTTGGCGCGACGCACCACGCCGCGGCGGACCACGGTGATGCTCTCGACGATCGGCGAGTAGAGCGGGAAGACGCGCTCGACGCCCTCGCCGAAGCTCATCTTGCGCACGGTGAAGTTCGAACCCATGCCGCGGTTCGAAC
>VFQM010001949.1_pt1 | contig 16517 bp, 16 predicted proteins | sample 3512391 | NCBI WGS metagenome assembly VFQM01 (sample SAMN10412369, study PRJNA504923) | tailings metagenome | isolation source: Replicate 1 from Balatoc abandoned mine | place: Philippines
CGCTGTCGGCACCGCCCGCCTTGATCAGGATGTGGCAATGATGATGGGCGTGTCCCACCAGCGGTGCGTCCATGTCCAGCAGCGCAACCCGGCCGAAACGCCCCTGAAAGATCTTGATGGCTGAGGACAAGTTCGAACTCCTGGGCCGAACGATACCGGGATCCGTGGGGACTGAACAGGTGCCGTCGACAGGGGCATCCGGGTGGTTTCCCAGGGTGGGTCGCCCCGGGAACGGGCCGTGCCGTGACGCATTCTGGCGGTTGAAGCCACCGTTCGCGAAGCTTCCCGGCCACACACCGGATCAAAGGCCCTGGAAGCTCCCGCCTCCAGGGCCTTTGCCCTCCTCCTCGCGGTTCGTTGCCGCTGATCAGAACGGGTAGTGCCGCGGTGTGGTCTGCAGGGTGATCCAGCGCAGCTCGGTGAACTCGGCGATGCCGGCCTTGCCGCCGAAGCGGCCGATGCCGGAGCCCTTGACGCCGCCAAAGGGCATCTGGGCTTCGTCGTGTACGGTGGGGCCGTTCACGTGGCAGATGCCGCTGTCGATCTTGCGCGCGACGTTGAAGGCGCGGGCGATGTCCTTGCCGAAGACGGCGGCGGAGAGGCCGTACTCGTTGTCGTTGGCGCAGGCGATGGCTTCTTCGGTGTTCTTCACGCGCACGATGCACTTGACCGGTGCAAAGGTCTCTTCGCGGTAAATGCGCATCTCGGGCGTGACGTGGTCGAGCACGGTGGCGGGCATCAGGGTGTCGGTGCTCTTGCCGCCGCACACCAGTTTGGCGCCTTTGGCGAGTGCGTCGTCGATGAGTTCGTTGCAGAAGTTCACGGTGTTCATGCCGATCACCGAACCCAGCACCACGGGCTCGGGCTTGCGCGGGTCGCCCACGGGCAGGTTCTTCGCCTTGTCGCCGAACTTCTTCACGAACTCGTCGGCGATTTTGTTGTCCACGATGATGCGTTCGGTGCTCATGCAGATCTGGCCGCTGTTGGCGAAAGCACCGAAGGCCGCGCCATTGACGGCGTCGTCGATGTCAGCGTCGTCAAGGATGACCAGCGGTGCCTTGCCGCCGAGTTCCAGCACCACGGGCTTCAAGTACTTGGCGCAGGTCATCGCGATGATCTTGCCGACCTTGGTGGAGCCGGTGAAGTTGACGCGCCGCACCGCGGGGTGGGCCACCATGGCTTCCACCACGGCGCCGGCGTCGGCCGGGGCGTTGGTGATGTAGTTCACCACGCCGGCGGGGAAGCCCGCGTCCTGGAACGATTCGATGATGAGCTGGTGGGTGCGCGGGCAGTTCTCGCTGCCCTTCAGGATGACGGTGTTGCCGCAGGCCAGCGGCACGCAGATGGCGCGCACGCCCAGGATGATGGGCGCGTTCCACGGCGCGATGCCAAGCACCACGCCCGCGGGCTGGCGCACGCCCATGGCCAGGCTGCCGGGGATGTCGGACGGGATCAGCTCGCCCGAGATCTGGGTGGTGAGCGCCGCGGCCTCGCGGATCATGCCGGCGGCCAGGAAGCAGTTGAAGCCGGCCCACATGGCGGTGCCGCCGGTTTCCGCGGCCACGGCTTCGATGAACTTGGGCGTCTTGGCTTCGAGGGCGTCGGCGGCTTTCAGCAGCAGCGCACGGCGCTCGCCGGGCCCCGTTTCGCTCCAGGTCTTGAAGGCCTCGGCCGCGGCTTCGACGGCCATCACCGCATCGGCCGGGCTGGCGGCGGGCGCGCGCGTGGCCACGCTGCCGTCAAGCGGGTTGCGCCGTTCGAAGGTGGCGCCTTTTTCGGCCGTGACTTTGAGGCCGTTGATGAGCATGGACATGTCGGACATGGTTCTCTCCTTGGGTTCGGGTCTCGGTTCAGGTGGTCACGGCGGCCTTGCGCCGCGCCACCGCGTCGGCGGCGTTGGTGGTGCCGGTGGCGGGGTCCTTGTCGGCCCCGAGGTAGGCCTCACGGATGACGGTGGAGCGCGCCAGCAGTTTCGCGGGGCCGCTGGCCACGATGGCGCCGCGCTCGAGCACGTAGCCGCGGTCGGCCACGGCCAGCGCCTTCTTCACGTTCTGCTCCACCATCAGCACGGTGGTGCCGGCGTCGGCAATGCGGCGCGCAATCGCCAGCAGCTCGTCCACCATCTTCGGCGCCAGGCCGAGCGAAGGTTCGTCGAGCATCAAGAGGCGCGGCGCGCACATCATGGCGCGCGCCACGGCCACCATCTGCTGCTCGCCACCGCTCATGGTGCCGGCCAGCTGGTTGGCGCGTTCGCGCAGTTTCGGAAAATCATTGAAGGCCTGTTCGATGCGGCGCGCGCGCTCGGCTTTCGGCACCAGCCAGCCACCGAGCTCCAGGTTCTCGGTCACCGTCATCTGCGGGAACAACTGCCGGCCTTCGGGCACCAGCGCCACGCCGGTCTCCACGATCTCATGTGTCTTCTCGGGCAGTTCTTCGCCGTCGAACAACACCGTGCCCTGGCGCGGGATGAGGCCGTTGAGCGCCTTGAGCAGCGTGGTCTTGCCCGCGCCGTTGGGGCCCAGCACCACGGTGAGGCCGGGTCGCGCTTCGAGCTTCAAGTCGCGCAGCACCAGGAAGGCGCCGTAGCCCGCGCTCAGGCCATCGACCTTCAGGTGCGCCTGCTTCGCGCCGCCCAGGCGGAACGGGGTGTCGCGGTGCCACATCATGCTGCGGCCCCTTCGGTTTCGGGTTCGCTCATCTCGTCGCCCAGGTAGGCCTCGATCACCTCGGGGTTGCGGATCACCGCACGCGGCACGTCGTCGGCGATCTTGCGGCCCTGGTGCAGCACGATGACGCGCTCCACGTGGCGCAGCAGCGTGCTCACGGCGTGCTCGATCCACACCACGGTGAGGTCGAGCTCGTCGCGCAGGCGGCGGATCAGGCGCGCCATTTCCTCCACCTCGTTCTCGGTGAGGCCGGCGGCCACTTCATCCAGCAGCAGCAGCTTGGGCCGCGTGGCCAGCGCCATGCCGATCTCCAGCAGCCGCTGTTGCGAAGGCGTGATGGCGGCGGCCGGCAGGTCGGCCTGCGCGGACAGGCCAATCAGGCCGAGGATGCTGTCGGGCGTGCGCAGCACCCAGGGCACGCCGACCTCGTCGCCCCAGAAGATGTACTCGCGCCGGCGCTTGCCCGCGAACTTGAGGCCGAAGGCGATGTTGTCGCGCACGAGCATGTCGCCAAAGGTCCGCGGCGTCTGGAAGGTGCGCGCCAGGCCGTGCGCTGCGAAGCGGTGTGGCGCCTTGCCGGCAAGCGAGCGGCCGCGCAACTCAAGCCGGCCGCTGGTGGGTTTGGTGACGCCCGAGACGGCGTTGAAGAAGGTCGTCTTGCCCGCGCCGTTGGGGCCGATGATGCCCACCAGCTCGCCAGGCATGAAGGTCGCGCTCACGTTGTCGACGGCGGTGAGGCCACCGAAGCGCACGGTGATGTCTTTGGCAACCAGGAGGGGCTCAGTAGACATGCCGCGCCTCCCGCTGTTTCTTCTCGCGCTGCTTGCGGCGTTCGGTCTCGCCGCTCAGGTCTTCCTTGGTTTCTTTCCACCAGGCCTTGAGGTCGCGCCACCAACCCTTGAAGGTGTCGCTGCGCACCGAGGCCAGGCCACCCGGCAGGTACAGCACCGAGAGGATGAGCAGCAGGCCGAGCGACATCATGTAGATCTGCGGCACCTGCAGGCGCAGGGTTTCGGCGAGCAGGCTGAACACGATGGCCGCGATCAGCGGGCCCCACAGCGTCATGGCACCGCCGATGAGCGCGATCAGCACCGTCTGGAAGCCGATGAAGGGGTTGAAGACGGTGTGCGGGTCGATGTAGGTCCAGCGCACGCTCATGGCCGCGCCCACGGCGCCCGCGATGGCCGCGGTGAGCGCGAAGCCGGCCGTCTTCACCAATCGTGTGTTCACACCAAGCGTCTGCGCGCGCTGCTCGTCGGCACCGATGCCCTGCATGGCCAGGCCGAAGCGCGTGCGGCGGATCCAGATGGAGAGGAACACCGCCAGCACCGCGAGCAGCAGCACGGTGAAGTAGATGGTGTCGCGCTCGGGCACCACCATGAGCACGCGGCCCACGGTGCCGGTGACGCTTTTCTCGAAGTAGCTGATGGCGTGGCGGATGAGCTCCGTCATGCCGAAGGTGAGCACCGCGAAGTAGGTGCCGCGCAGGTGCAGCACGGCCGCACCCATGACGATGGCGACCACCGCTGCGATGCCTGCACCCGCGGCAATGGCGACCGGCCAGCTCAGCGTCTCCAGCCCGATGGCGCTGGTGTAGGCGCCGATGCCGAAGAAGGCCGAGGTGGCAAGCGAGAGGTAGCGAGTGGTGCCGCAGAACAGCGCCCAGCTCGACGAGAGGGCGATGTACATCAGGCAGGTGAGCGCCATCGAGACGACGAACTCGCTGGCAAAGCCGGGCAGCGCCACGGCCCAGCCGGTGAGGCCGAACAGCACGAGCAGGTCGCGGATGAGGAACTGTCTGGAGGTCATGCGTTGGCTCCGCCGGGCCGCCCCAAAGAGCCAACCGCCCCCTCGGGGGGCAGCGACGTACACGAAGTGACGAGCGTGGGGGTCATGCTTTTCTGGTTTTGCGCGAGAACAGACCTTCAGGGCGCAGCAGCAGCACGCCGATGAACACGATGTAGCTCAGCAGGGCCTTGAGCGACGGGTTGGTGAAGTGCATGCCGATGGCCTCGATGACACCGAGCAGCAGGCCGCCGGCGAGCGCGCCGCCCATGCTGCCGAAGCCGCCGAGCGTGATGACGATCAGCGCCGTCACCGTGTAAGGCTCGCCCATGGACGGGCTGATGGTGTAGGCCATCGAGAGCAGGCAACCCGCCACGCCCGAGAGGCCCAGGCCGATGCCGAACATGAGCGGGTGCAGGCGCTTGGTGTCGATGCCCATGAGCTGCGCACCGGTGGGCGACTGCATGAGTGCGCGCACGCCCTTGCCCAGTAGCGTGGTGCGCAACAGCACGATGAGCGCGCTGGCGAACAGCAGCGCCAGGCCGAACACCAGCAGCTTGTTGACCGCGAACTGCGCCTGCCCGCCGGGCAGCGGAATGGCGAACGGCTGGGTCAGGAAATCGTAGCCGCGCAGGTCGCCGCCCCAGATCCAGCTGATGGCGTTCTGCACCAGGAACATGAGGCCGAAGGCGACCATGAGGCCGCGCGCCTCGAACACGTCCAGGTTGGGCGAGGTGGCGGTGAGCCGGCGAAAGCACAGCCAGTGCACCGCCACGCCGATGCCGAACAACAGCGCAAACGAGACCGGGATCATCCACAGCGGCGAGAGCCCGAAGGTGGCCGCCACCATCCAGGTGATGAAGGCGCCCACCATCAGGAACTCGCCATGCGCGATGTTCAGGATGCGCATGAGCCCGTACTGCAGGTTCAGACCCAACGCGACGAGCGCATAGATGCCCCCGGTGATGAGGCCGGAGGCGATGAGCTCGATCCAGGAGGAAAAAGACATGCAGGCAACGCGTGAAGGGATGTCGTCGGGAATGCCGCGGATCCGGCTTCGCCGGTCCGCAGGCATGGCCCCCTTGAGGGGGGTGACGCGCCGCGGGCGCGGCGCGGGGGTGGTCTTACCTCCAGGCGGGCTTGTTCGGGTTCAATGCCGCGGTGGCCACCTGCTTGGGCCACACCACCTCGAACTCACCGTTCTGCCACTGGCCCACGGTACCCGGCGTGCCCACGTTCTCGCTGCCCTGGAACTTGATATCGCCAATGATGGTTTTGTGGGTGGTGTTGGCCACGTAATCGCGGATGGCCTTGCGGTCCAGCCCGTGCGCCTTGACGGCGTTGGTGAGAATCTCCAGACCGGCCCAGGCGGCACCGCTGGCCCAGCGGTCGGGTTCCTTCTTCTGGCTGGCCACGTGGGCGTCGAAGTAGGCCTTGGCAGCAGCGCTGGTCTTGCTGTTCCACGAGCCCATGCCGAGCACGCCCTCGGCGCCCGCCGGCGTCATGACGTTCTTGTAGAGCGGGAAGGCGGTGCCCACCGACGCGTAGAAGAACTTCGGGTTGAAGCCGATCTCCTTGCTCTGACGGCTCGCAAGAATGGTGTCGGGCGGGTAGGTGAAGCCCACGAACGCGTCGGGGTTCTTGTCCTTGATGCTGCGCAGCGTGGGGCTCAAGTCTTTCACGCCGCCGGGGTAGCTGGTGTCCTGCACGAGGTTGATGCCGGTGCCCTGCAGCGCCACCTTGAGGGCGGCGTAGTTCTCCAGGCCGAAGAGGTCATCCACGTAGATGCAGGCCACGCTCTTGACGCCATTGGCCTTGAGCATGTCGACCAGCGCGCCGCACATGGCCGCGGGCTGCTGCAGCAGCAGGAAGAAGTAAGGCAGCTTGAGCTCGACCAGCCGTTTGGACAGCGCGGTGGGCGCGAGGAAGGGGTAGCCGAAGCGGTTGGCCAGGGGCGCGACGGCGAAGTTGGCGTTGGAACCCCAGGGCGGCAACACGAGGTCGACCTTGTCGCTGCCCATGAGCTTCTCGTAGGTGCGCACCACGGTTTCCACGTCGCTGCGGTCGTCGCTGCTGATGAGCTCGATGCGGCGGCGCACGCCCTTCACGTCCAGGCCACCGGCGGCGTTCTGTTGCTCGGCCCAGAGCAGGAAGTTGGGCTCCTGGCTGGTCTGGGCACCACCGGTCCACGGGCCGGTGCGGGCCATGGTGTAGCCGATGCGCACGGGCGCGTTCTGGGCCATCAGTTGCGGGGCGACCGCCATCGCACCCACGGCGGCGGCGGTCTGCTGGATCATCACTCGGCGGTTGCTCAAGGCCATGGCTTGTCTCCTGGTGTTGGGTTGTCCTCGGACAGCCACATCGTAGGAAAAGCCCCGCAACGCCGCTATGCCGAAGATGCACTGTCTGCTTGACCAATCGCGCATGGCGATGCGGGTTTACCCGCAATGTGCAACGGCGCGCGGGGGCATGCCAGGGGCCGGACAATCGCCGGCATGAGCCAACCCACCCCGATGAGCACCGACGCTGTGGCGCCGGCCGAGCGCGCTGCGATCTGGCGCGAGTGGGTATGGACGCACTTCGGCGGACTCGACTCGGACCTGTACGGCGACACCACGTTCGAAGGCCACATGAGCGCGTCGCGCGCCGGCGACGTGATGCTCACGCGGCTGGAGGCCAACCGCCACCGCGTGATCAAGAGCGACCGCCTGGCGCGCGCGAGCGAGCGGCCCTACCTGAAGATCGTGGCGCCCTGGCGCGGCAGCGCGGGCGTGGCCCAGGCCGGGCGGGAAGCCTGGGTGCGCCCGGGCGGCTGGTCGATCTACGACACCACCAACCACTACGCGGTGGCCAACCCTGAACGCGTGGAGCACCTGATCGTGATGCTGCCGCGCGAGCAGCTCAGCGAGCGCGGGTTGTCGCTGGAGCCGCTGATGGCGCGCCAGATCGGTGGCGTGAGCGGCATCGCACGCGTGGCGCTGGAAACCATGCGCACCACCTACCAGGAATTGCCGGGCATGAGCGAGGCCGCGGCGCGCGGCGCCGGCGAGGCCATCGTCGAGCTGGTGCGGCTGTCGCTGCTGGAACTCGCGGGCCGCGCCGACGGGCGCTCACAACTCGAGTCGTTTCGCGACCGCATCCGTGTGCACATCGGCCGCCACCTGCGCGACCCCGGCCTCTCGCTGGATCACATCGCGAGCGCCATGAACTGCAGCAAGCGCCACCTGCACAAGGCCTTCAGCGCCGAGGACGACACGCTGGCGCAGTACATCCAGCGCCAGCGCATCGAGGCCTGCATGCGCGACCTGGCCGACCCGCGGCGCGCCGAGCGCACCATCACCGAGATCGCGTTCTCCTGGGGCTTCAACAACACGGCGCACTTCAGCCGTGTGTTTCGCGAGCACACCGGCGTCACGCCGTCGGCTTTTCGCGCCGGGGCATTGCCCGGTGCCGCGCGCTGAGCCCAGGGCGCTGCGCGATCAGGACTTCGTGCCGGCCGGCGCGGTGGTGTCGACCTTGCCGTCCTTCACCGGCAGTGTGGCGCCGGGCTTGAAGCTGGTGCGCACGGTGCCGCTCTGGCCGTCGAGCCGGTAGGTCACGTCGTAGCCGCTGAGCTTCTGGCTCTTGTCGTTCACGGTCCTGCAGCGGCGCTCCATGGTGGTCACGGTGTCGCGCTCCTGCATGCCCTTTTGCACCTGGTTGCCCGCGTAGCCGCCGGCCACGGCGCCGGCCACGGTGGCCACTTTCTTGCCGCTGCCGCCGCCGATCTGGCTGCCCAGCAGGCCACCCGCCAGGCCACCCACCACTGTGCCGGTGATGCGGTGCTCGTCCTTCACGGGCGCCTGGCGCTGCACCGCCACGTCTTCGCAGACCTCGCGCGGCGTGACGACGGTGGTCATCACTTCCTTCACGGCCACCACCTCGGCGGCCTGGGGTTTGGCCAGCGTCTGGTAGCCACCCACCGCGCCCGCCCCCACGATCACCATGGCGAGACCGCCCAGTGCCATGCCTTTGATCATCGACTTGTCCATGTGCTCGCTCCTTTCGCCGCCAATCTAGCCGTCGCGGCCGGGGTGCTTGTTACGGAAGGTGTCTTTCGCACCGGCGCGGATACACAAAGACGCGGCTCTTTACACGCGAGCCGCTGGCGCTGACGCTGCGTCAACGCAGTGCGCAGGCCCGTGCCACCTTCATGGCCAGTTGATGCAGGGCCTGCCAGGGGTCGGCCGGCCAGTCGGGGGCCTTGAGGCCCTTGACGACGCCGTCCACGGTGTGGGCATCGTCCAACCAGCGCGCCAGTTGCGCGGCGCTCAGTTGGGGCAGCACGCGTTCGACGAGCTTTTCCTTCACGCCCCAGACACGGTTCTCACGCAGCGCCAGCGGCAGCGGGCGGCCGGCGTCCAGGGCGCTGCGCACGCGGTTCAGGGTGCGGATGTCCTCGGCCAGCGCCCAGTGGACCAGCACCGGCGCTTCGCCTTCGGCCTGAAGGCCGTCGAGCATGCGCTGCACGCGGGCCACCTGGCCGCCGAGCACGGCCTCGGCGAGCTTGAAGGCGTCGAAGCGCGCCACGTTGAGCACGGCCGATTCGACCTGCTCGAAGCTCAGCTCGCCCGCGGGGTGCAGCAGCGCGAGCTTCTGGATCTCCTGGTGTGCAGCCAGCAGGTTGCCCTCGACACGATCAGCGAAGAAGGCGAGCGTGCGCTGGCCCTCGGCGCCCGCGGCCACACGCTGCCCCTGGGCTTGCAGGCGCTGTGCAATCCACTGCGGCAGCGCCTTGCGATCCACGGGTTCCACGCGCACGGTCACGCCATGCGCATCGAGCGCGGCGAACCAGGCACTCTTTTGCGTGGCCATGTCCAGCCGCGGCAGCACCACCAGGGTGAGCGTGCTGTCGTTGCCATCGGCTGCTTCAGCGAGCTGCTGCAGCGCAGCCGAGCCGTCCTTGCCGGGCTTGCCCGAGGGCACGCGCACCTCGACGATCTGCTTGTCGGCAAACAGGCTGAGCGAGGCGCCACTGGCGAGCACGGCCGACCAGTCGGCGTGCGCGCCGGCCATGGTGTGCACGGTGCGCTCGGTGTGGCCCTGCGCGCGCGCCGCGGCGCGGATGGCGTCACCCGCCTCCTGGATCAGCAGCGGCTCGTCGCCGTACAGCGTGTAGAGGCTGCGCAGGCCCCGCTGCAGTTGGGCGCCGAGCTGGTTGGCCGCTACCTGCATCGGTGGGCCCGCGTCAGGTGCGGTCGACCGCAGCGAGGCGGCGCAACACCTGCTGCACGATGTCGCTGGTCATGTCGCGGTAGAGCAGCTGCTCCTCGGCGTCCTTGGCGAGCACCTGGGTCTCGTTGAAGCTCAGGTCGCGCTCAAGCAGCAGCTCGGTGTCGTCGATGAGGATGCGCTCGTCAGCAGTCTGCAGGTTGAAGCGGAAACGCGTGCGCAACTGCAGCTCACGGACCTGACCCGAGGCGGTCTGGCCCACGACGGCACGCTCGCGCTGATCGATCAGCACGCGCAACACCACAGCGGAGGCATCTGCGGGGCTGGCTGGGTCGGCACTGGTCAGCACGCGCAGGCCGTTGATCTGCAGCTCACGGCGCAATGCCGCCGCCGTGATCGTCGACTCGCTGCCCGCCATGCGCAGCGCCGCGAAAGGGAACTTCGGCGCCTGGCGCAGCTGGAAACCGCAGGCGGGCAACGCCAGGGCGGCGATGGTGGCGAGCGCGAGGCGGCGTTGCAGCATGGTCAGACCACCACGTTCACCAGACGGCCCGGCACCACCACCACCTTCTTGGGGGCAGCGCCCGCGGCCTGCTTGATGAAGGCCTCGCTGGCCAACGCGGCGGCTTCGATGGCAGCCTTGTCGGCGCTGGCGGAGACGGTGATGGCGCCGCGCAGCTTGCCGTTGATCTGCAGCACGAGCTCGATCTCGTCGCGCTGCAGCGCGGTCTCGTCGGCCTGCGGCCAGGGCGCATCCAGCAGCGTGCCGGGGTAGCCGAGTTCGTGCCACAGGGCGTGCGTGATGTGCGGCGTGGCCGGGTACAGGCAGCGCAGCAGGATGCTGAAGCCTTCTGCAGCGGCTGCCTGGTCTGCCGCGCCCTCGGGCTGAAAGCCTTCCAATGCGTTGAGCATCTTCATGGCGCCCGAGACCACGGTGTTGTATTGCATGCGCTGGTAGTCGTAGTCCACCTGCTTGAGCACGGTGTGGATCTCCAGGCGCAGCGCCTTGGCGGCCTTGGAAAGCCCGCCCGCATCGACCGCAACCGCTTGCGCGCCGGTGATGCCCGCTTGCGCGAGCTTGTGGCCGTGCGTCCACACGCGACGCAGGAAGCGGTAGCTGCCCTCCACCGCGGCGTCATTCCACTCCAGCGTGGCCTCGGGCGGCGCGGTGAACATGGTGTACAGGCGCGCGGTGTCGGCGCCGTACTTCTCGATCAGGTCCTGCGGGTCGACGCCGTTGTTCTTGGACTTGGACATCGTGCCCACGCCCTCGTAGTCGATCGGCGTGCCCGCGGGCAAGTCACCCACCGCGTGCTTGAGCTTCGCGCCGACGACCTTGCCGCCCTCGTCGAACGTGTTCTCGACGTCGTGCGGCCAGAAGTATTCCTTGCCACCCTTGTCGGTGCGCCGGCTGTAGATGTGGTTGAGCACCATGCCCTGCGTGAGCAGGTGTGTGAAGGGCTCGTCGATCTTCACCAGACCGAGATCGCGCATGACCTTGGTCCAGAAGCGCGCGTACAGCAGGTGCAGGATGGCGTGTTCGATGCCGCCGATGTACTGGTCCATCGGCATCCAGTAGTCGGTGCCGCCGGCCACCATGCGCTCGCTGTTCTTCGGGTCGCAGTAGCGCATGAAGTACCAGGACGAGTCCACGAAGGTGTCCATGGTGTCGGTCTCGCGCCGCGCCTGGGCACCACACACCGGGCAGACAACGCCGGCGTGGAATGCCTCGTGGTGGTTGAGCGGGTTGCCGCTGCCGTCGGGCACGCAGTCCTCGGGCAGCACCACCGGCAGGTCCTTCTCGGGCACGGGCACGGCGCCGTGCTCGGGGCAGTGGATGATGGGAATCGGCGTGCCCCAGTAGCGCTGGCGGCTGATGCCCCAGTCGCGCAGGCGCCAGGTGGTCTTCTTCTCGCCCAGCGCACCGAGCAGTTCGGCCACCTTGTCGACCGCGGCCTTGTACGGCAGGCCATCGAGCACGCCGGAGTTCACGCACACGCCGCGCTGCTTGTCGCCGTACCACTCCTGCCAGGCGTCGGTGCTGAAGGTCTCGCCCTCGACCGCCACCACCTGCTGGATCTTCAAACCGTATTTCTTCGCGAAGGCGAAATCGCGCTCGTCGTGTGCGGGCACGCCCATGACGGCGCCGTCGCCATAGCCCATGAGCACGTAGTTGCCCACCCACACCGGCACCGCCTCACCGGTGATCGGGTGCGTGACCACGAGGCCCGTGGGCAGGCCCTTCTTCTCTTGCGTGGCAAGTTCGGCTTCGGTGGTGCCGCCGGTCTTGCATTCCTCGATGAAGGCGGCGAGTTGCGGATTGCTGGCTGCGGCGTGCGTGGCCAGCGGGTGCTCGGGTGCCACGGCACAGAAGGTCACGCCCATGATGGTGTCGGCGCGCGTGGTGAACACGTAGAGCCTGCCATCACCGATGAGGCCACCATCGGCACCCTTGATCTGGTGCGGGAAGGCGAAGCGCACACCCTCGCTCTTGCCGATCCAGTTCTCCTGCATCAGGCGCACCTTGTCGGGCCAGCCGCTGAGCGTGGCCCTGGGGTTGCCGATCTGCACGTGGTCAAGCAGCTCGCCCGCGTAAGCGGTGATATTGAGGTAGTAGCCCGGGATCTCGCGCTTTTCCACCAGCGCGCCGGTGCGCCAGCCGCGGCCGTCGATGACCTGTTCGTTGGCGAGCACGGTCTGGTCCACCGGGTCCCAGTTCACCACCTGGGTCTTGCGGTAGGCAATGCCCTTCTCGAGCATCTTGAGGAACAGCCACTGATTCCAGTGGTAGTACTCGGGCGAGCAGGTGGCGACTTCGCGGCTCCAGTCGATGGCCAGGCCCATGGCCTGCATCTGCCGCTTCATGTAGGCGATGTTGTCGTAGGTCCACTTCGCGGGCGGCACCTTGTTCTTGATCGCCGCGTTCTCGGCCGGCAGGCCGAAAGCATCCCAGCCCATGGGCATGAGGACGTTGTAGCCCTTCATGCGCAGCTGGCGCGTGAGCATGTCGTTGATGGTGTAGTTGCGCACGTGGCCCATGTGCAGCTTGCCGCTGGGGTAGGGCAGCATGGAGCAGGCGTAGAACTTCTTCTTGCCGGCGTCTTCGGTGACGCGATAGGCGTCGGCGGCGGTCCACTGGGCCTGCGCGTTGCGCTCGACGTCTTGGGGGGCGTACTTGTCTTGCATGGGAAGGGCGTGCGGTGCCGGCGGCGGCGCCGCGGCGAAGCGGGGATTTTAGGGTGCGCCCCCGGGGCCGCGGGCGCCGTGCGGCATGCGCGTGGATTCAGCGCGCCGGGGCAGCCGGATCGGCCACGAAGCCGATGCGCGATAGGCCCGCCGCCTGCGCGATGCCGATGAGCGCCACCACGCGGCCATAGGGCACGCGCTCGTCCACGCGCAGCAGGATCTCGGCATCGGGCTGCGCGGCGCCCAGCGCCTGCAGGCGCTCGCGCAACGTGGCTTCGGTCAGGGTCTCACCGCCCAGGCGCAACTGGTCCTGGGCATCGAGTTCGATGGTGGCGGCGGCCAGCGGCGCGGCGGGCGCCAACGCCGGCGTGTCGGCGCGCGGCAACGCCAGCGCCAGGCGCTGCGCCATCAGCGGCGCACTCACGATGAAGATCACGAGCAGCACCAGGAACACATCGACCAGCGGCGTGATGTTGATCTCGGCAAAGGGCGGCGCGGCGCGCGGGCCCGGCAGGCGGCCGAAGCTCATGGGGCGGGGCCAGCGGTCGACGGGGCGAACAGCTCGCGCAGGTCGTGCGCGAAGCCCTCCAGCTGGGCCTCGATCTGCGCGATGCGGCGGCCCAGCACGTTGTAGGCCAGCACGGCCGGGATGGCGACGGCCAGTCCGGCGGCCGTCATCACCAGGGCCTCGCCCACGGGGCCGGCCACGGCCTCGATGCGAAACCCGTCTTCGCCGAACCCCACCGCCAGCAAGGCCTGATGCACGCCCCAGACGGTGCCGAGCAGGCCCACGAACGGCGCCGTGGCGCCGACGCTGGCCAGCAGCGTCTGGCCATGTTGCAGGCGGGCAATCGTGTGGTGCAGCGCGTCGCGCAGCGCGCGCGTGAGCCGTGCGGCGGGGGTGCCCTGCGCGGCCAGCACCTCGGGCGGCAGCGCGAGCAGGCAACGCGCTGCCTGCAGCAGGGGCAGCGCCAACGCCTGGACGTCGGCCGCCGCCAGGCGGCGCTCGGCGTCGTCGAGATCACGCGCCTGCCAGAAGGCTGCGGTGGCCAGTGGCAGGCTGTTCGCGGCGCGGCGCAGCAGCCAGGATTTCCAGAGGATGAGCACCCAGGTGGCCACCGACATGGCCAGCAACAGCAGGCCGATGGAGCGGCCCAGCGCGTCGGCGGCGAGGAAGACGTCGAGCACGGCAGCCTGCGGCGGGCTCAGCGCAGGCCGAGCACGTCGAACATGTCGTGCAGGCCGCTGCGGCGGCCCGCCAGGTAGCGCACCGCACGCAGGCTGCCCTGCGCATAGGTGGCACGGCTGCTCGACTTGTGCGTGATCTCGATGCGCTCGCCGATGCCGGCAAACAGCACGGTGTGGTCGCCCACGATGTCGCCGCCGCGGATGGTGGCAAAGCCGATGGTGGACGGATCGCGCTCACCGGTGACGCCCTCGCGCGCGTAGACCGCGCAGTCCTTGAGGTCGCGGCCCAGCGCGTCGGCGATCACCTCGCCCATCTTGAGGGCTGTGCCGCTGGGCGCATCGACCTTGTGACGGTGGTGTGCCTCGATGATTTCGATGTCGTAGCCGGTGGGCATGGCCTTGGCGGCCAGCTCCAGCAGCTTGAGCGTGACGTTGACGCCCACGCTCATGTTGGGCGCCATGACGATGGCGATGCGCTGCGCGGCCTCTGCGATGCGTGCCTTCTGCTCGTCGGAGAAACCCGTGGTGCCGATGACCAGGTTCACCCCCTCGGCCACGCAGGCGTCCAGATGCGCCATGGTGCCCTCGGGGCGGGTGAAGTCGATCAGGCAATGGCTGCCGCGCAGGCCGGCCACCAGATCGGCGGTGATGGCGACGCCGGTGGCCTGACCGGCGTAAGCGCCCGCGTCCTGACCGATGGCGGGGCTGCCGGCCACGTCCAGCGCGCCGGCCAGTGTGCAGTCGCCACTGGCGCGCACGGCCTCGATCAGCATGCGGCCCATGCGGCCGCTGGCGCCCGCGATGCAGACGCGCTGCGCAGCGGGCGCGGTCATTGGGCGGCCCCGGCGCCGTCGATGGGCGGGAAATTCGTGGTGGCCGGCGCGCTTGCCGCGCTGCTGGGCGTCGGCGGGCTCAGCGGCTTGTTGCGCTCGGCGAAGGCCTTGAGCTGCTCCTCGGTGGCCTCCAGCACGGGCGGCTTGCCGCCATCGCCGCGGCGCGCGTCGAGCGTGGCAACGAACTCCTCCTCGCTGGGCAGTTCGTCGGCCTCATGACGCAGCAACACACCGTCCTTGAAGAACACGGCCACGCGGCGCAACACCGGCTCCTGGCCCTGGCGGCGCAGGGTGAAGACGTAGTCCCAGCGGTCGGCGTGGAACACGCTGGTCAACAGCGGGGAGCCGAGGATGTCGCGCACCTGCTCGCGCGCCATGCCGGGCTTGAGGGCCTGCACCTGCTCGCGTGTGACGACGTTGCCCTGCAGGACATCGACCTTGTAGGGCGTGATGAACGAGCAGCCCGACAGGACCACGAAGAGGGCCAGTGAGGGCAGAAGGCGGTGACGGACGAGGGACATGGACGGGCACCCTGGACGGCGTATGGGCAAACGCCCTGATGCAGGCGGCGCCTGGCGGGCGATAATCGGTCGGCCATTGTAGTGAGCCCGCACCCACCGCCATGACCAACAACCTCGAAGAACTCAAGAGCACCGGCCTGAAGGCCACTTTGCCGCGGCTGAAGATCCTCGAGGTCTTCCACAGCGCCAAGCAGCGCCACATGACTGCGGAGGACGTGTTTCGCGTGTTGCTCGAGGAGCGCAGCGACATCGGCCTGGCCACGGTCTACCGCGTGTTGATGCAATTCGAGCAGGCCGGCCTGCTCACGCGCAGCAATTTCGAGTCGGGCAAGGCGGTCTACGAGCTCAACGAAGGCCAGCACCATGACCACCTGGTGTGCCTGGACTGCGGACGCGTGGAGGAATTCTTCGACGCCGAGATCGAGCGGCGCCAGCAGATGGTGGCAAAGTCGCGCGGCTTCGCGCTGCAGGAGCACGCGCTGTCGCTCTACGCCAACTGCACCAAGAGCGATTGCCCGCACCGCGGCAACAAGCGCTGACGGCACGCGGCCCGGATCAGCCCCCTTGGGAAGCCAGCGGCCCGCGAGGCGGCGCCACGTGGCGGCGACATCATTCGTCGCGTGACATGGCCGCGCGGTGGCGCAGCACGAATTCCTGGTAGGTGTCGATGCCGCGCAGCTGCAGGATGGTGTTGCGCACCGCGGCTTCGACCAGCACCGCAATGTTGCGCCCCGCCACCACCTGGATCACGGCCTTGCGCACGGGCACACCCAGCACATCCTGGTACAGCGGCTCGTAGGGCATGCGCTCGTAGTCGCGCTCCATGGTCTCGCGCCGCACCAGGTGCACGATGAGCTGCAGACGCATCTTGCGGCGCACGGCCGTCTCGCCAAAGATGGCCTTGATGTCGAGCAAGCCGATGCCACGCACCTCCAGCAGGTTCTGCAGCAGCTCGGGGCAGCGGCCTTCCACGCTGGTCTGGTTGATGCGGTAGAGATCGACGGCGTCGTCGGCCACCAGGCCGTGACCGCGCGAAATGAGCTCCAGGCCAAGCTCGCTCTTGCCCAGACCGGATTCGCCCGTGATCAGCACACCCATGCCCAGGATGTCCATGAACACGCCGTGCA
>VFQM010001950.1_pt1 | contig 16516 bp, 15 predicted proteins | sample 3512391 | NCBI WGS metagenome assembly VFQM01 (sample SAMN10412369, study PRJNA504923) | tailings metagenome | isolation source: Replicate 1 from Balatoc abandoned mine | place: Philippines
TGATCGGACCCAGTGTCGACGAAGCCGCGGTGATGCCGACCGCGAACTCGACCGGGTAGCCGTGGTCCTTCATCGCCTTGATCTCGATCGTGCCCAGACCGCCGGCATCGGCCACCGCGGTGCCGGACATCCCCGAGAAGACCACCGAACCGACGATGTTGACGTGGCCCAGGCCGCCCTTCATCCAGCCCACCAGTTTCAGCGCGAAGCCGAAGATCCGGTTCGTGATGCCGGCCGAGTTCATCAGGTTGCCGGCGAAGATGAAGAAGGGCACCGCCAGCAGCGGAAAGCTGTCCACGCCGCCGACCATCCGATGCACCACGGTGATCGGCGGGATCGAGCCCGACAGCCAGATGTAGACGAGCGAGCCCAGCGCCATCGCGATCGCGATCGGCACGCCGGGGGTCATCGCCGCCAGGAAGGTTCCGAAGAAAAGTCCGTTCATGTCAGGGTGTTCCCGCAGGCCCGGGGGCCGCTCTCAGTCTGCTTCGCCGGGCCGCTCGAGCGAGCTCCAGCCGCGTTTCCAGTGCCGCACGGTGACCTGGAGCGCGCGCCAGGTCATCATCGCGAAGCCGAGCGCGACGAAGGCATAGACGTAGCTCATCGGCAGGTCGACCACGGTCATGCCGAGGTTGTGCATGCGCGGCACCAGATCGATCGATAGCCAGGTCGCGTAGGCAAGAAAGGCGAGCCGGACCAGGTCGACCATCGTCGACATCGCCCGGCCCACCGGCGCCGGCAGGTAGCGATACAGGAACTCGACGTGGATGTGCGTGTTCCTGCGCACCGCCATCGATCCGCCGAGAAAGGTCACGACGATCAGCAGGTAGCGCGCGATTTCCTCGGTCCAGGCGGCCGAGTCGTCGAGCACGTAGCGGGTGAAGAACTGGTAGAAGACGGTGAAGGCGAGCAGCCAGAAGATCGCAAGCGTCAGCCAGTCTTCCCATTTGTAGACGGAAAGATCGATCGGCTCGTCTTCGGCATGCAGGCCGGCGTCGTCGAACTGCCGGGCCTCGTGCCCTGCTGCTGTCTGGGTCATCGGGATATTCCGCGTCGTTGGAGAAAAGAAAGGGCCGCGCCCGGCGACGCGCCGGCGCGGCCCCAGGGGCGATTACTTCAGGGCCTGGATCGCGTCCCAGTCCTTCCTGACGTAGCCCATCGACTCCATCGGCACCTTCTCCAGGACCGCCTTCTGGAATTCGCCGCGATCGACTTCGGTGACGGTCAGGCCGCGCTTCTTGAACTCTTCGGCCAGCTCCGCTTCCCGTTTCAGGACCATTGCGGTGCCGCGGCGGGCCGCCTCCTGGGTGACCTCGGTGAAGATCTTCTTCTCGTCGTCGGTCAGCTTGTTCCAGACGTGCGGCGCGATCTGGGTGGCCACGCCGTCGATGATGTGGCCGGTCAGGATGATGTGCTTCTGGACCTCGAAGAACTTCTTGGCCTCGATGGTCGGCAGCGGGTTCTCCTGCGCCTCGACCGTGCCGTTCTGAAGCGCCAGGTAGACCTCGGCGAAGGCGATCGGCGTGGGATTCGCGCCGCAGGCGCGCGGCATCGCCATGTAGGCCGGCACGTCGGGCACGCGGATCTTCAGGCCCTTCATGTCGGCGCAGTTCTTGATCGGCCGGTTGGAGGTCGTGTGGCGGGCGCCGTAGTAGGTGAGCGCGGTGATGTGCACGCCGGACTTGGCCTTGTAGCCGTCGGCCAGCTCGCGGAAGGCCGGGCTCGTCGACCACTTGTACTGATGCTCGGCGTCCTTGAAGGTGAACGGGTAGTAGCCCACGCCGATGCGCGGGAAGCTGCGCGCGGCGAAGGACAGGCCCGAGATGATCATGTCCACGGTGCCCAGCTGCAGGCCCTGGTTGATGTCGGTTTCCTTGCCCAGCGACGAGGCCGGGAAGACCTGGATCTCGAACTTGCCGTTGGTGCGCTTCTTGATTTCCTCGGCGGCCCATACCGATTCCGTGTGGTACGGCTCGGAAGTCTCGTAGACGTGCGCCCACTTGAGCTTGGTCTGCGCGGCGGCGGGGCCCGCGATGCCGAAGGCGGCGGCGACGGCCACCACGGTTGCGATGAGTTTCATGACTCCTCCTGTTGGAACGGGTTGTTGCGATGGAAGCGGCGGGTCGCCGCGAAACCGGGGGCGCACGCCGGGGCGTGCGTCCTCATGCAGCGACCAGCTGCACTTTCATGCTGCGCGTCTTGTCGCGCGCGGTCTGGATCGCCTCGGCGGCCTTCTGCAGGGGCCATTCGCCGCTGATCACCGGACGCACGTCGACGCGCCGCGAGGTGATCGCGGCGACGGCGAGCTCGAACACGTTGCCGAACCTGAACGAGCCGCGCAGGTCGATCTCGCGCGACATGACCAGGTTGGCGTGAAGATGGATGCCCTCTGCGGGCAGCGTGCCGACCTGCACGACCACGCCGCCGCGGCGCACCGATTCCAGGCAGGCGCCCAGCGCCTGCGGCGCCCCGGACACCTCGAAGGCCACGTCGAACTCGCCGCCGGCGGCCGCAGCCACCGTGGTGCCGGCGGGCAGCTGGTCGACGCGGAGTGTCTGGTCGGCGCCGACCTGCCGGGCCACTGACAGCGGGTGGTCGACCACGTCGGTGATCGCGATCCGCGAGGCGCCGGCCAGCCGGCAGGCGATGACCTGCATGCAGCCGATGGTGCCGCTGCCGGTGATCAGCACCGACTTGCCGAGCAGGTTGCCGGCCCGGTTGGCCGAGTGCAGCGCCACCGACAGCGGCTCGGACATGGCGATCTCGCCCAGCGACACGGCGTCGTTGGTGACCTTCACGCACTGCGACTCGGGCATCGTGAAGTATTCGCGGAACATCCCCTGCATGTGGGGGAACACGCTGGCGCTGCCCAGGAAGCGCACGTTGTGGCAGAGGTTCTCGCGGCCCTCGCGGCAGGCGGGGCACTTGCCGCAGGGGCTGGAGGGATTGATCGCGATGCGGTCGCCTTCCTTCACGCGGGTGACACCGGCGCCGACCGCCGCCACGATGCCCGAGGCCTCGTGGCCCGGGGTGAGCGGCTCGCGGATCACGAAATTGCCGACGCGGCCGTGGAGGTAGTAGTGCAGGTCCGACCCGCAGATGCCGGCGGCGCCGAGCTTGACCAGCACTTCGCCGGCGGCCGGCGACGGCATCGGCGAATCGATGATGCGCAGGTCTTCGGCGCCGTGGACTTTGCACTCGAGCATTGCTGGCTTCTCCCCCGGGGTATTCGAATTGCGGTTCCGCTTGGTGCGTGCGGTTCCGCTTGGTGCGTCGACGATCCTAGCACGCGTCTTGTGGACTAGTATACTAGTTCGCCATGTCCATCCATCCGGGCCACGACACGGGCCAAGCCAGCGCGCCGCGCCGCAGTCGCGTTGCGGTTCCGCAGATCTATTCCGACCTGCGCAGCCAGATCGTCTCGATCGCGCTGAAGCCGGGAGCGTGGCTGTCCGAGGCCCGGATCGCCGAGCAGTACGGCGTGAGCCGCACGCCGGTGCGCGAGGCCTTCAAGCGGCTGGCCGAGGACGGTTTTCTCGACGTCGTGCCCCAGGTGGGGACCTACGTGGCGCGCATCGACATGCAGGCCGTGCGCGATGCCCACTTCGTTCGCGAGACGCTCGAGTGCCGGATCGTGGAGCTGGCCGCCGAGCGGATCGACGACGCCAAACGCGCCGAGCTGGTGCGCAACCTGCGCGAGCTCGAGCTCGCGCAGCGCGGCGGCGATCGCGAGGCCCACTTCCGGGCCGACGAGTCCATGCACGCGATGCTCGCCCGGATCGCGGGCCACGCCTACGCCTGGGACGTCATCCAGGAGGCGAAGGCCCAGCTCGACCGCATCCGCCACCTCGGCCTCGCCCGCCCGGGCCGGCCTCGCGAGACCGTGCTCGAGCACCGGGCGATCGCCGAGCGCGTGATCGCCGGCGACGCGAAGGGCGCGGCCGAGGCGATGCGGGCCCACCTGGGCACGGTCATGGACGTGCTCGGCGCGATCGCCGAGAAGCACGCGGATTATTTCGACGACCCCGGTCGTGCCGACGGGCGGCTGCCGGCCGGGCATTCCGGCCGCGAGGTCGTCGACGCAGGCTACGAAGCTCGCGCAGGAGACGAAGCTCGAGCAGGAGGCGAGGATTGAAACCCAGTCGCATCGTGGCGATCCGCGCCACGCCGGTCACCGTGCCGCTCGAGGCGCCGCTGCTTCACAGCAACGGGGCGCACTGGGGGCGTTTCGTGCGCACGCTGGTCGAGGTCGAGACCGACGACGGCCTGGTCGGACTGGGCGAGTTCGGCGGCGGTGGCGAGAGCGCCACCGCGGCGGTCGAGGGGCTGATCGGCTACCTGAAGGGGCATGACCCCTTCCGGCTCGAGGCCATGCGCTTCGCGATCTGCAACCCCACTGCGAGCCTCTACAACAACCGCACGCAGATCCACGCCGCGCTGGAGTTCGCCTGCCTGGACATCATGGGCCAGAAGCTGGGCGTGTCCGTCTCCGAGCTGCTGGGTGGGCGCATCCGCGACGAGATCCCCTTCGCGAGCTACCTGTTCTTCCGCTACGGCGACGCGGACGGGCGCCACGAGGTGCGCACCCCGGAGCAGCTCGCCGCCCAGGCGCGCGCGCTGAAGGCGAGCCACGGCTTCACCTCGCACAAGCTCAAGGGCGGCGTGTACCCGCCGCGCCACGAGCTCGAGTGCTATCGGGCGCTGGCCGACGCGGTGGGCGGCGACCGGGTGCGCTACGACCCGAACAGCGCGCTGTCGCTGGGCGACGCGATCGAGTTCGGCCGCGCCATCGAGGGCCTGAACAACGACTACTACGAGGATCCGGTCTGGGGCATGCCGCAGCTCTCGCGGCTGCGCGAGTTCGTGCGCATCCCGACCGCCACCAACACGGTGGTGATCAACTTCGAGCAGCTGGCGGCGAACGTGGCGCAGCGCGCGGTCGACGTGATCCTGCTCGACACCACCTTCTGGGGCGGCATCCGGCCCTGCATCAAGGCGGCGGGCATCTGCGAGACCTTCGGGCTCGGCGTGGCGGTGCACTCGTCGGGCGAGCTCGGCGTGCAGCTGGCCACCATGCTGCACATGGGCGCGGTGGTGCCCAACCTCTCCTACGCTGCCGACGCGCACTATCACCATCTGCTCGACGACGTGATCGTGGGCGGCCCGATGCGCTATCGCGACGGCGCGATCGCGGTGCCCGAGGGGCCGGGGCTGGGCGTGAAGCTGGACCGCGACAAGGTCCGCCGTTACCACGAGCTGTTCCTGGAGCTGGGCGGCTACCCCTACGATCGCGACCCGGGGCGGCCGGGCTGGTATCCGCTGGTGCCGAATGCGCGCTGGGCGGATCCCGCGCAGCGCCTGGCGCCGGATCTCGGGGTCAGGCGTTGAAGGGCCCGGCCGGCGGACCCCTGTCGCTCGCCGCGCTCGGACGCTTGCCGGCGCCGGTCCGGCCGCGCCACGATCCGCGCGAGGCCCGCGTCGGCATCGTTCACCTGGGCATCGGCAATTTCCATCGCGCGCACCAGGCGGTCTACGCCGATGACGCGCTGGCCGCCGGCGAGCGCGACTGGGCGATCTGCGGCATCAACCTGCGCAGCCGCGGCATCGTCGACCGGCTGAACGCGCAGGACGGGCTCTACACGCTGCTGGTGCGCGGCGCGGGCGAGGGCGAAGACGCTTCCGGCACCCGGGCGCGCGTGATCGGTTCGATGCGCGAGGCGATCGCCTTCGCGGCCGAGCCGAAGCGCGCCGCGGCCCGCCTGGCCGACCCGGCGGTGCGGATCGTCACGCTCACGATCACCGAGAAGGGCTATGCCGACGGCGAGGGCGGCGCGACCGCGCTGCTGCTCGACGGTTTCGCCGCCCGCATCGCGGCGGGGGCGGGCCCGCTCACCCTGCTGTCCTGCGACAACCTGTCGGGCAACGGCGACACGCTGCGCCGGGTGCTGGCTCAGGCCGCCGCGCGCCGCGGCGATGCGGCGCTGGCCGGCTTCGTGGCCGAGCGCATCGAATGCCCGAACACGATGGTGGACCGGATCGTGCCGGCCACCGGCCAGGCCGACATCGACGAGGCCCTGGCGCTCACCGGCTTTGCCGATGCCTGCCCGGTGGCCACCGAGCCCTTCACGCAGTGGGTGATCGAGGACCGTTTCGCCGCCGGCCGCCCCGACTGGGCGCGCGACGGCGTGCAGTTCGTGCGCGACGTGGCGCCCTTCGAGGCGATGAAGCTGCGCCTGCTGAACGCCGCCCACTCGGCGCTGGCCTACCTGGGCGTGCCGGCGGGGCTGGAAACGGTGGACCGCGCGATCGCCGATCCGGCGCTGCGCGGCTTCGTCGAGCGGATGTGGCGCGAGGACCTCGCGCCCGGCCTGCCGGCCGAGGTGCGCGATGCGGTGCCCGGCTACTGCCGCGCCTTGCTGGCGCGTTTCGCGAATCCGGCGCTGGGCCATAGGCTGCGGCAGATCGCGATGGACGGCTCGCAAAAGATCCCGATGCGCTGGCTGCCCGCAGTGTGCGCGGCGCTCGCGCAAGGCGCGATGCCCGATGCGCTGGCCGCGGCGATCGCCGGGTGGATCCGCTTCCTGGGCGGCCGGGGCGAAGGCGGCGAAGCGTGGACGATCGACGATCCGCTGGCCGCCGCGCTCGCGCAGAGGCTGGCCGAAGCCGACCGGGCGCCGGCTGCGGCGCGCGGATCGACCGCCGACCCGCTCGCCACCGACCCGCTCGCGGTCCTCGATCGCCGCGCGGACGCGGTGCTCGGCTTCGAGCCGGTGTTCGGCGACCTGGCCGGCCACCCCGGGCTCGCCGCGCGGGTGAAGCACTGGCATCGGCGGCTGCACGCCGAGGGCACGCGAGGCGCGCTCGCGTGAACGAGGGCGACACGTCGCAGGCTTCGCGCGGCTCGCTCGCGGTGCTGCGCGCGCTCTGGCCTTTCCTGGCGCCCTACCGCTCGCGCGTGGTGCTGGCAGCGGTGGCCTTGCTGATCGCGGCTGGCGCGACGCTGGCCCTGCCGCTGGCCTTTCGCCAGCTGATCGACCTCGGTTTCGCCGACGTGGCGGCCGCGGGCGCGGCCTCGGGGGCGGGGGTGAACCGCGCCTTCCTGGCACTGTTCGCGGTGGCGGTGGTGCTGGCGCTGGGCACCGCGCTGCGCTTCTACTGCGTGTCCTGGCTGGGCGAGCGGGTGACCGCCGACATCCGCAATGCGGTCTACCGGCAGGTGCTGCGCCAGGACCCGCGCTTCTTCGAGACGCTGAAGACCGGCGAGGTGCTGTCGCGGCTCACCGGCGACACCACGCTGATCCAGACGCTGGTGGGCACCAGCGTGTCGCTGGGGCTGCGCAACGCGCTGCTGTTCGCCGGCGCGCTGACCATGCTGGTCATCACCAGTCCCGCGCTGGCCGCGGCGATCGTGGGCCTGCTGGTGGTGGTCGTCCTGCCCATCCTGGTCTTCGGCCGGCGGGTGCGCCGCCTGTCGCGCGACAGCCAGGACCGGATCGCCGATGCCAGCGCGCTGGCAGGCGAGACCCTGAACGCGATCCAGATCGTGCAGGCCTATGCGCGCGAGGCCTTCGAGTCGGGCCGCTTCGCCGCCTCGACCGAGACCGCCTTCGGCAGCGCGATCCGCCGCATCCGGGCGCGCTCGGCGCTGACCGCGCTGGCCATCGTGCTGGTCTTCGGCGCGATCGTCTTCGTGCTCTGGATGGGCGCGCACGCGGTGCTCGAAGGCCGGATGACCGCCGGCCTGCTGACCCAGTTCATCCTGTACGCGGTGATCGTGGGCGGCTCGGCGGGCGCGATCGCCGAAGTGTTCGGCGACGTGCAGCGCGCGGCCGGCGCCACCGAACGGCTGCTCGAGCTGATCGAGGCGCAGCCAGCGATCGCGGCGCCGGCCGATCCGGTTCGGCTGCCGCGCCGGGCATCCGGGAAGGCCGCCCACGCCGATGCGCCGGCGGCCGCGGGCGCGCCGGTGACGGCGGCGGCCGTCGAGTTCGACCGCGTCGGCTTCAGCTATCCGTCGCGGCCCGCCGAGCGCGCGCTCGACGCGGTGAGCCTGCGCGTGGCGCCGGGCGAGACCGTCGCCATCGTCGGGCCGTCGGGCTCCGGCAAGACGACGCTCTTCCAGCTGCTGCTGCGCTTCCACGACCCGCAGGCGGGGGCGATCCGCTTCGACGGCATCGACCTGCGCAGGCTCGATCCGGCCGACCTGCGCGAAGCCATCGGCCTGGTGTCGCAGGACAGCATCGTGTTCTCGGCTGACGCGATGGAGAACATCCGTTACGGCCGGCTCGACGCGAGCGACGAGGAAGTGATCGCCGCGGCGCGCGCCGCGCGGGTCGACGAGTTCGTGGAGCGCCTGCCGCAGCGCTGGCGCACCTTCCTCGGCGAGCGGGGCGTGCGGCTGTCCGGCGGCCAGCGCCAGCGCATCGCGATCGCGCGGGCCCTGCTGCGCAACCCGCCGCTGCTGCTGCTCGACGAGGCCACCAGCGCGCTCGACGCCGAGAGCGAGCGCGCGGTCCAGGCCGCGCTCGAGGAGGCGATGCAGGGCCGCACCACGCTGGTCATCGCGCACAGGCTGGCCACCGTGGTGAACGCCGACCGGATCGTGGTGCTGGACCACGGCCGCATCGTGGAGCAGGGCACGCACGACGAGCTGGCCGCGGCCGGCGGGCTCTACGCGCGGCTGGCGGCCATGCAGTTTGAGGTGAGATGAGCGCTGCGCTACGCTGGCGGCGGATAATCGCGGCTGGCGTCGATGCGGCACCCGAAGGCGAAGAATGACATCGACAGGAGAAACGAAAGTGGCGGGACGGTTGGAAGGAAAGCATGTGTTCGTCACCGCGGCCGCGCAGGGAATGGGCCGCGCATCGGTGCTGGCCATGGCGCGCGAGGGCGCGCGGGTGGTGGCCACCGACCTGCGCGAGGACCTGCTGAAGGCGCTGGCCGACGAGGCGCGCGCCGAGGGGCTGTCCATCGTGGTGGCGCGGCTCGACGTGACCGACGACGCGGCCGTCGCGAAGATGATCGGCGAGCTGCCTCCGCTCGACGTGCTGTTCAACTGCGCCGGCTACGTGCACCAGGGCACGATCTTCGAGTGCGAGGACGCCGACTGGGACCGGAGCTTCGCGATCAACGTGCGCGCGATGTACAAGACCATCAAGGCGGCGCTGCCGAAGATGCTCGAGAACGGCGGCGGCTCGATCGTGAACATGGCCTCGGTCTGCTCGTCGCTGCGCGGGCTGCCCAACCGCTTCGCCTACGGCGCCTCGAAGGCCGCGGTGGTGGGCCTGACCAAGCAGGTCGCCGCCGACTTCGTCGCGAAGGGCGTTCGCTGCAACTGCATCGCGCCCGGCACCGTGGAAACGCCCAGCCTGCACGACCGGATGCGCCAGCTCGGCGACATCGAGGAAGCCCGCAAGATGTTCGTCTCGCGCCAGCCGATGGGCCGGATCGCGACCGCCGAGGAGATCATCCCGATCGTGATCTACCTGGCCAGCGACGAGAGCGCCTTCATGACCGGGCAGTGCGTTGCCGTCGACGGCGGCATGACCATCTGATCCGGGCGGCCTGGTTCCCGCCCTTCATTCACTCACCCACCGATCAACACCCGACCTCACTGGAGATCCCATGAAACTCGTTCGTTACGGAAAGCCCGGCAAGGAGAAGCCCGGCCTGATCGATGCCGACGGCAAGCTGCGCGACCTGTCCGGCGTGGTGGCCGACATCGGCCCCGAGCAGCTCTCGCCCAAGGGCCTGGCGAAGCTCGCCAAGGTCAAGGCCGACAAGCTTCCGCTGGTGCGCGGCAAGCCGCGCTACGGCGTGCCGCTGACCGGCACCACCAAGTTCGTGGCCATCGGCCTGAACTACTCGGACCACGCGGCAGAGACCGGCTCGCCGGTGCCGAAGGAGCCGATCATCTTCCACAAGACGCTCAGCTCGATGGTCGGCCCGAACGACGACGTGATGCTGCCCAAGGGCTCGGTCAAGACCGACTGGGAGGTGGAGCTGGGCGTCGTGATCGGCACCCGCGCGCGCTACGTGACCAAGAAGGCGGCGCTCGACCACGTGGCCGGCTACGTGCTGGTCAACGACGTGTCCGAGCGCGAGTACCAGCTCGAGCGCGGCGGCACCTGGGACAAGGGCAAGGGCTGCGACACCTTCGGCCCGGTGGGTCCGTGGATCCTGACCGCCGACGAGGTGAAGAACCCGCAGAACCTCGACATGTGGCTCGACGTGAACGGCGTGCGCAAGCAGACCGGCAACACGAAGACGATGATCTTCGATTGCGCCACGCTGGTGTCCTACGTGAGCCAGTTCATGACGCTGAACCCCGGCGACATCATTACCACCGGCACGCCGCCGGGCGTGGGCATGGGCATGAAGCCGCAGCAGTTCCTGAAGGCCGGCGACGTGATGGCGCTGGGCATCGCCGGGCTGGGCGAGCAGCGCCAGCAGGTCGTCAAGTTCAAGGCCTGATCCCGCGCTCGGAACGTTCGCGGAGCGCGGCTCCGCAAACGTTCAGGGCTGCGGAGGATTGCGGGTGCCGACGACCACCGGGTAGTCGGGCCGCCCGGTGGCCAGCCAGTTCACGATGTTCATCGCGGCCTTGCGTCGCAGTTCGATCTCCGACTCCACCGAATAGAAGGCCGAATGCGGCGAGAGCAGCACACGCGGATCGGACAGCAGCGGGTGGCCGGGCTGAACCGGCTCCTCCGGCAGCACGTCCAGGCCCACGCCCGCCAGCCGGTCGGTCTTCAGCACCCGCGTCAGTCCGTCGACGTCCACGATCGCGCCGCGGGCGGTGTTCACGAGATACGAGCCGGGCTTCATCAGCGACAGCAGTTCTTCGCTGACCAGCCCGCGGGTCTCTTCGTTGAGCAGGCAGTGGATCGAGATCGCGTCGGCCTGCCGGAACAGGTCCTCGAGCGACACCCGCTGAACGTACTGCGGGAAGTCGCCTTCGATCAGGTAGGGATCGTGCGCGATCACGCGCTTGAAGATCGGCTGGGCATAGTGGGCGAAGCGCTTGCCGATGCGGCCCAGGCCCAGGATGCCCACCGTGAGGTTCTGGGCGCGCGGGATCGTGCCGGGGCTGGTGTAGTGCCAGGTGCCGGCGTGGATGTCGCGGTCGTAGCGGGCGATGTTTCGGATCACCGAGAGCATCATCGACAGTGCGTGCAGCGAGACCTCGCCCACGCCGTAGTCGGGCGAGTTGGCCACCCACACGCCGTGGCGCGCGGCGGCGCGCGCGTCGATCGTGTCGTAGCCGGCGCCGATGCGCGAGGCCAGGCCGATGCCGGGGCGCGCGGCGAAGACCTTGTCGCCCACCGGCGCGTACTGCACCAGCAGCGCGCTGCAGCCTTCGGACAGGCGGATGACCTCGTCTTCGGTCCGGCACTGGCCTTCGACCAGCTCGATGCCGGCGTCGGCGAAGATCTTGCGCTCGAGCGAGACGTCGAGCATGTCGTAGTCGGTGAACAGTACTTTTTTCATTTGGGTCGTGCGGGTTCGGATCCGGGATCGGATCCGGGATGGAATCCGACGCCAACGATACAGCAACGAGGAAGCATCGAATGAACGAAATCGACCTGAAAGGCCGCGTGGCGGTCGTCACCGGCGGCGCGTCCGGAATCGGCGCGGCGATCGCGCAGCGCTATGCGGCCAGTGGCGCGCGCGTGGCGGTCTGGGACATGAACGAGCAGGCGGCCAAGGCCACGGCCGCGGCGCTGCCGGCGGTCGCGGGCGGCGCGCACGCGGGCCACGCGGTGAACGTGGCCGACGAGGCCGGCGTGGACGCGGCCACCGCCGCCACGGTGGCGGCCATGGGCCGCATCGACGTGCTGTGCTGCAGCGCCGGCATCACCGGGCCGAACACCACCGTGGCCGAGTATCCGGCGGCGGAGTGGAAGAAGGTCTTCGACGTGAACGTGCACGGCGTGTTCCTGTGCAACCGAGCGGTGGTGCGCGAGATGCTGAAGAACGACTACGGCCGGATCGTGAACATCGCGTCGATCGCCGGCAAGGAAGGCAATCCGAACGCCTCGGCCTACAGCGCGTCGAAGGCGGCGGTGATCGGCCTGACCAAGTCGCTGGGCAAGGAAGTGGCGAAGTCCGGCATCCGGGTCAACTGCGTGACGCCGGCGGCGGTGCGCACCCCGATCTTCGACCAGATGACCCAGCAGCACATCGACTTCATGCTCTCCAAGATCCCGATGGGCCGCTTCGGCGGCGTGGAGGAGATCGCCGCGATGATCGCGTGGCTGTCGAGCGAGGAATGCTCGTTCTCCACCGGGGCGGTGTTCGACCTGTCCGGCGGCCGCGCCGTCTACTGAGCCCACGGAGCGCACGATGACCGACGAACGCAAGCGCGCACCCGAAGCAGAGAAGCGCGCACCTGAAGCGGAGAAGCGCCCTCGCTTCGACGCCGCCGCGCTGACCGCCTTCGGCGAGGCGCTGTTGCGCGGCGCCGGGCTGGACGCAGGCAAGGCGCGCGACGTGGCCGAGGTGCTGGTCGAGGGCGACTTGCTGGGCCACGACACGCACGGGCTGCACCTGCTGGGGGGCTACCTGGGCGAGCTCGAGAAGGGCTCGATGACCGCCGACGGCGATCCGGGCATGATCGCCGAGCGCAGCGCGGTGGCCACCTGGGACGGCCGGCGGCTGCCCGGCCCCTGGCTGGTGCGCCGGGCGATCGCCTGGGGCGCGCCGCGTGCGCGCGAGCACGGCGCGGCCACGGTGGCGATCCGACGCAGCCACCACATCGCCTGCCTGGCGGCCTACCTGGAGCAGCCGGCGCGCGAAGGGCTGATGGTGGTGATCGCCAGCTCCGACCCGGCGGTGGCCAGCGTGGCGCCTTTCGGCGGCACGCAGCCGGTGTTCACGCCCAATCCGCTGGCGGTGGGCATTCCCGCCTCCGGCGGGCCGATGATGATCGACATCTCGGCTTCGATCACCACCAACGGCATGAGCAACCGGCTCAAGGCGGCGGGCCAGCGCGGCGCGCACCCCTGGTGGCTCGACGCCGACGGCAAGCCGAGCGACGATCCGGCGGTGCTGTTCACGCAGCCGCCCGGCACCATCCTGCCCCTGGGCGGGCTCGATGCCGGCCACAAGGGCTACGGGCTGGCGCTGACCATCGAGGCGCTGACCGGCGGGCTGGCCGGACACGGCCGCGCCGATCCGTCCGAGGGCTGGGGCGCGACCGTGTTCGTGCAGATCTACGACCCGGCGGCCTTCGCCGGCAGCGAGGCCTTCCTGCGCCAGAGCGACTGGGTGGCCGATGCCTGCCACGCCTCGAAGCCGCGTGATCCGGCGCGTCCGGTGCGCCTGCCCGGCGAGCGCGGGCTGAAGCTGCGCGCCGAGCAGCTCGCGCAGGGCGTGGCGCTGCATCCGGCGATCATGCCGGCGCTCGAGCCCTGGGCCGGCAAGCTGGGCGTGGCGCTCCCCGCGCCCCGCTGAAGCGCCCGCATCTCACCCGCATTCGAACGACGAATTCGAACGACAAGAAAGGAATCCGCAATGAACGAATCCCCGATCCTGCTGATGGCGCCGCTGCATGGCCCCACCCAGCAGAAACTCGAGTCCGCCTACACGGTGCACCGGCTCTGGGAGGCGCCCGACGCCGGCGCGCTGATCGCGTCGCTGGCCGACACCTGCCGCGTGGTGGTCACCACCGGCGGCAAGGGCATCGACGCGGCCACGATGGCGAAGCTGCCGAAGCTGGCGCTCGTCGCCTGCTTCGGCGTGGGCGTGGACGCGATCGACCTCGACTACTGCCGCAAGCACGGCGTTGCGGTCACCAACACGCCCGACGTGCTGACCGACGAGGTCGCCGACCTGGCGCTGGCCCTGCTGCTGGCCACGGTGCGACGCATTCCCTACGGCGACCGCTTCGTGCGCGAAGGCCGCTGGCTGAAGGGCGGCATGCCGCTCACCCAGAGCCTGCGCGGGCGCAAGGTGGGCATCGTGGGCCTGGGCCGGATCGGCGCGGCGATCGGCCGCCGCTGCGAGCCCTTCGGCACCACGATCGGCTGGCACGGCCCGCGGGCCAAGCCAGGCGTGAGCTGGCAGTACTTCGACGACGTGGTCGACCTGGCGCGCTGGGCCGACGTGCTGATCGCCGCCTGCCCGGGCGGCCCCGAGACGCATCGGCTGATCTCGCGCGCGGCGCTCGAGGCGCTGGGCCCGGAGGGCATCTTCGTGAACATCGCGCGCGGCTCGGTCGTGGACCAGGCGGCGATGGTCGAGTTGCTGGGTAATGGCAAGCTCGGCTCGGCCGGACTCGACGTGTTCGACGACGAGCCGAACGTGCCGCAGGCGCTGCTCGGCATGGAGAACGTCGTGCTCCAGCCGCACATGGGCAGCGCCACGCACGTGACCCGCACCGAGATGGGCAGGCTGGTGCTGGAGAACGTGGCCGCCTGGACCGAGGGCAAGCCGCTCGTCACGCAGGTGACCTGAGCCGCTTCAGTACCGGTAGTGCTGCGGTGTGAGGTCGAAGCGCCGCAGCATCTCGCGGGCCGTGCCGTCGGAGGTGCCCGCGCCCGCGCATCACATGCGGGCCAGCTCGCGCCGGTGCGCGGTCAGCGTGTCGCCGGCCACCACCGGCCGCCAGTCGGGCCGGGCCACCGGCGACCAGCCCTGGCCGTCGCGGCCGATGGCCAGCAGCGCGGCGCGGCCGTTGCCGCAGTCGAGTGCCTCGTAGCCGATGTTGCGCACGCCGCTCGGACTGGTGATCACGACCGTGTACTGCACGATGCGCCGGTCAAGGATCAGGATGCTGGCCGGATCCACCCCGAAGCGATTGCGGGTGGTGGCGCTGACCTCGAACGATTTGGTGGCGCCTTCGGCCGGGATGGGCGGCATCTTCTCGGGCAGCGCGGCCTCGACCTTCTTGCGCTCCGGCGCCACGTAGTCGATGGTCGGGTTGTTGACCGGGTCGGGGATCGATTGCGCGAACGCGCCGGGCGCGGCCGCGAACAGCGCGGCGAGCGCGGCGAATGCTGCCGCCCCGGCTGCGCCGGCGAATGTGTGTCGCATTCTCATTGGCCTTGTTCGTGGCCTTGTTCGTGGCCTTGTTCGTAGCCTTGTTCGTGGCCGTGCTCGGCGCCGCGCCGTCGCATGCCGCGCAGGTAGGTGCCGGCGCCGCTGCCGCGCGGCAGCATCCGCGACAGCTCCTGCAGGGCGAGGCTGTACACCTCGCGCTTGAACTCGATCACCGCCTCGAGCGGCACCCAGAATTCGTTCCAACGCCAGGCATCGAACTCCGGATGGCCGCTGGCGCGCAGGTCGATGTCCGTGTCGCGCCCGACCAGCTTCAGCAGGAACCAGATCTGCTTCTGGCCGCGGTAGTGGCCCCGCCACTCGCGCCGCACCCAATGCTGGGGGACGTCGTAGCGCAGCCACTCGCGGGTGCGGCCGATCACGCGAACGTGCTCGGGCCGCAGGCCGACTTCCTCGTGCAGCTCGCGGAACATCGCCTGTTCGGGCGACTCGCCGCGCTTGATCCCGCCCTGCGGGAACTGCCAGGAATGCTCACGGATCCGCTTGCCCCAGAAGACCTCGTTCCTCGAGTTGACCAGGATGATGCCTACGTTGGGGCGATAGCCGTCACGGTCCAGCATGGCCGCACCCCTTCGATCTCTTACAATTGAATCGATTATATAGAGCGAATCCCCCCATCCCATGAAAGCCTCCCGTTTCCACATTGCCACCCTCAAGGAGGCGCCCTCCGACGCCGAGATCGTCAGCCACCGGCTGATGACCCGCGCCGGCATGATCCGCAAGCTGGCCGGCGGCATCTACAACTACATGCCGATGGGCCTGCGGGTGATCCGCAAGATCGAGGCGATCGTTCGCGAGGAAATGAACCGCGCCGGCGCGATCGAGCTGCTGATGCCGGTGGTGCAGCCGGCCGAGCTGTGGATGGAATCGGGCCGCTGGGAGAAGTACGGGCCCGAGCTGCTGCGGGTCAAGGACCGTCACGGCCGCGACTTCATCGTGCAGCCGACCTCGGAAGAGGTAATCACCGACATCGCCCGCCAGGAGCTGCGCAGCTACAAGCAGCTGCCCAAGAACCTGTACCACATCCAGACCAAGTTCCGCGACGAGCGCCGGCCGCGCTTCGGCATCATGCGCGGGCGCGAGTTCACGATGAAGGACGCCTACTCCTTCGACCGCGACCGCGACTCGGCGCTGGCGAGCTACCAGATCATGTACGACGCCTACGTGGCGATCTTCGAGCGCATGGGCCTGAGCTTTCGCGCGGTGGCGGCCGACACCGGCGCCATCGGCGGCTCGGCCAGCCACGAGTGCCAGGTCATCGCCGACACCGGCGAGGACGCGATCGCCTGGTGTCCGGATTCGGACTTCGCCGCCAACGTGGAGCTGGCCGAGGCGCTGCCGCTGATCGCCGCGCGGGCGCCTGCCACCGAGCCGCTGAAGAAGACCGCCACCCCGAACCGCGAGAAGTGCGAGGCGGTGGCCGAGCTTCTCGGCCTTCCGCTGGCGCGCACGGTGA
>VFQM010001954.1_pt1 | contig 16493 bp, 12 predicted proteins | sample 3512391 | NCBI WGS metagenome assembly VFQM01 (sample SAMN10412369, study PRJNA504923) | tailings metagenome | isolation source: Replicate 1 from Balatoc abandoned mine | place: Philippines
ACGGACCATCGTGGAGCAAGCCAACATTCCATAGCCTAGTTTCTCTATAGAAAGCGCTCTCCTGCATGGTTATCGAACAGTGCGGCGTCGCGGACATAGCCGAGCAGCACCTCGACCTTCTTTTGCCGCGATACCTCCTGCATCTTGGGCAGTGATGCGCCAGCCTTGGCTGCCTCGGTCAAGAAACCAGAGCGGAGCGAGTGCGCCCCGACCGCCGCGGGATCAAGCCCGACCTTATCGGCATACCGTTGGATCAACCGCGCCACGGACCGATCCGACATAGGCTTCTTCGTCATCAAGCCTTGAGCATTGGTGCGGTAGAACAGCGGACCCGCCTCCCCTCCCCTGACGCCGAGCCATTCATTGAGCCGCGCGCCGGGTTTGAGCACTTTGCCCGAAGGCACTGCGATCACCTGCCCTTCCCCTTCCTGATCGGTTTTCGAGTGCCTGATCGTCAGCTTGAGCCCTTCCCGCACCAGTTCGAGGTCAGCCAGCTGCAGCGCGACCAGTTCGGAACGCCGCAGAGCCGCCGCCAGCCCAAGTGCCATGACCGCCCGGTCGCGGATCGCTCGCGGACTCTGGCCTTCGGCCGCTGCGATCATTCTGGCCAGATCGGCGGCCAGAATTGCGCTCTTCTTGCGCGTCGGCCGCGCGCGCTGCTCACGCCGGATCCCCGCAAGTGTGTCGCCAATGACATCGCGCGGATCGCGGTGCTGGGGCGCAACCTGTCCTGCCTGCCTGTGGTGCCAGGCGATGGCGGCAAGGTGCCGCCCGATGGTGCTGTCCGCCCTCCCCGCCTGCGCCAGCGAGGCAAGGTATGTGGCCACGGCCTCCGGCATAGCCGGCATAGGCTCAAGATCACGCGTCCAGCACCATTCTTCGAACTGCCGCCAGTCGCTGTCATAGGCTCGGACAGTGTTGGCCGCCTTGGAGCGCGCCCGGTATGAGCGGGCCGCTTCGATCTCAGCCGCGAGCTGCGGCGGGATCGCATTCCCCAAGGGCGCAAGCGCAACCTCATCTGAATGCCTCAAGGCCTTGCTGCTGTCATCGTCCAAGGCGACACTCCTGAAGTTTCAAGTCCGCTGCTGTGCCCCCCCTTGCCTTCGGGCCGGGGCGACATCGCAGTGAATTTCGCCTGCTTTATATAGAATAGCTCGTCGTCCGTGAAGGGATCTTATCGGACAACAAAAGCACCGTACAAGCTGGGTATACTTTTAACGCCATTTATATACTATCGGGCTGATGGCATGCGCTCCAACACCCTGGCAACTGACCCTTGCGCGGATCGAAGGCGCCCTCCCCTTCATCTCGCCAGCGCTCGCCGAATGCCTTGCGCTGGCGTCACTTCGGCGCCTCTGGCGCGTGCATGTCCGCGACTATCCGTTTGATAATCTTGGGATCGAACATAATCCTGGGCTCGAGGCGAGCGAGCTCGTCCGCTCGTGGTATTCCGAGGAACGCCGTCAGTTCTTGTCGTGGATTAGCCGGCGAGGACACCCTCCGCTCGCCCACGCTGCCAAGCAGGTCCTGGCTGCCAAGGGTCAGACTGAAGGCTTCACCGAAGCCTACGCCCCCACAGACAACGCGATAGCGCGGCTCGACGCCTTGCTGCCCAGCAGGGATCCTTACGGCACCCTGCTCGAATGGCTTGAAGAGCTGCGCAGCGAGGAGTTCGACTTCTTCGAAGGCGGCAGCGAGATGGTCCAGGTCGGCGGGATCGCGATAACGCGTTCGGCACCGCGGGGTGCTGCCTGGGCTGCCTCATTGGCTGCAGCCATGAGGCCCCATCTTTTCGGATTGGGGTCAGCGCCGTTGGCGCTTGCAGGCATCATGCCGCGAGCCTTGTTCCGCGAACTCCACGAAGAGCCGCTGCCTGTCCTGCTCCGCTCAGCGCTTCAGACAGTTACTGACAAGGCGGCGGCAGATTTGCGGCTAATGCGAGAAGCTGTCGCCCTGGCCGACAAGCTACTTTCTGGACGCATCTATGCCTCCTCAACGGCTCCGCAGGCTTGGCGAATGATCGTCGGCATTGGCCCGCTGACAAGGGCGGAACTTGCCAGAGGACTTGGCGTCACAAAGCGTACCGCTTCGCAATCGGTGTTGTCACTGCAAGATGCGCGCATGGTGCTCCTGCGCAAGACCGATAGCGCTATGATACCGGCCAATGCTGATCTAGTACCGCGCGAATAGCTTCTTCGGCTTCCTGCCGTGTCGCTCCGCCCTTGTTCAGCAGGGTAATGCGGACACCCTTGCGATCGGCACCCTCTATCCGAAGCACTGGCTGGCCCACCGCATTCGCGACGGTCTCAGCCTTTCCTGACTTCTTGGGGGGATCGGCCGCGAGCGAAAGCTCCTTGATCACCTCCAGCACCGATAGCGAATGGTTGGTCCGTTCGCGCTCTGCGGCAAGCCGCGCCGCCTCCCGGAACGCCCTATCCTTCCGATCCTCCGGCTTCATGAGCGCCTTGAGTGCGATCGCATTGCGAATTCCGAGCTCTTGCGGATTTGCAAAAGCTCGGGTCAACTCCTCTGGCAAGCGGGCCAGATCAAGATACCGTGTGAGCCAACTTTCCGACACCTTGAGTCGCTCGGCCATCGTCTTCTGACGCCCCTCGTAGTAGGCGGTCAAAGCTCGCAGATAGTCCTTCGCGCGCTCGAAATCGGTTAGGTCGTCCCGTGCGCGGTTCTCGAGATCGGCGAGCCTGAAAGCCTCCTCATCGCCAATTTCGCGCACGTCGACGAGAAACTTGAAGTCTGGGTAGTTGTGCGCCCGCAACCAGCTGATCGACCAGTGCCGCCGCGCCCCGCAGATGACCTCGAAATCATAGCCATCTTCGCCAGACAGGCGACGAACAATAGCCGGGATCTCCTGCCGCCCTTGGGCCTTGATGCTCTCGATCAAGTCTGCGCAGCGTTCCTCATTGAGGAGCGCGTAGTCGCGATTGTGGCCAGCCCACATTCGGCATCTTGCCGGGTCAACGAGCTCATGAGTGCGCGAAACAATCGCGCCCGATGCTAGGTCGGCTAGACGGTTTGAGCGCCCCGTAAGCACATTCGACGCGATGCTCGATCGACGCGGCGCGGCGGAATCCTCGGTCAGATCGATCCCGGCTGCCAAGTCTGCGGCAAAACCGCTGTTCTTCCTACTCATGCAAGCCTCCCATTAGCAGAATTGCACGCGTGCAATTTTCCAGCGGCTCATACCAAAGCCTCCTGTCGGAGGCGCTTCTGATGGCTCGGCCACATCGATCGAATGTCGACTTCGATCTCAGAGTTCACACCATCAAGATAGTTGAGGCAGCGATTGCGCACTGCCGAACTCGTAGCAGGTCCATCAAGCTCATAGACTGTCATCAGCCGCGCCGTCGCATTGTCGATCTCGGCGGAGTCCTTGAGCGGCGTGCGGACCATGGCATGGCCAAACAAAGTCCGCATCAGCTGCAAAAGCTCCTTCTGCATCGACTTGTTCTCATCGACCTTCGAGGCAACGAAGCGGAGAAACGTCAGTTCAGGGGCAAGCCCCCGATCAGCAAGCTGCTCGATCGTTTCATCGAGCATTGAGAGAAATGCCGCGGTCGAGGAGAAGTCCATCACAGTAGGGGGGACGGGAACCACCAGCGCGTTTGCCGCGCGCAAAACTGACAGGGAGATTGCTCCGAGAGCCGGCGGAGGATCCATGACGATGACATCGAACCTATCCGAAATGCTCTCGATGCCCTCCTTGAGACGGTCGAGCAGGGCCCCGTTCCCCTGGGCCATTCGGGCCGCCAGCTCATACTCGGAGTTGAACAGGCGAAGGTTGGCAGGGATCAATTCTAGGCCATCGAAATGTGTCTTGCGGAGGGCGTAATCGAGAGATGACCGCTCACCTTCACGCAGGAAGGGGTAGAGGGTGTCATCTTCCGTCAGATCGAGATCGGGCACGTAGCCAAAAAGCGTTGTCGCAGAGGCCTGACTGTCGCAGTCAATGAGCGCAACGCGGTAACCCCTGATCGCAAGATACTGCGCCAAGTGGACTGCCAGGGTGGACTTGCCGACACCTCCCTTGAAGTTCTGAACTGCGACAACACAGCACGGATCACCCGGTGCGCGGTATGGGCGCGTCCCAAACACGCCGCGCATGTCGTTGAGCTGTGCAAGGGTGTATCTCTCTCGCCGATTGCTATCGGTCCTGGCTGGCTCAGGCAGGCGTCCGTCCTTCTCTGCATCGCGGATAGCTGCCGGTGTTCGGCCTACGAGCTCAGCTGCCTTTCCGATCGTGAAAGTTGGCTCACGGCGGGCATCTGCCCTCGCGCTTCGAGCAGAGTCGCGCAGCTTCTCCAGCACTGATGATGTTCGACTGGCCAGCGTTGCAACCGAAACCAGACGCTCGGCCTCTTCTATCTGCAGTCCGTTAGACACATGCCGTCCTTTCGCAATTGAGAGCGTGCTACACCCACTTGCGCTTTTCGGTCAAGTAATTCGGACATTTCGAAAGTTGAACTGCCTTGTCTGCCTGATTTTGGGGCGGCGACGCCCCATCCTGACTCGGTGGGGGAACGGCGAATTGCACGCGTGCAATTTTTGTTATGAGGGCCGCCCCCGCCGGTTTACCCAGCCCTCACAAAAGCCCTTCCACGCCGCAATCAGCTTGGCGCCACGAAGCTTCTCCAACCGATTGCCCATGTGGTCGCGAAAGCCGCTCGCGATGAGATCGACATCCCATCCACCGCCATGCTTGCGGGCGACTTCAAGCAGATCGGCGTGTCCGAAGCGGATCGAGCCAGACGACGGGAAGGTGGACTCAGATTGCTTGATCGCAGGCGCCGCTACAGGTGTGGATGCTATTGCCCCCTGCCCTGCCGTTAATGTCTCGACGGAACCTGCCCGCCTCGCCTGCCGTCCCGCCGAATGCCGGTCGAGTTCATCTACCGTTTCGAGGACCTCCGGCGCGCCTTTCGGCTCAAACCGGAACTCAAGCTCGGTGACCGTACGCCCCTGACGGATCTCACGCCATTCGACACGGAAGTGCGCGAGCTGGTCAATTTCGGACTTCGCCTTCTCCAGCACCTTGCGCCGAAGCTGAGCAAAGTCCGTGTAAACGTCGGGGGGGATGCCAAGTGCTGCACGCAGCGCTTGCATATCTCCTCGCCAGGTTGCTTGGCGGCGATGGAGGCGAAGAGCTCCAAGCTCGTAAAGCTTGAGCGCATAATTCGAGCGGAAACCCAAGACCGCTTGCCGGTTAAGCACGGCATAGGTCTCAGAAGCCTGGATCAGCTTACGCGCATCGGGCGTGAACTCCCATTCGATCCAACCCGTCTCTCCGCCATCCTCGTCGGTCTCTTCTTTAGAGCGCGAGATCAGGGAGAACAGGAGAGTGGCCTTCTTTCCTCGCCAGGATTTGTCATCCACGGCGAAGAGGGTCCGGTGAAGTTCCTGCAGCATGTCGCTGATCCGCTCATTGCCCTTGTGCCCTCGGCGGATATCGGCCTTTCGAATACGGTGAGGACGATCCTCCCAAGCATCTCCGCCTGCGGTCAGGATCATGAGCGCCAAGAGCCGCGATGCAGTCAGGCTCAGCGACTCGCCTTTCACGAATTTGATTTCGATGATGTTGCCCGGCTTGGCGAACTCGTCGCCGCCCTTGGCCTTCAATGCAGCAGCAACGCGCATTGCACGGCCAGGTGACCCCTCTTCAGGCTTCTCCTCGGAAGCCTCAGCTATTGGGCTATCATCAGTTTCCATGCCATATTGCGATCAAAGCTTGATTCTTGGGAGCATGATTGCTGCCTGACCTGACCTCTTGCGTCAAGTCAGGTCAGGTTGGGAATCAATGAGCAGCCCCCAAGAGGTCAGGATTGACGGGCAGAGACGGGATTACAGAAACGTCGGAATTCCTGCGAGTCGGCAAGCATCATGAACGAACGCAAGCTAGGGGTCAGTTTTTACAGAGACGGTAAGAAGAAACGCTCGAAAGGTCCGCTGCATCTACTAAGATTGGCTGTCCCCCCAATTGGTCAGGAATGCCCCAGACGGTCAGGCGAAAGCCCCCGCTCAGTCAGGATGTAGCCCCCATAAGGTCAGCCTAACCCCCCCATAAGGTCAGGCAAAACGCCATAGGCCTCTGAAATTATGCCACAAACTGGTCGTGAATCTGAATCTCTAGAATCAGAAATCCTTCCGCTGCGAGCAGCGGCGTTTTTATGATGATGTTTTTGAAGACGACTAGCCAGATATGGCCTTCTGATCGCTTCAGTGAATCACTGACGCTGCAGTGATTCAGATTTCCCGTTGGACCGGTCATACACGCCTCTGCGATCAAGCCGCTATGGCAACACCAACAAACCAGTCGTTCCATTGGCAGGCCATCGACCCTTCGCGGAACATCGCGCGTGAATATCATCTGTGGATCGAGACTGATCTTTTTGGTTGGACAACGGTTAAGCGTCGCTGGGGACGAATCGGTACAAAAGGGCAGGGGGTGACCGCCAGCTTTCCAGACAGGGCACAGGCCGACATTATCGCAAGACAAATACAGGCACGACGCCAAAAACGCCTTCAGGCGCATCGGTGCTTGCTACCAAAGAGTCGAATAACCTTCCGCGACCAGCGTGCGGCTTTCAGCAGCTGGCGACTTCTCCATAGAGTTTCTCAGTTTCGCCAAAGGGGGAGGGGGATGACCTGATGCGGTTCAGCATCAGGAGCAGACCGTGACCGACCTTTTTGAACAATCCAGCCAGAAGCTGGACGCAGCAATCACCGAAATCCAGCACGCCATCGCCACCGGAATGGCGAACAAGCAACGCCTGTTTGGGACGATGCGCCAGCTCTATGGGGAGGGCTCTGCCAACGGCGCCTGGAGCCAGAGGGACGCTTTTGACCTGCTCGAGGCGGCATTGACGCGCCACATGGCCGGACTGCTGGACAAACCTCAGATGCTGACCCAGATTTTGGAGATCAGTGCGCTTGTCGAGGCGCTGCCGACACATACGGTCAGAAGTGAAGACCAGATCAGGTACCAGCAATTCTCGACGCCCGCAGACCTCGCAGCGCTATCCGTGATTTTGGCTCAGCCGCTCGCAACCGATATCGTTCTTGAGCCGAGCGCCGGACATGGCGCCCTCGTGGCAACTTTGCCCAGTGTCAGCGCATTGCATCTCAACGAAATCGATCCGCGCAGGCGGGAGAAGCTGGCTTTGCTGTTCCCCCAGGCCACCACAACAGGGATCGATGGAGCCATGCTGGCCTCCCATCTCGACACGGCTGTGCAGCCCAGCCTGATCCTGATCAACCCGCCGTTCTCCCGGTCAATCGGACGAGGAGCAGACGAGTTCGCGGCGGTGCGTCACCTGCGCGCTGCCATCACGCGGCTAGGGCAGGGGGGTCGGATCGTCGCGATCATGCCGGACTGGTTCACGACGAGCGCAAAGCTTGCGAAAATCTACGACGACACCTTCGCCTCTTGCACGGTCCGCACATCGATCCGGCTCGATAAATGCTATCACAAACAAGGCACCAGCGTGGCCGTGCGCTTGTACGTGATCGACAAGATCCCGGGGCAAACCAGACCAGCAGTTTTGGCGCGGGAAACGGTTGCAGACGTGGCGTCTGCGGTTCCAATCGTGAAACGCGTGACAGCCCAGCCCGACTGCGATCCGCGCGCGGTGCCGCCGAAAGCAAAGCCGGGTGCGCTCTTCAAAGCCATGCGGGCAACGCCGATCACAAAGCCCGTCAAAGCGAGGGCAGCCCAAGCGCCCAAGATCGAAGCACTGGCGTTCAGTACCCTGGACAAGCCGCGCGTTCTCGGTGAGCAAAGCGGGGTCTACATCCCATACCGGCCAAGCCGGGTCGACATTGTTGGCGCACGCGAGCATCCGACGCCGCTTGTCGAAAGCGTGGCCATGGGCTCGATCCCGGCACCTGTCCCGGATTATGTCCCGGCGCTACAGGACCGGGTCCTGCAGGAAAGCCTGCTCTCCGAGGCCCAGATCGAAACTGTCATCTATGCCGGGAACGCGTGGCAGCAGTATCTGCCTGGCCAGTTCGTTCCGGCTGAAGAGGGCGTAGGCCTCCAACTCGACGAGCATGGGCGAGCCTACCGCAAGGGCTATTTCCTCGGCGATGGCACGGGGGCAGGGAAGGGCAGGCAGATCGCCGCCTGCATCCTTGATGGCTGGCTTGCTGGACGCCGCAAGGCCATCTGGGTCTCGAAGAACGAAAGCCTGCTCGAAGACGCGCGCCGCGATTGGAGCGCCATCGGCTGCCTTGCGGCCGACATTCAGCCGCTGTCCAACTGGAAGATCGACCAGGCGGTGCCGTTTCGCGAAGGGATCCTGTTCGTCACTTACCCCACCCTTCGCAGCCAGCGTCAGGACGCCACGCGTCTCAAGCAATTGCTGGACTGGGCGGGCGAGGAATTCGAGGGTGTGATAGCCTTCGATGAGAGCCACGAGATGGGCGGTGTTGCAGGGGGCGAGGGCGCCCGGAGCACAAAAAGCGGATCTTTGCAGGGCATCGCCGGCGTGCTGCTGCAAAACAATCTGCCCGATGCCCGAGTTCTCTACGCCTCTGCGACCGGGGCCTCAGAGGTCAACAACCTTGCCTATGCCGTGCGGCTCGGACTGTGGGGACCCGGCACCGCGTTTGCCAACAGGGAAGATTTCATCAGCCAGATCAGGGCAGGGGGCATCGCAGCGATGGAACTCGTTTCGCGCGACCTCAAGGCACTTGGGCTCTATCAGGCGCGCGCGCTCAGCTTTGCAGGGGTCGAATACGACATCCTGAAGCATGACCTGACCGCTCAGCAGATCGCCGTCTACGACACTTATGCGGATGCCTGGGCGATCATTCATCAGAACCTTGAGGAGGCGCTGGAGTTGACCGGCGTCGTCGATGAAATCGACGGCGCAACGCTCAACAGCGGTGCGAAAGCCGCCGCGCGAAGCCGGTTTGAAAGCACCAAGCAGCGGTTCTTCAACCAGCTGCTGCTGTCGATGAAGCTGCCCACGCTGATTGCTGCCATCAATCACCATCTGGATCGCGACGAGGTGGTTGTCGTTCAACTGGTTTCGACCGCCGAAAGCATCCTCGATCGCCGTCTTGACAGCTTGTCGCCCGAAGAGCGCGCGGAGCTCGACCTCGACCTCAGCCCGCTCGACGCCGTGATCGAGTACCTCGAGCGTGCCTTCCCCACGAAACAGATGCAGGTGTTCGTCGATGATACCGGCACTCAGCGCTCGGCACCGATGTTCGACGAGGAAGGCCGTCCAGTCCACAACCAGACTGCGATCGCCCGCCGCAGCGAGATGATCGAGCATCTGTGCGCCATGCCGCCGATCAAGCCAGCGCTGGACGGGATAATCGAGCACTATGGACCGGAGAAGGTTGCCGAGGTGACCGGGCGCAGCAAGCGGCTCATAAGCCAGAGCGACGGCCAGCAGCGTCTCGAGACCCGCTCGCCGCGGACGAACCAGTCCGAGACAGACCAGTTCATGGATGGCAGGAAGCCCATCCTGGTCTTCAGCGACGCGGGCGGCACCGGGCGGTCTTATCACGCCAGCCTCGACGCAGCTTGCCAGAAGCGTCGCATCCACTTCCTTCTTGAGCCGGGATGGCGAGCCGACCGGGCCATCCAGGGGCTGGGCCGAACGCACCGGACCCATCAGGCCAACACACCGCTGTTCCGGCCTGTGACCACCAACTGCAAAGGGGAACTGCGGTTCACCAGCACCATTGCGCGCAGGCTCGACAGCCTGGGGGCGCTGACGCGGGGCCAACGCCAGACGGGCGGGCAGAACCTGTTTGACCCTGCCGACAATCTCGAAAGCGAATATGCCAAGGCGGCTCTCTCGACCTGGTTTGCCTTGCTGGCGGACGGCAAGCTCAAGAGCGCAACGCTGATCGATTTCCAGCGCCGTAGCGGGCTCAAGATCGTCTCCGAAGACGGCATTCTCGAAGAGGACCTTCCGCCGATCCAGCGCTGGCTCAATCGCATCCTCGCTCTGCCGATCGGAATGCAGAATGCGATTTTCGAGGAATTTCTGGGGCTGGTCGAAGCGCGGGTGTCAGCAGCGCGCGAAGCCGGGTCGCTTGATGTTGGTGTCGAAACCCTGCGGGTCGAACAGGCCGAGGTTGTCGAAGACATCGTCCTACGGACCGATGAGCGAACCGGCGCCACGTCACACTTGCTGCAGCTGGCTCTCAAGACGAGAGCGCGGCCCATCTCGCTTGAGCGTGTCCTTGAGCGCCGCGACTATGCCGACGGCTGCATTCTGCTCCACAATACCAATAGCGGGAAAGCAGCCCTGGCCGAACCTTCGCGGCACTTCATGACCGAGCAAGGCGAGCTGATCAGGCGAGTTATCCTCCACCGTCCCCTTCGGCGGGAATACCATCACTTCGATGACCTTGCGGAATCGGCCTGGGAGGAGGCCCCCCGCCGGACCTTCGAGAAGCTGTGGCAAAGCGAGGTTGCGGAGCTTGCCGAACGGCTCACCACAGAGACCGTGTACCTTGCAACCGGACTTCTCCTGCCGATCTGGTCGAGCCTTCCCATCGACTATCTGGAGGTCCGGCGCATCGTCGACGAAGAGGGTAGAAGCTGGCTCGGCCGCATGGTCCACGAGCTCGACGTGGCAAAGCTGCTCGAGAAATTCGACATTGCCTCCATCGTTGAACTGAGCCCGGATACGATCATCAGGGCGCTCGGCGAAGGCCGGACAGTCCCGATCAAGCAGCCGTTCGAGGCGACCATCAAATGCTCTCGCGTGGCAGGCGAGCAGCGCTATGAAATCGTGGGAGCGCCTGTCGATCAGCTGCCCTGGCTGAAAAGCATCGGATGCTTCACGGAAATCATCGCGTTTCGCACGCGCGTTTTCATTCCGAGGGGCGCAGCATCAGCAATCATTGGCGCGCTGCTCCGGGTTTAATGCAGGAATTCTGGCTGACCGCCTCTGGAATCGCGCAGGGCGTAACGCTAAGGGTTACACTTGTGTTGACTCTTGATGTAACTTGTGGGATTACACCTCAATGGAAATCGGTACCATCCGCCATAAGGCGCTTCGCAGGTTTGCCGAAACCGGGAAGCCAGCAGGGCTGATGGAGGTAGACCGGCTTCGCCGCATGCTCGCGTTCATTGTTTCGGCGGGGAGTGTGGACGAATTGGCCCTGCCGCCGAATTTCGGGTTTCATCCCCTCACCGGAGACAGGGAGGGATATTTTGCCATGACGGTTACCCGGAACTGGCGACTGACATTCACATTGATCGACGAACTAACCGTCGCCGATCTCGATCTGGAGGACTATCACTGATGGCCATCAAGCTCCATGACAGCTTCGCGATCCACCCGGGCCCTTGGCTGCTCGAAGAGATCGTGAAGCCCTACAACATGAACGTGTCGAGCACAGCAGATCATCTCAAGGTCACCCGGCCAGCCTTAAGCCGGTTGCTCAATGGCAGGGCTGCGCTGACGCCGGAGATGGCTATCCGCTTCGAGAAGGCATTCGGTATTTCTGCCGCCACCATGCTGCGGATGCAGTCTGCCTATGATCTTGCGCAAGCCAAAAGCGGATCTGAGACCATCAGCATTGAGCGTGTACGCGAACCCGCGTAGCTTGCGTCAGGCGCGCTACTGAGAACATGGCCCCACTCGTTCTTGGCCAATCAAGGCCATGGAGAAAGATGATGACCTACTCTCACCTCGACCCGGCGATGCAAAACCGGGTTTCGTGGAATGCCGGTAGAACTGTCGGCACCAAGCGGCCACTTACTCAGAAGCAGATTTGGGCGATCCGCTTCTTCCTTGATCGGGAGGAGCGGCTCCGTGACCGCGCCCTGTTCGACCTGGCGATTGACAGCAAGCTGCGGGGCTGCGATTTGGTGAAGCTTAAGATCGGTGACCTCGTGGCAGGATCTGAAGTCCGGGACCGCGCAATGATTATCCAGAGGAAGACTGGACGACCCGTGCAATTTGAAATCACCGCGGACGCCCGTACGAGCCTGGCAACATGGCTGTTGCGGCGTGGCGGCACCATCGATGACTTCGTGTTCCCAAGCCGGATCCATTCCGGCCAACCCCTGAGCACCCGGCAGTATGCTCGCCTCGTCGATGAGTGGGTCACCGCGGTCGGGTTGCGGCGGGAAGACTACGGTACCCACTCCATGCGGCGCACCAAGGCGGCCATGATCTACCAGACAACGGGAAATCTACGTGCGGTTCAGATATTGCTCGGCCACTCCAAGATCGAAAACACGGTTAGATATCTCGGGGTGGACGTGGAGGATGCTCTTGTCCTCGCGGAGCGCATCGAGATCTGACAACATTTGCGGCCGTCGGACGAGCTCCGATGGCCGCTTTTGTCGATTTCGGATGATCACCGAACCGGCAACAACTGGGTGGCTTTCAGTCATCACCCTTTTCGCCTCCCCGGACTTGATCCGGGGCCCCGCTGCCTTGCCAAACCGAAGAAGAAAAAAGCGGGGTCCCGGGTCAAGCCCGGGAGGGCGTGATGGCTGAATGTCCGATTTCAGGCTGCGCCCATTGACGCACCAATGACCGGTTGTGGGTGGTTTTCTGCCCCACCCCCAACCGTCGCCCCGTGCTTGACACGGGGTTAGGCTTTCCTCTTCTCCGCCCTCGCCCAGAAGTAGCCAAGCCCCGTGTCAAGCACCGGGCGACGAGGGAGGGGAATGACGGCTTCGGGGTCGGTTTCTGCAGGGCAGGAATTTTTCGCGCAAGGGGCAAAGCCGCCACGCCGCTTTCGGGATCGCGGTTCAGCTCCACGCATGGCCGATGATGGGTGGTTAGCTGCCGAAGCGCTTGCCCATGCTTATCCGTTCTTCAACCAGATAGCCGTGGGTTCGGTAAAACGCAGCCACCGCTTCGTTGCCAGCCCTGATCTGGAGGTTTGCTTTTGTGCAACCAGCTATAGCGAGGCGGCGCTCCGCCTCCTCAAGCAAGGCGGAACCGATGCCTCTTCTCTGGTGCGTAGGCCTCACCGCGACTGTGTAGAGCCAGCCTCTGTGGCCATCGTATCCAGCCATCACCGTTCCGATGACGTCCCCAGCTTCTTCCGCTACGACGAACAGCTCGGGCTGAACTTGGAGTTTTGCCGGAATGGCAACTGCCGCCTTGTTCCACGGAGAGTCGGTTGGAAACACTTCATCCCAGAGCGCCTCAACGCCTGCGAAGTGCCTGTTTTCATAAGTGACAATGTTGACCATCCGAGCTCATAACGCACTGGCGTGGTTTCCGAAATGGGGTCGCTTGCAGAATGGCAGCTGCTGGCGAGAACCCTGTTGAAGCTGCGAGGCAGGTTCCGTCACCATAAGCCGAACGGCAGGAAGCTGCTTTCTCTGAAAAAAATCTGCCCTTCAGCAAACGACCCCGGAGCGGAAGTTAGGCACTAGACTCATCACACGGCTTGCCTAGATGCGCGAGCAGACGCGTTTGAAGGGAGCAGGGCAAGTGGTGGTACTGGCCCTATCATGCCTCATGGCCCTACTTAAACTTCGATTATTGTTGCGCGCTGGGCAGCAAAGTCGCCAGCCTCCCACCCTTTGATGCCTTCTGCATCCAGCCATTTGGCAAATTGGTCAGAGAAGAAATCTCGACCAAGTTTATAATCGACCCACCTAGCCTTGCCTGTAATTAATGACTTATCCAGCGCCCATATGGGCTTGCTGCCACTTATTTCCTCATATTCAAAGTAATTTGGCCATTTTTCTCTATTGAAATAATAGGGTTGCACGCCGTTGGATTTATCGAGCACAAGGGTGTCGAGCATATTCATATTGCACCAAATCCAATAGCGCTTTTGAGTAAAACCGCCATCAGGCATTTCCACTTCCAACGGCAAAAACTGGTGCACATTTGGCTCTATTTCCTCAACCTTGGCCTTGATTTTGTCGCTGACGGTTCCGATCCCTAAAAAGTCCGGGATTTGGTTACCGGGAAGTTTGGTAATTTTGATCGTTAAAGGGGCGGACGGTTCAGGAAATAGTATCCCATGGCCAAAACCCAGTGAGTCACTCATATACCTCGGAAAAAGTGGATCGGCAGGATCGCGTTGTTTGTTCTCGACCATGCGCGCCCTCGCGATCGGCTCATACCAACCCTTGAATTCCTGAGACATTTGCGTCTCGGGCCGCTCTTCAGCAAAATCGCCACCGACCAACCGTGCCATCACCCCGCCTCCATCGCTGAATATTCGGAGCGCTCTTTGGCAATCGTTGGTCGAATCTTCCAGAACGAACCGAACTTCGATTGGCGGGATTCCACCCATCAACGGTCATAGGCGGGGGCGATGCCCGTTCCCGAAAGCGGCATTTCCGCTTCAGGCCGAGCTAGACGGCGATTCTGGCAGTCACGAGCGGTTGAGCCGCGGTCGGCACCCGAATCGGTTTGCTCGGGCTGCGAATTGTGGCGATCCAAGGTTCGCCTAACCATGAGCATCCAACCATTGCGGCATTCTGACCTCTGACGAGCCGCGCGCTCCAGATCCGACGCATGCCACGCTGTCCATCCGCGGGGCGACAACGACTAACCCTGAGGTCTGCGTGAAACGCGGATCAGAAGGGGAGGGGGAGGGGATGTGTGCCCGGGTGATTGCCGGGTGCACATCAGGAGTGACGACGATGCTTATTCCCTTTTCCCGGCTCTATCTGAGCGATGCCAACGTGCGCAAAACGCGCAGCGAAGAAGACGATATCCAGCTTTCCGCCGACATCGAAGCGCGCGGCCTTTTGCAGAACCTGCTGGTCACCAAGAGCAAGAAGCGCGGCAAGTTTGCCGTGATCGCCGGTGGCCGCCGGTTGCGGGCCATCGAGATGATCGTCGCGCGCGGTGCCTGGGCCCCCGACACCGAGATCGAATGCAAGCTGCTTGAGGGCAGCGAAGAGGAAGCTGGGGAGGCCTCGCTTGCCGAAAACTTCCAGCGCGTCGGGATGTCACCAGCTGAAGAATGCCGCGCCTTCCAGCACTTCATCAAGGAAGGCAGCGATGTTGCCGCGGTCGCCAAACGCTTCGGCCTCACCCAGCGCTTCGTGGAAGGCCGCTTGCGGCTTGCCAACCTCGCCGAGCCGATTTTCGAAGCACTCGCCAAGGGCGATGTCACCCTCGAGATCGCAAAGGCGTACGCCGCGACCGACCAGCACGAGGTTCAGCTGCGGGTCTTTGAGCAGATGCGCTACGCCTATAACCCAAGCGCCGATGCCATCCGGCGTATGGTGGCGAGCGGTTCCATGCGCGGCAATGACCCAATCGCGCTGCTGATCGGCGAAGATACCTATGTGGCCGCCGGGGGCAAGATCGAGCGCGACCTCTTCAGCGAAGCGGCAGATGATCGCTGGATCGATATCGAGATCGCCCACAGGCTTGCGGCCGAGAAAATGGAGGCCGAAGCCCAGCGGATCGCTGCTGAAACTGGCCTTGCCTGGATCAGCCCAGTGGCGTCGACCAATTCATGGCAGGCGCGCAGCGAAATGGGCGTCAATGCGGTTCGCCTCCCGCCCGCGCCGCTCTCCGAAGAAGCACGTGCCAGAATTGACGCGATCGATGCCCGCATGGAAGAAATCAGCGAGATCATCGACGAAGGCCATGAAGGCGACCCTGAGGGCAATGAGGCCGATTTCGCGCAGCTCGAGGCCGAGTATGAGGATCTCGATGCTGAGCGCGCCGACCTCAATAACCCGGTGCGCGAACTGCCCGAAGAATGGCGCAGTGAGGCCGGACGGTTCCTGGTTCTCACCACCCGCGGCGAAATGGTGCTCGAGGCCGATTACTACAGCGAAAAGCGCCTGTCGTTCGAGACCGATGAGAATGGCAAGGTGACAGCGACGGCCGAAGAGCCGGTGTCAGGTTCCACCAAGCGCGGCAGCGCTGCACCTTCCAGGCCCGAGGCAGTTGCGCCGGGCACGGGAAAGCCGATCAGCGCCCGCCTGTTCGACGAGCTTTCGGTCCAGCGCCGCAATATCCTGTCGGCATCGCTGCTCACCGATGCGGGGCTCGCGCTCGACTTCGCCATCTTCGCGCTGGCTGACAGCCGCAGCTATGAAAGCCGGGGAACCTCGATCAAGGGCGGACGACCCAGCGATCCGGCGACCGGAGAACTTTCGCAGTCCACAGCCGAAGGGATCCTCGCCGAGGCCGAGAGCGCGCTCGACACAGCATGGCAGGAACATGGGTGTGCGGCCCAGCGCTTCGTTGCCTTCCGCGAACTTGCCGACGAAGCCAAGGCCGCATGGCTGGCCTATGCGGTGGCGATCTCGCTCGAAGCCAAGAAGGGCTATGGTTCGGAATACCATCCGATCCATGCCGTCATCGGCAGCATGCTCGACATTGACGTTGCAGCAATGTGGCGCCCGACAGCCGAGAATTTCTTCGACCGCGTGAGCAAGACCTCGTGTCTTGCGGCACTGACCGAAGTCGGCGGCAGCGATCTTGCGGCGCGTTATGCCGCATCGAAGAAGGCTGACCTTGCCAAGACCTGCGAGACGATCTTCGCCGGGAAGGCGA
>VFQM010001956.1_pt1 | contig 16482 bp, 13 predicted proteins | sample 3512391 | NCBI WGS metagenome assembly VFQM01 (sample SAMN10412369, study PRJNA504923) | tailings metagenome | isolation source: Replicate 1 from Balatoc abandoned mine | place: Philippines
TCGAATCGGTGATCACCAGTTCCTTGAGCGCCGAGCCGTTGATGCGCGCCACCGCCCCGCCCGAAAGCACGCCGTGGGTGATGTAGGCCGCAACCGAGCTTGCCCCGCCTTCCAGCAGAGCCTCAGCCGCGTTGCACAGCGTGCCGCCCGAATCGACGATATCGTCGATCAGGATGCAGTGCCGGCCCGAAACGTCGCCGATGATGTTCATCACCTCGGATTCGCCCGGACGATCACGCCGCTTGTCGACGATCGCCAGCGGGGCGTTGTCGAGGCGCTTGGCCAGCGCCCGCGCGCGCACCACACCGCCGACGTCGGGCGAGACCACCATCAGCTGCTGGTCGCCGTAACGCGCCTGAATATCGGCGGCCATCACGGGCGCGGCATAAAGATTGTCGGTCGGGATATCGAAAAAGCCCTGAATCTGCCCGGCGTGCAGGTCCACCGCCAGCACGCGGTCAGCGCCCGCTTCGGTGATCAGGTTCGCCACCAGCTTGGCCGAGATCGGCGTGCGCGGGCCGGGTTTGCGGTCCTGCCGGGCATAGCCGAAATAGGGCACCACCGCCGTGATCCGCTTGGCCGATGCGCGGCGCAGCGCATCGATGCAGATCAGCAGTTCCATCAGGTTGTCATTCGCCGGGAAATTGGTCGGCTGGACGACGAACACATCCTCCCCGCGCACGTTCTCGTGGATCTCGACAAACACCTCTTCATCGGAAAACCGCCGCACGCTCGCGTCGGTCAGCGGGATTTCGAGATAGGCCGCAATGGCCCGGGCGAGCGGCAGGTTCGAATTGCCGGACATGATCTTCATGGAGCGCGATTCCCCCGAGACAGGCGTGATGCGCCGTGCCCTAGCGATGCGTCATGGAATTGCAACGCGCGGAAGGGCGATTGTCGTCAGGCAAGACCGCGCGGGGCGAGCGTGTCGGCTTTCGGGCGGGGCGAATGGCGTAGCGCGTGGCGGGATGTGGGTGGTTAGCGGACTGGCGGCTTATGGTCGAGCAATAGCGAAAGGGGGGGTGCCTTTCGCCTATGGCGATTTTGGCGCGGATGCGCTGATGGCGCCTACCCAGAAAAAGCCGTCGAAGGCCGACTGCTTGTTCGGCGCATCAGTCTGTTCGAGCCTGATGAACGGCTCTGATCCCAAATTCGGCTCCCCCTTCGTGTGGTGCGGACCACAGTCAATGTCGTCAGATCCTACAGGACCTTTGGTCCGATCGACGCCGGGCTTCAGTAGGCAATTCCAGCTCGTTCCATCCCCATAGCGCATGTTCAAAGTGACCGTCTTGCCATACCGCGAAAGATGCAGCGCCATGGGATCCCAGTCGTATCCGCCTCGGCTGACAGGAGTCTTCATCGCGTGAAAATTACCAACAAGGACAAGCACATGGTCATAAGTTGACGACGTTGACGCGGCGGCAATATTGTCAGCTTGCGCTGCTTCCCAAGGTCCCTGCCCAGTTAGGTTGGAAAATTGATCCGCTTGTTGTTTGTCTCTGAACCCGCTGAAGGCGACGATGCTTAACGGCGCACCACTCTGCTTAACGCGGTGTAGCTGACCCAGCAGGTCAAACATTGCCGAACTGCTACGTCCGTCCGAGCCTTCGGCAAATAGCAAGGTGCGCAGTCGTTGCTTGAAATCATCCGAGTTCCATGCAGACTGAAGAGCCTCGTTTCCGGCAGCATCGTGCTCGATCGCGACAAGCACACGGTTGTTTTCGCGTCCCAACGCGCATGCTAGCGAGCCAACGAAATTCGGCCCCTCATTGGTTCCGTGCAATTCTCCGAACACAACGAAGCGCGCATTGAGTTCAGCTACATCCGACCATCCGCGAGGTAAATCACAGTGGACGGCAGCTGGCTCCGGTTCTTCTGCCGATGCCGCGGCGCCACCTACCAAGGCAAGCGCGGATGCGAGGACAAAGAAAAGCTGCTTCATGCTTTGGTCTCCCGGACATAACCATAATGTCAGCTTTTTCAGAACATTCAACCAAGCCAATGACCGCTTCGGGGTCGTTTGCAGAAGGTCCGCTTTCGGCTCGGACAAGACTGAAGCCGCCATCCCGTCAATCGTCGCCCCGCGCCTGCCTACCATGGATCAAGCCCGAGGTGACGAGCGGGGAATCTGTGCCCCCGTTTTCCTACACCCTCGCCAGCCGCTAGGATGCGCCCGGTTCTTTCCCATCGTTCTGCCCGGCCCGCGAGGCCGTTTGCCATCCGGGGCACGTTTCGCCGCTGCTCCCCCGTGTCCGTCCGCATCGCCGGAATGGAATAGTGCGTTGTTTTAGCAAATGAAATCACGCAGTCCGAAAGCGGACACAGTGTCCGCTTTGTCCGCCTAGGCCTCCAGCTCGACGTCCCAATACAGCCAGTCGCGCCAGGTTTCGTGCAAGTAGTTGGGCGGAAACAGCCGGCCAGCCTGCTGCAACTGCCAGCTGGTCGGGCGGATCGGGGCGTGATGGAGCGCCATGCCGGCCTGCTTCGGCGTGCGCCCGCCCTTCTTCATGTTGCACGGCGCGCAGGCGGTGATGATGTTCTCCCACGTGGTCCGCCCGCCAAGGCGGCGCGGGGTCACGTGGTCGAAGGTCAGGTGATCGTGGCTGCCGCAATACTGGCACTGGAAGCGGTCGCGCAGGAACACGTTGAAGCGGGTGAAGGCGGGAAATTCGCTCTGCTTCACATATTGCCGGAGCGCGATGACGCTCGGGATCTTCATGTCGAAGCTGGGCGAGTGGACCTCGCGGTCGTAGCTCGCGACGATGTCCACCCGGTCGAGGAACACCGCCTTGATCGCGGTCTGCCACGGCCACAGGGACAGCGGGTAATAGGACAAAGGGGCGTAATCGGCGTTGAGCACCAGCGCCGGACAGGCGGAAAGGTTACGCGTCGGATCTTCGTCGATCCCGCGGAACCGGGCCACTTTCTCGATCAGTTCGGCATTGAACACGGCGCGCGTTCCTCCCTGATTGACCTCTATCCTGACCTGACAGGGCAAAGAGTCAAACCCGTGACAGGGTGGGTATCCACAGGGACACGCTGTGGAGAGGCTGTGGATAGCGCAATGAAGTTGCGTGTGGCATGGCGCGCGCGATGGATTGCCCCGCCCCGCCCGTGACCCGTTTTGCGCCGAGCCCCAACGGGCACCTGCATCTCGGCCATGCGCTGTCGGCGATCGCGGGGCATGATCTGGCCCGGGCCGGCGGCGGGCGGTTCCTGCTCAGGATCGAGGATATCGACGGGCCACGCTCGCGCCCGGAACTGGCGGATGAATTCCGCCGCGATCTGGCGTGGCTGGGGCTGGAATGGGAAGAAGTGCCCGCGCAATCGACCCGCCTTGAAAGCTATGCAAAGGCCGCCGAAAGCCTGAAAGCGCGGGGGCTTCTCTACCCCTGCACCTGCACCCGCAAGGAGATCGAGGAAGCCGGCGCAGTCGAAGGTTCGGACGGGTTGATCTATCCCGGCACCTGCAAGCACCGCGCACCCGATCCTGCCCGCCCTGCGGCATGGCGGCTCGATACGGCCAAGGCGCTGGCGCAGGTCGGGCCGCTTGCATGGGACGATGCGTTGGCCGGGCCGCAAGCCGTGGACCTTGCAGGCCTTGGCGATGTGGTGCTGGTCCGCAAGGACCTGCCCGCCAGCTATCACCTCGCCGTCACGCTGGATGATGCGGCGGACGGCGTGACGCTGGTGACGCGCGGGGCCGATCTGTTCGCCGCTAGCCACGTGCACCGCACGTTGCAAGCCCTGCTCGGCCTGCCCGTGCCGCGCTGGCACCACCACCCGCTGCTGCTGGGCGAGGACGGCGAAAAACTCGCCAAGCGCCGCGGCTCCCCCGCCCTTGCCACGCGGCGCGAGGCGGGCGAGGACGGGCGGGTGCTTGCGCAGCAACTCAGGATGCAACTTTTGTCACTTGGAACCTGACGCCGCAGCGTCCATTTAGGCAGGCATGAACATTTTTCTCATCCTCGTGCTGCTTGTCCTCATGGGGCTGGTCGCATTTTCGCTGATCAGGGGCATTATCGCCTTCCTCAAGACGACCAAGATCGATCTGGAAACCGGGGAAAGCACGACCGCCACCGACATGCAGCTCGCGCAGAACAAGGCGATGTTCGCGCGGGTCAAATATCAGGCGATGGCGATCGGGGTGATCATGATTCTCGGCCTGCTGGCAGCCGGCAACTCCTGACACCCGCCCGATGGTAAAGCTCAATCGCATTTACACCCGCACCGGGGATGACGGGACGACGGGCCTTGTCGATGGCTCGCGCTGCCCCAAGCATTCCGCCCGCATCGCCGCGATGGGCAAGGTGGACGAGGCGAATTCCGCGATCGGCCTTGCCGCCGTGCTGATGTCGGGCGCGCCGGGGGCGGAGATCACCCGCATCCAGAACGACCTGTTCGATCTGGGTGCCGATCTGGCCACGCCCGGCGATGATTTCACCCCGTCCGAAATGGTGCTGCGGATGATCCCGTCGCAGACCGAATGGCTTGAGGCGCGCATCGATGCGCTCAATGAAAATCTCGCACCGCTGACCAGCTTCATCCTGCCGGGCGGGACAGAGCTGGCCGCGCGGCTCCATGTTGCGCGGGCCACTACCCGCGCGGCGGAACGCGCGATGGTGACGCTGGCAGCGCAAGACGCGGTCAATCCGGCGGCGCTGGCTTACATCAACCGCCTGTCCGATTACCTCTTCGTCCTCGCCCGGGTCGTGAACGACAATGGCCGGCGCGACGTGAAGTGGGTGCCGGGGCAGAACCGCTAGCCAAATAGCCTGCTGGTCAGCGGGCCAGTTCCTCGCTAGGGCGGCGGCTTTGCTGCACCTGCGAAGGAACCACTATGCGCAACATCGCCGTTATCGGAGCCGGTCAGATGGGAACCGGCATCGCTCAGACCGTCGCCGCCAATGGCATGAAGGTCATGCTGACCGATGTCGATCTGCCCCGCGCCGAAGCCGGCAAGCAGGCCATCGAAAAGGCGCTCCAAAAGCTGATGGGGCGCGGCAAGATCGAAGCGCATGAGGCCGAAGGCCTGCTCGCCCGCATCCAGCCGGTCGCCGATTACGCCCCCTTCGCCGAGGCGGACCTCATCATCGAGGCCGCGACCGAGCGCGAGGAGATCAAGAACGCGATCTTCGAGAAGGCCGGCAAGGTGCTGCACGCCGATGCAATCATGGCGTCCAACACCTCGTCGATCCCGATCACCCGCATGGCCAACCACTCCCCCGATGCAGGCCGCTTCATCGGGCTGCACTTCTTCAATCCGGTGCCGGTGATGGGCCTGATCGAAGTGATCCCCGGCCTGGCCACCGCGCAGGCGACCACCGACCGCGTCACCGAATTCGCGCGCGGCCTCGGCAAGGAAGTGGTGCTTTCGCAGGACGAACCCGGCTTCGTCGTCAACCGCATCCTGCTGCCGATGATCAATGAAGCGGTGTTCGTGCTGGGCCAATCGACCGCGGGGATCGAGGATATCGATAAGGGCTGCCGCCTCGGTCTCAATCACCCGATGGGGCCGCTGCAACTCGCGGATTTCGTCGGGCTGGATACCTGTCTCGATATCATGAACGTGCTCTACACCACCACCCGCGACAGCAAGTATCGCGCTGCGCCGCTGCTGGTGAAATATGTCGAAGCCGGCTGGCTGGGCCGCAAGACCGGGCGCGGCTTCTACGATTACACGGGCGAGGCCCCCGTCCCGACCCGCTGATCGCTGCTCTGGAGCGGTTTTCGATCCGTCAGGTGATTCCACCTGACTGGAAAACGCTTTATTGCAGCGGTTCCATTGGGATCGGCGCGTTGCTGATGGCCTCATCCTCTTCGGGGGCGCGTTCGGCAGCGTCGGTGGCCGCTTCGCCCGGCGCATAATCCCCGAAGATCGAGGAGCGCGCCGGCGCAGGTGTCCCGCCCGCCTGGTTGGCCCGGGCGTTTTCGGCCAGCGATGCAGCGCGGCCGACCATGCCTTCATCCTCCGGACTGCCGACCATCGACACCGCGCTGATGATCGTCATCACCGCGAAGATCAGCGCGAACTTGCTGTTCTGGAAGACGAGCTTGTACATGGCCGCCAGCTTAGGCCCGGCAGGGTTAAGGCTTGATTGAAAGCGCGGCTCAGTGCGGCAGGCCGCGCTTCCATTCGTAAAGCAGGTCGAGCGCGTCACGCGGGGTGAGCGCATCGAGATCGGCGGCGCGCAATGCATCGGCCAGTTCCTGCTCGGGCGAGGCCTGCGCCGGTTCGGGCGCACGCAGGTTGGCGAACAGCGGCAGATCGCCCAGCCCCGCCGCAATCCCGCCAGTCGCCTCGCGGGTGGCCTCCAGCTTTTCGAGCACCGCCTTGGCGCGGGCCACGACATTCGCGGGCACCCCCGCCAGCCGCGCCACGGCAAGGCCATAGGACCGGTCCGCAGGGCCATCGGCGAGTTCGTGAAGCAGCACCAGATCGCCCTGCCATTCCCGCGCACGGACATGGTGGAGGCTCAGCGCCTCGCAGGTCTCGGCCAGCCGGGCGAGTTCGTGGTAATGCGTGGCGAACAGGCAGCGGCAGGCGATCTGGCTGTGCACCGCCTCGGCCACCGCCCAGGCGAGCGCGAGGCCATCATAGGTCGATGTGCCGCGGCCGACCTCGTCGAGGATCACGAAGCTGCGGCTGGTCGCCTGCGCGAGGATCGCGGCGGTTTCGACCATTTCGACCATGAAGGTCGAACGCCCGCGCGCAAGATTGTCGGCTGCGCCCACCCGGCTGAACAGGCGGTCGACCAAGCCGACGCGCGCCGCGCTCGCGGGGACGAAGCACCCGGCCTGTGCCAGCAAGACGATCAGCGCGTTCTGCCTGAGGAAGGTCGATTTGCCGCCCATGTTGGGGCCGCCGATCAGCCACAACCGGTTGGTCTCGGCGAGGTTGCAATCATTCGCCACGAAGCGTTCGCCAGTCTTCGCCAGCGCCGCTTCGACCACGGGGTGGCGGCCGGCGGTGATGGCAAGGCCGCTGTCTTCGGCGATCGCCGGGCGGCACCAGTCGCCCTCCGCCGCCCTTTCGGCATTGCCCGCGCCGACATCGAGCCGGGCAAGCGCAGCGGCGGTCGCAGCGATAGCCTCGCGGGCGGCGACCACTTCGGACACCAGCGCGGTGAAGTGCGCTTCCTCGCAGGCCAGCGCATGGCCCCCGGCCTCAGCGATACGGGCGGCTTCTTCGTGGAGTTTCAGCGAGTTGAACCGCACCGCCCCGGCCATCGTCTGGCGGTGAGTGAAGCCGCTGTCGGGCGCCATCAGCGCATCGGCATGGCGCGCACCGACCTCGATGAAATAGCCCAGCACCCCGTTATGACGGATCTTGAGCGAGGCGATGCCGGTGTCCTCACGGTAGCGCGCCTCCATCGCGGCAATCGCGCGGCGCGCATCGCCCGATGTGGCGCGCAGTTCGTCAAGGCCCGCATCAAAGCCATCGGCAATGAACCCGCCGCCGCTGCGCTCCGTCGGAGGAGAGGGCACCAGCGCGCGAGAGAGCAGGTCGGTCAGCGCGCCGTGGCCGGTCAGCCGGGCGGTAACATCGCTGAGCAGGGCAGGCTTGTCGGGCGCGGCGGCCAGCCAGTGATGCAGCCGGGCTGCCTCCGACAGCCCATCGCGCAGCTGGCCAAGATCGCGGGGAGAACCGCGCCCCGCCACCACCCGGCCCAAGGCGCGGCCGAGATCGGGCACGCTGCGCAGCACATCGCGCAGCTGCGCCCGCTCAATCGGACGGTCCCGCCAGAACTGCACCAGCGCCAGCCGCGCCTCGATCTGTGCGGCATCAAGCAAGGGCGCGGACAGGTCCTCTGCCAAAAGCCGCGATCCTGCCCCCGTCACGCAGCGATCGACCGCGCCGATCAGGCTCCCGGTCCGACCGCCCTGCGCCGACTCCAGAATCTCAAGGCTCCCCCGCGTCGCCGCGTCCATCGCCATGGTGCTGGCGGTCTCGCGCACCACCGGCGGCAGCAGCAGCGGCAGACGCCCGCGCCCGACATGGTCGAGATAGCTCACCAGGCCACCCGCCGCCGCCAGCATCGCCCGGCTGAACGCCCCGAAGGCATCGAGCGTGGCGACCCCGTGCACCGCCTTCAGCCGCTCCGCCCCGGCATCGCTCGCAAAGGTCGAGCGCGGGCGATAGATCGCTTCATCAGGGCCGTGCTGCCAATCCTCCGGCACCACGACTTCGCTCGGGGAGATCCGCGCCAGCACCGCGCCGAGCGCCTCGGGCACGCATTCTTCCAGCACCATCGCGCCGGTAGAGACATCGACCGCCGCCACCCCCACCGCCTCGCGCAGCGCCGCCAGCGCCACCAGCACATTGGCGCGGCGCGGTTCGAGCAAGGCTTCCTCGGTCAGGGTGCCCGCCGTGACCAGCCGCACAATGGCGCGACCCACCAGCACCTTGGACGACGGCGTGCCTTCCCGCTTGGCGCGGGCCTTGGCTTCATCGGGGGTTTCGACCTGCTCGGCAATCGCCACCCGGCAACCCGCCTTGATTAGCCGCGCGAGATAGCTTTCCGCCGAATGCACCGGCACCCCGCACATCGGGATTGCCTGCCCGCCGTGTTCGCCCCGCGTGGTCAGCGCGATATCGAGGATCGCCGCAGCACGTTTCGCATCTTCGAAAAACAGTTCGAAGAAATCGCCCATCCGGTAGAACAGCAGCGCATCGCCCGCCTCTTCCCTCAGCGCCAGATATTGCGCCATCATCGGGGTGGGTTTCGGATTGTCGAGCGCGGCCATCGGCCTCGCCTAGCGCCTTAGGCGGCGATTCGGGAATGACCGCAGTTGCAGCTTTCCCCCGACCTGGTGCGATAAACCGCCTATCGCATCGCGCACAGCAACGCTAAGCGAAACGCGGATTTCCGTTACGACACACACCTTACGACACACGAGGGATCAGCCATCATGGCCGAAGAGAACAAGGGCGGCTTCACCGCGCGCGAGGCGCTGTTCTATCACGAAACCATCCGCCCCGGTAAGCTGGAGATCGTCGCCACCAAGCCGATGACCTCGCAGCGCGACCTGTCGCTGGCCTATTCCCCCGGCGTGGCCGTTCCGGTTGAAGCGATTGCCGGCGATCCTTCGCTCGCGGCGCGCTACACCGCCAAGGCCAACCTTGTTGCGGTGATTTCCAACGGCACGGCGATCCTCGGCCTCGGCAATCTGGGCGCGCTGGCATCCAAGCCGGTGATGGAAGGCAAGGCAGTGCTGTTCAAGCGGTTTGCCGATGTGGATTCGATCGATATCGAACTTGCCACCGAAGACCCGGAAGCCTTCATCAATGCGGTCGCCCTGATGGAGCCGACCTTCGGCGGCATCAACCTTGAGGATATCAAGGCCCCCGAATGCTTCATCATCGAAGCGGCGTTGCGGGAACGGATGAAGATCCCGGTGATGCATGATGACCAGCACGGCACCGCGATCATCACCGCGGCGGGGCTGCTCAATGCCTGCCACCTCACCGGGCGCGATATCCGCGATGTGAAGGTGGTGGTGAACGGCGCGGGCGCGGCGGCCATCGCCTGCACCGCGCTGATCAAGGCGATGGGCGTGCGCCACGACAATGTGATCCTGTGCGACCGTTCCGGCCCGATCACGCCGGGCCGCGAAGGCATGGACCAGTGGAAAAGCGCCCATGCTGTCGCCACCAGCGCCACCAGTCTTGAAGAGGCATTGGTGGGCGCGGATATCTTCCTCGGCCTGTCGGCGGCGGGCGCGCTGAAGCCCGACTGGGTCAAGCGCATGGCCGACAAGCCGATCATCTTTGCGATGGCCAATCCCGTCCCCGAAATCATGCCGGACGAAGCCAAGGCCGTGCGCCCCGATGCGATCATTGCCACGGGCCGCAGCGATTTTCCCAATCAGGTCAACAATGTGCTGGGCTTCCCCTTCATCTTCCGGGGCGCGCTGGATGTGCAGGCGACCACCATCAATGAAGAAATGAAGGTCGCCGCCGCGCAGGCGATTGCAGAACTCGCCCGCCAGCAGGTGCCCGAGGAAGTGGCATCCGCCTATGGCAAGAACCACAAGTTCGGCACCGATTACATCATCCCTGCCCCCTTCGACCCCCGCCTGATCGAAGTGGTGTCATCGGCGGTGGCCAAGGCTGCGATGGATTCGGGCGTGGCGCGCGCACGGATCGAGGATTTCGACGCCTACCGGATGCAGCTGCGCAGCCGTCTCAACCCCACCACCTCGGTGCTGAGCGGCGTCTATGAAGTCGCCCGCAGCAATCCCAAGCGCATGGTGTTCGCCGAAGCGGAAGAAGAAGTGGTGCTGCGCGCCGCGATCCAGTTCCGCGATTTCGGCTATGGCACCCCCATTCTGGTGGGCCGCACCAAGGCGGTGCTGGACAAGCTGCACCAGCTGTCGGTCAGCGATCCGGGCAGCTTCGAGATCCAGAATTCGGCCGACAGCGAACATGTGCCGGCGATGGTGCAATATCTCTACAAGCGGCTTCAGCGGCGCGGCTTTACCGAACGCGATGTGCGGCGGATGGTCAATCAGGACCGCAACGTCTTTGCCTCGCTGCTGGTCGCGCTGGGGCATGGCGACGGGATGATCACCGGCATGACCCGCACCTTCGCGCAGACCGTGCGCGAGGTGAATCTGGTGCTCGATCCCAAGGAAGGCGCGCTGCCTTTCGGCATCCACATGATGATCGGCAAGAACCACACCACCTTCCTTGCCGATACCACCATCAACGAACGCCCCAACGCGGCCGAACTCGCCCATATCGCCAAGGAAACGGCCGCGGTCGCCCGGCGCATGGGCCACGAACCGCGCGTGGCGTTCCTCAGCTATTCGACCTTCGGGAACCCCTCGGGCCAGTGGCTCGGGTCGATCCGCGAGGCGGTGGCGATCCTCGACCGCGAGGATCCGGGCTTCGAGTACGAAGGCGAGATGGCGCCCGATGCGGCGCTCAATCCCAAGGTGATGGCGCTTTATCCCTTCAGCCGCCTGTCCGGTCCGGCCAATGTGCTGATCATGCCGGGGCTGCAATCGGCGAACCTGTCAGCCAAGCTGCTGCGCGAACTCGGCAGCAATGCCACGATCGGTCCGATGCTGATCGGCATGGAAAAGCCGGTGCAGATCGTGCCGATGACGGCGGCGGTGCCCGATGTGCTGACGCTGGCGGTGCTGGCAGGCGCGGGCGTGGTGGGGTGAATATCCTGCGCGCGGGCCTCGCCTATTGGGCGGTGGTCTTCGCACTGGGATTTGTGCTGGGCACGCTGCGGGTGCTGTGGCTCGCGCCGCTGGTGGGGCTGGTGCCGGCAACGCTGATCGAACTGCCGGCGATGCTCAGCGCGAGCTGGTGGACGAGCGGCTGGCTGGTGCGGCGCTTTGCCATCGCAGGCAGCGGCGAGGCGCTGGCGATGGGCGCGCTCGGCTTTGCGCTGCTGATGGCGGCAGAGTGCGCGCTGGCGGTGGTGCTGGCAGAGCAGACGCCCGCGCAATGGCTCGCCGACCTTCGCCAGCCGCCCGCGGCTCTCGGGCTGGCGGGACAGGTGCTGTTCGCGCTGATGCCCTTGTGGCGGGTGCGTGGGGCGAGCTAGCCCGTCCCAGACCCCGGTTTGACCCCGGCTAGACCCCTGTCAGAGCCCGCATTTCCGCTGTTTCACGTGAAACAGCGCACCTAGCGCCGCCTGAAGCGAAAATACCACACCTCGTGGCCGTAGACCGTGCGCGCTTTGTGTTCGTAGCGCGTCTCGGGCCAGCCGGAGGGGCGGACCTGCCAGTTCTCAGGCTTTTCGACCACCCATTCGAACAGGTCGGTATGGCGCTGCATGACCATCAGCGCGTGGCGCAGATAGACCGCGTGGTCGGTGCCGAAGCGGAATTCGCCGCCGGGCTTCAGCTTCTGCGCAAACAGCCGCACCGGCCCGTCATTCATCATCCGCCGCTTGGCATGGCGGGCCTTGGGCCAGGGATCGGGGTGGAGCAGGTAAAGCATCGTCAGCGCCTCGTCCGGCACACGGGTCAGCACCTCCAGCGCATCGCCGTGGTGCAGGCAGATATTGGCAAGGCGCTGGTCGGCCACGTGGGTCAGCGCCTGCGCCACGCCGTTGACGAAAGGCTCGGCGCCGATGAAGCCGTGATCGGGCAGCAGATCGGCGCGATAGGCAAGATGCTCGCCCCCGCCAAAGCCGATCTCGAAATGCAAGGGGCGCGAATCGCCGAACAGGATTTCGGACGTCACCGGGCCTTCGGCAGGCACAGCAATCTGCGGCAGGAGGTTGTCGACCAGCCCCTGCTGATATTTCCGCAGCTTCTTGCCGACCGAGCGCCCGTAAAGCCGGGTGATGGTGGTCGGATCGCCTTCCTTGAATGCCGTCATGGGCGGGGCCTTTAGCAAACAACACGGGCCAAACCACCACCAAACGCCGCAAGGGCATTGGCCGGGAAAATCTGCGGCTTTCGTCGATCCGCCCCTCGCGCGGCGGGCCGCAGGGACCTACACTGGCCCGGGCACATCGCAGGAGCCACGCCTTGAAACACCTCGCCATTTGCGCCGCCGCGCTGCTCGCCGCCGGGCCACTGGCCGCCCAGGCCCCCGATTGGGCGATGCTCGCGGCCACCGATATCGACGCGCTCTATGCCGAGACCAAGGCCAACCATCCCGGCATGCACGATCCCGCCAACCCCGGCTTTCCCGCCCTGCTCGAACAGGCGCGCAGCGAGGCGCTGGCCTATGCCGGCAAGGCGACCAGCGCGGCAGGGTTCGAGGCGAGCCTCGACCGGTTCACCGCCATCCTCAACGACGGCCACGCCGGCGCCTATGCGACGCTGCCCGAAGAGCACGCCCCCACGATCCGCTGGCCCGGCTTTGTTGCGGCGTGGCGCGGGGATGCGATGTATGTCTTCAAGGCGGCTGAGGGCGGCCCTGCCCCCGGCAGCCGGATCGACAGCTGCGACGGCACTCCGATCACCGACCTCATAAGCACCCGCGTGTTCGGCTGGCGCAGCGGCATGAGCGTGCCGGGCGCATGGTGGGCCTCGGCCCGGCTCGCGCTGATTGACGATGGCAACCCCTTCTCGGCCCTGCCCAAGGCCTGCCGCTTCATCAGCGACGGCAAGGCCGAAGACCGCACATTGCTCTGGAGCCCGGTGCCCGACTACTATCAGGACTGGCGCAATGGTTCGATCAATGGCGATCGCCTGCCGATCGGGATGGAAGAGCGCACGCCGGGCATCCACTGGATCGCCCTCCCCGATTTCCAGCCCGATGCAGCGGAGACGGCCGCCTATCGGACGCTGTTCTCCGACCTCGCCGCCAAGGCCGAGACGCTGCGCGGCGCGCGGGCGGTGGTGCTTGATCTCAGGTTCAACAATGGCGGTTCCTCGCTGTGGAGCCGTCAGATCGCCGAGGGTCTGTGGGGCAAGGAAGCGGTCAGCGCGCGCACGCAGGCGCTGTTCGCCAGGACCGCCGTGTGGTGGCGCCCTACCCCCGGCAACCTTGCCGAAGTGCGCAGCTTTGCCGAGCTGCTGAAGGCGCAGGGCAATACCGATGTCGCAGAGCGGGTGGCGAAGTTCGTTCCGCTGTTCGAAAGCGCCATCGCCAAAGGCGAGACCTGGCTTGTCGAGCCGGACTTCGAACCCCCGGCCAGCGCCGCCGCCGCTCTGCCCGCACCGCTGCTGAATGTCCCGGTTTATGTCGTTGTGCCCGGACAGTGCGCCAGCGCGTGCCTTGATGCGATCGATGTGTTCAAGCTGTTTCCGAACACGAAGCTGATCGGTGCGCCGTCCTCGGCGGATTCGACCTATATGGAGGTGCGCCACCCGGCCCTGCCCTCAGGCATGGCGCGCGGGATCATCCCGATGAAGGTGTATGTCGATCGTCCGCGGGCGAACGGGGAATTCTACACGCCCGACATCGAAATGCGCGATTTCGACTGGTCGACGCAGAACTTCCTGAAGCGGATCGAGGCCGATCTGGCGGCGCGTTAGGCGCGCGCCCCAGGCGCTCATGGGAAGTTAGATGTAGCGCGCTGTTCCGGCGCAATCGGCCGCAAGGCCGAACGGCCGCCCGCAGCTGCTCGATCCTGCAAGGATCGAAACGCAGCGGGGACGAGGGCCCGGATGGGCCCTCGCCAACAAATTACGCCGCTTCGACCTCGGTCTCGCTGTCGCGCAGCACGTAGCCGCGGCCCCACACGGTCTCGATGTAGTTGTCCCCGCCGCAGGCCAGCGACAGCTTCTTGCGCAGCTTGCAGATGAACACATCGATGATCTTGAGTTCCGGCTCGTCCATCCCGCCGTAAAGGTGGTTGAGGAACATTTCCTTGGTCAGCGTGGTGCCCTTGCGCAGGCTGAGCAGCTCCAGCATCGCATATTCCTTGCCGGTCAGGTGCACGCGGCTGCCATCGACTTCGACCGTCTTGGCATCGAGGTTGACCGCCAGCTTGCCGGTGCGGATGACCGACTGCGAATGGCCCTTCGAACGGCGCACCACCGCATAGATGCGGGCGACCAGTTCTTCGCGGTGGAACGGCTTGGTCACGTAATCGTCAGCGCCGAAGCCGAAGGAACGGATCTTCGAATCCATCTCGGAAATGCCCGAAAGGATCAGCACCGGGGTCTGCACCTTGGCGACGCGCAGCTTCTTGAGCACGTCATAGCCATGCATGTCGGGCAGGTTCAGGTCGAGCAGGATGATGTCGTAATCATACAGCTTGCCGAGGTCCAAGCCCTCTTCGCCCAGATCGGTCGAATAGACATTGAAGCCTTCGGTCGTGAGCATCAACTCGATCGCCTTGGCGGTGGTCGGTTCGTCTTCGATCAGCAGAACGCGCATTTCAGCCCCCGTAACTCTGGTGCCATTCCCCGTGGTAACCCCCGCTTAGGGGAGGTTGCCGCCTGTTAACCACGCCACTTCTCACCAAAAAAGGTTAATAAGAAGTTTAGGTCGTTAACTTTTTGGAGTGAGTCTTTCGAGTCACACTCCCTTTGGTCACAACCCTGGTGCAACATAGGCGTCCTGCGAAGAATCGTCGCCTGAGGGGAAACGCTACCGCGCCCCCGCCAGCTTCTTCGCCCGCCGCCGCTCGGCGCTCGAACCCAGCCCGATCGCCTCGCGATATTTCGCCACGGTGCGCCGGGCGAGGTCGAAGCCTTCTTTCTGAAGCATTTCGGCAAGCTGCTGGTCAGACAGGATGTTCTTGACCGTTTCGGCATCGATCAGCGCCTTGATCCGGGCCTTGATCGCCGCGCTGGAGGCGCCCTCGCCATCAGCTGACGCAACCCCGCTGGTGAAGAAATACTTCAGTTCGAACGTGCCCCGCGCGCAGGCGAGATATTTGTTGCTGGTGACGCGGCTGACAGTGCTTTCATGCATCCCGATCTGTTCGGCCACCTCGCGCAAGGTCAGCGGGCGCAGTTCGGCAACGCCACGGCGGAAGAAGCCGTCCTGCTGCTTCACGATCTCGGCGGCGGTCTTGAGGATGGTCTTCTGGCGCTGGTCGAGCGCGCGGATCAGCCAGTGCGCATCGGCCAGCTTCTCCTTGAGCCAGCCCTGCGATTCCCTGTTGGTCGCACCGGCATTGAGTTCAAGGAAATAGCCGCGGTTGACGATCAGCTTGGGCAGGGTGTCTTCATTGATGGCGATGTCCCAGCCGCCCGCCGCATTGGCGCTCACCAGAATGTCGGGCACCACCGTTCCGGCGTCCGAGGGCGCAAAGGCGAGGCCGGGGCGCGGGTTGTAGCTGCGCAGTTCGCGCAGCATGTCGGCGAAATCCTCGTCATCCACCCGGCACAGGCGCTTCAGCCGCTCCACCTCGCCGCGGGCCACCAGATCGAGATTGTCGATCAACGCCTTCATGCAAGGGTCATAGCGGTCCGCCTCGCGCGCCTGAATGGCGATGCATTCAGCCAGATTGCGCGCCCCCACGCCCGAGGGATCGAGCGATTGCACCAGCCGCAACCCCGCCTTCGCGTCGAAGAAATCGACCCCGAGGTCGTCGGCCACTTCCTCAAGCGGGATGGTGAGATAGCCCGCCTCGTCCAGCAAGCCGATGATGTGGCGCGCGATGAAGGCGGTCTGCGGATCGTTGGCGGCCGCGCCGATCTGGCCTTCGAGATGCTCGGCGAGGGTGACTTCGGCAGCGCGCAGCTGCTCCCAGTCGGGCATCTCGTCGAAGTCACCGCCGCCGCCGCTTGCCGCGCCCCATTCGGCATCGCGCATCGATGGCCCCGCGCCGTCCCCGGTATCGAAATCGCGGTCCACCGAGCCAAGGTCCAATGGCGCATCGCCCTCGCCCGCGCCTGCCAGCATCAGCTGATCGGCGGTCGCCTCCTCGCCCGCAGGTGCGGCGATTTCGATGCGGTCAGGCTCGGCGCCGGGGTCGGCAGGGCCACCGGTATCGAGCAGCGGATTGGCTTCGAGCGCCTCGGAAATGAAGGTCTCGATTTCCAGATTGGAGGCCGCCAGCAGCTTGATCGCCTGCTGCAATTGCGGCGTCATCACCAGCGATTGCG
>VFQM010001958.1_pt1 | contig 16475 bp, 15 predicted proteins | sample 3512391 | NCBI WGS metagenome assembly VFQM01 (sample SAMN10412369, study PRJNA504923) | tailings metagenome | isolation source: Replicate 1 from Balatoc abandoned mine | place: Philippines
GCCCGCCCGTTGCCGGACGATCACCTCGGGCACGAGGTAGCGCGCCTCATCGGCGGCGAAGGCCTGCGCGGGGCGCGGCGCGAGGCTGCGCAGCAGCGCCCGCGCGGCGCCCAGCTCCGCCTCGTCGCAGCCCAGCCGGCGCGTCAGGGCAGCCACGTCGTTGGCGGCCAGCAGCTCGAGGCATTCTTCGGCGATGCGCAGCGCAAGCGCGCGGGCGGGCTCGTCCTGCGCAAGACGGCGCAGCTGCAAGGCCAGGCATTCGGCGACCGAACGGGCGCCGACTCCGGCGGGGTCGAGGCTCTGCACGAAGCGAAGCGCGAGGCCGAAGGCCTGCTCGAAGGCCGCCGGCGCGAGCAGCGAAAGGGCCGCATCCCCTTCGGCGTGGCGCGGCGCGCGCGCCAGCGCAGCCAGGATCTCGGCGGGATCGTCGCGCAGGTAGCCGTCCTCGTCGAGGGCCTCGACCACGACCCTGGCCATCGCGGCATCGTGCGCGGACAGCGCGCTGACCGCGACCTGCTGGAGCAGGTGCTCGCGCAAGGACACCGCCGCCGGCGTCGACGCTTCGCCGTCGTCGTCCGGGACCGCGCCGCCGGACCGCGCTTCCGACCACGGGCCGACCGGCCGCTCGTCGCCGGCCTCTTCCGGCCGCTCCAGCAGCGGATTGTCCGCGAGCAGCGCGGCAACCTCCTGCTCGAGCTCGAGCGCCGACATCTGCAGCATCTTCAGCCCGTGCTGCATCCGGGCCGACATGGCGGCGCCCTGGCTGGCCTGCAAATGGATGGCTGCGTTCGGCATTCGATCTCCCCGATTGGTGTGACGACCGAGGAGAAAGCAAGCGCCGGGCCAGTTGGGGCCGGCAGGCGCCGCTCCTTGCGGGATCAGGCACTTGCGCGCCCTGCCGGGCGCCAGGCCTTCCGCGAGCCGGGGCTCGCCCGATCGACAGCCGGAAAAAGTTTCCGGTTTCGGCAGGATTTACCGGTCGCCGCGGGCAGTTCCGGACCGGCCCGGCGGCCTTGCGCGGGTAACATGCCCGCCGGCGACGGGGGCGCGCGGCCCGCCGCCGCGGGACGCTGCGCCGCGCGAGGACACCCACTTGCCCTCGATCGAATTCCTCGCGACGCTGGCGGTGATCGCCGCCGGCTACACGGTGCTCGGCGTCACCGGCTTCGGCTCGGCCCTGCTGATCGTGCCCGTGCTCGCCCACTGGCTCCCGCTGGCCGAGGTCGTGCCGGCGATCCTGCTGCTCGACGTGTTCGCCTGCGTGCTGCTCGGCGCGCTGTCGTTTCGCAGCGTGGCCTGGCGCGAGCTCGCGGCGCTCGTGCCCGGGATGCTCGCGGGCGCGGCGGTCGGCGTGATCCTGCCGTCGCACGTGCCCGCGTCGCTGCTGCTCGGCGTGCTCGGGGCGCTGATCCTGCTGTTCGCCCTGCGCGGCCTCCTGCTCGCGCGGCTGCCGGTGCTGGCCACGCGCCGGCTCGCGGCGCCTGCCGGGCTGGCAGCGGGCATGATCGAGACCCTGTTCGGGGTGGCCGGCCCGGTCGTCGTGATGTACCTGGGCGGCCGGCTCGGCGATCCGGCCGTGATGCGGCCGACGATCGCGGTGGCCATCGTGGCGGCCTCGACCACCGCGCTGGTGGCGATCGGAACCCATTCCCCGATGCCCTCCGGCGACTGGATCGCGCTGCTCGGCGCGGGCGCGGCCATTGTCCCGGTCGCGCTGTGGGCCGGAGGCCGCATTGCCCGGCGGCTGCGCCCTGCGGCGGTGGTCCGGCTCATCCACCTGCTGCTGCTCGCGAGCGGCGGCAGCCTGCTCGCGCGGGCGCTGGCGATGTAGGCCTTCTGGCCGATTGCGGCGCAGGCGCTGCCGCAACTGGCGGTGGCCTCGGACGAGATCTGGCCGCCGGCAGACTGATCGCCGCGCCGGCGAAGAACCCGCCGCGTGCGCGGGCCCGCGCTCAAGCCTGCTGCGACTTCTCCAGCGCCTGGCCGATGTCCCACAGCAGGTCGTCGATCGACTCCAGCCCCACCGACAGCCGGACCATGTCCGGCGTGACGCCGGCCGCGCGCTGCTCGGCGTCCGACAGCTGGCGATGCGTGGTCGAGGCCGGGTGGATGATCAGCGTGCGCGCATCGCCCACGTTGGCCAGGTGGCTCATGAAGGTGGCCGCCTCGATGAACTTTTCGCCGGCACGCTGGGCGGCCGCGGCGGCGTCGCCGCCGGTCCTGCCGGCAGGCGGCTTCACGCCGAAGGACAGGATGCCGCCGGCGCCGCGCGGCATGTAGCGCTGCGCGAGCGCGTGATAGGCGCTGTCCTTCAGCCCGGGGTAGTTCACCCAGGACACCAGCGGATGCGCCGCCAGGAACTCGGCGACCCGCTGCGCATTCGCCACGTGCCGGTCCATCCGCACCGGCAGCGTCTCGATGCCCTGCAGCAGCAGCCAGGCCGACAGCGGCGCGAGCGTGGGGCCCAGCGTGCGCGCGATCTCCATGCGCGCCTTCATCGTGAAGCCGAAGTCGCCGAAGGTCTCGTAGAAGCGCACGCCGTGGTAGCCCTTCGAAGGCTCGACCATCTCGGGGAACTTGCCGTTGTCCCACGGAAACTTGCCGCTCTCGACGACCACGCCGCCCATGGTGGTGCCGTGGCCGCCCAGGTACTTGGTGGCCGAGTGCACGACGATGTCGGCGCCGTGATCGAGCGGGCGGCACAGGTAGGGCGAGGCCAGCGTGTTGTCGACGACCAGCGGCACGCCGTGCTCGCGGGCGATGGCGCCGACGGCGGCGATGTCGAGCACGTTCAGGCGCGGGTTGGCGATGGTCTCGGCGAACACCGCCTTGGTGTTCGGCTTCATCGCGCGCCGGAAGTTCTCCGGGTCGTCGGGCTCGACGAAGCTGCACTCGATGCCGAAGCGCGCGAAGGTGACGGCGAACTGCGAGTACGTGCCGCCGTACAGCGTGTTGGCCGCCACGATGTGGTCGCCCTGCCCGCACAGCGTGAGCATCGCGACCATCTCGGCCGCCATGCCGCTGGCCGCGGCGATCGCGGCGCGCCCGCCCTCGAGCGCCGCCACCCGCTCCTCGAGCACGGCCACCGTGGGATTGGACAGCCGCGAGTACACGTTGCCGAAGGTCTGCAGGTTGAACAGGCTGGCCGCGTGCTCGGCCGAGTCGAACACGAAGGAGGTGGTCTGGTAGATCGGCGCGGCGCGCGCCCCGGTGGCCGGGTCCGGGATCTGGCCCGCGTGCAGGCACAGGGTCTCGATGCCGAATTCGCGGTCGCTCATGATGGATTCCTTGCGTTCAGTAGGCGAGCCAGCGCGGGCGCCTGGCCGAGATGACCTTCGTGTTCACGCCGGCCCAGTTCAGGCCGCCGAACAGGCGCGCGTGCTCGATCTTCACGCAGCGGTCCATCACCGAGTCGAGACCCGCCTCGCGGGCGAGCCGGTCGGCCTCGAGGTTGACGACGCCGAGTTGTTGCCAGAGCGTCTTCGCGCCGATCTCGATCGCCTGCCGCGCGATCGGCAGCACGTCCTCGGTACGGCGGAACACGTCGACCATGTCGACCTTCTCCGGGATGTCGCCGAGCGACGCGTAGCAGCGCTCGCCGAGGATCTCCGGATACTTCGGGTTCACCGGAATGATCCGGTAGCCGTGCTCCTGCATGTACTTGGCGGCAAAGTAGCTGGGCCGGTACCAGTCGGCCGACAGGCCCACCACTGCGATGGTCCGGTTGGTCGCGAGGATTCGGCGAAGGGTCTCGATGTCGGACATGGCGATGCGCTCCAGTGCTGCGTGCTATTTTACGGACGACACCTCGCCGTCACGGTCTGACAGGAAACGAAGCAATGACCACGCCTTTCGGAATCGGTGACCTCTCGGCGATGGGGCTGCCCGGTGGCAACCCCCTGCAGGGCGCCGGCATCCTCGAGACCATGGAACTCGTCCGGAAGGCCTGGGCCGCGTTCTCGCTGCCGCCGAACATGGCGCCCACCGTGGACCCCGACGAGGTCGCGCGCCGCGTGTCCGAGCTGAAGGCCGTCGAGCAGTGGCTGACGATGAACCTGGGCATGCTGCGCGGGACGATCCAGGCGCTCGAGATCCAGCAGGGCACGCTGGCCGCGCTGCGCGCCTTCGGTGCGGCCGGTGCGGCCGCCGCAGGCCCGGCCGCCGCGAGCCCGGCCGCCGCGAACGACACGGCGGACGCGAGCGGCGCAGGCGCCGCGGCACGCGAGCCCTTGCGTGGCCAGTCGAAGGCGGACTCGGCCGATGAGGCCCCCGCGGCCGATGCGCCTTCCGCGGCCGGCGCGCCATCCGCTCCCGATGCGCTGAACCCCGTTGCCTGGTGGGACATGCTGCAGAAGCAGTTCGGCGAGGTCGCCGCGGCCGCGCTTGCCGGGGTGCCGGCGGCCATCGATGCGGCGACCGGCGCCGGCCACCCGGCAGCCGGCGCGGCGGGTGCCGCGGCCGACGCGACCGAGGCCGGGGGCGCGGCGCGCACCGCAAGCAAGGCAAGGAAGGCCAGCTCCGGCGGCGCGCGCGCAGCCGGCGGCCCGGCTCGGACAGGCAAGTCCGCCGCGCGCGGCAAGGCGGGAGCGGCCGCGTCGAAGCGCGGCGCGGGCCGGGGCCGCACGCAGGGCTGACGTCATGCCGCGTTTTCGCCACGCCCATGCCACGCACCCCGACTGGCGCGTGGCGGTCGACCTCGCGCAGGCGCAACTCGATGCGCAGGCCGCGCAACCGGCATTCGCCAGGGACGGCACGCTCGGCATCGTCTACGCCACCGGCGCGCTCGGCGAGCGCCTCGACGCGATCCGCGACGCGCTCGCGCACCGGCAGCCCGGCGTGCGCTGGGTGGGCGCGGCGGTCGAGGGCGTCTGCGCCACCGGCGCCGAGTACGTCGACGCGCCCGCGCTGGCGCTGATGATCTGCGCCTTGCCCGAGAGCGAGTTCCACGTCTTCTCCGGGCGCGCGCCGCTGCCGGGGGACGAGCGCGCGGCCGACGCGATCGAGTCGGCGCTGGTCCATGCCGCCCCCGCCACGCCCGACCTGGCCGAGCTGCTGATCGATCTGTCGCTGCGCACGCGCACCGGGCGGCTCTTCGGCGGGGTGGTGGGCGGCGAACCCGACGAGGACGATGGCCAGGCGGACCAGCTGGCCGGCGAAACGATCTCCGGCGGCGTCTCCGGGGTCGCCTTCGGCCCGGGCGTCGGCCTGCGCTCCCGGGTGACCCAGGGCTGCTCGCCGCTGGCGGGCGAGCACGTGGTCTCTTCCTGCGAGTCGCACTACATCCAGTCGCTCGACGGGCGTCCCGCGCTCGACGTGATGCTCGACGACCTCGACGTGCCGGCCGGGGCCCGCGCGTCGCGCGACGGCGACGAGATCCTGCGCGCGCTGCCCGCCGAGCGGCTGGCGCGCGGGCTGATGATCGGATTCGCGCCCGCCGACGCGCCGCGCGGCTTCGGCTTCGGCGACTACCTGGTCCGCAACGTGGTGGGCATCGACCCCGAGAACCGCCTGCTCGCGGTCGCGGCCCGGCCCCAGGAAGGCGATCGCGCCGTGTTCTGCACCCGCGACCGCGACGCCGCCCGCGCCGACCTGATCCGGATCTGCACCGAGCTGCGAGACGAGCTGGAGACCGAGTCGCTGAGGGTGCTCGGCGCGCACTACGTGAGCTGCGTGGGGCGCGGCGCCCACCTGTTCGGCGGGACCGGCGCCGAGCTGCAGATCATTGCGCACAACCTGGGCGAGATCCCGCTGGTGGGCTTCTTCGCCAACGGCGAGATCGCCGGCGACCGGCTGTACGGCTACACCGGCGTGCTCACCCTCTTCGTCGAGCCGCGGGAGGTCTGAGAAGCTTGCTCAGAGCGCCTCGATCCGGGCCAGCATCGACTCGCCCAGCTCGCGTATCCGCGCGCGCTCCGCATCGCCCATCCGCGCGGCCGATGCGGCCATCAGCGCGGTGCGCGGATTGGCGGCGAGTTCCGGCCGGTTGGCGTCGAGGAAGCGCCAGTACAGCACGGTGAACGGGCATGCCCGCGGGCCGCTGCGCTCTCGCGGGCGGTAGCGGCAACCGGCGCAGTAGTCGCTCATCCGGTCGATGTAGGCGCCACCGGCCGCGTAAGGCTTCGAGGTGAAGCGGCCGCCGTTGGCGTGCAGGGCCATGCCCGCCACGTTGGGCAACTCGACCCACTCCACCGCGTCGACGTAGACCGCGAGAAACCAGTCGGACACCGCGCGCGGCGCGAGCCCCGCCAGCAGCGCGAAGTTGCCGATCACCATCAGGCGCTGGATGTGATGCGCGTACCCCCAGCGCAGGGTCTGGCCGATGCAGGCGCGCAGGCAGGCCATCCCGGTGTCGCCGGTCCAGAACCAGCCGGGCAGCGGCCTTTCGTGGCGATGATGATTGGCCTCGGCCAGGCCGGGCATGTCCAGCCAGTAGACGCCGCGGACGAACTCGCGCCAGCCGAGCACCTGGCGCACGAAGCCCTCCACCGAAGCCAGCGGCGCCGCGCCGTCGCGCCAGGCGCGCACCGCGGCGTCGATCGCCTCGCGCGGGTCCAGCAGCTTCAGGTTCAGGCTCGACGACAGCAGCGAGTGCCAGCCGAAGGGCATGCCGGTCCACATCGCGTCCTGCCATCGGCCGAAGGACGCGAGCCGGGTCGTGACGAAGTGATCGAGGGCCGCGCGCGCCTGCGCCCGCGTGACCGGCCAGCCGAAGTCCTCGAGCGAGCCGGGATGATCGGGGAAGCGGCGCTCGACGAGCGCCAGCACCTCCCGAGTGATCGGATCGGGTGCGAAGCTCGGCGGTCGCGGCGTCTCGCCGGGCCCGCCGGCCGGGAAGCCGCTCCGGTTGTCGGCGTCGAAGTTCCAGCGCCCGCCCTCGGGATTGCCTGCCTCGTCGACCAGCACGCGCTGCGCGATGCGCATGCGCCGGTAGAAGAATTCCATCCTCAGCGTCTTCTGGCGCGCCGCCCAGGCGGCGAAGCGCTCGCGCGAGCAGAGGAAGTGCGGATCGGCGAAGCGGACCGAGCGCAGGCCGAGCCGCTCGCACAGCGCCGTGATCGCGCGCTCCAGCCGCCAGTCGCCCGGCTCGACCCAGTGCAGCTCGGCCGGGCGCCAGCGCGCGATGGCCGCCTCGAGCCGCTCGACCAGGCCGTCCGGGCCCGCGGCGTGGCGCGGGTCGTCCAGCGTCACGTAGTCGACCGGAATGCCGCGGCCGGCGAGCGCCGCCGCGTGATGGCGCATGGCCGCGAGGAAGAGCGCGATCCGGGCGCGATGGCTCCACACCACCCGGGCCTCGCCGGGCGACTCGATCATCAGCACCCGGTCGCGGGCCGGATCGATCCCCGCCAGCGCCGGCGACGAATCGTGGAGCTGATCCCCCAGGACGAGGACCAGCCGGCGCAGCTCAGCTTCGGCGGGCACGACGACAGGCGTCCGAGCAGTAGCGAACCTCGTCCCAGCAGCGCGCCCAGCGCCTGCGCCAGGTCATCGGCCGGCCACAGGCTGCGCAGTCCTTGGTCGGCAGCTCGGCCTTGCGGCCGCGCCGCTGGCGCTCGGAACGGAGCTCGCCCATGCTCGCCTGCCCGGTGGCCGGGGGCCCGCCTTCAGCGAAGGCCCGGGACAGCGGCCCTGCCCTGCCCGCGCTCGTTGCGCCAGCGTGCCAGCTCGTCCGGGATGTCGTCGAGCTCGCGCAACACGCGCACGCCCTCGGGCGGGCGCCGCTGCAGGACGGGGCAACGGCCGCCGGCCCAGATCTCGGTTTCCGCCGGCAGGCCGGCGCGCAACTCGCCCAGCCCGTCCAGCACCTGGTTGGGGCTCAGGACCGGCGAGAACGACAGCGCGACGATCTCCGCCCGCTGCGACTGCGCCGCGCGCACGATGTCGATCAGCGGCGTCTGCACGCCCAGCGACCAGCAGCGGCACCCGTCGAGCGCCAGCAGGGCCTCGGCCATCAGCAGCCCCAGGCCGTGAGCCTCGCTCGGGAAGGTGGTGAGCAGGACGCGCGGCCCGCCGTTCGCCGGCGGGATGTTCGCGATCGCGTTGCGCAGCACCACCTGCATCGACTCGGTGTACAGGTGCTCCTCGTAGACCTCGATCTCGCCGCGCGCCCAGCTGGCGCCGATCAGTTCGTTCAAGGGCGCCGCCCGCTCCATCACGAAGCGCCCGATGCCCAGCCGCAGCGCCGCCTGGGACAGCGCGCCGCGCAGCGCCTCGACGTCGTGGGCCCGCACGAGATCGATGAAGCGATGCAGCTCCTCGTCGGGCGGCTCGTCGGCGCCGGCCGGCCGCGCCGCGGCGGCGGCCTGGCTGGCGAGCGCCTGCAGCGCCTCGATGGGCTGGCGAACGATCCGCCCCGGGCGATGGCCCGCGTCGAGCAGCCGCCGCAGCACCCGCAGCTTCTCCACGTCCTGCTGCGAGTACGCGCGCTCGCCCTGGCCGTCGCGCCGCGGCAGGGGGAAGCCGTAACGGCGTTCCCAGACCCGCAGCGTGTCCTTCGACAGCCCGGTGTCGCGCTCGACCGCGGCGATGCTCAGGGTCAGCGACCCGCTCATGGACGGGAGGCCGTCGCCTTCCTTGTTTGTCATGGACAAATCATTGACCGAAGGAGAATTTGAACCTAGTATAGCCTCATGTCCATGATTTGCCCAAGACATTCTGTCGGCTCGCCTGGTTTGTAAACCTCTCGGTCATTTAGTGACTCTTTAGTTCATTTCGATGTACGATCCAGCCTTCCCCGCCCCGCGCGGTATCGCGAACCCGGTGGCCCACCCGAATCCCGAACGGAGTCCGAGTCGATGAACGCTCCCGAGAAGCTGCCCCTGCCCGACATCCAGTCCACCGCCGACGCCCGGCAGCTCGCGATCCAGCGGGTCGGCGTGCGCGGCATCGTCTTCCCGGTGACGATCGCCGGCGCGGGCGGCGCCCAGGCCTCGGTCGCGCGGGTCGACATGTACGTCGGCCTGCCGGCCGACCAGAAGGGCACCCACATGTCCCGCTTTCTCGAGGTGCTGCATGTCCAGGACGAACCGCTCTCCTACGCCGCGCTCGACCGCCTGATGGTCGCGATGCTGGACCGGCTCGAGGCCGACAGCGGCTGGATCGAGATGCGCCTGCCCTACTTCGTGAAGAAGGCCGCGCCGGTCTCCGGCGTGGAGAGCCTGATGGACTACGAGCTCACGCTGCGCGTCGAGGCGCGCGACGGGCTGCGCCGGCAGACGCTGAAGGTGCTGGTGCCGGTCACCAGCCTGTGCCCCTGCTCGAAGGAGATCTCGGCCTACGGCGCGCACAACCAGCGCTCGCACGTGACCATCGCGGCCCGGCTGTCGGCCGAGCTGCCGGTGGAGTCGCTGATCGAGGTCGCCGAACGCGCGGCCTCCTGCGAGCTCTGGGGGCTGCTCAAGCGCCCGGATGAGAAGTACGTGACCGAGCGCGCCTACGAGAACCCGAAGTTCGTCGAGGACCTGGTGCGCGACATCGCGCTGGCGCTCGACCGGATCCCCGCGGTCGAGGCCTACACGGTCGAATCGGAGAACTTCGAGTCGATCCACAACCACTCGGCCTACGCGCTGATCGAGCGCGAACGGCCGGCGGCCTGAGGTCACACGAATGCGCATCGCGATCATCGGTTCCGGCATCTCCGGACTGTCGGCCGCCTGGCGGCTCGCCCCGGACCACCAGGTCACCCTCTTCGAGGCCGACTCGCGTGCGGGCGGCCACACCAACTCGGTGGACGTGACGCTCGACGGCACGACCCATCCGGTGGATACCGGCTTCCTCGTCTACAACGAGCGGACCTATCCGAACCTGATCGCGCTCTTCGCCGAACTGGGCATCGCCACGGCGAAGTCCGACATGTCCTTCGCGGTGTCGGTGGGCCCGCACCGATTCGAGTGGTGCGGCTCGAACCTGGCCACCCTGTTCTCGCAGCCCGCCAACGCGCTCAAGCCGGCCTTCTGGCGGATGCTGGCCGACATCCTGCGCTTCAACCGGCAGGCCACCGCGCTCGCCCTGCGTGGCGAGGCCGCCACCGCCGAGCTGTCCGAGCCGCTGTCGGGCTTCCTGGCGCGCGAGCGCTACAGCGCGGCCTTCCGCGACCACTACCTGCTGCCCATGGCCGCGGCGATCTGGTCCTGCCCGATGAAGCAGATGCTCGAGTTCCCGCTCGGCAGCTTCGTGCGCTTCTTCCACAACCACGGGCTGCTGCAGGTCGACGACCGCCCCCAGTGGTTCACCGTGACCGGCGGCGCCCGGCGCTACGTCGACCGGATCCTCGAGGCCCTGCCCGACGTGCGGCTCGCCACGCCGGTGCGCGGCGTCTCGCGTCACGGCACGGGCGCCGCCGGCCGGGTCGAGGTCGTCACCGACGCGGGCATCGAGCGCTTCGACCAGGTGGTGCTCGCCTGCCACAGCAGCCAGACCCTCGCGCTGCTCGCCGATGCCGACGACGACGAGCGCCGCATCCTGAGCGCCATTCCGTACCAGCCCAACCGCGCCTGGCTGCACACCGACGCGAGCCTGATGCCGCGCCGGCGCAGCGCCTGGGCGGCCTGGAACTACCTGAGCAACGGCGACACGGCCTCCCCCGAGGTCTCGGTCACCTACTGGCTGAACCGCCTGCAGCCGCTGCCCTTCCGCACGCCGGTGTTCGTGAGCCTGAACCCCCTTTCGGAGCCGGCGCCCGACAAGGTGATCGCCCGCTTCGACTACGAGCACCCGATCTTCGACGCGGGCGCGGTGAGCGCACAACGGGCGCTCGCCGCGGTGCAGGGCCGCCGCCGGACCTGGTTCGCCGGCGCCTGGACCGGCTACGGATTCCACGAGGACGGCCTGAAGTCGGGCCTCGCCGTGGCCGAGGCGATCGCCGCGCTGGCTGCGCCGGAGGTCGCGCAGCCGGCGACCGCAGGCGCTGTACCGAGTGCTCCCGCGCTGGCCGAGGCGGCGTGATGTCGGCCCCGGGCGAACGGTTCGAACGCTGGCGGCTCGCCTTCGGCGAAGTCCGCCACACCCGGCTGCGACCGGTCCGTCACGCGTTCCGCTACCCGGCCTTCTTCGTGCGGGCGCCGCTGTCCGAGCTCGAGGCGCCGCGCGGAAACTGGCTGTTCGGCGCGAACCGCCCGGCGCTGCTGTCGATGCATGCCACCGACCATGGCGACGGCCGGCCGGTGGGCGTCTGGCTGCGCGCGATGCTCAGGCAGTCCGGCGTGCGCGCGGACGGCGAGATCTGGCTGCACGCCTTTCCGCGCGTGCTGGGCTACACCTTCAAGCCGGTGAGCTTCTGGTTCTGCCATCGCGCCGACGGCGCGCTGGTCGCGATCGTGGCCGAGGTCAACAACACCTTCGGCGAGCGCCACTGCTACCTGCTGGCCGATCCGTCCGGCGCGCCGCTGAAGGCGGGCGCCGAGTTGCGGGCGGCCAAGGTCTTCCACGTGTCGCCCTTCTGCTCGGTGGAAGGGGGCTACCGCTTCCGTTTCGTGACCACCGACGAGCGGACGCTCGCCCGGATCGACCACGACGACGCCGAGGGCCCGCTGCTGCTGACCAGCCTCAGCGGCCGCTTCTCGCCGGTCACCGGCCGCTCGCTCGCCCGGGCCCTGCTGGGCCACCCGCTCTTCACCTTCGGCGTGATCGCCCGCATTCACTGGCACGCGCTGCGGCTGTGGCTGCGCCGCGTGCCCTTCCATCGCAAGCCCGAGCCCCCGCGCCCCATCGTGACCCGAGGAACGCCATGACCCGAACCGCGCAACGGATCGCCATCGATCGCACCGATCCCGTCTTCGGACCGGCCGCGCCTGGCGCGCAGCCCGCCGCCGCATCCGTCGACCGCTTCCCGCCCGGCGCGCCGCGCGCCGCGCGGCTGGTGCTCGCGATGCTCGGCCGGCTGTCGCAGGGCGAGCTCACGATGCGCCTGCCCGACGGCAGCGTGCGGCGCTTCGGCACGGGCGCGCCGCGCGCCGCGATCCGGCTCGAGAACTGGCGCGTGTTCGAGGCCGCGCTCGCGCGCGGCGACGTGGGCTTCGCGGAAACCTGGATCGATGGCAGCTGGCACACCGACGACCTGGCCAGCCTGCTGTCGCTGCTGGTCGCCAACCGCGACGCGCTCGAGCGCGCCGTCTACGGGGGGTGGCTGGGTCGCATCGTGGGCCACCTGCGGCACATGCTGAACCGCAACTCGCGCGCCGGCTCGCGCCGCAACATCCACGCGCACTACGACCTCGGCAACGCCTTCTACCGGCTCTGGCTCGACCGGAGCATGACCTACTCCAGCGCGATCTTCGACGCGGCCTCGGCGATGGGCGGCGCGGCGATCGGCGGCGCGGAAGACCCGCTGCTGCGGGCGCAGCACGCGAAGTACGACCGCATCCTCGACCGCCTCGGGCTCGCGCCGGGCGCGTCCGTGCTGGAGATCGGCTGCGGCTGGGGCGGCTTCGCCGAGCGCGCGCTCGCGCGCGGGCTGCGGCCGACCGGCCTCACGATCTCCACCGAGCAGCACGCCTGGGCCCGCGAGCGGCTGGCCGGCCCGGACGGCGAGGCGCGCGCCGAGATCGTGCTGCGCGACTACCGCGACGAACGCGGCCGCTACGACGGCATCGCGTCGATCGAGATGTTCGAGGCGGTCGGCGAGGCCTACTGGCCCGCCTACTTCGAGACGCTGAAGCGCTGCCTGAAGCCCGGCGGCCGCGCGGTGGTGCAGACGATCACCATCGACGACGCGCTGTTCGAGCGCTACCGGCGCGGCACCGACTTCATCCAGCAGTACGTGTTCCCCGGCGGCATGCTGCCCTCGCCGTCGCGCTTCCGCGCGCTGGCGCGCGAGCACGGCCTGGAGGTGACCGACGCCTTCGCCTTCGGGCCGGACTACGCCCGCACGCTGCGGATCTGGCGCGAGCGTTTCATGGCTCGCCTGCCCGAGGTCCGCGCGCAGGGATTCGACGAGCGCTTCGTGCGCACCTGGGAGTTCTACCTCGCCTATTGCGAGGCGGCCTTCGCGCAGGGCAACACCGACGTGGTCCAGTTCACGATGGAGGCCCGGTGATCGCGGGCCGCAGGCGCGCGACGGCGCGCGGCGCGATCGCGCTGGCCGCGTTGGCACTGGCCGCAACGACGCCGGCCGGCGCCGGCGCGCGCGCCGCGGCAAGCGCGGATGCGCCTTCCGCTTTGGCGGATGCGCTGCCCGCCTCCGTGCGCGACGCGCTCGGCCCCCCGCGGCTCGCCGGCTCCGGCAGCCTGCGCTGGTTCGGCTTCCGGATCTACGACGCCACGCTGTGGACCGGCCCCGAGGGGCCGGACCCTCTCGACCCCGCGCGCCGGCCCTTCGCACTGGAACTGCGCTACGCGCGCTCGCTGTCGGGCGCGGCGATCGCCGAGCGCAGCGCCGAGGAGATCGAGCGGCTGGGCCTGGGCGACGCGCAGGCGAGGCAAGCCTGGCACCGGCGCATGCAGCAACTCTTCCCCGACGTGTCCGACGGCGACCGCATCCTCGGCCTGCACCGGCCCGGCCAGGCCGCCCGCTTCTACCTGAACGGCAGCCCGCTGGGCGAGGTCGCCGACCCGGGCTTCGGACCAGCCTTCTTCGCGATCTGGTTCGACGCGCGCACCGTGGCGCCTGACCTTCGCCAGGCCTTGCTCGGGCCGGCGGCTCCGCGATGAAGGACGACGGGAGCCTGACGCCGCGGCTGTCCGGGCTGGCGGCCTATGCCGCGCTGCGCATGCCGCTCGCGCTGCTCGAACTGCCGCTGTTCGTGTTGCTGCCCGCCTTCTACAGCCAGCAGTTCGGGATGGAGCTCGCGCTGATCGGCGCCATCCTGTTCGGCACGCGGCTGGTCGACGCGCTGGCCGACCCGCTGATCGGCGCCGCGATCGACCGCTCGCGCCCGCCTGCCGGCAGCTGGAGCTACCGGCGCTGGCTGTGGGCCTCCTTGCCCGCGCTGGCCATCGGCTTCTGGGCGATGTTCTCGCCGCCGGTCGACGGCGGCCTGCTCGCGGTCTGGCTCGCGCTGGCCTCGGTGCTGACCTACCTCGCCTACTCGGTCGCGTCGATCGCCTACCAGGCCTGGGGCGCGGAGCTGGGCCACACCGAGCGCGACCGCGCCCGGGTCACGGGAATCCGCGAGGCCTTCGGCCTCGTCGGCGTGGTCGCCGCGTCGGCCCTGCTCGCGCCCGAGAACGCATCGATGCTGGTCGCCGGTTTCGTGGTGCTGTCCGCGCTGGCGGCGATCGCGCTGAACTGGGCGCCCGGCGGCAGGCGCGCAAGCGCAGGCGCGAGCGACGTCGCAACCCGGCCGGCGACGCCGACGCTGCGCGGCACCTGGGCATCGGTGGCCGGCAACCGCGCCTTCCGCTGGCTGCTGGCCGCCTTCATGCTCAACGGCGTGGCCACCGCAATCCCCGCGACCCTGGTGCTGTTCTTCGTGCGCGACGTGCTGCACGCCGAGGCCCAGGTGCCGCTCTTCCTCGCCAGCTACTTCCTGGCCGGCGCGCTGGGCATGCCGCTGTGGATCGCGCTGGCCGGCCGGATCGGCCTGCGCAACGCCTGGCTGCTCGGCATGGCCTTCGCGGTGCTCGCCTTCGTCTGGGCGCTCGGCCTGGAGCGCGGCGACATCTGGCCGTTCTGGGTGGTCTGCGTGCTGACCGGCCTGGCGCTCGGCGCCGACCTGGCGATGCCGCCCGCGCTGCTGGCCGCGGTGATCGCCGGCCATGGCGACTCGGGCCAGCGCGAGGGCGCCTATTTCGGGCTCTGGAACCTGGCAACCAAGTTCAACCTGGCGCTCGCCGCCGGCCTCGGGCTGCCGCTGCTCGCCCTGTTCGGCTACGTGCCCGGCGCGAGCGGCGAGGCGCCGCTGTCGCTGACGCTGGCCTACGCGGCGCTGCCCAGCGCGCTGAAGCTCGCGGCCGGCGCGCTGCTGCTGACCGCGCCGCTGCCGGAGCGCGAGCGCGACGGTCACAGCGAGCGCGATGGTCGGAGCGAGCGCAAACGCATCGGAGTGCATTCATGAAGCCGATCGAACACATCGCCCCCCCGCCGCGTCGCCGGCTGCTCGGTCTCGCGGCAGGCGCGGCCACGCTGGCCGCGGCGGGCCCGTTGGCCGGCTGCGCCGCGATCGAGCCCTCGATCTACGCGAGCGAGAAGCCGGCGCTCGACCTGAAGCGCTACTTCGACGGCACGGTCGACGCCTGGGGCGTCTTCCAGGATCGCTCGGGCCGGATCGTGCGCCGCTTCACCGTGACGATCCGCTGCGGCTGGCAGGGCGACGTCGGCACGCTGGACGAGGACTTCGTCTACTCGGACGGCAGCACCCAGAAGCGGATCTGGACCCTGCGCAAGTCGGGCGAGGCCGGCGCCGGTGGCGGCACGACGCCGGCAGGCGGCGCCGGCATCGTGCGCTGGACCGGCACCGCGGCCGACGTGATCGGCGAGGCCCGCGGCGAGGTCTCCGGCAACGCCTTCAACTGGCGCTACACGATGGCGCTCGAGGTCGACGGCCGCACCTGGCACGTCGACTTCGACGACTGGATGTACCTGGTCGACGAGCGCACGATGCTCAACCGCGCGGTGATGAGCAAGCTCGGCGTTCGCCTGGGCGAGGTGCTGTTGTCCTTCCGCAAGCGCTGAGCCGATGTCCCCGATGCCCGCTTTCGCGCCTGCAGACGGCCGCGCCCCCCGGCGCGCCGGATGGCCGCGGCCGCTGAATCCGCGGCTGCGCGACTGGCGCGGCCTGCGGGTGTGGATCGTCGGCGCCTCGAGCGGCATCGGCGAGGCGCTCGCCCGCGAGCTCGGCCATCGCGGCGCGCGGCTCGCGCTGTCGGCGCGACGCGAGGCGCCGCTGCGCACGCTGGCCGAGGCCGCGCCTGCCGGCAGCCTCGTGCTGCCCCTCGACGTGACCGATGCCGCCGCGGTGCTGGCGGCGGCCGGCCGCATCGAGGCCGAGTGGGGCGGCGTCGACCTGGTGGTCTGGCTGGCCGGCACCTACGCGCCGATGCGCGCGCAGCAGTTCGACCTGGCGCGCGCCCGCGCGATGCTCGACGCGAACCTGCACGGCGTGCTGAACGGGCTGGCCGCCCTGCTGCCGATGTGCGAGCGCAATACCTGCGGCGGCCTGGCGCTGGTGTCGAGCGTGGCCGGCTATCGTGGTCTGCCCAAGTCGCTGGCCTACGGCCCGGGCAAGGCGGCGGTGATCAACCTGGCCGAGACCCTGTGGCTCGACCTCTCGCCTCAGGGCGTCGGCGTGTGGCTGGTCAGCCCCGGCTTCGTCGACACGCCGCTGACCGCCGCCAACGACTTCGCGATGCCGGGCCTGATGCAGCCGGCCGACGCCGCGCGTGCGATGATCGACGGGTTCGCGCGGGGCCGCTTCGAGATCCACTTCCCGAGGCGCTTCACGCTGTGGCTGAAACTGCTGCGCCTGCTGCCCGACCGCCTGTACTTCGCGGCCGTGCGCCGGGTCACCGGACTCTGAACGATGAGCGAAGAATCGCTTCGC
>VFQM010001961.1_pt1 | contig 16462 bp, 18 predicted proteins | sample 3512391 | NCBI WGS metagenome assembly VFQM01 (sample SAMN10412369, study PRJNA504923) | tailings metagenome | isolation source: Replicate 1 from Balatoc abandoned mine | place: Philippines
GCGCGGCAAGAGACGCAGAAGCAATGCCCTTGCCCAGGGAGGACACCACACCGCCAGTGACGAACACGTATTTGGTCATGACTCGGGCGTGCCCGTGGGCACGCTCAGGTGGGAAATTCCGATTATAGGTGGCCCACCCCCTGCGCCCGGGGCCGCTGGGGCTTCTGGCAGGGCACTGCTACATTGCGCCTCCATGAGCGATCTCGCGGGAAAACACATCGTGCTGGGCCTGAGTGGCGGGGTGGCGGCCTACAAGGCGGCCGAGTTCTGCCGCGGCCTGGTCAAGGCCGGTGCCACCGTGCAGGTGGTCATGACGGACGCGGCCGGGCACTTCATCACCCCGGTGACGATGCAGGCGCTCTCCGGGCGGCCGGTCTACACCTCGCAGTGGGACGCGCGTGAGGGCAACAACATGCCCCATATCAACCTCAGCCGCGAGGCCGATGCCATCGTCGTCGCACCCGCAAGCGCCGATTTCATGGCCAAGCTGCTGCACGGCCGCGCCGACGACCTGCTCTCGCTGTTGTGCCTGGCACGCCCGATCGAGCGTGTGCCGCTGATCGTGGCGCCCGCCATGAACCGCGAGATGTACGCCCACCCCGCCACGCAGCGCAACCTTGCGCAACTGCGCGCCGACGGCACCGTGGTGCTGGGCGTGGGCGCCGGCGACCAGGCCTGCGGCGAGACCGGTGACGGTCGCATGCTGGAGCCCGACGAGTTGCTTGAGGAGGTGATCGCGCATTTCCAGCCCAGGCGCCTGGCCGGCAAGCACGTGCTCATCACCGCTGGGCCCACCTTCGAGGCCATCGACCCGGTGCGCGGCATCACCAACCGCAGCAGCGGCAAGATGGGTTTTGCCATCGCGCGCGCGGCGCGCGAGGCCGGCGCCCGGGTCACGCTGGTGGCCGGGCCGGTGGCGCTGGCCACGCCGCGGGGCGTGGCGCGCATCGACGTCGAATCCGCCACCGACATGCAGCGCGCCGTGCTGGCCAGCGCCGATGCAGCCGACGTCTTCATTGCCGCCGCCGCCGTGGCCGACTGGCGGCCCGCCAGCGCGGCGGAGCAGAAGATCAAGAAGGACGGCAGTGGCGCCGTGCCCGCGCTGGCCTTTGTGGAGAACCCCGACATCCTGGCCGGCGTGGCCGCCAGTGCGCGTGCGACGGGCGGCGCGCTGTACTGCGTGGGCTTCGCGGCCGAAAGCCACGACCTGCTGGCCCACGCCCAGGCCAAGCGCGCGCGCAAGGGTGTGCCGCTGCTGGTGGGCAACATCGGCCCCGACACCTTCGGGCGCGACCACAACGCGCTCTTGCTGGTGGACGCGCAGGGCGCGACCGAATTGCCGCGCGCCGACAAGCTCTCGCTGGCGCGCGCGCTGGTGACCGAGATCGCGCGCCGGCTGGGCTGAACCAGCCCGCCACCGGGCCGTTTATCCTGACGGCCCTTTTCGTGCCGGGGCATGCCGCCTTCTCTTCAACCAAGGCTGCGCCCCTTTCTTCGAGACCTTCCTCCCTTCGTCAGGAAACCACCCATGAAATCCGTGTTCCATCGCCTTCGCGGCACCCTGTTGATCGCCACCGGCCTGATGGCCGCCGCCGCCCATGCGCAAGCGGTGCTTCGCGTCACCACCATTCCCGAGGAGGCTGCCACCGAGCAGGTGCGCAAGTTCACGCCGCTGGCGTCGTACCTTGAGAAGCAACTGGGCATGAAGGTCGAGTTCACGCCCGTGAACGATTACCCGGCCGCGGTGGAGGCGCTGGTGAACAAGAAGGTCGACCTGGTGTGGTTCGGCGGCTTCACCTACGTGCAGGCCAACCTGCGTTCGGGCGGCAAGATCGTGCCGCTGGCGCAGCGCGAGGAGGACACGAAGTTCCAGTCGGTGTTCATCGCCAAGACCGACTCGGGCATCAAGAGCCTGGCCGACATGAAAGGCAAGCAGGTGTCCTTCGGCTCGCAAAGCAGCACCTCGGGCCACCTCATGCCGCGCAGCTTCCTGCTTCAGTCCAGCATCAACCCCGAGAAAGACTTTGCGCGCATCGCCTACAGCGGCGCGCACGACGCCACCATTGCCTCGGTGGTGAGCGGCAAGGTCGATGCGGCGGCGCTCGACATCACCGTCTGGCGCAAGTTCGTGAACGAAAACAAGGTCGACACCAAGGCGGTGGATGTGTTCTACACCACGCCCGGCTACTTCAACTACAACTGGTCGGTGCACGCCGACATGCCCAAGGCGCTGCAGGACAAGGTCAAGGCCGCGCTGATCGGCCTGTCGCCCGCGGTGCCCGAGCAGGCCGAGATCCTGCGCCTGAACCGCGCCACGCGCTACATCGAGACCAAGCCCGAGAACTACAAGGGCCTGGAGGCCGCGGCGCGCAGCGCCGGGTTGATCTGACCCTGGCGCCGCGAGCGGCTCAGCCCCACCAGGGCAGCAGCCGCTTCATGGCCGCCACCTCGCCGCAGTGGTCGGGCTGGTAGCCGGGCAGGGCCGCCATGCGCTGCTGCCAGGCGCGGCTGCGCAGGCATTGCAGCAGGCGCTGGGTGGGCAGGTCGTCCAGCGTGGACTTCAGCCCCACCAGCAGGTAGCGCTCGTCGGTGATGGGCACGAAATCGAGGCGCGCGCTGCGCGCGGCGTACTCGGTGCCCAGGCCCACGTCGGCGGTGCCGCCGGCCACGGCGAGCGCCACTGCGGCGTGTGAGCGCTCGATGTGCTCGTAGCCGTCGATGTCCAAGGGCAGCAGGCCCGCACGCGCCAGCAGTTCGTCCAGCAGCAGCCGTGTGCCGGTGCCCAGCGCGCGGTTGACGAAGCGCGCCTGCAGGCGCGCCACGTCCTGGATGTCGCGCAGACGCAGCGGATTGCCTGGCGCCACGATCAGGCCCTGTGTGCGCCGCGCAAAGCCGATGATCTTGTGCAGGCCCGGTTTGAGCATGGGCCGGTAGGTGCGCGCCGTCACGGTGTTGGCTTCGGCGAACGGCTGGGCGTGAAAACCCGCGATGTTGCAACGGCCCTCGTTGAGGGCGCGGATGGCGTCGACACTGCCGCAGAAGTGCACATCCAGGTGCAATGGTTTGCCGCTGTCGCGTTGCGCGGCGTGGCTCACCAGTTCGGTGAGCGCGTGGTCGTGGCTGGCGTACAGGCGCAGTGTGGGCACGGCCTGCGCGTCAACCTCGGTTGCCAGCACCTGGGCAAAGGCGCGCTCGAGTTCCACGCGCAGGCTCTCCAGTTGCGGGCCCAGCCGGGCCTGGGCCAGGCGCTCGGCCGCCAGCAGCTTGTCGCCGAAGGGCGTGAGGCGCGCCGCCTGTCCGCGCTCCCAGAAGATCAGGCCCTGGCCGAGATCGCTTTCCCAGCCCTTGAGCTGTCCCCAGATGTGGCGGTACGAGAACCCCAGCTCGCGCGCCGCAGCCGAGATCGAACCGCTGTTCTTGATGGCCTGCAGAACGTCCATCATCGGGTTGCGCAGCGGCGAGCCGCCCGGCGCGGCGCCTTGTTCCGGCGTGCTCAGGTGGTAGGCCAGCTCGATGCGTCGCATGGCCGCGAGTGTGCCTCAATGCGCTTATGTTGCCCGGTACATACCGCGTGAACACGTAGGGCGGACGAGGCGATGCTTGGCTAAGCTCGTCGCCCTATGGGTACTTTCTCCGACAGCGTGGGCGTGGCCATCGGCCTGATTTTTTCGGGCGATGCCGGGTTGTGGTCCATCGTGGCGCGATCGCTGCTGGTCAGCGTACTGGCCACCGCCATTGCCTATGTGCTGGGCCTGCTCGCCGGGGCATGGCTGGCCGCGGCGCGCTTCAAGGGCCGCGGTGCGGTGCTCACGCTGCTCAACACCGCGCTGGCGGTGCCCGCGGTGGTGGTGGGCCTAGTGGTGTACCTGCTGCTGTCGCGCTCGGGCCCGCTGGGTTTTCTGGGTTGGCTGTTCAGCGTGCCCGCGATGGTGATGGCGCAAACCGTTCTTGTGCTGCCGCTGGTCACGGCCCTTGTGCGCCAGGTGGTGGAGGACGCCGAGCTCGGCCACGGCGAACAATTGCGCTCGCTGGGCGCCGGCACGCTGATGCGCAGCCTGCTGCTGGCCTGGGACGAGCGCTATGCGCTGCTCACCATCTTCATCACCGCCTTCGGGCGCGCGATCTCGGAGGTCGGCACGGTGATGATCGTGGGCGGCAACATCGATGGCTTCACCCGCGTGATGACCACCGCCATCGCGCTGGAAACCAGCAAGGGCGACCTGCCGCTGGCACTGGGCCTGGGCGTGGTGCTGCTGGCCGTGGTGCTGCTGCTCAACGCGCTGGTGTCGGTGGTGCGGCGCTGGCGCGAGCGGGCCGACGGGCTGATGCCCGTGGGGGCGGCGGCGTGAGCGGGCTGCCCGCAGTCAAGGCCGTGGTGCCCGCGCCCTGCTTCGAGTTGCGCAGCCTGCAGGTGCGCCTGGGCCCGGCGCCACGCCCGCCCGCGCTCGATGACGTGAACCTGCGCATCGTCGAAGGGGAGCGCGTGGCCCTGATCGGCGCCAACGGCAGCGGCAAAAGCACGCTGCTGCGTGCCATGCACGGCCTGCTGCCGATCACCGCCGGCGATTGCCAGCGCCCTGCCGCGCCGCGCATGGCCATGCTGTTCCAGCGCCCGCACATGCTGCGCGTGCGCGCCCTGCACAACGTGGCGCTGGGCCTGTGGCTCAAGGGCCTGCGCTGGGCCGACGCGCGGGCCCGCGCGCACGAGGCGCTGGGCCGCGTGGGTCTGGCCGACATCGCGCAACGCAACGGCCGTGCGCTCTCCGGCGGGCAGCAGCAGCGCCTGGCGCTGGCGCGCGCCTGGGCGCTCAAGCCCGACATCTGGCTGCTTGACGAACCCACCGCCAGCCTCGACCCGCACGCCAAGCGCGAGGTCGAGGAACTGATTGCCGAGTTCACCGCCACGCCCGTGGGCGTGCGTCCTACGACGCTGGTGTTCGCCAGCCACAACCTCGGCCAGGTCAAGCGCCTGGCCGGCCGCGTCATCTACCTCGAGCAGGGCCGCGTGCTGGCCGATCTGCCCGTCAACGATTTTTTCAACCCCGACCTGTTGCAGGCCCTGTGCCCGCATGCCCATTTGTTTGTTCAAGGAGAAAGCTGGTGAAATCCGTTCGCACCCTCGTCACCCACACCGCTGGCGTCCTCGCCGGTCTGCTCATCGGCACGTCTGCGCTCGCGCAAAGCATCGTCGTCGCCTCCACCACGTCCACCGAGCAATCGGGTCTGTTCGGTCACATCCTGCCGATGTTCAAGCAGGCCACCGGCATCGATGTGAAGGTGGTGGCCCTGGGCACCGGCCAGGCCATCGACATGGCGCGCCGTGGCGACGCCGACGTGCTGTTCGTGCACGACAAGGTGGCCGAAGAGAAGTTCGTCGCCGATGGCTTCTCGGCCAAGCGCCAGGAGGTCATGTACAACGACTTCGTGCTCGTCGGCCCCAAGGCCGACCCGGCGAAGACCGCCGGCAAGGACGTGGTCGCCGCCCTGCAGAAGGTGGCTGCGGCCAACGCACCCTTCATCTCGCGCGGTGACAAGAGCGGCACGCACGCCGCCGAGCTGCGCTTCTGGAAGATGACCAACACCGACGCCAACAAGGGCAGCGGCTACAAGGAATGCGGCTGCGGCATGGGCCCGGCGCTCAACATCGCCTCCGGCAGCGGCGCCTACGCACTGACCGACCGCGGCACCTGGCTCAACTTCAAGAACCGCGGTGACATGGTGGTGCTTGTCGAAGGCGATCAACGCCTGTTCAACCAGTACGGCGTGATGCTCGTGAGCGCAGTCAAGCACCCGCAAGTCAAGACCGCCGAAGGCCAGAAGTTCGTGGACTGGGTCACCGGCGCCGCCGGCCAGGCTGCCATCGCGGCCTACAAGATCGGCGGCGAGCAGCTGTTCTTCCCGAACGCGACGAAATGAGGTTCCCCCCTGCGCCGCTGCGCGGCTTCCCCCGCAGGGGGACGATACCGACGGCCCGGCAAAGCCGGTTCCGTGGTGTCCCGCGATGGGTGGGGCTGCTCTCGTTGCCCTTGCTCTTGAGTGCTTGCATGACTTCGCCCGCCACGCCCTTGAACGCCGAGCCCATTCCCGTCGTGGCGGCGGGCAGCCTGCGTGAGGTTCTCACCGAGATCGCGCGCGATCACGAGGTGCGCACCGGGCAGAAGCTCGCGCTGTCGTTCGCGGCCTCGGGGCTGCTGCGCGAGCGCATCGAGAAAGGCGAGGCCGCGCAGGTGTTTGCCTCGGCCGACATGGGGCACCCGCAGAAGCTGGCCGCTGCCGGCGGCTGGAGCGCGCCGCGTGTCTTTGTGCGCAACCAGCTCTGTGCGCTGACGCAGGCGCAGGTGGCGGCCACGCCCGATCGACTGCTGGACGTGCTGCTCGACCCGGCGGTGCGCGTGGGCACCAGCACGCCGCGCGCCGACCCCTCGGGCGACTACGCCTGGGCGTTGTTCCGCAAGGCCGACGCCCTGCGCCCGGGGGCTTACGCCACGCTGGACCGCAAGGCGCTGCAGCTCACGGGCGGCCCCACGTCGCCCAAGGCGCCGGCCGGCCGCGGCACCTATGCCTGGGTGATGGACCAGGGCCGGGCCGATGTCTTCCTGACCTACTGCACCAACGCCGTGGCGGCGCAGCGCGAGGTGCCGCGCCTGAAGATCGTGGCCGTGCCGCCGGCGCTGCAGGTGGGGGCCGACTATGGCCTCACCGTGCGCCGCGGCGCCCACCCCGCCGCGCAGGCCTTTGCCGACGCACTGCTGGCGCCTGCGGCGCAAGCGGTGTTTGCGCGCCATGGCTTCGGTGCCCCCTGACCAGCGCCGCCGTGCGATGCTGCTGGCCGGGCTGGCGGCCGGCACCGCGCCGGCCCTGCGCGCCCAGACCCGCCGCGTGACCGACAGCGCGGGCCGCCCCGTGCCCGTGCCCGCGCGCGTGCAGCGCGTGTTCCCCGCCGGGCCGCCCGCGGCCATCTGGCTTTACACGCTCGCGCCCGAGGCGCTGCTGGGCTGGCCGCGTGCCAACCGTGCCGAGGAGATCGAATTCCTGATGCCCGGCATCGGCACCCGGCCTGAGGTGGGCCGCCTCACGGGCCGGGGCAACACCGCCAACCTGGAGACCGTGCTGGCGCTCAGGCCCGACCTGATCGTGGACACCGGCTCGGTGCGCCAGACCTTCGTGGAACTCGCCGACCGTGTGCAGGCGCAGACCGGCATTCCCTACGCGCTGATCGACGGCGCACTGGAGGCGGTGCCTGCGGGCTACCGGTTGCTGGGCGACTTGATGGGCGTGCGCGAGCGCGCCGAGGGCCTGGCGCGCTACGCCGAGGACACGCTGCGCACGGTGCGCGAACGCGTGGCCCGTGTGCCGCGCGAGCAGCGCCCGCGCGTGTACTACGCGCGCGGCCCGCATGGGTTGGAGACCGGGCTTGACGGCTCCATCAACGTCGAGATGTTCGAGGCCATGGGCATCGAGCTTGTGTCCACGCGCATGCCGGGCGGGCTGGCGCGCGTATCCGTGGAACAGGTGCTCCACTGGGACCCGCAGGTCATCATCACCATTGACCAGACCTTCGCGCAGACCGCGGCGCAAAGCCCGCTGTGGCGAAACGTGAGCGCGGTGAAGAACGGCCGCCTGCACCTGAGCCCCAAGCTGCCCTTCGGCTGGGTGGACTTCCCGCCCAGCGTGAACCGCCTGCCGGGGCTGTGGTGGATCGGCACCAAGGTGTTCCCCGAGCAGTTCCGCGACGACCTGGGCGCGATGGCGCGCGATTTCTACCGGCGCTTCTACCAGGTGGAACTCACGGCCACTCAGGTGCAGCGCGTGCTGGCGGGACGGGACTGAACGTGCCGCGCGCCGGTGCCTGGTGGGCCTTGCTCGTGTTGCTTGCGGGCGTGCTGGTCGCCTTCACCGTCGGCCGCACACCGGTCTCACTGGCCGACCTGTGGGCAGCGCTCACCGGCAGCGCCAGCGAATCGCTGCAGACGGTGGTGTGGCAGATCCGCGCACCGCGCATCGCAGCGGCGGTGGCGGTGGGTGCGGCGCTGTCGGTGGCGGGCGCCGCTTTCCAGGGGCTGTTCCGCAATCCGCTGGTCTCGCCCGACCTGCTCGGCGCCTCGGCCGGCGCGGCGCTCGGCGCGTTGCTGGGCATCTACTTCTCGCTCGGCGTCGCGGGCATCCAGCTTGCCGCCTTCGTCGGTGGGTTGGTTGCGGTGGCGCTGGTGTACGCCACCGGCTCGGCGGTCCGTCAGGGTGACCCGATCCTCGTGCTGCTGCTCGCGGGCATCGTCATCGGCTCGCTGCTGGGCGCGGGCATCGGCCTGGTGAAAACGCTGGCCGACCCCTACAACCAGTTGCCCGCCATGACCTTCTGGCTGCTCGGCAGCCTGGCCGCCGCGCACGCCGACGACCTGCCGGCGCTACTCATTCCCGTGGGCCTGGGCCTGACCGTGCTGTTGCTGCTGCGCTGGCGGCTCGACGTGATGTCGCTGCCCGACGAAGAGGCGCGTGCGCTGGGTGCGCGCACCGCCTGGCTGCGCCTGGGCATCGTGGCCGCGGCCACACTGGTCACGGCTGCCAGCGTGGCGGCGGCCGGCATCGTGGGTTGGATCGGCTTGGTGGTGCCGCACCTGGCGCGCTTTCTCGTCGGCCCATCCTTCGTGCGCCTGCTGCCCACCGCCGCGTTGCTGGGTGCCGGCCTGCTGCTGCTCATCGACACGTTGGCGCGCAGTATGGCGGCGGTGGAAATTCCGCTCGGCATCCTCACCGCGCTCATCGGCTCGCCGTTCTTCATCGCGCTGCTCGGGCGTGCGCAGAAGGGGTGGCAATGAAGGTGGCATCGTGACCGCGCTGCTCGAAGCCACCGGATTGCGCTTTGGTCACCCCGGTCACACCGTGGGCGATGACCTCTCGCTCGCGCTGCACGCGGGCCAGGTGATTGCATTGCTCGGGCCCAACGGCGGTGGCAAGACCACGCTGCTCAAGACCCTGCTCGGCCTGCTGCCCGCGCTGGGCGGTGTGGTGCGGCTCGATGGCCGCCCGCTACACGAATGGTCGCTGCCCGAGCGCGCACGCCGCGTGGGCTATGTGCCACAGGGCCAGGCCAGCACCTTCGGCTATAGCGCACGCCAGATGGTGCTGATGGGCCGCACCGCGCACCTGGGCCTGCTGGCGCGCCCCGGCGCCCACGACCACGCGGTGGCCGACGACGCGCTGCACCGCCTGGGCATCGCCCACCTGGCCGATCGCTCGGTGCACCGCATGAGCGGCGGCGAGCGCCAACTGGTGCTGATCGCGCGGGCGCTTGCGCAGCAGCCGCGCGCGGTGCTGCTGGACGAACCCACCGCCAGCCTCGATTTCGGCAACCAGGGGCTGGTGATGCGCGCCGTCCGCGCGCTCGCGGCCGAAGGCCTGGGCCTGCTGTTCACCACGCACGACCCCAACCAGGCACTGCGCTGCGCCGATGTGGCGCTGCTGCTGCTGCGCGAGGGGCGCGTGCTGGCCAGCGGCCCGGTGGCCGATGTGGTGACGGCCGAGCGGCTGCAAGCGCTCTACGGCGCGCCGGTGGACGCGTCAGGCGGGCAGGGTGGTCTGCCCGTGTTCCTGCCCGCTTTCGCTGGCCATATTGCTGGCGGTGGTGCTCCGCAGTGAACCCGCCGCCTGGTGGTGCGTCAGGAACACGCGCCCGCTCAGGCGTTGCAGGAAGTCGCTGCGCTGCAGCTTGTCCATCACCGGGCCCTTCACTTCGGACAGGTGCAATTGCAGGCCGGCGTCGCGCAGGCGGTCGTTGATCGCCTCCAGGCTGTCGAGCGCGCTGGCGTCGATGTCGTTGATGGCCGAGCACTGCAGCACCACGTGGCGCAGCGCGGGGCGCGCGGCCACGGCGGCGTTGATGCGGTCTTCCAGCGCGCGCGCGTTGGCGAAATACAGGCTCTCGTCCATGCGCAGCGCCAGCACGTCGGGTTGCGTGATGACGGCGTGCCGTAACACGTTTCGGTAGTGCTCGGTGCCGGGCACCTGGCCCACCTCGGCGATGTGCGGCTGGCTGGTGCGCCACAGGTGCAGCACCAGTGACAGGCCCACGCCGGCCACCAGGCCGCTTTCCACGCCCGCCGCGAGCGTGACCAACAGCGTGGCCAGCACGGCGATGAAGTCGGCCTTGGCATAGACCCAGGTGCGGCGCAGGATGCCGAAGTCCACCAGCGAGAGCACGGCCACCACGATGGTGGCGGCCAGCGTGGCCTGAGGCAGGTGAAACAGCGCCGGCGTGAGCAACAGCGACGCGAGCAGGATGCCCGCCGCTGTGTACACACCGGCGGCAGGCGTCTGCGCGCCGGCGTCGAAGTTCACCACCGAGCGCGCGAAGCCGCCCGTGACCGGGAAACCCCCAGTGAACGCGGCGCCGAGGTTGCTGCCGCCCAGCGCCACGAGTTCCTGGTCGGGTTCGATGCGCTGGCGCCGCTTGGCCGCCAACGTCTGGCCCACCGAGACCGATTCGACGAAACCGACCACGCTGATGAGCAGCGCGGGCACCAGCAGCGATTGCAGCAGCGCCATGTCCCACAGCGGTTGCGTGAGCGGCGGCAGCCCTTGCGGCACCGCGCCCACCAGCTTCACGTCGTGCGCGCCGGCGTCGACGAACCAGGCGAAGGCGGTGGCCGCCACGATGGCCGCCACCGGCCCGGCCTTGGCGCCGAGTTCGGCCGCGCGCGGCGGCACGCCCAGGCGGCGCAGCAACGGCTGCAGACCGCGCCGCACCCAGAACAGGAACGTCAGGCTGGCCACGCCGATGCCCAGCGTGAGCCCGTTGACTGCGCCGCGCTGTGCCCACAGCGCCGAGAGCATTTCGATCAGCGTGTGCCCACCGGCCGGGACGCCGAGGAGCGTCTTGAGCTGGCTCGCGGCGATCAGGATGCCCGAGGCCGTGATGAAGCCGGCAATGACCGGGTGGCTCAGGAAGTTGGCGAGAAAGCCCAGCCGCAGCAAACCCATGGCCAGCAGGATCAACCCCGACAGGAAGGCCAGCGTGATCGCCACCGCGATGTAGTGGCCGGTGCCCGCGGCGGCGTGCTCGCCCACGGCCGCGGCCGTCATCAGCGAGACCACGGCCACCGGACCCACCGCCAGCACGCGGCTGGTGCCCAGCAGCGCGTAGATGACCAGCGGCGCCACGCTCGCGTACAGGCCCACCTCGGGCGGCAGGCCGGCGAGCTGGGCATACGCCAGGCTCTGCGGAATCAGCATCAACGTGACGATGGCCGCGGCCAGCGCGTCGCGCAGCAAGGTGTCACGGTCGTACTGGCGCGCCCAGTGCCGCACCGGCAGGTCGGGCCACCAGCGGCGGGCAGCGGGCTTTCGGGCTGTGGTCATGGTGGTTTCAGCGCTGGCCGTTGGGGGCCGGCAAGCCGCGCAGGTCGAAGCCCGCAGCGGCGGCGGTTTCGACCACCTCGGCCCAGGGGCGCCCGGCGCTCTCGGACATCGCCCACAGCGTGGCGCAGCGCGTGCCGCTGCGGCAGTAGGCCAGCACCGGGCCGTCGGCCTGGGCAAGCGCTTCGCCGAAGGCGTGTGCCTGCTCGGGCGTGATGCGCCCGCTGATCACCGGCTGGAACACGAAGCGCATGCCCGCGGCGGCCGCCGCCTGCGCCATGGCTTCGTGGTCGGGCTGGCCGGGTTGTTCGCCATCGGGGCGGTTGCAGATCAGGGTGGTGTAGCCCGCGGCCGCCGCGGCGCGCACGTCGCTCGGCACGAGTTGTGCAGCCACCGAGAGCCGGGGGGAGAGGCGTCGCAGGTCCATGGCCTTCCTTCCTGGCTGCCTCAGGCCTTGGGCGCGGGCTTGAGCGTGCTCACGCGTTCCAGCCACTCGAACACCGCCATGCCGGCCACCATGGCCGCCACGAACACCAGGCCCTTGACCTCGCCCGAAGCCATGGACACCAGGCCCGGGCCGGGGCAGAAGCCCGCCAGGCCCCAGCCCGCGCCGAAGGTGAGGCTGCCGATGACCAGGCGCTTGTCGATGGATGTGGCCTTGGGCAGGTGCATGGCACCCCCCAGGAAGCTGCGCGTGCGCTGCTTGGCGAGCGCGTAGGCGAAGAAGCCGACGGCGATGGCGCCGCCCATCACGAAGGCAAGCGACGGGTCCCAGTTGCCGAACAGGTCGAGGAAGCCTTGCACCTTGCCGGGGTCGGTCATGCCCGAGAGGATGAGGCCGAGGCCGAACAGCAGGCCGACGATGAAAGCGGAGAGTTTCTGCATGGTGTGGACCTCAGATCAGGTGACGGATGACGAACACGGTGACGAAGCCCGTGCCCATGAAGGCGAGCGTGGCCACCAGCGAACGTGGCGACAGGCGCGAGAGCCCACACACGCCGTGGCCGCTGGTGCAGCCCGAGCCGTAGCGTGTGCCGATGCCCACCAGCAGACCGGCCAGCACCACCAGGCCGAAGCCGGCGTCGATGCGTGGCGCGCTGAGGAAGCCCTCGGGCGCGAGCAGCGCAAAGACTGCGGGTGCGGCAAACATGCCCGCGAGCAGCGCGACGCGCCAGCCGATGTCACCGGCCTTGGGTGTGAGCAGGCCGCCCAGGATGCCGCTGACGCCGAGCACACGGCCATTGAGCAGGATGAACAGGGCGGAGGCCACCCCGAGCAGGACGCCGCCGGCCAGCGAGGCCCAGGGCGTGAAGTTGGCGAGGTCGATGGTCATGGACAGGGTTTCCTTCAGGGGTTGCAGAACTGTTGGTAGAGCGTTCGGATGACGGCCTGCGCTTGCGGGCTGTCGATGCGGTAGTAGATGTTCTTGCCCTCGCGGCGCGTGCTCACCAGCGCTTCTTCGCGCAGCACGGTGAGCTGCTGAGACAGCGTGGGCTGCACGATGCCGAGGGCGGCTTCGAGCTCGCCCACGTTGTGCTTGCCCTGGGCCAACTGGCACAGCAGCATGAGCCGATCGGGGTTGGAGAGCACCTTCATGAGGCGGCAGGCGTCGGCGGCGGCGGCCTGCATGTCTTCGAGGTTGAGTTTGACGGCGGGCATGGCGGTATCGGTAGGACAACTGTGTCGATGACCAACATTATATTGACAAATAGATTGTCCGTCAATATATTAACGATCACTTATTGAAAAGGAGTGCCCCATGTCCGAAGCCCGCCCCCGTCCCCAGGTCCACGGTCACTTCGACCCCGCCACCTGGACCGTCACCTACGTCGTGCACAACGGCCCGGGCACGCCCGCGGCCATCGTCGATTCGGTGCTCGACTACGACCCCAAATCCGGGCGCACGCGCACCGCGTCGGCCGACGCGGTGATCGCCTTTGTGAAGGCGAACAGCCTCAAGGTCGAGTGGATTCTGGAGACGCACGCCCACGCCGACCACCTCTCGGCCGCGCCCTATCTGAAGAAGCAGCTCGGCGGGCGCATCGGCATCGGCGGGCGCATCACGCAGGTGCAAAAGGTGTTCAAGGCCATCTTCAACCTCGAGCCCGAGTTCCGCCTTGACGGCTCGCAGTTCGACCACCTGTTCCAGGAGGGCGAGACCTTCCGCATCGGCGAGCTCGAGGCCGAAGTGCTTTACGTGCCCGGCCACACGCCAGCCTGCGCCGCCTACCACGTGGGTGACGCGGTGTTCGTGGGCGACACGCTGTTCATGCCCGACGTCGGCACCGCGCGCTGCGACTTCCCTGGCGGCGACGCGAAAACCCTCTACGCCTCCACACGCAAGATCCTCTCGCTGCCGCCCGAGACGCGCCTGTTCATGTGCCACGACTACCCGCCCGCGGGGCGTGAGGTGCGCTTCGAGAGCACGGTGGCCGAACAGCGCGCCAGCAACATCCACGTGCACGACGGCATCAGCGAAGCGCAGTTCGTCGAGATGCGCACGAAGCGCGACGCCACGCTGGAGATGCCCAACCTGATCCTGCCGTCGGTGCAGGTGAACATCCGCGCCGGTGAGATGCCCCCGGCCGAGCCGAACGGCGTGCGCTACCTGAAGATTCCGGTCAACGCGTTGTGAAGACCCGCGCGCTCAACGCAGCACCGCCACGCCCTTGATGAGTGCGAACACGGGCAGCCCAGGCGCCAGGCCCAGACGCTGGGCCGAACCCTGCGTGAGCCGAGCGAGCAGGCGTGTGTGCTCGCCCAGGCGCAGCGTCACCAGCACCTGGCCGGGTCCATCGCCGGTGAGATCCAGCACTGTGGCCGGCAGCACGTTGTTCACGCTGATCTGTTGTGGCTCCTGCAGCGCCACGCTCACATCGCGCGCCTGCACGCGCACGCGCAGCGGGGTGCCAGCGGCATGGGGTTCGCGCCGCGGTGACGTCAGCCGCAGCACGCCGCCATCAATGGCCAGCGTGGTCAGGCCGTCGTCGTCCGTGCCGAGCACCTGCCCGCCGATCAACGCGCTCGCCGCATCGCCGTGCGCGATGGGCAGGTCGCTGCGCGTGATGAGTTCGGCGATCGGGCCCTGCGCGCGCAGGCGGCCTTGCTCCAGCAGCACCAGGTGGTCGGCCAGGCGCAGGGCTTCATCGAAGGCGTGCGTGACATAGACGATGGGCAGGTCCAGCCGTTCGTGCAATTGCTCCAGCCAGGGCAGCACCTCGGCCTTGCGCGCGGCATCGAGCGAGGCCAGGGGTTCGTCCATCAACAGCACCCGCGGGCTGGTGGCCAGCGCGCGCGCGATGGCCACGCGCTGGCGTTCGCCACCCGAGAGCTCGGCCGGCCGGCGATCGAGCAGGTGGGCGATGCCCAGCAGCTGCAGGCCGTGGTCCCAGCCGTGGCGGCGTTGCGCCTCGGGTGTGCGGCGCCAGCCGTAGCGCAGGTTGTCGCGCACGCTCAGGTGCTCGAACAGGCTCGCTTCCTGGAACACGTAGCCCAGCGGGCGCCGGTGTGTGGGCAGGCGCTGGCCGCGGGCTTCGTCGTCCCAGACCTCGCCGCCGACAACCACGCGTGCTCGCGCTGCGGGTTCCAGCCCGGCCAGCACGCGCAGACAGGTGGTCTTGCCCGAGCCTGAGGGCCCGAACAGCGCGGTGACGCCATGCCCCGGGAGTTGCAGATCCACGTCGAGCGTGAAGCCGTTGCGCTGTACGTTCGCGCGCAGGGCGATCGCGTTGTCTGTCATGTCCGCCGCCGGTTGATCCATTGCAGCGACAGCAGCACCGCGAACGCGAACACCAGCATCACCGCCGCCAGCCGGTGCGCGTCGGTGTATTCGAGGGCTTCCACGTGGTCGTAGATCTGCACCGACACCACGCGCGTGACGCCGGGGATGTTGCCGCCCACCATAAGCACCACGCCGAACTCGCCCACGGTGTGGGCAAAGCTCATGACAGTGCCGGTGATGAGGCCGGGCTTGCACAGCGGCAGCACCACGGTGAAGAAGCGATCCAGCGGCGAGGCGCGCAGGCTGGCCGCGGCCTCCAGCGGGCGCTCACCGAGTTGCTGCATGGCCGTGAGCACCGGCTGCACCATGAAGGGCAGCGAATAGAACACCGAGGCCACCACCAACCCGCCGAAGCTGAAGGTGAGCAGGCCCAGGCCGAGCGATTGAGTCCATTGCCCGACGGGCCCCTCGGGCCCCATCGCCACCAGCAGGTAAAAGCCCAGCACCGAGGGCGGCAGCACGAAGGGCAGGGTGACCAGCGCGCCGACCGGGTGGCGCCACCACGAGCGCGTGCGCGCCAGCCACCACGCCAGCGGCACGCCCAGCAACAGCAGGATCAGCGTGGTCAGGCCCGCGACGCGCAGCGTGAGCGCGATGGCCTGGAGGTCGGACGGCGTGAGGATCACTCAGAGATCGTAGCCGTAGGAGCGGATGAGGGCCTTGATGTTCTCGCTGCGCAGCAACTGCATCAGTGCCCGCGCCGCCTCGTTGTTCTCGCCGCGCTTGAGCAGCACCGCGTCCTGGCGGATCGGTGTGTAGAGATCCTGTGGCACCACCCACATCGAGCCACCTTTGAGGCGCCCGCCTTGCAGCACCTGTGACATCGCCACGAAGCCCAGCTCGGCGTTTCCGGTGAACACGAAGTTGTGGGCCTGGCCGATGCTTTCGCCCTGCACCAGCCGCGGCGCAATGCCTGCACGGAGCCCGAGCTTGTCGATCACCTGCAGCGCGGCGGCGCCATAGGGGGCTGTCTTGGGGTTGGCAATGGCGAGCTTGCGCCATGTGCCTTCACGCAGCACGTCACCGCGGGCGTCCACCCGTGTGGCGTCGGCCGACCACAGCACCAGCTTGCCGATGGCGTAGGTGAAGCGGCTGCCGGGCACCGCCAGGCCGTCGGCCTCCAGTTGCCCGGGCGCTTTCTGGTCGGCCGAGAGCATCACGTCGAACGGTGCGCCGTTCTTGATCTGCGCGGTCAGCCGCCCGGTGGACCCCACCGACACCTCCAGCGTGTGGCCGGTGCTCTTGCGCAGCACCTCGGCCACCGCGCGCATGGGCTCGGCGAAGTTGGCCGCCACCGCCACCGTGGCCTGGGCTGCGTGCGCGTTCGTG
>VFQM010001964.1_pt1 | contig 16448 bp, 13 predicted proteins | sample 3512391 | NCBI WGS metagenome assembly VFQM01 (sample SAMN10412369, study PRJNA504923) | tailings metagenome | isolation source: Replicate 1 from Balatoc abandoned mine | place: Philippines
GAAGAAATGAGCGAATACTCCCTGTTTACCTCCGAATCCGTGTCCGAAGGCCATCCGGACAAGATCGCCGACCAGATTTCCGATGCGGTGCTCGACGCCATCATCGCCAAGGACAAGCACGCCCGCGTGGCCGTGGAGACGCTGGTCAAGACCGGCGTGGCCATCGTCGCCGGTGAAGTCACCACCAGCGCCTGGGTTGATCTGGAACAGATCGTCCGCGACGTCATCTGCGACATCGGCTACACCAGCTCCGAAGTCGGCTTCGACGGCGCCACCTGCGGCGTGCTGAACATCATCGGCAAGCAGTCGGTGGACATCGCCCAAGGCGTGGACCGCGCCAAGCCGGAAGACCAGGGCGCCGGCGACCAGGGCCTGATGTTCGGCTATGCCAGCAACGAGACCGACGTGCTGATGCCGGCCCCCATCGTACTGTCGCACCGTCTGGTCGAGCGCCAGGCCGAAGCGCGCAAGTCGGGCCTGCTGCCATGGCTGCGTCCGGACGCCAAATCTCAGGTCACCTGCCGCTACGAGAACGGCAAGGTAGTCGGCATCGATGCAGTGGTACTGTCCACCCAGCACAACCCGGAAGTATCGCTGGCCGACCTGCGTGAAGCGGTGATGGAGCTGATCGTCAAGCACACCCTGCCAGCAGAACTGCTGCACAAGGACACCCAGTTCCACATCAACCCGACCGGCAACTTCGTGATCGGCGGCCCGGTGGGCGACTGCGGTCTGACCGGCCGCAAGATCATCGTCGACTCCTACGGCGGCATGGCACGTCACGGCGGCGGCGCCTTCTCCGGCAAGGACCCGTCCAAGGTTGACCGTTCGGCCGCCTACGCCGGCCGCTACGTGGCCAAGAACATCGTCGCTGCCGGTCTGGCCGACCGCTGCGAGATCCAAGTGTCCTATGCCATTGGCGTGGCCCAGCCGACCTCCATCTCGATCAACACCTTCGGCACCCACAAGATTGCCGAAGACAAGATCATCCAGCTGGTGCGCGAAGTCTTCGACCTGCGTCCGTACGCCATCACCAGGATGCTGGATCTGCTGCACCCGATGTACCAGGCCACCGCTGCCTACGGCCACTTCGGCCGTACCCCGCAGCAGAAGACCGTCGGCGACGACAGCTTCACCACCTTCACCTGGGAGCAGACCAACAAGGTCAAGGCCCTGCGTGCCGCGGCCGGCCTCTGATCCCTCACCATCGCCAGCAGCGCCCCGCCAAAGCGGGGCCTGCGCGATGGCACTCAGCACCCTGCGCAGGGCGGCCCTGCGCAGGGTGTTTTTATTCAGGGCTGGTAGAGCCGGCTCGTGCGCCCCTTCGACTGCAAGAGCATCAACACAGCCCTGCCAGCCAAGGGCGCAAGCACCCTCACGAGCCGCCCCACACCGGTTCCAGCATCGCTAAAGCCATGCCGACTAAGGCGCGACTTTCGTCGTAACGAAGGACGCTGGCAGCATTACGCCACTACCGCTATGATCAATAGTAAGTTCGGTCGTAAAGCTCTCAACGGCGTGGCCGATATGGCTAAAGGAGCAGCCGGAAAACTAAAACCCGACTTCTCACCGGCTCTTGAGGAGAAGAACGCTCAAGCGACGCGAAAAACCAATAACAACAGCCATGCGTAGCCCAGATTGCTAGGTTGCCCTGCAAAGGGCACAGACTGTCGAGAGCAACTATGTCACTGCCAACCGGTTCTCCATCGCCTGCCACAACCACCCAGGCGCTCACCTCGGCCGATCTGCCCAGCCAGATCGCCTGGTTCCCCACACTGTCACTGCTTGCCCTTCTGGTCATGGCAGTGATCGTTTTCTGGATCCTGTACGACCGTCAACGCAAAAGCCTTGCCCTGCTCCAACAGCAGCTGCACGACAGCGAGCAGCAGCAGCGCTCGATGGTCAGCGCCAGCGCCTTGGAAGAATTGCGGGCACAAAGCGACCAGGCGCTGGAACAACTACGCCAGTCGCTGACGGAGGAAGCCCGTCAGCAACATCATGAGAGCCAGCGGCAAATGGACCAGCTGGGAGGGCTGCAGCGTGATCTGGAGCGCGAGCTTGCCGACTGCCAGGGGTCACGGCAACGCAGCGTTGCAGAGATGAAAGAGAAGATGGAGCGGCTGCGTACCGCCGTACAGGAATTGCTCGACATCACCAAAACCATTGAGCGCTGGCACGACGGCATGAACGGCATCATGGTGCACAACAAGATCATGCAGAAACAGATTGGCGACTTCAAAAACATCGTCGGACAGATCGCCATTCTCTCGCTCAACGCCGCCATCGAGGCCGCCCGCGCCGGGGAGTCCGGCCGCGGCTTCGCCGTCGTAGCCGACGAAGTGCGCAAACTGTCCACCAGTGCGCAATCACTCAACGAGGACTACCGCACCAATCTGGACAAGAATGCGCTGATCGCCACCCTCGCCTTTCAAGATATCCAGGCGGGCGGCAACATGATCATCACGGCCGTGCATGGTGTGCAGAGCCAGATCAGCAGTCTCGACCAAAGCCTGGAAGGCGCCGAGTGAGCCATGCAAAAAACCTTTTCTGAGGTCGAGACCAGCCTGTCCCGCCTGCTGCAGAGCACCCTGGAGCAGACGCTCAGCGGTTGCAAGCCCGGCAGCACGTGGAGCAGCAGCCGCGCGGATGCACTGAGCGAAATCCCCTTCGAACACTGCATCGTCCTGACCATTTCATCCTTCAGATTCAAAATCATGTACCTGCTGCACATGAACCTGGACGAGGCCAACCACCAGTTCGTCGCCGAGGCCATGAACATCAAGCGCGGCGATCTGGAGGACGAGGCCTACAGCGACTACCTGCTGGAAATGAGCAACAGCCTCTGCGGCACCCTGAAGCGCCACATGCAAAGCAGTTGCCCGCCGCTGGGCATGTCCACACCCAACTTCCTGCAACGCACCTGCCTGTCGATCGAGCACGCCCTCGCACCCCGTTACAACGTGCACGCCCGCTGCCGTGACAATCAAGGCAATAGCACACTGTTTGCCGCCAGTCTGCTGGTGTTCAGCACGCAGCCCGAGGACTTTCAACTGAAGAACTACAAGGAATACGTCAAGGACAGTAACGACGAGGCTGAAGCCTCTGGTGAACTTGAACTCTTCTAACTCCGAACAGGCAGAGAGCCAAATCCAATGATCGGTTTTGAAAAGCAGCTGGTAAGCAAGGTACTGATTTTTGAAGAAAGTCCCGACGCCTCGGTACAACTGAAAACCTTCTGTAACGACAACGGCCTGATAGCCCTGAAGCAAACGAATGCCTCCAGCATGCACATGCTGGAGCACAACATCGATCTCGGTGCCGTACTGATCTCCGAGCACTACAGCAACCCGGCCGAGCAGATTGGCAACGGTCTGGAGCTGGCAAGCCGCATTCACCACCTGCGCCGCGAGCTGCCCATCTTTATCCGCCGCGACGGCAAGCCCCATCTGGACGACATGCCCACCGCCCAGGCCGCGGGAGTTGCAGGCGCATTCGACATCAACCAGCCTGAGTCACTCACAACCCTGCTCGACCAATACCTGGCAGATACCGAATACCCGATTTCACTGATCCGGCGTATCGAAGAAGTGACTCATGGCGCGCTTGCCGCCCTGTTCAGGGATGTCGAGATCAGTAATGACCTGCCCTATCTGGTCAAGGACAAGCTGACCTACGGTGACATCCTCAGCCTGCTCCCCGTGGAAGCACCCTGGTTCAGTGGCTACATGATGGTCCAGTGCGAGGAGCAACCGATGGTTGAACTGATCCGCGACGGCCGCACCGAGATCGATGGCAGCGCCGTGGACTTCCGCGACGTCATGGGCATGCTCAGCGAAATCACCAACCTGGCCTGGGGGGGGCTACGCACGCGCTTGCTGGCTCTGCATCCGAAAACCGCCGAAGAAGACACCCGGATCAGCGTGCCGATCACCGTCAACCAGTACAAGGAATTCATATCCTTTGGTACCGATCGCTCACAGCTCTGTTTCAAATACACACTGAAGGATAAGCACGGCAAACTGCCCGCGGTCACCCTCTACCAGAAATTCATATTCAACATCCGCTGGTCACCGGAAGCGTACCTGGAGGCTGACGAAAACAACATTGAAGACCTGGTGGAAAGCGGCTGCCTGGAATTCTTCTAGGTCCCACCAGCACCGACTCTGCAAACCATCATTACCAGCAAGGTTAACCACCATGGCACAAATACTCGTAGTTGATGACAGCGCCGCCATTCGCAATGAAGTGGCCTCCTTTCTCAAATCCAACGGTTTCAACGTCGAAAGTGCAGTTGACGGCAAAGACGGACTGAACAAGCTCAGGGCTGACAGCGCGATCAAACTGGTGATCTCCGACGTCAACATGCCGAACATGGACGGCCTGACCATGGCCGAAAAAATTCGCAGCGAACTGGGCAACCACTCGGTCAACATCATCATGCTCACCACCGAGAACGACCCCAACATGAAAAACCGCGGCAAGGCGGCGGGGGTCAAGGGCTGGATCGTCAAACCCTTCAATGGCAGCAACGCCCTGGGGGCCATCCAGAAACTGGTTGCAGGCTAACTGCCCACAGGCCGCCCCGGCGGCCACTCGGTTTTAGGCTGCCGACCAATGGATGCCTAGTTTCACCGACAGGAAATAAGAACAATGATTCCGACAAGGTGACTATATGCCCTCGTTAAAACTCAGCTTCAACCAGAAAGTGGCCCTGGGGTTTGCCATCATCCTGGGGCTCATCACCATCTCTGGCGGCATGTCGCTCTGGACACTGACCGATATCAGCACCTCCAACGATCGTGTCCACGAAACCGCAGTACCGGTGGTAACCGAAGTCAACAAGGCGCAGATCCGCCTACTTAAGCTGGCCAATCTCAGCGCCCTGGGATTCAACGCACTGAGCGAGAACGACATCCTCAGTTACCGCAAGGATTTCGACGCCGGCAGCCAGGAGTTCAGCAGCAACTTCGGCCAACTGGAAAAACTGGTGGCCAACGATACGCAACGCGCCGAACTGGTGGGCGCCATCAAGGCCGATTACGACGCCTACAAAGCGGCCGTGGACAAGATGTTCGAGGCCAAACTCGCCGCCCTCGGCGCCGAGCAGCGCATGCTCGACGAGGTGGCCGTGGTTACCGAGCGCGCTGACGACGTGGGTTTTGCCCTGATGGAAATCGTCAATGCCCGCGCGCCCAGCAAGGCCCTGGAAGATGACCTGGCATTGGCCCAGGGTTTCGCCAACCAGGCCGACGCTCTGCTGGCTGGCGTCGCCAAGGCAGCCCAGGAGATGAAGAACACCAAACAGGCAGACGCTCTGGAGACGGCTGAGGATGATCTGGAGTTCATCATCACCGGCGCCATGCTCTGGTTCGACAAAGCCGTACCGCTCTTCGAACCCATGGACCAGGACGGAATCATCGCCACCACGCGCGAAAGCGTGGCCAAGTTGCGCGAACGAATTCAGAGTGAACCGAATTTCGTCATGCACAAACGCGAGCAGCTGCAACAGGAAGAACTCTCCTGGCAGGCGCTCAACGACTCGAAGACCTCGGCGCAAAAGGCCGTTCGCGAACTCGACCGCGTACTGGTTTCGGCGGATGAGCAGTTCACCCGTCTGCAGCAGAAACTGGCCGACAGCGTCAGCTTTGGCTTCAAGAGCACCATCGTCATCCTGATCATTCTGCTGGCACTGGCCACGCAGAACTTCAACTCCATGCGCTTGGCCATCCGCAAGAAGATGATCGACCTGGCCAAGCTCAACGGCATCGGCGGCACCCTTGCGGCTGCACGTGATCAGGACACCGCCCTCGAGCTCGTGCTGCATGCCATGTACGACAAAATCGGTATCGAGAGCGGCTCGGTTTACCTGTTCAACAAGGACAACGACCTCGAAGCCAAGGCCTTTCTGCCACCCAAGCAGATGGACACCGCCCCCTCGGCACTTACCTTCGTCATGGGCGAAGGCATCATCGGCAAAGCCGCCGAAACCAAGCAGGCGATCTTCGTACCGGATACCAGCAGCGCCTCCGACTACATTGCCCGTGAGAACGAGAAAGCCAAGGCACTGTTGTGCGTACCGCTGGTCGACAAGGACATTCTGATCGGCGTGATGAACTTCTCCGGCGACGTCAACAAGGTCGCCTTCGCCGACAGCGACTATGAATTTGTCTCCTCGGTGGCTCGCTCATTGGTAACCACCATCAAGAACATTCGCATGGTCGAGGTCATCGAAGAGCACAACCGCACGCTGGAGAAAAAAGTCGAAGAACGCACCGCGGCCCTCAAGCAGAAAAACGAGGACATCGCCAACATGTTCTCGAACATGCACCAAGGGCTGTTCACCATCGTCGAAGGCGGGAAAATCCACCCGGAATATGCGGCCTACCTGGAAACCATCTTCGAAACCAAGAACATCGCCAACCGTCACTTCGTCGACTTCATGTTTGGCCACTCCAACCTCAGCGCCGACATCGTCGACGCGGCCTCCACCGCAGTCACCTCGATCATCGGTGAAGACGCAATGATGTACGAGTTCAACTCGCACCTGCTGGTCAAGGAACTGGCCATCGGCCTGCCGGACAAGCCGGTCAAACAGATCGAACTGGATTGGGACCCGATCATCGATGATCAGGATGTGGTGACCAAACTGATGGTCACCGTGCGTGACGTCACCGCCCTCAAAGTGCTGCAGGCCGAAGCCGAAGGTCAGAAGCAGGAGCTGATGATCATCGGCGAGATTCTCTCGGTGGATGCCGACAAGTTCAGCGACTTCATCGAGGGCTCATCGCACTTCGTCAACAAATGCCGAACCATCATCGAGGAAACCGAACAGAAGGACCTCAACAAACTGGCCGAACTGTTCCGCAACATACACACCGTCAAGGGTAATGCCCGTACTTATGGCCTCAAGCACATCACGGACACCGTGCACCGGATCGAACACACCTTCGATCAGCTGCGCAAGAACGATGACCTGCAATGGGAGCCAAACAAACTCCTTAACGAGCTGGCGTTCGCCGAACAGGCCATCAAGATTTACAGCAGCATTTTCAAGGACAAGCTGGGCCGGGACGGCAACCAGGGCATTGGCGGAACCCGAGCAGACCGCGAGCGCATCGGCAAACTGATCAACAGCATCAGCGCCCTGTCGAGCACCGAGCTTCCCGAAGATGTCGTGAATATCATCAAGGACACCTTCAACTCACTGGTCAGCATTGATGCCGAATCGCTTGAAAGCATCATTGAACCGGTCATTAGCTCAATCGAGTCATTGGCAAAAGATCTGGAAAAACCCACCCCGCAGATCACCATTGCCGATAACGAGGTCTACATCCGCAAAGAAGCACACAACATGCTGAACAACATTTTCATGCATGTGATGCGCAACGCCGTGGATCATGGCATCGAATCGCCGGCCGAGCGTGAATCCAAAGGCAAGCCACAACAAGGCCGCATTCAGATCAACAGCCAACAAGACAGCGATGGCAGTGTGCTGCTTACCGTGCGTGACGATGGTCGAGGCATTGCCATAAACAAGATATTCAACAAGGCCATCGAGCTTGGCATTTACGCCGAAGGCAGCCCTCGCCCGGCCGCCACGAAATTGGCCAACCTGATCTTCTCCTCAGGCTTTTCGACGGCAGATCAGGTCACGGAAATATCGGGCCGCGGGGTCGGCATGGACGCCGTCAGAAAGTTCCTCGAGGAGGAAGGTGGCAGGATTGAAGTAGTTCTGGATGATGGCGATGAAACAGCCGACTACCGCGGCTTCACCACCCACATTCACCTCCCTGCCAGGCTCTGCATTGTGCAACCACAATTTGCCCAGAAACACTGAAGCCATCTGCCGCTCAGGTATTAGCCATGAGCGGCCTGGATCTAGTCTCTGCCATTGTTGGCGGTTACGAACCAGCGGTCGCAGAGTCGGTCGCAGGCCGAAACAGGAACGTGCGACACGGCCCGGCAGCAACAAAGCTGTGAGGCCATCCACACTCCAACGCAACCTGCGGTGCATGCTCAGCAATGGCCCTGGCCGGTGGAAATGCCTGCACTATCAGCTCGAGAGAGGCCAGTACATGCACATTCAGGGAATGGAAGACCACCTGACCCAGACATGGGAGATGCTGGTCGGTGAGCATCTGGAATTTTCCTGCGAGAAACTCCAGCCCGCCGAGTTGATGGGGCAGCATTATTTTGTGGTCACATTACATCCCACCCCCAGCGGATACATGGCGGGCGTAGGGCTGGCCATCAGTGAGACCGATGCAAGAAAAGCCACTAGCAAGATGTTCGATCTGCCCGAGGCTGAGCTCACTTCCGACGACATTGCCGATGCCTGTGCAGAGCTGTGTAATATTTTTGCCGGCGGCGTGCCGAATCACGTTATAGAGGAAATAACCTTGGACATGGGGCTTCCCTCTCGCCTGGAGCCAGAGCAGTTCATGCTGATTTTGCAAGCCAGCCAAGTCACTTCAATATATCTGGCAAGGGTTGATGAAAGGAAAATGCAGGTAATCGTCTTCGACTGCCTTGAGGCGCCCGCCGAAAGCGGCTGGCAGCCTCAGTGAGCCAGAACTCCCCATTCCCTGCGATACGCTGAGAGGTCCCTATGCGTTTTCTTATTGTTGATGACAGCCGCGCAGTACAAAACATCATCAAGCGAATTCTTGAAAGTGTCGGTTATCGCGAGATTGAACTCAGGTCGGCACTTAATGGCGCCGATGCCCTGGCGACCCTTGAAAGCTGGAAGCCGGATCTCATGCTCACCGACTGGCACATGCCAGGCATGACAGGGCTTGAATTGCTGCAAAGCATTCGTCAAATGGGCATGCACGATATAAAGGTCGGTTTTGTCACCACCGAGTCGTCTGCCCGACACATCGAAGAAGCGCTGCGCAATGGCGCCGCCTTTGTCGTAAACAAACCGTTCAATAACGAGGTACTCAAGCAGGCCGTCCTTTCTGTATTGCAGGATGGGACCGATGTGATACAAGCGGTAGAAAACGTAAAAATAGCCTCGCCGGAGAAACCCGCCTGCAAGGAGATCAGTGCGGCAGATATCCGACAGTTACTCGTACTATCCTCCATCATCTGCAAAGTTGAAAATATCGCCCCCATACCCGTCGATCGCATAAAAATGCCCTATGTACTAGGCATATACAGTTGCCCGCACAGCAAAACGATTGATGCCATTTGTCTTATGGACCTCAATGCCTCTTGCATAATCGGTGGCGCATTAGCCAGTTTTTCTAGCGCGAAAATCAAGGATGCTATTGCAGCCATGACACTAGACCGCGAAATCTACGAAAACAGCGCGGCATTTCTCAGCGACATGACCGAAATGATTTCCAAAGCAACCAACAAGCCATTGAAGCTAACCAGCACGCATGTTGTGCAAAAACCTTTCGAAAAACTTTATAAAATGATGCAGCACAGTTATGGCCGAAGCGACTTCAGCATCTCTTTTCCTGCGCAGGGCGATGGCTTTATCACTGTTCTACTCAACTAATCTCGGTCGCTTTGTGCAAACCCAACAGCCACACACCTACCTTGCCTAAGGATTGAATATCCAAAACTCTGTCAGATAAGAGACCCGCATGGAAAAATTTGGCGGCACCGAAATTGCCATATTACTTGTCACCATCAGTAATCTGCTTCTGGTGGTAATTTTGGCTTTCATTGCATTTCGTCTTTATCTCGCGCAGGCAAGCCGTCGGGGAGAAGAGAGCGAAAACACCCCGCTAAGCGGAGAGGCCGCCGAGGCGACAGAAAATCCAGCCAATACAAAAGGCAATGTCGTACTGATTGACGAGCTACTCAGCGAGATCAACACACACAGCATTACTCCCATCAACGACGCCCTGCATTCCAGCATGCAACTGGTTTCAGGCATCAATGATGTGGACAGTCAGCAATATCCTCAATGGCGACATGACCATCAGGCTGAGATCGAAAAACTCTTGGCGCAGCGGCAGGAGCTTGAACATCAGGCACATGAACTGAAAACAAAACTGGAGCGTGCACACAAGCTCGTAACCACGCTCCACCAGCAGAACCGACAACTCAATGAGCAAGCCGGCAAGCTCACAATCCTCAAACAACGACACTCTCGACTCACCGAAGACCTTAGAAACCTCAGAGCTCAGCGAGATACTGCAAGCCACGAGCTGGAGGCTGCACATAAGTCCTTGCACAAGGCCAAGAGAGAGCTGGACAGCCTGCGCGAGCAACAAACGCTTGAACTGGAAATCAAGACTAAAGCCCTGAACGAACTACGCGAGAAGTCAGAAGCATTAAGCCAGCAACTCAAGCTGGAGCAGGAAGTACTATCACGCACGCTGGTGGAGAAAAACTTCATTGAGGATGCTTTTGTCGATACCGAAGCCAAACTCGATGAGCTGCATGCCTTACAGCGTGAGCATGAAGCTCTCAAGGCCGCCTATAGCGAGCTGAGTGCCGAACGAGAAAAGAGCTAATCACCACGTTCGACACCTGTGCAATCATCACCAAAGCAATGAGTAATCAGCAGACCATCCGACTCATTCCCGAACCAGCAAATTGCTACTGTCTGGGGCCGGCATGCATGCAGGACCAGCGCCAACTCAGTAACGGCGAAACTCACTATGGCAAGCCTTACAGTCAGCTTCCACCTGAGCGACAAGCGGCGCTAACGCTGCAGTAGACAGCGGCGGTTGCGCTGCCGCACCGGCCAGAGCGGCGACGCTGGCCATCTGTGCCTCGGCGAGTTGCTGGAAACGCTCCTGGCGCTGCCAGACCTCGTCCTTGGCCCGGCTGTCGCCTTCGTCGCGCACCTGCGGGAAATGCTGCCAGGGCTGGCGCGCCAACTTGTCGAGCTGCTCGGCACCGGCAGCAAAGCGCGCTTCGTCGAAGGGCAACCGGCCACGCAGCATGCCGCCAAGGTCTTCGCTGGTACGCAGCATCTCCTTGAACAGCGCCTGGCGCTTGCCCAACGGCGAATTCGGGTCCACCGAATCACAGCCCAGCAAACCCAGACCAGCCAGAACAAGCAACACCAGCGGATATTTCATGACACGACAACCTGTGGGCAGAAAACGCCGCCAGTATCGCCACATCGGCCCGGCCGTCAACGCCCAGGGCGTTACCAGGGATGACCCGCCGCCAATCCGGCTAACGCCCTAATACCCTGGCAGGCGGCGCGCCCAGCCTCGCCAGGCTCAGGCCGACACCACGAACAACGCCACGATCATTGCCATGCCAAAGGCCCAGACCAGAGAGCGCAGCGGCCCCCAGTCGGCCAGGTAGCAAACGAAGTACAACAGCCGGCTGACCACAAAGGCCACGGCCAGCTGATCAAGCAGCAACTGTTCGGCAACGCCGACCTGGTGGGCGATCAGTACGGCAGCGGCAAACGCCGGGGTCACCTCGAACGCATTCTGCTGGGCATTGTTAGCGCGCCGCCGCCAGCCCTGCAGGCCGGCCAGAAAGGCCCGCGGATCACTGTTGGCCTGCGGCCCGTAACCGGCACCAAAAAACTTCGCCGCCCCCGTGGCCAGGTAGGGCAGAAAAATGGCGATCAACACACACCAGTAAGCGGTCGTCATGCAGGGCTCCTTGACTCGGCAACAGGCGCCGACCCCTGCCGGCGCTTCCTGCACGGTAGGCCGGCAGGCGGTAAAACGCCACTAGCAGAGCCGACCGAAGGCACTAAAAAGCATGGGCTTGCCGCCTGCCGCTCGCTATACTGCATGGGCTTTGCGCGACGGGCTCAGCCCCGCCGCTCCCGCCACCTGTCCGAGGGGCGCTGCAGCAGACGCCAGAGCTGTTTCGAATCACCCGCCGCTCGGCAACAGATTCGCCTCAGCCCCCCGTCTGTCAGGCTCGGTCAGGGCGTTACCCATACGCATCAACGGCGCCCATTCGCAGACAACGAATGGAGACTCATCCTATGAGCGCTGTACTGACGCCTGCCGGTTTTACCGACTTCAAGGTGGCCGACATTTCCCTGGCCGCCTGGGGTCGCAAGGAAATCATCATTGCCGAGTCCGAGATGCCTGCCCTGATGGGCCTGCGTCGCAAGTATGCGGCCAGCCAGCCGCTGGCCGGCGCGAAGATCATCGGCTGCATCCACATGACCATCCAGACCGCAGTGCTGATCGAAACGCTGATCGCCCTCGGTGCCGAAGTGCGCTGGTCGTCCTGCAACATCTTCTCCACCCAGGACCAGGCCGCTGCCGCCATCGCCGCCGCCGGCATCCCGGTATTCGCCTGGAAGGGCGAGACCGAGGAGGAGTACGAGTGGTGCATCGAGCAGACCATCCTCAAGGACGGTCAGCCGTGGGATGCCAACATGATCCTCGACGACGGCGGTGATCTGACCCAGATCATCCACGAGCGTTACCCGGCCATGCTGGAGAAGATCCACGGCATCACCGAGGAAACCACCACCGGCGTGCACCGCCTGCTCGACATGCTCAAGGCCGGCACCCTGAAAGTCCCGGCGATCAACGTCAACGACTCGGTGACCAAGAGCAAGAACGACAACAAGTACGGCTGCCGTCACAGCCTCAACGACGCCATCAAGCGCGGCACCGACCACCTGCTGTCCGGCAAGCAGGCGCTGGTGATCGGTTACGGCGACGTGGGCAAGGGCTCGGCCCAGTCGCTGCGCCAGGAAGGCATGATCGTCAAGGTCAGCGAGATCGATCCGATCTGCGCCATGCAGGCCTGCATGGACGGTTTCGAAGTGGTATCGCCCTACCTGAACGGCCTTAACGACGGCAGCGAGGCGAGCATCGACAAGGCCCTGCTGGGCAAGATCGACCTGATCGTCACCACCACCGGCAACGTCAACGTGTGCGACGCCAACATGCTCAAGGCGCTGAAGAAGCGCGCCGTGGTGTGCAACATCGGCCACTTCGACAACGAGATCGACACCGCCTTCATGCGCGCCAACTGGGGCTGGGAAGAGGTCAAGCCGCAGGTGCACAAGATCCACCGCACCGGCAAGAGCGTCGACCCGAGCAACGATGACTACCTGATCCTGCTCGCCGAAGGCCGCCTGGTGAACCTGGGCAACGCCACCGGCCACCCGAGCCGCATCATGGACGGCTCGTTCGCCAACCAGGTACTGGCGCAGATCTTCCTCTATGAGCAGAAGTTCGCCGAACTCTCCGCCGAGAAGAAAGCCGAGCGCCTGACCGTGGAAGTGCTGCCGAAGAAACTGGACGAAGAAGTGGCCCTGGAAATGGTCAAGGGCTTCGGTGGGGTTGTCACCCAACTGACCACCAAGCAGGCCGAATACATCGGCGTAACCGTCGAAGGCCCGTTCAAGCCGGACGCCTATCGCTACTAAGAAGGCCGCTGGAGGCTGGAGGCTGGAGGCTGAACGGAAGAGCACCGCCGAGTTGCTTTTACGTCCACCCTCCAGCCTCCAGCCTTCAGCGATCAAAGGACTCCCAGACCATCACTGGCCTGCAAGCCTCCAGGATTCGCTTATGAGTACCTCCGATCGACGCTATAGCTTCGAGTTCTTTCCCACCAAGACCGATGCCGGCCATGAAAAGCTGCTCACCGTAGCCCACCAACTGGCCAGCTACCAACCCGACTTTTTCTCCTGCACCTACGGTGCCGGGGGCTCTACCCGCGACCGTACACTGAACACCGTGCTGCAACTCGACGGCGAAGTGAAGGTGCCCACCGCGCCGCACCTGTCCTGCGTTGGTGACAGCAAGGCCGAACTGCGCGAACTGCTCAATACCTACCAGGCGAATGGCATTCAGCGCATCGTTGCCCTGCGTGGCGACCTCCCCTCGGGCATGGGCATGGCTTCAGGCGAGTTGCGCTACGCCAACGAACTGGTCGAGTTCATCCGCGCCGAGACCGGTGATCACTTCCACATTGAAGTGGCCGCCTACCCGGAAGTGCATCCGCAGGCACGTAGCTTCGAAGACGATTTGCACAACTTCGTGCGCAAGTGCCAGGCCGGTGCCGACAGCGCGATCACCCAGTATTTCTTCAGCGCCGACTGCTACTTCTACTTCGTCGAGCGTGTACGCAAGCTGGGCGTGGAACTGCCGATCACCCCCGGCATCATGCCGATCACCAACTACAGCAAGCTGGCGCGCTTCTCCGACGCCTGCGGCGCGGAGATCCCGCGCTGGATCCGCAAGCAGCTGGAAGCCTATGGCGACGACCTGCAAAGCATCCAGGCGTTCGGCGAGCAGGTGGTCAGCGAAATGTGCGAACGCCTGCTGGCCGGTGGCGCACCGGGCCTGCACTTCTATACGCTGAACCAGGCCGAACCCAGCCTGGCAATCTGGAACAACCTTGGCCTGCCGCGCTGACCACCCGACAGCCAGACGACAAGCAGGGCTGCACAAGCGTGCAGCTCTGTTATACTCCGCCAGCCTTTTCCGCCCACGCCCGGATGTTCGCCTGCTTCGCAGGCCAGCAGGACCGGTCGGGATCGCTCACCCAGACGCGATTCAGGCGAGGCACCCAGACCCATCGGGCTACGCCCTAACCTACACAGGATGACTCATGTCCTTTGCCTCCCTCGGCCTTTCCGAGGCCTTGGTCCGCGCCGTCGAGGCCGCAGGCTATAGCCAACCCACGCCCGTCCAGCAGCGTGCCATTCCGGCGGTCCTGCAGGGCCGTGACCTGATGGTGGCGGCACAGACCGGCACCGGCAAAACCGGCGGTTTCGCCCTGCCCGTGCTTGAGCTGCTGTTTCCCGGCGGCCATCCCGACCGCGAACAGCGCCACGGCCCGAAGCAGGCCCGCGTGCTGGTACTGACTCCGACCCGCGAACTGGCGGCACAGGTGCATGACAGCTTCAAGCTGTACGCCCGCGACCTCAAGCTGGTCAGCACGTGCATCTTCGGTGGCGTCGGCATGAACCCGCAGATCCAGGCCGTGGCCAAGGGCCTGGATGTGCTGGTGGCCTGCCCCGGCCGGCTGCTCGACCTGGTTGGGCAGAAAGCCGTCGACCTGTCCCATGTGGAAATCCTCGTGCTTGATGAAGCCGACCGCATGCTCGACATGGGCTTCATCCACGATGTGAAGAAGGTCCTCGCCAAGTTACCGGCCAAGCGGCAGAACCTGCTGTTCTCCGCGACCTTCAGCAAAGACATCACCGATCTGGCCAACAAGCTGCTGCATGACCCCGAGCGCATCGAGGTCACCCCGCCGAACACCACGGTGGAGCGCATCGAACAGCGCGTATTCCGCCTGCCGGCCAGCCACAAGCGCGCCCTGCTCGCCCATCTGGTCACCCAGGGCGCCTGGGAACAGGTGCTGGTATTCACCCGTACCAAGCACGGCGCCAACCGCCTGGCCGAGTACCTCGACAAGCATGGCCTAAGTGCGGCCGCCATCCACGGCAACAAGAGCCAGAATGCCCGCACCAAGGCCCTGGCCGACTTCAAGGCCAACCAGATTCGTATCCTGGTGGCGACCGACATCGCCGCCCGCGGCCTGGATATCGACCAGCTGCCGCATGTCGTCAACTTCGAGCTGCCCAATGTCGAAGAAGACTACGTACACCGCATCGGCCGCACCGGCCGGGCCGGACGCAGTGGTGAAGCCATTTCCCTGGTGGCCCCGGACGAGGAAAAGCTGCTCAAGGCCATCGAACGCCTGACCAAGCAGCGCATTGCCGACGGCGATACCCTGGGCTTCGACCCGGACAGTATCGAGGTGGAAAAACCAGAAGTCCGCCCACCCCGCCCGGAGCGCCAGCCACGCGCCAACAAGCCACGTCACGAGCCGGCCAAACCTGCCAAACCGGCCGGCGAGGACAGGAAAGCCGAAGACAAGGGCGAAGGCGAAGGCAAAGCCAAGCGCAACCGCAAGCGCCGCGGTGGCAAGGGCAAGGACGGCGCCACGGCAAATCCGCCAAGCCCTGCGGGCAAGGCCGCGTTGCCGGTCATGCCGCCGCCGGATCGTGATCCGGAGGAGTTCCTCGATGACGAATACGACAACTTTGGCAATCGTGCCGACTACGTGCCCACGCCGAACAAGGCGCCGGCACGCCCCGGACGGCGTAGCAACGCCCAGGGCGGTCAGCCACGCCAGGGTCAAGGCCAGTCAGCCGGCAAGCGCAGCGGCGGACAGCCGGGCGGCCAGGGCAAGCCACGCAACGGCAAGCCGGCCGGCCGGCCTAACGGTCAGCCGCGTCACAACAACGGCCCGCGTCGCGAAGAAACTCGCCCGCTGCGCGAACCAGCCGTTGCCGATCCGCGCAACAGCAAGCAACCGCTGATCATCCGCAAGGGTGAGCGCCTGCCCAGCCTGGAGCAGTTGGAAAGCCTGGAGAACAAGCGCCCGCGTGGCGAGCGTCCCGCCCTGCTGACCCGCAAGAACAGCAGCGACGAGTAAGCAAGACACGCCATAAAAAACGCCGGCAATGCCGTAATGCTGTTCACTTAAGCGGAGCAGCCTTTCGATCCACTGGATAACGGGTCTTT
>VFQM010001965.1_pt1 | contig 16426 bp, 14 predicted proteins | sample 3512391 | NCBI WGS metagenome assembly VFQM01 (sample SAMN10412369, study PRJNA504923) | tailings metagenome | isolation source: Replicate 1 from Balatoc abandoned mine | place: Philippines
CGAGAGCCCGTCAAGGCCAGTCAAGGGTGGCAACGCGCACCGCAGGGGAACCCGCTTGGCCGGGCTGGCGCGGGCAGGCCGAGGCCCATCGGGACCGGCCAACACGGGCCTGGCCAAGCCGGGTTGCGCGGGGGCGCCGGCTGGCCCAGGGCCTCTCTCGCTTGTGGCGCATCCCTCAGTGGGTTTGGCCACTGCCAGCGTGGACTTCGCCCCTTGCAGGAACTTGCCCGGTCTCAAACGCGCGGCGCGTCAGGCGATACCGAAATCAGCCCCGGTGTAGACGAAACGCTCCCGGGAGGGGAAAGCGGCCAAAGCGGTGAGACGGCCTCCCTCATAGCGCAGGTGCCAGGTCCGCCTGATCGTCGGCGCGGTAACGGCAAAGGCCTGCGGCGCCAGAACGACGACGTTGCAACCCTGCTGCGAATCCCGCACTGAACGGGTACGGATGACTTCGACCCCGGCTTCGCGGGCAGCAGCCCCGAGATCCTGGCAAGGCGCGTATTCGATCGGGTCGAGCCATTGCGCCGCATTGCGGTCGAAAGGCGCGCGTGTCAGGTCGATGGCCCGGTCGGCGGCAACCTCAACCGTGAAGCTGGTATGCTCAGTCGTCGCCGAAGGCGGAACGAAGCCCGGTGAGCGCAGATAGAAGCGAAGGCGCCAATAGGCGGTCTCGGCGATCGCAGTGCTTTCGGCCTCGCTCGCGTAGAAGATCCCCGGTCGCTCATTGGCGCGGCGAAAGCGGCTGGCGGCGCCGTGGCCGTAGCGAAAGGGCGAGGCGAGCAGGTAGTGAAGGCCCTGGGCTGCCTTGGGGAGATCGGGTTTCGCGGCCTCGGCAAGGGCTTCGAGCCGGGCTTGGTCTTCCAGGCTGTCCGCAAGCCGGTTGGTCGAAATCCGGTGCTGGGCCTCGACAACGCGCCAGACCTTCCCGCGATAGGAGCCAAGCTCAGACGCGAGCGCGGTGGGCGTCCACATAATCGCACACGGCAATCAGGCCCTTGAAGCTGTCGATGAGATCTAGCGGGCGTGCGTCGAGATCGAGGTTGGGCGTCTCGAGCCAGCGGCGCGAGGCGGCATCGTCGCTGCCCATCAACGCATCGAGACCGCGAAACAGGCGCAGCAGAAACTGTCCGGCTTCGAACGACTTCGAAGCCGGATCGAGCAGGGTCTTGCCGCCCTTGAGTCGCGAGACCGTTGCCGGCGACAGGCCGAGCACCTGGCCGAGCTTGGGGTTGGACAAACCCCAAAAATCGGCAATCCTGGCCACTGCCGAGGTCAGCACCTCGCCATCCGAACGCCGGGGCTTGGGCGCAAGAGTTGCCATCACACGTCCTTTCAAATGACGGATGTACACATAAATCGTTCATTTGAACAGATGCTGAATCACGCGGCTACGCGTTTCTGGTAGACGCCCTCCCCGTTCGACATGTGCCCGAGGCAGTCGTAGTCGCCGAACAGCGCATCGAAACGCGCCGCGATTTGGCGAAGCCAGCGCTGCGCTCGGGGAGAACGCGCAGTGCGCCATTCGAGGTCCCAATAGGCGCCATCGTCGCGCTCTGCGATCCAGACCGCAACAAGGCCGCCGTAGACCGAAACCCCGAAATCCGCGAAGGCATTGCGCATCAGGATCCGGTCTTCGCGCCCGCGCCAGCCATCGTAGGGGGCAAGCGAGGGAAACGCAGCGCCGGCGCGCTCGGCTAGATCGCCGCGCAGCCATTCGTATTCGAAGTCTCGGTCTTCCTCGTCTTCGACCTCAAGGACGGTGAACGCGACAAGGGCGCCGCGAGGATAGCTGACCGATCGGCCCATGATGTCCTCCTTCAGGCTGCGAGTGCGACGTCGACAGGCTCGGGAGCTTTGTCCGTGACAACCCGTCCGCCGAGCCCCAGCAGCAGGCCCGCGGCTTCCTCGGCCTTGGCCGCAGCGGTGAGGATCGCGCGGTCGTCATCACGCAGCAGTTTCAGCCAATGCTCGATGTAGCTCGCGTGGCTGTCGAGGTGCGTGACCGGAAGTCCCAGTTCGGCACCGAGCATCGCGCTCGAGAGCTCGGCGACGAGTTCCTCGGCGGCATAGGCCGCCGAGCCGAACCGGTTCTTGAGATTGCGGTCGAGGCGGCTGGAATGTCCGGTCCAGTGCGACAGCTCGTGGGCGAGCGTCGCATAGTAATGGTCGAAGCCTCGGAACAGATGCGAAGGCGGCATGGTGATCCGGTCTTGTGTGGGCTCGTAATAGGCTTCGCCACCCTGGTGGCGCAGATTGACCGGGATAGCCGCAAAGAACGCGTCGAGCTCCGCTTCGCGGCCGGCTGGCTCGATCAGGTCGAGCGCGGCGGCCGGATGGAACCGCTCGGGCAGACCCTCGACCTGGTCGGCGTTGAACACCGGATAGGCTTTCAGCACCCGGCGGGCTTCGTCGCTCTTTTCACCCGTCTCGGGGGCTTCGACCTCTTTGGTATAGCTTTTGTAGAAGATCGCGATGGTCGCCTTTTCGCCTTTGCGAACCTGCGCCCCCAGACCGTGGGCCTGATTGTAGGTCATCCAGTAGGGCGAGGCGTAGCCGCACATGTCGGCGACCATCCACAGCCAGAACACGTTCATCCCGCGGTAGGGGATGCCGCAAGCGCGCAAGGGGCGCGACACCGGCACTCCGCGCCAGGGCTGGACCCACGGCTTGGTCCCGGCCTCGAGCCGGGCGATGATTTCCTGGGTGATGCGAGCTGCGGGCGACTGCCCGGGCGAAGCGGACTTGCGATAAGCCATGAGGGGTCTCCTGATCCGACCCGCCAGCACCATCGCCGGTCAGGTCCTTTCAGGCCCGCGCCCTCTCTCCTCTTCGAACTTCAGCGCTTCAGGTTGGGTCAGAAGCGCGGGTCGGCCCGCATCGCCGGACGACCGGCAATGCGGGCGCAACAGGATCAGCCGTTGAGACGATCCTTGACCGCCTTGGCAGGCGCGAAAGTCAGCTTCTTCGAAGCGGCGATCTTGATCGTCGCGCCGGTCGAAGGGTTGCGGCCATCGCGCTCCGGGGTGGCCTTGACCTTGAACTTGCCGAATCCATTGATAGCGATCTCGTCGCCCTTGGCGGCGGCATCGGCGATCGCGGCGAAAACGCCGTCGACGACCTTGCGGGCGTCGGCCTTGGTCAGGCCATTGGCTTCGGCGAGCTTTTCGGCGAGGTCGGCATTGTTCATGGGTCTTAGTATCCTTTGCAAAGCTGGGAGACCCGCGGGTAGTGCCGATTGGTGTCGCAGACCAAGGCACAAGGCCGCTTTTCCACATCGATCTGATGAGCGTGGAGCCCCTAGCTCAATGTCGGATTCGATCGGCATGGCCTGCTCCGCGAACATAGCCGACGTTCCCAAGGCACCTCGGAACTTCTGATTTTTGCCGTACATTCACGGCCGTCGGATGGTGTGAGCGGGGAGAACCCTGCCTTGTCGGAGGCGAATTTTCGCGCCATGAGTTGCACTGTGGCCGCTTCGCGCCGGACTTTCCACTGACGAACTTGAGAACATTGCGATGAGTCGACTTGGTCTTACGTTAATCTCAGAAATAATGGGATGGACGGATGAGGGGGTTATTTCGCGGGAGCATGGCTGGCTCCACCTGATGTCGACTGTCAAATTTGATGGATACAGCGACTTTCGGGCGGGGTCGCGGTTTGTCGAGAATCTCGCGATCTGGCTGAAGCAATTTGCTCCTGAGGATCGGGCGACTGCCTATAGCTTCGTGAAGCACCGGCTCGTCTATATTTCCGCGGCCGAGATGCAGCGCCTCATCGAAGGGTTCATCCCCGAGATCGTCACTCCTTATCTCCGTCGCCTTGCCGCCACGAAAGTCGGCATCGCTCCGCATGAGGTGTGGGGCAACGCCGCAGGAGCAGCGGCCTTCAAGTCGGCCCTCCGTCGATCGCTTTTCATCGGTCTGAGCGATGGGGCCCGGATCGATATCTTGCGGCGGGCAAATTCCGGGCGGCTGTCGCAAGAGCAAATCGTGCCGATGATGAACATCGATCACAAGAAATGGGTCGACCTGAACGAAGATCTTCAGAGCGATGAAGGCGAAGGTGCAAAGTTCGACCGTGTCTACCTCATCGACGATTTTACCGCATCTGGGACGACCTTCATCCGAGAGGTAAACGGAGCCTGGAAGGGCAAGCTCAAGAAGTTCAACGATCTTGTCGTCTCCGCCCGCAAGTATGCCGAGGAGGAGGAGACGCCCTTTCCGATCGCGGATAAATATTGCGTCCACATCCATCATCATATTTCCACGCAGCAGGCCCGAGAAGCTCTCGACGACCGGGTCAAAACCGCGCATGAGGCATGGAGCGGAAGAGACTATGATGAAGTCGCCGTCACCGAAGGTCTGCTCATGCCGCCTTCGCTGAAACTCCAGCCCGAGATGGATGGCCCGATGCTCGCTTTGTGCGACCGATATTATGACAATGAACTGTACCTGCGCCTCAAGAAGCATTGCGACGAAGCGGGCCAGTCAGACATGAAGCTCGGCTATGCTAAGTGCGCACTGCCGCTGATCCTCGAGCACAATACCCCGAACAACAGCATTCCCCTCCTCTGGGCGGAGACGAACGGCAGCCATGGCCACAAAATGAGCCCGCTGTTTCGACGTCGCGATCGGCACGGCTGAGCATGGCTAATCCGTTTCTCCGACGCGCGACCGAATATATTCGTGACGATGCCGCCTTTCTCGCGGTCGTCAGTCCGCAGCCGCTGACTACCTTCCTCACACGGCACCCGCGCCGCGACGACATCTTCAACCTCCCCGTCCGCATTCTTGGCGCACCTGGCAGCGGCAAGACAATGCTCGCGACGCTGGCTGAGTTTCGCCTGGTCGAGACTATTCTTCGCGATCAGACCAACCTGACCAACCGCGAACTTGCCCGCGCGCTCGCCGACGCCGGGTTCCTTGAGGATGGCAAGCCCCGTATTGCAGCTGTGCGCCTGCCGATGGAGTCCGAATATCGAGACTTTTGGGAGCTCCCCTACGAAGAGGGCATCAAGACGAAGCTAGCGCTCTGGCTGGTACAGGCGCGAACGATGCTGGCGCTACTTCGGAGCCTGACCGCTGCGGGGACGCGAGATCTGGATGATATCAGATTCATTCCGCGAGAAGCGTCGGAAGCCCAGCTTCAGCAGATCGGCGGGCTGACGGCGCGCGGAATTCGCGACCGGGCCCTTGAAGTGCAGAAGGCGATCTACTCGATCGGCGCGAGCCTCCTGCCTCCGAAGCTGGAGGATCTCCCCCCTGCCGCGACCGATCCCTACCAGCCCTTCGAATCCATCCGCGAGATCGAGATTAGTTGGATGGACGGGCGGATCACCGTTTCCCCGCTCGTTATGCTTGACGATGTGCACGCGCTACACCCAGATCAGTTCAAGCCGATGTTCACTGCCCTCGCCCGCCGGGAGATCAAGTTCGGCCGCTGGATGATGATGCGCTTGGACGCGCTCAGCCCTGGGGCAGTCTTCCGGTCGCCGCAGAGCCTGGAAACTCATAATCTGAAGGTTGATCGCGACTTCATCGACATCCCGATGCAAGGCGTGGGAGAGCGCATGGCCGAGCGCAAGCAGTTCCGCACGATCGCAACGGACATGGCCAATCGATATCTGCCATTGGTCCAGACGTTGCGGAATCACTCGCATTTGCCGTTCGCGCGCCTCGCACCGAACGAACCGCCGCGACTGTCCGAAGGCAAACGGCGGGATCTGGCTGCTGCGGTCGATCGGACGCAGCGTCGGCTCGAAATCACGAAATCCCGACGCGAGACGATTGACGAGCTGGTGACTGAATATTTCGCCGGTACGACGTCCGGTGACAAGGAGCCCGAAGTCGGGCTCGCGATGACCCGTATCCTCATGCACCGATATCATAATCGCATTGCCGGGATGGCGGCATCTCTGTTCGAAGAGTTCGACCCCGAGCCCCGCACCAAACTCAAGGCCGACGCCGGCGTCGCCGAAGGCGCCCGGCTTCATCTGAATGAAGAGTTCGGGCGGCCGTTACACTATGGGATCGAAAATCTCTGCGACGCCAGTAACGAGAATGCTGAGGTTTTCCTGCAGCTCGCGGGCGCGCTCGTCACGCGGATGGAGGCCCGTGCCATCCGCGGCAAATCGCCGGTGCTGCCCGCGTCGGCGCAGCAGTCCGCTCTTACCGAGAAGGCCGAGGAGATCATGACGGGCTGGGCGTTTCCCTTCGCCCGCCGCGTTCGACGGCTTGTCGATAGCATCGCCGTCGATTGCCGAGCGGTCTCGTTAACCGAGAATGCCCGCCTTGGTCCCGGAGCCAACGCAATCGGGGTTCCCGACGAACAAATCGAGCAGTTGATCAACTCCGACGACGAGCTTGCTCTCGTCCTCAAATATGCGATTGCGCACAAGGCCATCGAGATCCAGCGAGACTATGGCCAAGGAAGCAAGTCATGGTGCCTCATCGAATTGAGCGGCATCGTTTGTCTGGCGCATGGCCTGACATTGAAACGCGGGGGTTTCCTCGAGTTTGATCTCGACTATGTCCGGGAAAAGACAGCGCGATGACCCGGCCGCACTGGGACAATGCGATTGCGCATTTCGACGACAATGTCGGTACATTCGTCACCGAGTATTTCGGTCAGGATCATCGCACGTGCCTGTTGATCGCCGCTGCGGGCTTCAACCCGAGATCGCGTCGCATCGCAACGCTCCTAGCCCAAACGCTGGGGTCGCGCCTGATCGCTATTTTCATCAGGGAAGAGCGAGGCAAGCCCGATGCCGCGCTGGTCGAGGCGGCCGACGCAAATGAAGCCGCGCTCCGCAAGCTGGTTGAGTGCGAGATTCTGAAGATCGAAATCTTCGGCGACGACGACGCCCCTGTTGCCGGATCCCGGATTGCGCGTGCGCTGGGCACATACGAGATTCCCACCGAAGTGACCGACGTCGTTCTCGACATGACGGCCTTGTCGATCGGCATCGGCTTTCCGGCTGCGAGACTCCTCCTCGAACAGTGCGAGACCCGCGAGAACTGCGCCTTCCATCTGATGATTGCCTCCAGTCCCGAGATCGAGGACAAGATCATGAGCGAGCCTGATAGCCGGCCGATGGCTATCCGCGGCTTTGCCGGCGAGGACATCTCAGCCAGTAGCCTGGAAGTGGCGAAGGTCTGGCTGCCGCAGCTCGCAAAGGGTAAATCGACGGCCCTCAGCGAAATCGGCAAGACATCCAACGAATGGTACAAAATCTGCCCCGTCGTGCCGTTTCCGGCTGGCGAGCCACGCCGCGCCGACGCGCTGATCGAGGAGTATCAAGGGCATCTCGTCCACAGCTGGGATGTCGACCCGCGCGATATCATCTACGCCTCGGAACGGAATCCGCTTGATTGTTATCGGACGCTTGCGACCTTCGCAAAGCGTTATCGCCAAGCAGTTGCCGACACCTTTGCCCCGTCGATTGTCGTCACGCCGATCGGTAGCAAGGTTGTCGCTGCTGGTGCTCTGATGGCTTCACTCGAGCACGATCTGACCGTTCAGTATATAGAGACCGTGCGATATGATTTCGACCCGGCCGAGCCGACGAATGACAACGAGCCGGAGTATCTTGTGCACCTGCTGTTGTCGGGCCCGGCCTATGGTGACTATGGCGACGATCTGAAACCCGAATAACGAAAAGGCGAGTATAGTTTGGGACCTCACGTCGATGCCGTCGGCACGCCGACCAGCGGTGGGAGCCGATTTGGTCAGAAGCTCGATGAACTGGAACGCACGCTTGATCTCGTGCTTGCGGGGGATCATGCCGCCCTGGCAGATGGATTAAGAACATCGCACACACGGCCGGTGATCGCTGTCGGTTCGGGCGGATCGGCAGTCACCGCCGCCTATTTCGCACGCTGTCGCCACACGCTGGGCTCGGCCGTCACCCGCTGGACCACACCTCTCGATTTCACCTTCGGCACCGAAGATATCTCGGATACGGACGTCTGGCTTTTCAGCGCCGGCGCCGATAACCCCGATTTCCGGGGCGCCTTGCTCGCGGCGCGCGCGCGCGGTGCGCGGCAAATCCATGTCCTGACCCGGCGCAGTGATGCCCCCGTGACGCTCGGCGCCGCTGAGGCCGCAAACCTCGCGGTTCACGTCATCCCGGTCGCCAGCGAAAAGGACAGCTTTCTTGCCACGCATTCGCTCGTCGGTTCGATCGCCGCCCTGCTGCTCGCTGCGAACCTCGCGAGTTCCGACGCGGTCGCTGATCTCGCTCCCCGCTTTCGAAAGGCGGCGATGGACGTGCTTGATCCGATTAACCGCGGCCGCTTGCGCCGGTCGGTCGGTCAGATCGGCCGGAACGATTTGATGTTAATCTTGGCTGACCCCCAACTCGTCCCCGTTTCCGCCTTGATCGAGACGTCAGCTTGGGAGGCGTCGCTGTGCCCCGTTCAGGTGACCGACTTCCGCAATTTCGCGCATGGACGGCATAGCTGGCTTCACAACCGACCAGCGTCCACTTTCATCTTGGCGCTGCACGGTCACGATAGCGCGACTGCTTGGGAGCGCACGCGCACGTTGCTTCCCGCGGGACTGCGCTGGGCCGAGATCGAGTTTGGAAATTGCGGGCGCTTCCGCAACGCGCTCGGGATCTTGGAAGGCTTGGCCCTGATCGATGCAATCGGGGAAGCCGTCGGCATCGATCCAGGCAAGCCTGGGATCGGCGACTTCGGTAGATCCCTCTACGAGGATGATTCGCTGGATTGCTTGTCGCGGCGGCTGGGGGCGTCGCTTCGGCAGAAGCGCAGCGCGAGGCTCGAGCGGGACGATCCCGAATGCACCGCCCTTTGCATTTATTCGGCCGAGGACGAGAGACTCGACCGTTTCGCCAGGGCGAAGATCGGAGGCATCGTTCTCGACTATGACGGGACGATCGTCGACACCGAGAAGCGCGCCGATCCGCCCGCCGCAGAAATCGTCGACGAACTCATACGGCTGCACCGCGACGGCGTAAGGATTTCGATCGCAACCGGTCGCGGCGGCTCCGCAGGCGAAAGCCTTCGAGACGCACTCCCAGCTGAGATTCACCCCGAGGTGCTCGTCGGCTACTATAATGGCGGCTATATCCGGACCCTGGACGTCGACATTCAGTCGGAACCGCCGAAGGACCATCCCGGCATCGTTGAGACTGCGGCTTGGCTTGTAGCCCGAAGCGACTTATTTTCTCCTCCGTTCGGGGGAGAACATAGCCATGTGCAGATATCGATCCAGATGAGCTGCCTTCGCGATCCCGGAGGGTTCGAGAACCAACTCTCGGTATGTCCTCCCATCGCTGCGGGTTCAGTCCGAATTCGTAGGTCTGGACATAGTTTCGACATTGTTCCCTTCAATTCTTCTAAATGCAGCGTTGCGGACCGAGTCGGCGCCGAAGTTCCAGCCGACGTGGCAATCCTGCGTATCGGCGATCAGGGCTCGCGTTTTGGCAATGACCATGAGATGCTCACTCATCCCTATGGGATCAGTGTCCAGGAGGTTTGCGGTCGCGATGACGGCAGTTGGTCGCTGTTCGGTACAGAGTTGACAGGTCCGGAGGCGTTGCTTCGTCTGCTCAAGGCATTGAAGCCGGACGGCAACCAGTGTGTTCATATCGATATGTCCAGCCTCGGGCTGGACAATTGGCCTAAATGAGAACAAATTGAGAACATAATGCAGTATGAGTCGAGCATCCCCCAGGTCGTTGGCACCGGACTCACGGTACTAGACCGCATTTTCGAGGACGGCTTCTTCACCGAAGAGGCGCTCGGGGGATCGTGCGGCAATGTTCTCGTGTCCCTTGCCATGCTGCGGCGCCATGTTGTGCCTGTCATCGCGCTCGGCGCCGACGACGTCGGACAACAGCTAGTCGACGAGTTCGCCGAAGCAGGGGCAGACATCCGGTTTATTTACCAACGCAGCTGGTTGAGTTCCCCAGTGATCGCACAGGAGCTCGATACGCTATCCGGCCATCACAGATTCCGGTTCGACTGCCGCGATACGCTGCGCGAATTCCCGCGATACCATCCGATCGAGCAGCAAGACGTCATAGAAGCGGCCTGCGTGCTGGCTGCCTGTTCAGTCTTCTACACGGACAGGCTGTCAGAAAGCATCGTTGATGCGATGCGCCAGGCCCGCGCCGCGGGCGCCCTCATCTATTTCGAACCTTCCGATATCGACAGCGAACTCTTCGAAGATGCCGTTCGATTGTCCTCGATCGTCAAGTATTCATCCGATAGGCTTGGCGCGGACGTCAACGACCTCGTCGCCGACACGTCGGCAATCGCGATTGTCACGCATGGCGCGGACGGCCTCGAGGTTCGGCAGGGCGAGATTTCGATCTGGTGCGAGGCCATACCGGCCGAGCGCGTCGCCGACACCTGCGGCTCAGGCGACATGGTCAGCGTCGGGCTGATCGACTGGCTGCTCGGCGACGACCGACCATTGCACAGCCTCGCCCTCAACGAAATTGTCGTCGGCGTCGTCGCCGGACAGCATCTCGCAGCAGCCAATTGCGCCTACACCGGCGCGCGCGGCCTGTTTCGTGACAAGGGTGCCGGCTTCGCGCGGCACGTCTTACATTTGGGCGGGAATTTTCATCTCGACTAAGGCCGGGGGCGGGCCTATTCGGCCGCTTCCAGAAGCTCGGACGAGCCGCTTCCTTCCTGCGAACGAAGCTCATCGCGAACTTCCATCAACAGCTTGCCGAGCATGTTCCGGCCGACGCCGTTTACTTCGCCCCAGGTGCGGTTGACCTCATTGTCCACCGTGGCGCTCTCGACGAGGCGGGCATTTCCGGTCGACAGCAGAAGCTCGCGCAGATCTTCATGCTGCATAAACTTGGCCCGCACGACATTCTTCATACGGTCGAACTTGATCGTCGACCAGCCCGGCGCGACATCCCAATAATAAAGACCGTGCGCCGCCATCGCGAGCAGCGAGGGCGAGGGCGCCGCCATCAACCACTTCCGCACTTCCGGCTTACGAGCCTTCCCGGCCTGATAGGCATGTTCGCTCGTGGCGAAGACCTCGCCCTCGAATTCGATCTCGCGACGGTAGAGATTGCTGAAGGCACCATAGGGCTTTTCGCTGGCACGGTAGAAGCGGATTTCGTCGGCCATTGAAATTCCTTTTTGATCTTGCAAATTCGCACGATCTATTACATGCAAATTTGCATGAAAGCAACCGAAAAGGAGCTTCAGAGCCTCAAGGGCCGCATCGCGAAAGCGAACGCGGAAAAGGGATTAAGTCGCTCTTATTTAGGAATAATGTCTGGCGTTCACGCGAGCCAGGTCAGCCGAATCTGTCGAGGCGACTTCAAGACGATCAGCTACAATGTCGTGCAAGTCTGCAAGGCCCTCGGCCTCAAAGTCTCCGTCATAGAGGCGAGTAGCCCGCCCGACGCTGATTGGTCGAAGGTTCAGGCTAGCGCTCGCCGGCTGTGGGAAAAGTTGGACAGAAACGCCGACCAGATCAGCAAGCTCTTAGAGGCGATAGGAGATTTGGGTCACAACTAACGCTCCCATTGGATCGAAGGCTTCTCGCGGCGATCGCTGCCTCGCCTGTCCGCTCCTCCACCTATCACATTTGGGCCACGTCAATGGCTGACTCACCAACTTCCGCTTCGGGGCGCAATCCACAGACAAGCTGAACGGCCAGCATGAAGGCGCTAGACTGTCACTGTATCTGAGTGGATCTGGCGGCAGCTATCCACCAATCGCGCCCCGGAACCTGCCGTTCCGGATCGTCCGACGAAGCGGTCATTCAATTTGCTTACGCTTCTTAACGCGGCACACGTCTCAGTGAACGAGCAGACAGGTTCTCGCCAAAACAAGGAAGCGCCCCCCCGGCGCAAAGCCAGGGGACCGCTTCAGGTTTACGAGTGGCCTGCCTGTCAGGAGGTGGTCAGGCAACCAACTCGCGGGGGGTCTGGTCGTCGTCGTTAGCGCCGTCGTTCGCCGCGGCGGCGTCAGCAGCGTCCGCCACCGGCTCGTCGAGCTCGGTATCGGGCGCATCTGCGACGGCAAAGCGCATCACCTCGGGCACCCAGGCCATCGCTCGGTCGCGCACTTCGACCTCGGTGATGTAGGTTCCGGCAAAGACGCGCTCGGCGCTCATCGCGAGGTCGCCCTTTTTGACCGCTGCGAACCGGCTCGCGAGATCCGGACCGCCGACCGCCGAGAGCGCGTCGAGGATCACCGCCTTCGAGACCCGGTCGAAAAAGTTGGCCGCAGTTGGACGCCACCATGCCGCCATGTCGATACCGATCAGGCCGCCGAGGTGATCGTGGAACTCGATCCGGCGTTCGCCGGCCATGTTGAGACTGGCCTCGAGCGAGCGGCCGACGACGTGGCCAAGCCAGGCTGCGCGAGCTTCGTCCGGCAAGGCGCGGAAGCGATCGAACCGCTCCGAAACACTGACCCCAGCGCGCCAGCTCTCGTCGAGCCCGGTGCGCAGCTCGGCGAGCGAGGCACTCGCGGCCGCGTCTTTTGCCTCGAACCCGATGATCGGTCCCGAAGGAACGCCGCCGCGCAAGGTGCTAGCCGAGCGTGCGCGGTAGTCGTAGGCATCGGCGTCGGCGAGCGTGAAGACCATCAGGTCGAGCGCGAGCGCCGGATCTGACGCGACATGGAGTGCAAGAACGTCGCGGCGCTGCATCGCGAGTTCATCGATGAGACGCTTCGACAATGCCGAACGGCGCTGACCCGCACCGTCATCACCCGGGATCACCTGGATGCCATCGTCATCACCCGTCGGGTCGAGCTTACGTTCGCCGTAGAACACCGGCTGGAGCACGGGGGTGCCGTCGCGCGACAGCACCAGGATCATCCCCGCCTCGGCCTTCAGTTCGGGCGCAAGCACCGGCGGCCGTGCCCGGATGTCCTGGCATTCGCGTTCGATCGTCTCGATTGCGGCTTCGGCGGCCGCGACGGCTTCCTCAGTGCTGTCTTCGTCCTCGAGAACGGCGGCGTGCTCGTCATAGGAGGCGTCAAGCTCGTCGAGCCGGTCGAGTTCAGCCTCGGTCAGCGGCGCGGGTTCGGCCGGAAGCCGGAGCAGCCCTTCGACGAGGTCATGGCTTGCATAGGGATCGAGCGTCGACTTGACCCAAGCAAGGCCCTGCTCGGCGGCGAGCACCTTGGCCTGCTCTTCCATCTTCGCGGCCGCAAGCTCCTCGAGCAGCGCAACGTCGGCCCAGGCTTCGCTGTCCTCGTCGTCGAACAGTTCGCGTTCGATGCGGCCGCCGGCCGCAAGGTAGGCATCGCGCCCGACGAGCCGGGCGCGCGGGTCGCTGCCCCGGACCGTGCCCGAAAGCACCATGCGGCGGATCGAGTCCGGATTGGGAGCATAATAGCCCGTCGAGACCTGCTCGAAGACCCGGGCCTGGATCGCCTGATCAGAGGTCGCACCGTAGGCCTTGGCAAGATCGAGCGTGATCGCGCCCGATGCCAGGGCCTCGAACACGACCGGGGCGAGCCCGGCCAGACGCAGCCGGCCCTCGACGAAGCGGACGGTCAGTCCGAAACGGCGCGCGACTTCCTCGATCGAAGCCCCCGCTTCGATCAGCGCGGCGAAGGCCTGGGCTTCGTCGGCGGGGTTCATTGCAAGGCGATGGAAGTTCTCGGCAAGGCTCGTTTCGATGGCATGTTCGGCGCTATCTTCGAGCACTAGGCAGGTGACCTCGTGGTCCTTGGCGAGGACCTTGTCTTCAGCGAGGCTCAGCATGGCCTTGCGGCGGCGCTCGCCGGCTTCGACCTCGAACTTACCCTTGGCCGAAGGGCGAACGATGAGGTTCTGCAATAGGCCGCGCGCGGCAATGCTCGCCCTGAGCTCGGCATCGGCTTGCGGTTCCGAATGACGGCGAACATTGCGCGGCGAAGCGATGAGCTTGCTCAGCGGTATCGACTTGATCATGACACTTACTCCTGACTGACGAGCCCAGGCCATCGACCATCGACGCCCCATCGGCTCATCGAGGCAAAAGCCCCCTCCCCTCTGCGGTTCTGGTCCGGGAGGAGCCGGCCCTGCCGAATGCTGACGACAGTCGCGCGATGACTTCACCGACCGATCCAAGATGTGCAGATTGCCGGTACTGGCTGCCTATTCCCGACGAGGACGGACACGAACTCGGACAATGCCGCCGTTTGCCACCAAGTTATGAAGGCTGGGGCGTGTCCTTCGGGCACGACTGGTGCGGCGAGTTCGCGGGAGACACCGCGCTCGCCGCGACCTAAGCGCGACGCGACGATCAATTGCTGAGCTGGGCGAGCACCGCCGCGGCTCCCTCGGTCGGCACGAACAGCCGGGTCTGGTAGCGGATGATCTCGGTGAAACAACCGGCGGCCTTGTACCAGTCTAGCCGCGCCGCCGACCATCCGGTGAGCTCGAGCCGCTGCGCCCCGCCCACCAGGCTGCGCTTCAGCATGAGCGCCTCGCGCGCCTTGACTGGCATCGGCCGTCCCGAGCCAAGCACCGCTGCGGCAACCTGCTCGGCCGAGAACGCGTGATCGCTCTCGAGCCCGAGCGCCTGGCAAAGTTCGGGAACGCAGTGCAGCGGCACTTCACGCCCCAGCAGCGAACGTCCATCGCGCGCCGATATCCGGCTGACCCGCACGAAATCGGAAGGGAGCTTGTCCCACACCGGAAGCAGGAGTCCGGTCGCTAGGTGCAGCCGTTCGCGCTTGTGGCTCGTCGCCGCTTCGTCAACCTCGGTCTGCCAGAGTTCGCGGAAGGTAGCGGGATCAACTGGCTCCCAATGGCTGTCCTCCAACTGCTCGGCTGTCAGGTGCCCGCGCCCCAGCGGTCGGATCAGTTCGAACCGGGCAACCCGGGTGCCGTCGTCGGCGAGCAGGCTGCGCGCGGGCACGAGCAGACCAATGCGGCCCGATCGTCCGTTGCGCAGGAATTGCTGGCGGTTCCCGGTCAGGCCGTAGAGTTCCTCGAGCCGCGCCAGGGTCAGGGGCTTCAGCGCGCGGGCGATCACGAGTTCGAGGAGATGCGTGGTCGCGCCCGACAGCGCATCGGTGCGCAGCAAGGTGTCCGAAAGCACCGCGAAGTGCTCGACCGCGATCGTCTCGACCCCGAGATCGAGCGTGCCCGCAGCCCGTGCCGCGTCGATCCGCGCTTCGACCAGCCCCAGAAATTCATCGAAGATGCCGTTCTGGAGCACGATTGGCAGCGCGAGTATCCGGTTGAGCCAGCGCTGGATGGTCGGCAGGTCATCGGTCATGCCCCCATCAGGCCCTTCTATGCTGAGGCCGGTCAGTTCCTCGAACCGGGCCAGCGTCACCGCCTCCAGCTTTCCGGTGAACAGAAGGCCGAACCAGCGATTGAGGGCCTCCTTGGCGTAGGTGCTTTCGAGATTGTCAGCGGGATCGAACAGGTTCTGCCCGCCGGTCTGACGCTGGCCGCGGGTCAGCGCGCCAAGGCTGTCGAGGCGCCGGGCGATCGTCGAGATGAACCGCCGCTCGCCGCGCACATCGGTCGTCACCGGACGGAACAGCGGGGCCGAAGCCTGGTTGGTGCGGTTGGTCCGCCCGAGCCCCTGAATCGCGGCGTCGGCACGCCAGCCCGGTTCGAGCAGGAAATGGACCCGCCGTGCCTGGTTCCTAGCGGCAAGGTCGGCGTGATAGCTGCGTCCCGTGCCCCCAGCGTCGGAGAAGACCAGGATGCGTTTGGTGCCGTCCATGAACGCCTGGGTCTCGGCCAGGTTAGCACGCGGACTGCGCGACTGGAGCTTCTGGCACCCGTCGCGTCCAACGATCAGGCGGCGGGTACGTCCCGTAACTTCGGCGACGGCATCGACTCCGAACCGTTCGATGATCGCATCGAGCGCGGTTGCAATTGGCGGAAGTGCGCAGAGCTGTTCGATCATCCGGTCGCGCGCGGCGAGCGCAGAGCGGCACAGCACCGGCGCCCCGAACTCGTCGCTCATCGGTTCGGAGCGGGCATTGCCGTTCTCGTCGGTGAAGACCGCCATCAACCGGACCGGGAAGCTCTTGGTGAGATAGTCGATCACGTATTCTTTGCAGTCGCAGTTTATGTCGAGCGTGGCGGCGCGAGGCGCAGGTTTCCTTCGGTTTTCCATGATTTCACTCCAGATATTATGAGGGTTAGAGGGAGTGTTCGAAGACGGGTCAGGCCCGCCTTCGAACGTCAGTGAGCATTGTGATCAAGGCGTCGGAAGGCGGCTTGAAGCGCCCCGGCTTGATCGCAGGGGCACCGTGGGCTGCGAGAATCTGCAGCTTCTCTTCGGGATCGGCGCGCAAGTAGGTCTCGGTGCTCTGGATACTGGCGTGGCCGAGCCATAATGCGACCTTGCGAATGTCCCCCGTCGCCGCGAGCGTGTGCATCGCGCAAGAATGACGAAGCACGTGCGCGCGCACGAACAGATGCGGATCGGCGGTCTTGGGACGCGCCGTGGCAATGT
>VFQM010001967.1_pt1 | contig 16422 bp, 14 predicted proteins | sample 3512391 | NCBI WGS metagenome assembly VFQM01 (sample SAMN10412369, study PRJNA504923) | tailings metagenome | isolation source: Replicate 1 from Balatoc abandoned mine | place: Philippines
CGCGCCAACGACCTGATCTGGTCCTTCGTGGTGAACAACTACCTGATGGGCAAGGACCCGTTCCCGTTCGACCTGCTCTACTGGAACAGCGATTCGACGCGCATGCCCTACGCGATGCACAGCTTCTACCTGCGCAACATGTACCTGCGCAACCTGCTGCGCGAACCGGGCGGCATCGAGATCGCCGGCGTGCCGATCGACATCTCGAAGGTGAAGACGCCGTGCTACTTCATCTCGACGGTGGAAGATCACATCGCCCCGTGGAAGAGCACCTACAAGGGCGCCCACCTGCCCTCCGGCCCGGTCAAGTTCGTGCTCGGCGGTTCCGGCCACATCGCCGGCATCGTCAACCCGCCGGCCGCCAACAAGTACGGCTACTGGACCAACGACGCACTGCCCGAATCGGCCGATGAGTTCCTCGCCGGCGCGACGCAGAATCCGGGCTCGTGGTGGACCGACTGGCAGCAGTGGCTGCTGGCGCAGCCGAACGGCGACAAGAAGGTGCCGGCAAGGAAGCCGGGCGCCGGCGGCCTGGCCGTCATCGAGAAGGCCCCCGGCTCCTTCGTCAAGTTCCGGCTCGACACCCAGAAGAAGGGCGAGTGAGCCCGCCAGGGATCATCTCGAAAGGGGGCTGCGGCCCCCTTTTTCATTACCGGCGAGTGCGCTAAGTTAGCGGGGTGGCGCGTCGCCGAAAGCAGCGCCCGTCCCACCATCGCGAGCATTCCCCGGAACAGGCACTGCCCATGATCCTCCCCGACTACGACGGCGGCAGCATCGCCAACCTGATGCGCACGCTGGCCGAAGCCTGTGGCGCGCAGCTGCCGGCCCCGGTGCCGCTGGCTGCGCATTACGGCCTGAGCGCCCGGGAACTGGCACGCGCGCGCAACATCGTCCTCTTCGTCGTCGACGGCCTCGGTGCCGACCAACTGATGGCGTGCGGCAGTGGCGCCTTGCGCCGGTACGCCGGGCGCACGCTGACCTCGGTCTTCCCGTCCACCACCGCTGCCGCCATTCCGACCTTCATGACCGGCCTGCCGCCAGCGCGCCACGGCCTCACCGGCTGGCACATGTGGCTCGACGAGATGCAGGCCGTCACCGCCATCCTGCCGCTGTCGCCACGCAGCGGCCCGCCTTTTGCCGAAACGCCGGCACAGGTCGCGGCAAAACTCTTCGAACACTCGCCGCTCTATGTCGGCATGCACCGGCCGGCCTGGGTGATCTCGCCGCGCGAGATCGCCTTCAGCCCCTTCAATGCCTACCACTCGCGCGGTGCCGATACGCTGGCCTACGCCGACCTCGACGGGCTGATGCACACCCTCGCCGGCGTCGTCCGCATTCCCGGCCGCAAGTTCGTCTACGCCTACTGGCCGACGCTCGACAGCACCGCCCACCATTTCGGTTGCGACAGCCGGGAAGCACGGGCAACACTGGCCCGCCTGTGCACGGCCTTCGATGCGCTGCTCGAAGAAATCGCCGGCACCGACACGCGCATCATCGTCACCGCCGATCACGGCTTCATCGATTCGCCGGCGCAGCGCATCGTCGAACTCGACGACCACCCGGAGTTCGCCCAGCTGCTGGCTCGCCCGCTCTGCGGCGAGGCGCGCGTCGCCTGGTGCTACCCGAAGGCCGGTGCCGCCGCCGATCTCGTCCGCTACGCCAGCGATGCGCTCGGCGCCTGCTGCGACGTGGTCAGCCGCGCGCGGATGCTCGACGAAGGCTGGTTCGGCCCCGGCCCGACGCACCCGCACCTGGCCTCGCGCATCGGCGAATTCGCACTGGTCATGCGCGACAACTGGACGATCAAGGACTGGCTGCCCGGCGAACGACGGCACACGCTGATCGGCGTGCACGGCGGCACCTCCGAGGCGGAAATGCGGGTGCCGCTGCTGGCCATCGATGCCTGAGCAAAGGCTGCCGGCATCGAGGTGTGGCGCAATTTGCACGATTTCTCATCGCACATAGACAACAAGGCCGATAAAGCCACTTTTTACGCTGGCGGATTTTGCACGATTCCGTCATCTCTCCACGCACCACCGGCAGCTTGCCCGGCCGATCGGCCGAGGATCATAATCACACGATGACAAAACGCTCGCCGCCAGCGCCCCCACCCGAGCCCCAGCAATGGGAACAAGGGACAGGAAGCGAACAGCTCCTGCCGGCACTGGCCGAATTCATCGACACCCTCCGTCGTCGCTGCGCCATCGATTTTTCCGGCTACAAGGCGAGTACGCTGTCGCGTCGCATCCGGCAGCGCATGGGCCTGGCCCAATGCACCGACTTCACGGCCTACCAGGCCCGCATCGCCAGCGACGAACAGGAACGGGAAGCGCTCTGCCAGGACCTGCTGATCAACGTCACCGAGTTCTTCCGCGACTCGGCCGTATTCACGCAGCTCACCGACTCGATCTTTCCCGACCTCCTGCGCGGGCGTGACCCCGGCGACGACCTGCGCATCTGGTCGGCCGGCTGCGCCACCGGCGAGGAAGCCTATTCGCTGGCGATGCTCGCCCTCGATGCTGCCAGCCGCTTCGGCTTCAACGGCAACGTCAAGGTCTTCGCCACCGATCTGCACGCTGCCTCGCTGACCCGGGCCTCGCACGGACTCTATCCGGAGGAGGCCGTACGCGGCATCCCGGAGCCGCTCCTGCACCGCTTCTTCCAGCGCGAGGAAGGTGGCTGGCGCGTCGATGGCACGCTGCGCCGGCACGTCGTCTTCGCCCGCCACAATCTGCTCTGCGACCCGCCGTTCACCCGCCTCGACCTTGCCGCCTGCCGCAACCTGCTCATCTACCTGGAGCCGTCGGCGCAGACCCGGGCGCTGGCGCAACTGCATTTCGCCCTCAAGCCGCAGGGCCTGCTCCTCCTTGGCAGCAGCGAGACCGTCGGCGAGCACGAGGGCCGTGCGTTCATGGCCATCGACCGCTCCAGCAAGCTCTTCCGCCGGCTGCCGACGCCTCTGCCGCGCGGCAGTTTTGAAAGCCGGCCAGGCCAGGCACAGGCCATCGGCGTGGCGAAGATGGCGATGCCGGAAGCCATCACCGACAGCGATGAAAGCGCATCGCTGCTCGAAGCCGAACTGCAGGCCACGCGCGAGCGCCTGCAGGAAATGGTGATCGAACTGCAGAGCAGCAATGAGCGGATCGATCTCGCCAATGAGGAACTGACGGCCTCGAACGAGGAGCTGCAGAGCACCAACGAGGAGCTGCAGTCGGTCAACGAGAATCTCTATTCGCTCAACGCCGAGCTGGAAAGCAGGAACAGCGAACTCGCCGCGCTCAACCGCGATTACGACCACCTGCTCGCCAGCACCGAGATCGGCACCGTCTTCCTCGACGGCGCGCTGCGCATCCGCCGCTTCAGCCCGGCCATCCACGATTTCCTGATGCTGCGGCCGCAGGACGAAGGCCGGCCGGTGCACGAGATCACCTACCGGCTCGGCAATCAGGCCGCCTTCATCGACTGCCTGCGTCGCGTCGCCGACCGCGGCGAGCGGATCGAACGCGAGGTCCGCGTCAGCCCGGGTCGCTGGCTGCTCGAACGCATGCTGCCCTTCCTCGGCGAGGGCGGCGCCCGCGACGGTGCCGTCGTCACCTACACCGACATCAGCGCCGTCAAGGCGGCACAGGCGCGCGCCGACAAGCTGGCGGCCGAGCGCACCCGCCTGCAGAACATCCTCGACGCCTTGCCGGACGGCGTCTACATCGTCAATCCGTCGCACGACATCGAGTACCTCAACCCGGTTCTCGAACGCGATTTCGGACCGGTGGCCGGACGCAAGTGCTACGAGTACTTCCACGGCCGCAGCAGCGAGTGCGACTGGTGCAAGAACGGCGAGATCTTCGCCGGCCAGTCGGTGCACTGGGAGTGGACATCCCCCAAGGGACGTACGTACGACCTCTTCGACATGCCGTTCCGCAACGCCGACGGCAGCGTCAGCAAGTTCGAGATCTTCCACGACATCACGCCGATCCGGCGCAGCCAGCTGCAGCTTGCCGAAGCCGCCGCACTGTCGCACGTCGGCCACTGGCAATGGGATCTCACCGACAACTCGCTGCAATGGGGCGAGGAGACTTACCGCATCTTCGGTCACCACCCGGGCGATCTGGTGCCACGCTACGAGAACTTCCTCGGCCGCGTGCATCCCGAGGATCGCGAGCGGGTCGAGCGACTGGTCGCCGAAGCGATCGAGAAGCAGCAGCCGTACATGGCCGAGTTCCGCTTCTACCGTGCCGACGGCGTCCTGCGCATCGGCCGCGCCACCGGCCATCTCGAACTGGATGCCACTGGCCGGCCGCTCCGCCTGTCCGGCGCCATGCAGGACATCACCGAACTGCGCGACATGGAACAGGCGCTGCGCACCAGCGAACAGCTCTTCTTCGTCGCCTTCCGCGCCGCACCGCACGCTGCGTCGATTGCCCGTGCCAGCGACGGCCGCTTCATCGAGGCCAACGACAAGTACCTGCAGTATTTCGGCTGGCCGCGCGAGGAGCTGATCGGCAAGACCTCGATCGACATCGGCCTGTGGCCAGACGAGCAGACGCGACGGCAATGGGTGGCGGCACTGGAGCGCGACGGCACCGTGCTCGACTACGAAACCAGCTGGGTCAGCCGCGACGGCCGCACCCGCCAGATCAGCCTGTCTGCCGAGTTCATCGATCTCCAGGGCGAGCCGCACATCCTCGCCTTCATCCAGGACATCACCGAACGCAAGGAGAACGAGGCGCGGATCGAATTCCTCGCCCACCACGACGCCCTCACCGGACTACCCAACCGCGTCCTCTTCCGCGACCGTTTCGCCCTCGCCGCCGCCTGGGCCGAGCGGGCCGGCAACAAGGTGGCGCTGCTCTTCCTCGACCTCGACCACTTCAAGACCATCAACGACAGCCTCGGCCACCCGGCCGGCGACGCACTGCTCAGGCTCGTCGCCGAGCGGCTGCGCGAATGCGTGCGCGAGACCGACACCATCAGCCGCCTCGGTGGCGACGAATTCCTGATCTCGCTCACCGACATCGAAGAACTGCAGACCATCGATGGCATCGCCAACAAGATCCTCGGCGCCCTCGCCCGGCCCTTCGAACTGGAAGGACGCGAGCTGACGAACACCATGTCGCTCGGCATCGCCGTCTACCCGGACGACGGAGCCGACTTCGACACCCTGCTGAAGAAGGCCGACACCGCGCTCTATCAGGCCAAGCATGCCGGCCGCAACACCAGCCGCTTCTACGCCGACCGGATGAACGTCGACGCGCTCGAGCGCCTGCAGACCAAGGCCGCACTGCACCGGGCACTGGAGAATGCCGAGTTCGAACTGCACTACCAGCCGCAGATCGACCTCGAAACCGGCCGCGTCGTCGGCGTCGAAGCCCTGCTGCGCTGGAACCGCGGCGGCACGGAACTGGTGCCGCCGGCCCGCTTCATCCCGGACGCGGAGGAAAGCGGCCTGATCGTGCAGATCGGCGACTGGGCGCTGCGCGAGGCCTGCACCCAGGCCATCCGCTGGCTGGCGGACGGCCTGCCGCCAATGACGATGGCGGTCAACCTGTCGGCCGTCCAGTTCCGCCGCGGCGACCTGGAGCGGAGCGTACTCGCCGCACTGACCGACTCGGGTCTCGACCCCGCCTGCCTCGAACTGGAACTGACCGAATCGCTCCTGCTCGACGACGCCGAGGCCGTGCTCGCCACGGTCCGCCGGCTGAAGGCGATCGGCGTCCAGCTCTCGATCGACGATTTCGGCACCGGCTACTCCAGCCTCGCCTACCTGAAGCGCTTTGCCGTGGACAAACTGAAGATCGACCAATCCTTCGTCCGCGACATCGCCACCGATCCGGACGACGCGGCGATCGTCCGCGCCATCGTCAGCATGGCCCATACCCTGAAACTCAAGGTAATTGCAGAAGGCGTCGAAAGCGAGGACATCGCCCGCTTCCTCGGCATCTACCATTGCGACGAGGCGCAGGGTTACCACTACGCCCGGCCGATGCCGGCGGCGGCCTTCGGCGACTGGCTGCGCAGCCGCAACGGCAACTGAGATCCTCGCTTCGCGGCCGGGTCCGCTGGACCACCGGCACTGCCGGCAGGACAAACGGTCAGGCTCACTTTGAGCCGGTTTGCTAAAGTCCGCTATCGGATTTGCGCGGACGCCTCGCCATGAAAAGCGCCATCATCATCAACCTCGATTACGAACGCCACAGTGCCGAAATCTGTCGGCGGGTACTCGATGAAATCGTCCGCGGCATGGAAACCGCCGGCTTCACCCGGCATTTCCGCCTGTTCATCGCCGACATGGCGCGCGAGGAGGCCTGCGCCGAGGCGAAAAGAGTGGTGGCCGAGGCGGAGGATTTTCTCGCCGGCGAGGGAATCTTCGTCTTCGATGTCGTCCGCGAGTGCTACTGGTTCGAATACCAGGAATCGAACGACCTGCTCGCCCCCGGCAACGAAATGCCGGAAGTCACCTTCCTCGACAGCGGCGAGCTGACCTGCCTGCTCGGAACCGGCAGCAGCCAGAACAGCCAGTGAGGATGCTGCCGCTCAGCGCTGGCCGAAGGGCAGGTTGAGCGGGAGCTGCGGCAGGCGCGGCTTGAGCGCGCTGAGGTCGATGGCGTCGAGCATGTTCTTCACGACCAGCCCGAGTTCGGTGTCACCCTCGACCGACAGTTCACGATTGAAGAACAGCGTGTCCGGATCTTCCTGACGCGTGGCCACCTGCAGGAAGGCGGAAAGGTTGGCGCGGAAGGCGAGGTCCGGCGATCCGGCCGGGTTGAACAGCGGCCGGAAAAAACCGCCGCGGTAGGTGAAGGCTGCCTGGCCGCCGGTGTCGTAGACCTCGACGACGAAGGTCTTGCCCTCCAGCGCCTGCAGGCTGTCTTCCGGCAGCAGCTTCATTTTCGCTGCCGCGTTGAGCGCGGTGGTCAGGGCCACCGCGTGCGGCCATTGCGGCAGCTTGCCGCCGATGCGGGCGATGAAGCCCGGCAACTGGAACTTGGGGATGGTGAAACCCTGATTCATGGTCATGCTCCTTGCAGTTCAGCAACGGCCTCGGTGTGGCGCTGGGCAATGCCGGCATCGCCGAACCAGTAGCCATCGACCAGCCCTTCGGGATTCCAGGCTGCATCCGCCTTCGCCACCTCGCCGCGACGGGCGGCATCGAAGGCGGTCACGATCTCGGCGGTGAAGGTCGGTTGCGGGCTGACGCGGATGATGTCGATGCCCATCTCCAGCATCGTCGGCACCTCGTGCAGCAGATTGTAACTCTGCGCCGACATGGTCTGGATGCCGTTGATGCAGAGGAAGCTCTGTCCTTCGCGCGTCTTCAGCGTCATCCCTTCCGGGTGGTCGAGGCACTTGAACTGGCAGTCGTCCTTGTTCAGGTTGTAGTGGCGCGCCGTGAAGCAGCGTGCCGAGAAGGCGAGCGGCAGCTTGCCGAAGACGAAGACCTCGGTCTCGACGCCTTGCGGACGGCTCTTGTGCAGCATCTCGATCAGCTTGCGGTCGGCTTCCAGCGGCGGCACCCAGCGCTGCATGCCGTAGCGCGCGTAGGTCGCCAGCGTCGCCTCGTTGTAGATGTTGAGATGCGGGCCGGCAACGAAGGGCAACTTGCCCTGCACCAGATTGACGGCGCCGAGGTCGTTGGCTTCGATCTTGCAGCCCGCCTCGTCGATCAGCCGGCGCATCGCCTTCAGGTCGCTCTCCGATTCGAGCAGCGCCTGCGCCGAAACGACGACTTCCTTGCCGGCATCGGTCAGGTCGCGGGCGAGACCGATCCAGTCGGCGGTGCGCAGCTGCTGCCGGCGCGAGCAGACGACCTCGCCGACGTACACGATGTCGATCGCCTCGTTCTGCGCCATCTCGGCGTAGAACTCCATCACTTCGTTTTTCGGCCAGAAATAAAGCAGGGGGCCCAGGGCGAGTTTCATTCCCTTACCTCCACGGCCGGTTGTAGGCGCCGAGCGTCGCCTGGTTGCCTTCGGAGACCTTCGACAGTTCGGCCTGCCAGGTCGGCTTCACGTGGTAGCGCTCACTTTCGTTGGCGAACGCATCGAGTGCGGCGCGCAGCGTGCGCGTTACCTGGGTCACGTAGGCCGGGCTGCGCTGGCGGCCCTCGACCTTGATCGCGCGGACGCCGATCTTGATGATCTCCGGCAGGATTTCGAGCACGTTCAGGCTGGTCGGTTCCTCCAGCGCGTAGTAAGTCTCGCCCTGCACGTCGAAGCGGCCCTTGCACAGCGTCGGGTAGCCGGCCGGCTCGTCGTCGGCGAAGCGGTCGATGAGGATGCCGTTCAACCGGGTTTCCATCTGCCCGGGCTGCTTGTCCCATTTCACGTACTTCGCCGGCGAGCAGGCGCCGACGGTGTTCGGCGACTCGCCGGTAGCGTACGAGGACAGCCAGCAGCGGCCCTCGTTCATCACGCACAGGCTGCCGAAGCCGAAGACCTCGATCTCGACCGGGGTATTCCTGATCACGTGTTCGACCTGCGCCAGCGTCAGCACGCGCGGCAGCACGGCGCGCTGCACGCCGAATTCGCGGTGGGCGAAGTTGATCGCCTCGTAGCTGGTCGCCGAGCCCTGCACCGACAGGTGCAGGCGCTGCTGCGGATGGCGGTTGCGCGCGTAGTCCAGGAGGCCGACGTCGGCGAGGATGATCGCATCGACACCGAGGTCGACGGCGCCGTCGACCGCTGCCCGCCAGTCGGCGACGCGGCCGGGCTGCGGAAAGGTGTTGATCGCCATCAGCACTTCGCAACCCTTGCCGTGGGCGTAGCGGACGCCGTCGACCATGGTCTTCGGGTCGAAATTGAGGCCGGCGAAATTGCGGGCGTTGGTGTCGTTCTTGTAGCCGAGGTAAACGGCATCGGCGCCGTTATCGACGGCGGCCTTCAGCGCCGGCAGGCTGCCGGCAGGGCATACGAGATCCGGCAGGGCGGAACGGTCCATGGCTAGAATTCGCAAAAAGCGTCGGGAAATCCGGGAGCTTGCGAGTCTAGCGCCAGGCGAAGCCTCACCCCTTGATGTGGGTCAAGTGGATACCGACGAGGACAGGCGCATATATACTGACGTTTCGTGGAGCAGCAAGGCGTCCGGGGGCATGTCTCCTGGCCACGGCAGAAAACGAATAACGAGGAGACCACGCCGCCATGACCACCATCCGCATACTCACCGTCGATGACGAGCCGCTCAACCTCGCCATCATCGAGGAATACCTCTCCGAAGAGCGGAACTACCGCCTGGACAGCGCCGGCGACGGCGAGGCAGCCTGGCAGATCCTGGAAGCCGCCGCCACCCCCTACGACCTGGTCATCCTCGACCGCATGATGCCGGTACTCGACGGCCTCGAACTACTGAAGCGGATGAAGGCGGACCCGCGCTTTGCCGACATCCCGGTAATCATGCAGACCGCCGCCTCGGCGCCGGAGCAGGTGCGGGAAGGACTCGCCGCCGGCGCCTACTACTACCTGACCAAGCCCTACGAACCGGAAACCCTGTGCGCCGTCGTGCGCGCCGCGGTCGGCGACCGGCAGCTCCTGCGCACGGCGATCTCGCGCATCGGTAATTTCGACCGGGCCATCCAGCAGCTGGCGATGATCGAATTCCGCTTCCGCACGCTCGACGAAGCCCATACGCTGGCGGAATTTCTCGCCGGTCTCTGCCCGACCCCGCAGAGCGCGCTGTTCGGACTGACCGAGCTGATGGTGAACGCCATCGAACACGGCAACCTCGGCATCAGCTACCGCGAAAAGACCTTGCTGTTGATGGAAAACGACTGGCTGGACGAGATCGGGCGCCGCCTGGAGCTGCCGCAGTTTGCCGGCCGCGTCGCCCGGGTCCGGCTGGAGTGCGCACCGGACAGCCTGTGCTTCACCATCAGCGACGAGGGCCATGGCTTCGACTGGCAGCACTACCTCGATTTCGACCCGACGCGCATCTTCGACCCCAACGGCCGCGGCATCGCCATGGCCCAGCGCACCAGTTTCAACAGCGTCGAATACCGGGATGGCGGCAAGACCGTCGTCGCCCGCATCGCCCTCGGCGAGCCGGCACGCTGATCCGGATCAGGGCGTCGCCTTCAGGTGGTCGCCGATGCGGCGGCTCAGTTCCTGAATCGGCATGGCGTACGGGAAGCGGGCCAGGAAGCGGCCATCCGGCCCGAGCAGATACATGCCGGCAGTGTGGTCGACCGTGTAGTGGCCGGCGGCCGAACCCGTCTCCTGAACTTTCTCGTAACGCACCTTGAAGTTGTCGGCCACCCCGCGGATCAGCGCCGGCGAACCGTGAAGACCGAGGATCCGGGAATCGAACTGGGTGGTGTAGCCCTTCAGCACCTCCGGCGAGTCGCGTTCCGGATCGACGGTCACGAACAGCGGCTGCAGGCGGCTCGCCGCTGCGCCCAGCTCCTTCAGCACCGCCGCCATCTCGGCCAGCGTCGTCGGGCAGACATCCGGACACGAGGTATACCCGAAGGTCAGCAGCTGGAAGCGACCGCGAAAATCCTGATCGGTCACGGTGCGCCCGTTGTAGTCCATCAGCACGTAGCGGGTCACGATCTCGGCCGCCGGCGCCACCTCGGCTTCCGTGTGCCGCGACGAGGGATAGGCGAGGCGGAGCGCCAGCACGGCACCATCGACCTCGGCGGCCAGCCGCTGCTTTTGCGGACAGGGCTCCGGCGCCAGATAGCGGCGGTTGGTCTCGGTTTCGAACAGTTCCCCCAGCTCGCGCGTCTTCGGCGCCAGCGCCACCAGCGCGTTCCTGGCCTTGCCCGAGACATCCATGTAGCGGCAGGCCAGGGCCTGGCCGTTGAGGCGGCCGAGCTCGGCAATGGCGGCAGGGCCATCCGGCGTTGCGGCATGGGCCGGTACAACGGTGGCCAGTCCCAGCATCAGGGGCAGGAGTCGTTTCATCGTATTGCTCTCCGGATCTCGTTCGGTGCTCGTTTTCAGGCGCGGATTATAGACGCGGCTTGCGCGGCGCGCCGACGAACAGGCGATCGTAGAGCCAGTTCGGCAGCAGGCGCAGCGCCTTGGCGACGATCCCCATCGGCCACGGAATCACCGTGTAGCTGGTGCCGCGGGCGATGGCAGCGGCGAAGCGCCGGGCCGCCTGATCCGCAGGCAAGAGGAAGGGCATCGGGTAGGGATTGACCTCGGTCATCGGCGTGTCGATGTAGCCGGGGGCGATGGTCACCACCGGCAGGCCGTGCGGCCGCATTTCCAGCCGCAGGCTTTCAAGGTAGGTAATGGCCGCCGCCTTCGACGCGCTGTAGGCCTCGGCACCGGGCAGGCCGCGGATGCCGGCGACCGAGGCGATGCCGACCAGTCGCCGGCCAGCGCTGCCGGCCGCCAGCATCGACGGGATGAAGGGCGCGAAGGTCGCCGCCATGCCATAGACGTTGGTGTCCATGATGCGGCGGAAGATGGCGAGGTCTTCGCTGTGCTCGGTCAAGGTGCCGGCAGAAACGCCGGCATTGGCGATGACGATGTCGGGAACGCCGTGGCGACTGATGAAGTCGGCGGCGGCCGCCGCCAGCGCCTCGGCATCGGCAACGTCGAGCGGATAGGTGACGTGCTGCCCCGGCAGGCTTGCGGCCAGTTCGGACAGCATTCCGGCACGGCGCGCGGCCAGCCCGAGGACGGCACCTTCGGCCGCGTAGTGCCGGGCCAGCGCCCGGCCGATGCCGCTGGAGGCACCGGTAAGAAAAACCCGCAGCGGGCTGCGGGTTTGCGGGGAAGCCGGAACTGCGGCCACCGGATTACTTCTTCTTCTCGGCGCGCACCTTGGCGATCAGCTTGTCGGTCCGGTCGAGCAGCTCCTCGTAGCTCTTCAGACCCTCGTTGAGCACCATGTAGCGGCCATCGACGGCGATCGACGGGACGCCGGAGATCTTGTAGGCCTGCGCCATCTGGTCCGCGCGCTTGGCCTTGCTCTGCACGCCGAAGGAATTGTAGGCCTCGGCGAACTTGCGTCCGTCGACGCCCTGCTGCACGGCGAACTGGTTGATCGTCTGGTCGTCGTAGAGCTTCACGCCCTTGTCGTGCAGCGCGACGAAGGCGGCATCGTCGAGGCGCGGCAGTTCGCCGATGGTTTCGGCAGCGTAGTAGAGGCGGGAGAGGTTGAGCCACTGACCGCGGCCGAAGGACACCGGCACGCGCTTGAAGACGACGTCGCCGGGCAGGCTGGCGGCCCATTTCTTGACCAGCGGATGGAATTCCTTGCAGTGCGGGCAGCCGTACGAAAAGAATTCGATGACTTCGATCTTGGCCGGCGTTTCAGTCTGCTGCGGCGGATTGATCGGCGCGTAGTCGCGGCCGACGGCCAGCTGCGCCTGCGCCGAACCCATGCCCAGCAGCATGGCGGCGGCGACACCCAGGGTTGCGTTGAGGAAAGTGCGCTTCTGCATGTTTTTCTCCTTAGTCTTTCTTGACGACGGCGGCCTCGATACCCTGCTTGGCCAGCTCCGAACGAACCTTGTTGACCTCGTCGATCTTACCATACGGTCCGAGACGGACGCGGTACCAGACCTTGTCCTGCACCATCACCTGCTGCACGGCCGCCTCCATGCCGATCAACGCAAGCTTCGCCTTTTGGTTGTCAGCATCGCCCGGCGTCTGGAAGGAACCGGCCTGCAGGTAGATTGCCTCCTTGCCAGCCGGCACTTCCTTGCCGGCATCTTTCCCCGCATCCTTTCCCTTTTCCTTGGCGTCCGGTGCCGCGGCCCCGTCCACCTTCGCCTCGGCCTTGCCGGGCAGGATGTCGTAGAACTGGAAGCGCTTTTCCGGAATCGGATCGCCCGGCTTGCCGGGCAGCGGCGCCGGCCCGCCGTCGGCGGCCTTGCCGCCATTGGCCGGAACCGGCTTGGCGGGCGGTGGCGGCGGCAGCTGCTTGAACGGCGTCGGCATCTTGTTGATGTACCAGACGACCGCGGCGGCGCCGACGATGCCGAGCACGAGGCCGATGAACAGCCCGATCAGCGTACCGCCCGCCGACTTCTTCCTCGCCGGGGTACGTTTGGTTTTCAGGTCGCGGCTCATGGGTTCGACTGCACTCCGTGAAAACGGGTTTTACATGGACTCGGGACAGGAGACGCCGAGGAGGCTCATGCCATTGCGGATCGTCTGGCGCACGGCGGCAGCCAGCGCAACGCGGGCGTCCCGGAGGGCGACATCGTCGACCAGCATGCGCTCGGCGTTGTACCAGCTGTGGAATTCGGCGGCGAGATCCTTCAGGTAGAAGGCCACCGCATGCGGCGCCAGATCGTTGGCGGCAGCGACGATGATTTCCGGGAACTCGGCGAGCTTGGCGGCGATCGCCAGTTCGCGCGGGTTGTCGAGGCGCGCCAGATCGGCCCTGGCCAGTTCCGCTTCGTCGCCGCCGGCCTCGCGCCAGGCGTTCATCACCGAGCAGACGCGGGCATGGGCGTACTGGATGTAGTAGACCGGATTCTCGTTCGACTGGCTCTTCGCCAGGTCGAGGTCGAAATCGAGGTGCTGGTCCGACTTGCGCAGCACGTAGAAGAAACGGCAGGCATCGTTGCCGACTTCGCGGCGCAGGTCGCGCAGCGTCACGAACTCGCCCGAGCGCGTCGACATCGAGGCCTTCTGGCCGTTGCGATAGAGCACCGCGAACTGGACCAGCGCCACGTGCAGCTTCTCGGCATCGAGCGACAGCGCCTTCAGCGCGCCGGTGACGCGCGGGATGTAGCCGTGGTGGTCGGCACCCCAGATGTTGATCACCTTGTCGAAGCCGCGCTCGAACTTGTTCAGGTGGTAGGCGATGTCGGAAGCGAAGTAGGTGTAGAGGCCGTTCTCGCGCTGCACGACGCGATCCTTCTCGTCGCCGAAGGCGGTCGAGCGGAACCACTTGGCACCATCCTGCACGTAGATGTGGCCGGCCTTCTCCAGCTTGTCGACGACACGGGCGACCAGCCCGGTGTCGTAGAGCGCCTTCTCCGAGAACCAGACTTCGAAATGAACGCCGAACTCCTCGAGGTCGTCGCGGCAGTCGGCCAGCTGCTCGTTCAGCGCGTGGGCGTGGACGTAGGGCCAGTCCTCGCCGAGCAGGGTCTTGGCATTGGCGATCAGCGCATCGAGGTGCAGCTCGCGCTGCTGCTTGGCTTCGTCGTCGGCGCGTGCAGCGTCGGGCAGGCCCGGCGTGTTCGCCAGCACATCGGCAGCTTTCCTCACGTACTTGTCGCGATGGGCAAGCTGCAGCTGCTTGGCCATGCCGCGCACATAGTCCCCCTGGTAGCCATTCGGCGGGAAGGGCACATGTTCGCCCTGCATTTCCAGATAGCGCAGCCAGGTCGACAGGCCAAGGATGTCCATCTGCCGGCCGGCATCGTTGACGTAGTACTCGCGGGTCACATCCCAGCCAGCGAACGAGAGCAGGCTGGAGAGCGAGGCGCCGTAGGCGGCGCCGCGACCGTGGCCGACGTGCAGCGGACCGGTCGGGTTGGCGGAGACGAACTCGACCTGGACCTTCTGCTTGCGGCCGACCGACGAGTAGCCGAAGGCAGCCCCGGCCGCCAGCACGTCGCTGACGACCTTGAGCTTGGCGGCGGACTTCAGCGTGAAGTTGATGAAGCCGGGGCCGGCGATCTCGGTCTTCTCCAGCCAGGGCGAGGCCGGCAGTTCGGACATCAGCAGCTGGGCGACATCCCGCGGCGAACGCTTCATCGCCTTGGCGATCTGCAGCGCGAGGTTGCTGGCGAAGTCGCCATGCGAAGCCTGCTTCGGACGATCAAGAACGATCGGGGTGTCGGCGGCGTCGGGGGCGACGCTGGCGAGCGCCGTCTTCAGCAGCGTGGCGATGTGGGTGCGGATATCCTGAGTCATGAAGCCGGGAATGAAAACCAAAGCGGCGATTATACGCGGTTCCGGCAAGGCATTCCGCACTGCAAAAATGCGGTTTTTCAGGCTTTTAGCGCTCGCCCGGAGCCTGCGCCATCAAGCGCGGACTTGTCGCCGATCAAGTTCCCCGGTTGGTGAAAGTGCTCTACTGGTCAGAGGTAAATGGAGCCACAAGGAGGCCGCCATGCTGACCTGGACCGACTGTGTCGAACTCTCCGAACTCACCGAAGACGAAATCGACGCCATTGCGCAACACGAACACATCCCCGAGATGATCGCGCTGGAGATGGGCAACTACCTGATCCATACGCATACCGGCGAGAAACGGGTGAAGGCCATGATCCGGGACGACATCCGGCTGGCCGAGGCAGAAGGCAAGAAGGACCGCGTGGTGATGCTCAAGCTGGTGCTCAAGCACTATCTTGAGCACCACCACGGCTAACGGGAACCGGGCTTTTCCCAGAGGTCCTCCAGGCGGCCGCCCGGCGGCAGGATCACCATCCGGCGCGACATGTCGGCAACGGCGAACAGCGCCTGCACGCACCCCTTGGCATTGCTGAGGACCAGCCATTTCCTGGCTTTCCCGATGCGATCCTGCAGCAGCATGAGCATGCCGAGGGCAGCATTGTCGATGGCCGTCACGGCGGCGAGGTCGATATGCAGGACACAGACGGCGTCATCCTCAAGCAGCGGGTGATACGCCGAGAGCAGCGATTTCCGCGAGGGGAAGGTGAAATCCCCATGCAATTGGACGTGGGCGACGCCCCGATGTCTGTCGACATCCGCCGTCATCGGCACAACCTCGCCGCCCGTGGCGTCGATCGGCTCCGGGCCTTGCTGGCAATCATCCATGGGGGAACCTGGTGTCCTCGTTCAAGGTTTCCCGCATTCGGGAACTACCATGATGGACAGCGGCTGCGGCCACAGGTTCGCGGGAAATGCCGTCGCCGGGCGGTTTCGGGATAAACTCGCGCCTTTCCGGCCCATTTCCGCTGTCTTCCAGCCGTTTTCATGCGCCTCTTCCGTCTCGCCAAGATCCTTGCCGTCTCCAGCCGCTACGGCCTCGACGAGATGCTGCTCGAACACGAGCCTTCCGGCCGGCTGGCGGCGATCTCGCGCGCGCTGCACTTCTGGCGCCGCTTCGACGAGCCGGAAGCGGTGCGCCTGCGCAAGGCGCTGGAAGCCCTCGGCCCGATCTTCGTCAAGTTCGGACAGGTGCTGTCCACGCGGCGCGACCTGATGCCGCCGGACATTGCCGACGAGCTGGCCAAGCTGCAGGACCGCGTGCCGCCGTTCTCGTCGGCGCAGGCCCTGGCCGAAGTCGAGAAGGCCTACGGCAAGCCGGCTTCCGAAGTCTTCGCCGAATTCAACCCGGAGCCGGTCGCCAGCGCCTCGGTGGCGCAGGTGCATCTGGCACGGCTGCACGAGAAGGACGGCGGCCACGACGTCGCCGTGAAAATCCTGCGTCCGGACATGCGCGGCGTGATCGAGCACGACCTGGCGCTGATGGATACGCTGGCCGGGCTCGTCGAGAAGGTCTGGTCGGACGGCAAGCGGCTGAAGCCGCGCGAAGTCGTCGCCG
>VFQM010001968.1_pt1 | contig 16412 bp, 14 predicted proteins | sample 3512391 | NCBI WGS metagenome assembly VFQM01 (sample SAMN10412369, study PRJNA504923) | tailings metagenome | isolation source: Replicate 1 from Balatoc abandoned mine | place: Philippines
CCGCCGCGAGTTCGAGCCGGAACTGCTGGCTATCGGGGTCGACGCCGAGCACCTCACCTTCCGTAGTCTCCGCAAGGCGGTCGCTGCGGCGGTATCGGACACGGCTGGCGTCGAGGTCGCACGAGACCTGCTCGGGCACAGCAGTACCGACATCACGGAAGGGCACTACGCGAAGCGTCCCGACCTCATCGTCGAGGTCGCGGCTGACGCGCTCGACGAGGCGTTCGCGGGCATCGACGCATGAACTGTAAGGCTCAAGAAGGGGATGCCGTATGAACACTTGTATTGTCCAGAGTGTGCAGATGGAGGTAGGATGGGGTCATGACCATGACGAGCTTGACGATCAACCCGGAGGATGTGCGCTCCAGCGCCGGGGCGCGCCCGGCTTGGCTGGAGCAGGTCGCCGCATATGTGCAGCAGGCGGCAGCCGATGGGGAGACGGTGACGCTGACGGCGAAGCGCCGCATGATGACCCCCGAGCAGGTCGCCGACGCGATGGGCGTGTCTCGTCCCACCATCTCGCGGAAGATCAAGGCGGGGGAGATTCGCGCGGTCAAGGTCGGCAATCGCAATCGCATCCCCTACGAGGAGTTCGCGCGGTACTGGCGCAAGACGATGGGCGACCTCGTGGAGCTGACGCGCGATGAACTCCGCGACGACCTCTTCGGCGATCAGTGAGCTGACGCGCGTTCTCCTGGACGCGAACATCATCGCTAAGCCCGTCACTCGGACTCTGCTGGTCGTCGGCGGGGTGCCGAGCGGCTTCCGCGCCTTCTGGAGCCGGGCTGCCGAGCGGGAGGCCCAGGTGCACATGCGCCCGAGGGCGTTGCCGCCGTCGAGTGTCCGGGAGCGATTCGACGTCTTGCTCGGGCCGACCGGCACGGGTGCGGAACATTTCGGAGGCACGAAGGGCGCGGATCGGCAGATCCTTGCCGATGCTGCGGCCGCGGGCGCACGCTTCCTGGTCACCGAGGATGTGGACGACTACGGGCTGGACGATCTTGCTAGCGTCGGCATCTCGGCGGTGAACCCCGATCTGTTCCTCGCCGCGCGGCTCACCCGCGATGCCTATTCGACGGTGATCGACCTGTTCGTCGAGCGTCAGCTCAACCCGCCGACCACGCCCGCGCAATTCCACGCCGCCATCGCCAAGAACCACCCGCGCCTGTTCGCCGCACACGCGGACCTCTACGAGGTCGAACCCGAACACGGCATCCACGGCGAACCGGAGGTGATCTTTCGCGGCGCGCGCTGCCTGCGCTGCGAGCAGATCATCGCCGACCCGGCCACGATCGTCGACGGGCTCGGCCCGGAGTGCCGCTGAGCTACAGCCGCTGGGCGTTGCCCGGCGGCGCGGCCGGAGGCGTCACGGGGACGAACGGGGTCGCGGGCTCACGACCCGCACCCTCCCGCGACCCGAGGTTCGGTTCGTAGGCGCGCACTGCTTCGATGGTCAGCTCGACGCGCTCGGACTCTGGCGCGGCGGGCTCGGGTGCCGGTTCGTCCTGCATCGCGGCGAGCTGGGACTCGACGCGGGCGAGGTCTTCCTCGGCGTCGGCGAGGGTCTGTGCGTGGCGGAAGGGCTGGCCGAGGCGCTGCTGGGTATCGGTGACGGTCTGCTCGGCTTCTTCCAGGTCTTCGCGGGCCTGGTCGAGGAGGGAGGGGATGCCGCTGACACGGTTCTCGATGCGCTGCACGAGCCCGAGCCCGGCCTCCAGGAACGACTCCTTCGACATCGTGAATCCCGAGCGGGGCACCTCGGGCAGGGAGAGGGTCACATCGAGAGCGGCGAGCCCGGAGCGGGCCTCGACGTGGATGTCGAAGCCTGAGATGCGGCCGATGATCCCGAAGTCCTTGTGCCCGTACCGAGGCAGCCACTTCAGGCCGGAGTCGCTCATCCATGCGGCGAGGGCGTGGGCGGCTTCGGAGCGGGAGTCGTAGTCGCGCGCGCCGAGCGTGATGCGGAACCTGTCGCCGCTCGTGTCGATCATCCGCGGGGCAGCGGCTTCCAGCCCGCGAATGTCCGCGGCGGCGCGCTCGGCGGCTGACCGGGCGCGGTTTCCGGTGTGGACGAGCATGTCCTCGTTGCGCTCGTGCGCGCGCTGGAGGCGGCGGAGCCGGTTCACCTCGTTGAGGATGACGGAGTGCTCCAGCAGGAGCGGATTGCCGGAGGCGATTGACTTGGCCTCTGCTGCGGACAACGCGGAGGTGTCGATCTCCTCGATCTCTCGGGCGTTGATCTTGCCGCGCAGGAGCTGCGCGAACGACGCGGCCTTCCGCTCGACGGTCTGCCACATGTAGGAGTCGAAGGAACGCTCGGTGACGTAGCGGACGATCGCCACTTCCTCGTTCTGGTTGCCCTGCCGCATGATGCGACCGTCGCGCTGCGCGATGTCGGAGGGCCGCCACGGGCAGTCCAGATGGTGCAGCGCGATGGCGCGGGCCTGGACGTTCGTGCCGACACCCATCTTCTCCGTCGATCCGAGGAGCACGGCGACGTGGCCGGCACGGGCTGCGGCGAACAGGCGGGCCTTCTCCACGTCGGTCTTCGCCTCGTGCATGTATCTGACCTGCTCGGCGGGGATGCCGCGCTGCACGAGCTGCTGCCGCAGCTCGTCGTAGGCGTTCCACCTGTCCTGGTTCGGGGTGCCGATATCGGAGAACACGAGCTGGAGCGACCCGCGCACCGTGGAGGGTTGCCCGGTCACCGTGTCGAGGTACTCGTTGTCGCGGGTGCGCTCCCAGATGCGGTGGATCGCGTCGGCGGCGACGTCGACCTTGCTCGGCCCGGACGGGTCGCGGGAGATGACCATGCGGATGTCGAGCGCGGCCTTGCGTCCGTCGGTGGCGATCAGGAGCATGTTGTCTTCGTCGGGCCGCACCTGGCGGGTGGCGACCTTCTCGGCGCGCTCGGCGAGGGATGCGACGTACTGTTCCAGCTCGACGGTCGGCTGCACCGGCACGGTGGAGGGCGCGCGGCTGCCGTCGTCGCGCTGCACGAGCGCGGGCACGGGCAGGTCGAGGTCTTCAGCGGTCTTCACGTCGGCGAACACCGACCACATCCGGAGCAGCTCCTGCCCGTTCTGGAACCGGGCGAAGCGGGTCTTCATTCGGAAGGTACTGCCGGTCGGCGAGATCTCCATCTGCGTGACCAGCTCGCCGAACGTTGCCGCCCACGCATCGAACGCGCCGACACCCGCCGACTCCAGCACGTCGGGCCGCAGGTATCGCTGCATGACATAGGTTTCGGTGATCGAGTTCGAGATGGGCGTCGCGGTCGCGGCGGTCACGACCCGCTCGCGCCCCGCGGAGCGGAGGTATTCGAGCTTCATGTGCAGGTCGCTCGCGCGATCCGAGCCCTCGATGGCCGCGTCCCTGATGTTCGACTCGGTGGCGAGATTCTTGTACATATGCATCTCGTCGACGATGACGTAATCAATGCCGGTGTCCTCGAAGCAGACGCCGCGGTCGCGGTCGGAGTCGAGCCGATCCTTGAGCTTGTTCTCCATCGCCAGGAGCTTCCGCTGGATGCGCTTGACGCTCATCCGCTGCTCGCCGGTCGCCTCGCCCAGCACTCGCCGCACGTCGTCTACCTGCCCGCGGATGTACTCCTGCTGCGTCTCGGCGCGCAGCGGGATCTTGGCGAACGCCCCCTGCGTGAGGATGATCGCGTCCCACTCGTTCGCGGCAGCGCGGGCGACGAACAGCCGCCGCTTGTCTGCCGTGAGGTCGAGGCTCGACGCCGCGAGCACGCGGGCGCGCGGGTAGATCTGGAGCCACTCGCGCCCGAACTGCTCCAGCATGTGATTCGGCACGACCACGACGGGCTTGCCGATGAGCCCCATCCGGCGCATCTCCATCGCGCCCATGATCATTTCCGCGGTCTTGCCCGCGCCGACCTCGTGGAACAGGCCCGCGGCGGGCTCGGACACCATGCGCGCGACAGCGGCTCGCTGGTGCGTGCGCGGCTCGAAGTTCGACGCCAGGCCGGGCAACGACAGATATGCCCCGGCATCCGTGTAGTCACGGAGCACGATGGAGTTGAAGCGCCGGTTGTACTCGTCCACGAGCGCCTGCGCGCGTGCCGGGTCTTCCCACACCCACTCGCTGAACCGCTCTTGGAGGCCGTCGGCCTTCTCCTGCGCTGCGGCGGTCTCGACGGGGTTGAGCACGCGACGCACCTTGCCGTCGATGTCCTTCTCCTCGTCGTAAACGAGCATCGTCCGCTGCTCCATGACGGCCTGTGCGATGTCCGGCGCGGGGCGGCGGGGCGTGCCCCATTCCGAGGTGGAGGGCAGCCCCTGCCGACCGCCGCGAATCTCCCACATGCCTGGCAGCGGGTTCTCCACGCGAACGTCGGGCGCGCGCAGAGTGCTACGCAGGAACTGCTCGTGCACGTCGGCGCTGATCCAGACGGCGCCGAGCTTCGCGTGGATGTCCTGGATGCCCAGCGGCGCGGGCAACACCTCAGCGAGCGCATCGACGTTGACCTGGAACTCCGGGTCGTCCTCGGCGCGGAGCCGTGCCGCTTCGAGCTTGACCCGCACGTCGCCCGACAGATACTCCGGCGCGTGGGTGAGCTGGTTCGTGACCGGATCGGCGAACACGAGCGTTCCCAGCGCCGCGCGCGCCTCGCGGTCGTTCATGCCGAGCAGATCGGCGACGAGGGTGATGTCGATGCGGCCGGTGCGGTCGAGGCTGACCGCTATGGCGTCGGCCGGGCTGTCGACACCCTGCACCTCGGCGCGCGGCACCACCACACGGTGGCTCATGATCGCGGCAGGCGACGCGGACTGATCCTCGTCGTCGAACTGCTCCAGCGCGAGCACCAGGGGACCGAACGGGTCGGAGCGCAGCAGCCGGATCGGTGTCGGCACGATGCGCGCGAAGGTCTCCTCGCCGTCCTCGTTCGTGCGCCCGGTGGGGCGCAGCGTGTAGCGGTTCAGCGCCCCGTAGGTGCCGACGTACTTCAGGTAGTCGCGGCGCAGCGTCGTGCGGGTGAGCACGATGTCAGGCGTGTCGTCCACGCTCGCCGCTTCCGCGGTCAGCAGGCGGGATGCCCCGTCGCGCAGACGCAGCAGTGCGCGTAGCTCGCGCTCGGCGGACTTCGGCACCGCAAGCGGCTCCAGCGAGCCGGAGACAACGGTGCGGAAGCCGCCGGTCTCGCTCGCCACGATGCTGCCGTCCCATAGCTCCGGCGCCGACGGGGTGAACGCTGCCCGGCGCGCCTGCTGCTCGGCGGTGCGCTCGGTCATCGTCAGCCCGGCCCGGCGCGCGGAGAACACGATCTGGTCGACGGCGACCGCGAGTTCCGCCTCCAAGTCAGCCAGATCGGTCGTGATGGTGAGCGTGGCCGCGTCGTACATCCCGTGGCCGACGCCGACCTCCCCGAGCATCTGCTCCGGGTGCTCGTCGAAGTAGCGGTTGATCCGCATCGGCACGCCGTCGATGGGCACCTGCGCGACCGTCTCCCAGGCGTCGTCGCGCATCTGCTCGCCCTCCGGTCGCCGCCGGAACACGAGCAGGTCGGTCACCACCTCCGTCCCTGCGGCGCGGCGGTGCGCCCCGGTGGGCAGGCGGATCGCGCCCACGAGGTCGGCCAGCTCGTTCATCTCCCGCCGCGCGCCGGGGTTCTGCGCGTCCATCGTGAAGTGCGAGGTCAGCACCGCGACGATTCCGCCGGGCCGGGTCAGGCGCAGCGACTTGATGATGAAGTGGTTGTGCATCGACTGCCGGGTCGCGTTGTGCAGCGGGTCGTGCAGGGTGACGCTGCTGAACGGCACGTTGCCGATGGCTGCGTCGAAGTGTCCTTCAGGCAGTCGGGTGTCGGCGAAGGACTCGGCGCGGACGGTCGCGTGCGGGTACAGCTCGGCGCAGATCGCCGCCGTCAGTGGATCGAGTTCCACTCCGGTCATCTGCGCCGACGCCGGCGCGAGGCCGATGAACGTACCCGCGCCGGAACCGGGCTCCAGCACCGCGCCGCCGCGGAACCCCAGCCCGTCCAGCAGCCGCCACACCTGCCGGGCGATCATCGGGTCGGTGTAGTGCGCGTTGATCGTCGTGCGCGCGGCGGCATCCCACTCGTCGTCGCTCAGCAGCTCGCGCAGCTCAGCGCGCTCGGCATCCCATTCGGGCTTCAGATCATCGAAGACCTCGGGGATCGCGCCCCAGCTCGACCAGCGGGCGAGCACGCGCTGACCCTCTGGAGACGCGGGGCGACCCGTCGAGTTCAGATCGTGGATGAGGTGGATCGCCTCCACGTTCGCCCGATAGCGTGCCTTCGTGCCCGAGGGGCCAAGGTCGTCCTGCGAGGCGGGAACGAACCGAGGCGCTACCGCAGCTCGCGGAAGAAGCGGATCGTCGCCGCCTCGGCGAGCGTCGCCCGGTTCGCCCGCATGTACTCCCGTGGGGGCTCCGTCGCCACGAGCTCCAGCAGGAACTCGACCGGCAGCGCCCACGTCTTCGCCATCTCCTCCAACTCCACGGAGGAGGGCATCGAATCCGGGCAGTCCTGCATCCGCTCGGCCCAGAGGACCAGGTTCTCGTCGGAGGGACGGGTCTGCTCCCATTCCTCCCGTGCCTGATCCAGCGGCAGGCTCGGGTCGGTGACCCACGCCAGTTGCGACATCACGACCTCCTCCGCCTGTCTCCGGGCCGCTGTCAGCCGGGCGACCTTCTGCAAGAAAGTCTCCCCCTGCCGGTCGCTGCCCGCCAGCATCGACGCGAGGTTCGTCACCTGCGCCTGCATCTCCAGGCCCAGCGTCTCGAAGAACGTCGCCGGATCGCTCAGCTCCGCCACTCGGCTCGGAGCTGTCGCCTGCCAGTGCTCCAGCGCCATCTGCCCGTACTTGTTCATCGCCTGCCCCGGTTTCGCGAGCGGTGGCGAGCGCGGTGTCGGCGGCGGGCTCGTCGAGCCCCCACAGGTCGAACTCCAGTTGCCCCGGCCAGGGCTTCCGGGATCGCTGCCGCGCCATTCGCCGTCACCGCCCGCGCCCTACTGCTCCGCCGCGAGATGGGCGTAAAACTCGTCCTCGATGGCCTGCCTGCGAGCCACGTCGTCCTTGACGAACTGCGTGAAGTCGGCATCCCGGTCGGGGATCACCGTCTCCACCAGCATGGGATGCTCGTCCTCGCCCGGCCACACCGCCTGCCGCGTCGGACGGTCGGTGTTGAGCTTCGTGCCGCACGCGGTCACCGCGTCCCGAAGCTGCGGCACGAACGCCCAGAAGTCGCGCCACCAGCCGAACGGTGCCGAGCCGTGCTGCTTCTTGTCGTAGGCGTTGAGGTAGTGCTGCCGCAGCGCCGACAGCGGCCACACCAGCTCCGGGTGCCGATGCCAGAACGGCGGCACGACGTTCACGCTCAGGCCGAACTCGTGACGCAGCCAGTTCACGAAGGCGTTCAGCTCCAGCCACTCCACCTGCGCCTCGGCCGCGGTCAGGATGTTCCAGTTGACGGGGCGCGGCGGCTCCGGCGTGTCCTTCGCCTCGGCGTCCGGCTCCTTGGCCGGCCTCGGCGAAGGTGTCACCGGCTCGGGCTCCGGTTCCTCGAGCGGAGGCACATCGAAGTCGGGGTCATCGGGCGGGAACAGCGTCTCGTCGGTGGTCATGACGCGGCCTCACAGCGTCATCGGACGGGGTGACGGTTGCTGGGGGATGGTCGGGTCTGGCGCTTCGATGGCTGCGCTCTCGACGTGCTGCGTGCGCGAGCGGCCGCGATCGACGGCGTAGCTCGTGCGGGCGGCATCGGGGCCGATGTGCGTGGCGATGAACTCCTCGCCGCTGATCGTCTCGCCGTTCTTCTCGTAGCTGAACTTCTGGACGTGCCCGCTGGCGACGAAGGTGTCGCCGCGCGCGAACTTCTCGTAGGCGAGCTCCGCGGTCTTCCGGAACATCTTGAACGGGTAGAACTTCGTCTCGCCCTGGGTGAACGAGCCGTCCGGGTTGCGCTCGAACTGCTCCTGACCGATCCAGGCGAACAGTCGCGCCTCTCCTTTCTCGTTGAAGGACAGTTGCGGGTCGCTGGCGAAGAAGCCCCACAGGGACTCTTTGGTTCGCATCGGGATGCTCCTAACTTCTCCTGCCGAGAGAGGACTGCTACCCGATAGGTGCGCAAGCTCGACCGTCCGCGCCCCGGGCTACTGTGATGACATGGCTGAGATCCGGGGCAAGTACGTCTACGACGACGACTTCACACCTGGCCGCAAGATCGACGGAGGACTCAGCCAGAACCTCTACAACGACGAAGGTCGAGTCGAGACCCATGCGACCTTCATCCCCGACGACGAGCATGAATACGAGTCGCCCTCCGAGCCGCAGGGTTTGAGCGACGAGGATCGACGCCGGGCGGAGGAACTCGGCGCGCTGCTGGGAGCGGCACTGGTTGCGATTGCGATCGCGGCAGCTCCGCATCTGAAGCGATGGTGGCTGGATACGGCGTGGCCGGGGCTCAAGAAGCTCGTTGCCCCAAAGCCGAATGCCGTATCCGCCCGTGACGAGTCGGCGGCACTCGCGCTTACCGCGCTGTCGCAGGCTGAACCGGCCGACATCTCGACCGCAATCGAACTTGCCATCGACGACACCCGCATCGGGATGAGCAGCGAGGAGGCACAGCAGCGCCTGTTGGCGATGCTCGCAGCGTCAGCGTTCATCGCGGAGCAGCGGCGAATCCTCTCCAGCGTGCGACTTGACGATCAAGCGGAACTGCCCGAGCTGCACCGAGCCCTGGAGCAGCTTTCGTCGCCCGAAGTCATCGAGAACATGAACCGGATGCTGGAGGCAAACCCCACACTCCTGGACGAGCGCGCGTCGGCCGAGTTCATGCGCATGTTCGGGGGCGGTGGCGTTCTCGACGGTGAGTATGTGCCGCTGCGCAGCCAGACGGTGAGGGACGCACTCCATCTCCCGGAAGGCCGTAGGTTCCCCGACGAAGACGGGCAGGGCGACCTCGCTCCCGTCTGACCCGCTACTCCGCGGGAAGCGCGAGCGCGCCGCTTCCTGTGGTGCCCGGCTGCATGACCGCCTCGACCTCGGCGCGCTGTGCGAGCAGCGTCTCGGCATCCGGCCGATGGAGCCAGTAACGCATGGTCGTGATGATCGGCGGCGCGGAGCGCAGCAGCACGAGCGAGGTGCCCTGGGGCAGGGTGCGGATGTCTTCGACCTTCATGATCGGGACGCGGCGGATCGAGCGTTGATTCGAGCGCAAGCCGCGCTCCCCGATGGTCACAGAGTCGGTCGTCTCGTCGCGATCGCCGATCAGTGTGGAGATGTCCTGGAGGTGCCGTGTGTCCGTCCCGCCGCCGAGCACGATCTTGGTGATGCTCGCATCCCACATCGCGGTCGCGGCGTCGTCGCCCCAACGACCTCGCGCCTGGGCGAGCGACTGGAACACGGGCATCACCGTGAGCCCGGTGCCGCCGCCCTCCGCCATGAGGACCGGAAGCGAAGGCAGAGGCGCGAGGTTCCCGATCTCGTCGAGCGCGAGCAGCACAGGCGGATCGAGCCGCGCGCCCGGCGAGCGCGCGGCGATGCGCCGGGCCGTCTCTACGAGGTCTTCGATGAGCGCCGCGACGAGTGACGAGGACGCCCCCGCTCCAGCTCCTGTCGCCAGCAGGTAAAGCGTGCCGGACCCGCGCAGGAACGCCTCGGGGTCGAACTGCTCGTCCTCGCTGGGGCTGACCGCCTCCAGCACCCGTGGGTCGGCGAGCGAGGCGAGGGAGAGCGAGACGCCCTGCCAAATGGAGTCGCGGGTGCGAGGGTCGGATTGCAGCATCCCGTCGAGCGACTCGGCCCATCCGGTCGCGGCGTGGGGGTGCGACGCGAGAATGGAGACGGCATCCGCCGCAGCCGCAGGGTCGAGCGTCCAGCGGAACAGCTCGGCGGGTTGCCGGTGATCGAGAGCCGCGGCGTGCAGAAGCGCCTGTAGCGCCGTGCGCGTCTTGCCCTCCCAGAATCCGCCGTTCTCGACGGAGGGGCCGGAGAGCCCGGTTCCCGCGGCGAGACCTGTGCCGCGGATCATCGCGGTCAGGGGCACCTCGCACCCGCGGATCGGTGACCACCGCAGACCCGCGGGCACGCCCTCGGCGAGGTGCTGGGGATCGAACACGGAGACTGGGCCGCCGCGCGACTGGCGGGCGCGGAGCGTCGCCGTGAGGTTGTCCGGCCGGGTCGAGGTCGTGATGACCGCACCGGGCGCGTCGAGGATGGTGTTGATGACGATGTTCGCGCCCTTGCCGGATCTCGGCGGGCCGATCAACAGGATCGAGTCCTCCACGGATGTCCACACGCGCTTGCCGCGCGAGGTGCCGAGGAGGTAGCCGACCTGCTCGGGATTCGGATCGGTGAGCGAGGGGCGCAGGGTCTTCGCTCGACGCAGGAGGTCGCGTTCGGATGCGGCCCGCTGCACATCGCGCCCCTCGGCGATTCCCTCGATCCGGTTCGGGTCGGCCTTGGTCCGCTTGCCCAGCTCGCGCACCCATCGCCAGATGAACCACGTCGCGGTTCCGATGGCAGTGAGCAGGAGTGCGACGGTGATCCAGTAGGCGACCGGGCTGAGCGACGCGGAGCCGAGTGCCGAGCCGGGGTCATCGGCGTGGAAGACCACGCCGACTCCCGCTTCGAGACCTGCCGCAGGTTGGGGCGCACCCGTGACGAACGCGGCGATGCTCCCGGCCAAGCGCAGCGCACCGGCCAGCAGCATCGCACCGATGAGCGCGCCGAGGGCGACGTTGGTCAGTTCGTCGCCGAACGCCCTGGCTCGCGGTGACGAACTGGTCATGCCGGGTATCCGATGACGCAGGTGCCCGAGACGCGGCCGAGCAGGATGACCTCGTGCGTGGGGCTCAGATCGAGCAGACCCGGCTCGATCTGAGCCCTTGCCGCTCCGTCGCCGCTTGCCTCGGCGTGCCAGACGATGACCGCTACGGCCACATCCTCGCCCGGCACGAAGCCCTCGCCATTCTGGAGTGCGCACGGGTGCGAAGGCTCCGTCGCATCCCGCGCGGAGTCGCCATCCTCGACCGAGGCCCGCGGACCTGCGGGCGGGGACTGGTCGAGGGATACGGGGTGGAGTGGAGCGGTCATGATGTCCGTGTAGACGGTGCCATCGAGTTCGTGCACGACGACGCGCACGGGGGAGTCGCGTTGCTCGACGACCTCGCTGATGATCTGCGCGAAGGAGTGCCGCTGCCACGGCGGGGCGAACGTCGGCGGACCGAACGGCTCCCCGTCGACCACGACGCGCAGCGTCGCGTCCGCCTGCACGGTCATCGTCACGACCGGCAGTACGGGCGGCACGTTGGCTGAGCCCTCCTGCTCGGCGCTCTCTGAGCGAGCGCGGCGTCGCCGCGAAAGGGTGATGGACATTTCACGCTCCTCTGGCCTTCTGACCTGTCTCGTACATCGCAAGTTCGGCAGGGTGGAGCTGGTGCTGGACGACGAACGAGCGGTTCTTGATCCTCCAGAGCCCCTGTCCGGTGCCGAGGCCGGGCAGCAATCCCTGCTCAGTTCCGGCGAGTCCGAGGGCCTGCGCAGTCGCTCCGAGCTGATCGCTCTCCTGCCTGTAGATCACCCGTGTCTCGGCGTTGGCGAGCAGGGACGAGGCGAGTGCGCGCATCGCCGAGCCCTGGTCGCCGACGTTGTCGAGGTCGCTGAGCTTGTGGAAAATGAGCAGGTTTGCGATGCCGTAGTGCCGCGCGAGCCGCCACTGTGCATCCATCCGGCGCAGCAGCGCCGGATGCGACATGAGCCGCCACGCCTCGTCGTACACGACCCAGCGCGGGCCGCCCGCCGGGTCGAGCAGCGCCGACTCCATCCACGCCGACGAACACGTCATGAGGACGGAGATGAGCGTCGAGTTCTCCGCCACCCGCGACAGGTCTAGCGACACCATCGGCAGCGACGGGTCGAAGCGCACGGTGCTCGGGCCGTCGAACAGTCCCGCCAAGTCACCGGCCACGAGTCTCCGTAGCGCGTGTCCGACGATTCGGCCGTCCTCGGCGAGCCGGCCGTCGTCGTTCTCAGCGTTCGGAGCGAGGATGCGGTCGACCACCATCGGAAGGATCGGCACCTCGGCCGAGCGCACCGCATCGGCGAGCGCGATGTCGACGGCTGTGTGCTCCAGTGGGGTGAGGCCGCGGTCGAGGACGGTCTCGGCGAGCGCGCCGATCAGGTCGCGTCGTCGGGAGGTGACCTGGCTCTGCCACTCGGCATCGCTGAGGCCCGAAGGCCGGTGCCCTTCATCGAGGGGATTCAGCCGCGTAGACATCCCGTGCCCCAGCATGATCGCCCGTCCGCCGACCGCTTCGGCGACGGCCGTGTGCTCGCCTTTCGGATCGCCGGGGACATATACTCGCCGACCGAATGGGATGGAGCGCGTGTAGAGGCTCTTGGCGAGCGAGGACTTGCCGGAGCCGACGATTCCCGCGAGCACGATGTTCGGTGCGGTGATGATGCCCTGCGCGTAGAGCACCCACGGGTCGTAGACGAACGACGCCCCGCTGTAGAGATCCTGGCCGACGAACACGCCAGCGGAGCCGAGCCCGCCCTCGGCGAGGAACGGATACGCCCCTGCCAACGTCGCGCTTGTGTCCTGGTGGCGCGGCAGCCGGAACCGGCCGGGCGTGCGGAGAGCTGCGGGCCTCGCCTCGCCGGACGGTGGCAGGTAGGTCGTCGCCCGCCTTGCCTCGCGTTCCGCCTCCCATGTCGCCCGCGCCCGCTCCTGCTGGGCCTTGCGGTCGGCGGTCTCGATCTTGCTCGCCGCTCGCCGTCGCGCCTTCCGCGCGGCGCGGCGCTCGCCCGCCGGGTCGAGCAGGACCGCGGTGTGCAGGCGCTCGCGGTCGCCGTGGCTCATAGTGATAGTCCTCGCCGGGAGCTGACCGGAGGCGCCTCGAACGGGTCGCGGGAGAAAGGGTCCAACTCAGGTCGACCAGCGACAGGTGCCGGGTGCCACGCGATGTAGCTGGAATGCTGCGACGCCTGATCGACGGCGGTCTCGGCTGACTGGACGAGTTCTGCGGCCCTGCGCAGTGCGTTGGCGGCGGCCCAAGCCTCGTCAACCCCGGCCTCGTGGTCGCCGTTGTCGAGGAACGCCTTGTCCTGGTGCAGAACATGCGCCGCCGCGACCTGCTCCAGCACTTGATCCAGGGAGCGCAGCGTCCCCAGCAGCTCGCCGACCACCTGATAGGTGTCCGCGGGGTCGGCGAAGGCCCGGCTCGCATGAGCGAGCGCCCGCACCGCCTGGCGCGTCTCCGTGGCGTCCTGCACGGGGTTGCTGAAGGTTGGCATGGCTACTCCTTCCGGGGTCGAGGGCTGGGTGCGTCACACGTCCCGACAGAGCGGGAGCGCGGCGACGGCGAATGCGGTGGCCTGCTGGCCGACGAGTCTGCGCGTTTCGCAGGACGCCTGGACCGCGGCTTGCTCGATGGCGGCGATGGCGGCATCCAGCTCATCGACCGTGGGCGCGGAGACGGAGATGAGGCCGGTGTAGCGGAGCACGCCGTGCCCCGCGGTGAGGTCGGACTCCTGCTGGAGCACGTCCTGGTACTCAGCCGTGCGCGAGGCGTCCTCGACCTGCCCGATCTTCGCACGTTGGGCCGCGTCGGAGAGCAGGCCGACCTTTTTCTTCCGTAGGTCGCGGGCCGCGATGTCGGCGCGAACTGGCGTGCAGATGAGCGAGAACGAGCGCTGCATGCCGGAGGTGAGCAGCAGCGGGGCGAGGAATCCGGGGAACACCTGCGAGCGCGGCCACTCGGAGAGCCAAAGCACGGTGTGGTGCGCGGAGTCGGTGCGCACGCGATCCCAGCTCTCGGTCACCGCGATTGGTCCCGCGGTGGCGAGGGAACGCCCGATGTCGGCGTGCCGCTCCAGCGCGGGCGCGGCAGCTGGGTCGTAGGCGGAGCGCAGGATGACAGCGACTTCGCCGGGCGCGAGCCAGCCGGTCGTGGCGAGGTCCGCAGCTCGCAGCGCTGTGACGAGCGTGGTCATCTCCTGACGCAGCACGGCGGCAGCTCCACGGATGCCGCCGCCCGCTGAGCGGATCTGTCGTCCCGAGGCGTTCATATCGAGCGCAATCGAGATGGTCGTCGCATGGCGCTCGCCGGTCGGCCCGGCACGCTCGATCAGCTCCCGGTAGGTGGTCGCAGGCCAGGATTCATCGTCGGTGCCGTGCCTGGCCCACCATTCGGCGAGACCCGTGCCTGAGTCCGGCAGCGTCCGCTCGCAGACCTGGAGCCGGGCGATCCGGCCTGAGCGGCACGCGGTCGCGAGCACCCGACCCCAGCCGTTGATCCGCCGCTCCTGCTCGCTCGGATCGAGCAGCACGAACGCCGGGTGCGTCACCCCCAGCACTGCGGTCAGGGTCTGAGCGTGGGGGTCGTGCACCATCGCCGTGCCCGTCTCGGGATCGACCCATTCACGCAGCGCGGTCGCATCGCCGGGGAGCGCGAGCGTGCCGACGGGACGCGGCTTGATGACGCGGCGGCGGAAGATCAACTGCCCAGCGGTGCTCCGCCACATCCAGCGCGACACGATGGGCAGCCAGTCCACGAGCTTGCGCCCGCCCACGGGGACGATCGCGAGCAGCAGACAGCTGAGCCAGATCGGGGATGTCCAGACCAGCCCCATGCCACCGCCCGTGTAGATCGTGGCGACGACCGTGACCACGCCAATGCCCAGCACGATCAACTGCGAGATCGACAGTCCGAGCAGGATGCCACGGTGCGCGAGGCGCGAGAACTGCACGGGGGAGAGCTGCTGCTCGGGAGCCGGAGGGTGCCGGGTGGCCATGTTCTACCCCTTCCTCGGCGCTACGGGTATCGGCGGCGTGGATGTCTCCGCGTGCCCGGCTGCTGCGCCGCCGACTGCGGCACCGACTTTCGGCCCAGTTGTCGCCGCCGCCTTGACAACCTGCGCCCCGACGACGGCTGCGGCCGCAGGTCCGGCCGCTGCTGCCCCGGCACCTGCCGCGCCCCCCGAGGCCGCAGCCCCGCCACCGGAAGCGGCCGCCCCGCCACCTGCGCCCGCAGCGCCGCCTGCGCCCGCAGCGCCGCCTGCTGCGCCACTTGCAGCGGGAGCTGTGCTCGGCGCGGGAGGAGTCCCGCCTCTCGCGCCGCTTTGCCCTCCGAGGACGGACTTTGCCGCGTTCGGCTGAGCCTTGACCGGTAGCGGGACGGGTCGGTTGAGCGCCGACTTCGCTTCCTGCTCGCTCGACATCGCGTGGTACATGTCGAAGCCCACGAACGAGATGAACTTGTACGTCAGGTAGGGCGCGAACGCGGCGATGAACATCAGCACGACGCCCGAGATCGGGTCACTGATCGAGGCGAGGTCGAGGTCGATGGGCGCGCTGATCTGCCCAATGGCGACCAGGAACACGACGACGATGACGAGCTTCGAGAAGATGAGCGCCACGACGAACGCCGCCCAGCGTCCGAACCAACCCTTCGCGGCATCCCAGGTGAACCCGGCGAGTGCGATGGGCGCGAAGACAATGGCGACCAGTAGCAGCGCCTTACGGATGAGCAGCGTGAACCACACGATGCCCGCACCCGCGATGCCGAGCCCGGCAAGGAAGATCGTGATGATCGCACCGACGCCGGGCGAGGCGATGTTGATCGTCGTCAGCCCAGCGGCGAGCAGGGCCATGCGGTCGCCGATGCCTTCCATCGTGTTGCCAGTCGCCTGCACGATGCCGATGGTGAGTTGATCGGTGACCTCCAACAGGGTCGCGGTGAGGGTGATGGCGACGAACGATCCGAGCACCGACTTGGCGAGTCCCACGCCCGCGCGCGACAGTGCCATCGGATCTCGATGCACGAGCCCGGTGATGAGTTGGAGGCAGAAGAAGACGAGCATGACGAAGATCGCCACCCCGAACAGCACGTTGTAGACCGAGACGTACTGGCTTCCGGTCACGTCGACGAGCGTGGTCGAGTCGAACACCGCCCACACGCTCTCGAACAGCCAGGCGGCGGCCTGCCCCATTGCCTGCGCGAGCCAGTCGAACGGCGCGGAGATGAGCGACGCAGTTCCCTCACCCACGGCATCGCACACCGAGGCGATGACGGGCACATCACAGATACTCATCGGCTCAGCCATCTCAACTCGGTCGTGGAGTCAGACCGACTGGCCGACGTTCCAAAAGAAGTTCACGAGCGTCACCGACGCACCGCAGATGATCGCCGCGCCGCACGAGACGAGCACGCCGACCTTGCCCCGGCTGGCGAGGTGCGGATTCGAGCTGTTCGCCCCGTAGCCCCAGACCACGGCCGAGATGATGAGGGCGAGGACAGCGAGGATGAGCCCCACCGTCATGGCCGCGCCGACGATGACGCGGAGCTGTTCGATGCCGGGCAACCCGTCGGTATTGGGGTCGATGTCGATCACTGTGTGCTCCTTGGGACTGGCGGGAGAAGG
>VFQM010001969.1_pt1 | contig 16399 bp, 17 predicted proteins | sample 3512391 | NCBI WGS metagenome assembly VFQM01 (sample SAMN10412369, study PRJNA504923) | tailings metagenome | isolation source: Replicate 1 from Balatoc abandoned mine | place: Philippines
GCGGCCAGAGGGGAGGGGGCGAAAAGGCTGAGTGCGACAGGTCTTCGTCTGGCGGCAAAGAGCGGGTCTTTTACATGCGCCCAGTGGAAGAGGCACTATTACAGGATGCGATACAGCACCCGGGTGCTGCACTTGACCGATGCCTGTCGCCGAAGCGTCGTAAATCAACCTCCGCTCGCACCATGAAAACACGTCCTGCATGGTTTCCACTGATGCTGTTGCCGGCCTTGGCCGGATGCGTCGCCACGATGCCGGAGCGCGTTCAGCTCGAGACGTCGGGACGCTATGACCAATTGGTCCAGCATGAGGAAAGTGTCGCTGCATCGGGAAAGACTGCCAGTGCCGAGCAGCTGTTCAACCTCTGCTCGGCATATGCGAGGTCGAAGCGATACCAGAAGCTGTTTGCGTGCGCCGATGAACTGGAACGAAAGATCAGGACTGGCGACGTCGAGATTTTTCTGCAGAGTACCCGTGCCGGTTTCCTGGCCACCTCCAGACTTCTGGCCGACGCCAAGCAGCAAGGAATCGGCCGTTCCAATGGCGAGCCGTATCCCCACATCCTGAAGGCGGAAGCGCTCATCGATCTGGGAAACTACGCACAAGCGATCGCTGAGTCGGAAAAGGCGGTCTCGCTATGCGAGAAAGTCCAGACGACCCTCTTCGGCATCGAACGATTCGAGTGTTTCATTTCGTCTCTCGGTCTTGCCGGCCTGGCCAACGCGCTGAACAGGAATGTTGCGCAGGCGGAGCAATACGTCGCGACGATTCGGGCCTACCCGCTGGGCGGATCGAGGATGCTGACGTCGCCGCGCAAGGATCTTGCGCTGGCCAGAATCCTGGCGGCGCTCGGGGCCCACGCCGAGGCGTTGGGTCACCTCGATGACGGCTGGAGTGCCGCCCGCGCGCTCGAAAAAATGGCGTGGGGGGCTGTGGCCAAGGACGACAACATCTTTGCCTACATCGAGTTGCCGTACTTCTATCTCCGTGGAAAGAGCCTGCTCGAACTCGGGCGGATCGGCGAGGCTAAGGAGATATTCGATCAGTTGCTCTCCTATCCTCAGGTTGGCGAGAATGGACAGATCTACGCATGGTTGCTGTTTGGCCGTGGCCGTGTCGCCGAAATGGAGAGCCGGCCGGAGGAGGCGATCGGGTATTACCGCCGGGCTGTCGAGATCATCGAGAGCCAGCGCTCGACGATCAACACCGAAGCAAGCAAGATCGGATTCGTCGGCGACAAGCAGGGCATCTACGCCGCCCTGACCCGTCTGCTGCTCGCCAAGGGAGATCTGGCGGCCGCCTTTGAGTTTGTCGAGCGCGCCAAGTCGAGAGCCCTGGTCGATATGCTCGCCGAGAAGCAGGACTTCACCCTGCGTTCCGGCGATGCCGCCAGGGTGGGTGAGTTGCTCGCCCGCAGCAGTCAGGCCGAGGCCGCGCTGACGATTCAGGACTCCGGTCCAAGCCGCGCCGTGCGGCATGCTGCCGTGCGCGAGGCGAAGCAGCAACTGCATGAGGCCTCGCCAGAGCTTGCTTCGCTTGTGGGTGTCAGCACCCTGAGCGTACGCGAAGTGCAGTCCCTGATTCCGCCCGGTGAAACCCTGATCGAGTACTACCAGCACGGGGATGAGCTGATTGCGTTTGTCGTCACATCCGATGAACTCAAGGCGGTGCGTCTTGACGGCAGTGCGCTTGCGCAGAGCGTCCGCCAGTTCCGGGATCAGCTGGATATGCCCGGTTCCGACGGCTACTTGCCGATCTCAGGGAAGCTTTACGACCGACTCGTCAGGCCCCTGGCTGGCCAGTTGAAGTCCGGCAAACTGATCATCGTGGCCCATGGCCCCCTGCATTATCTGCCATTCAATGCGCTCCACGACGGGCATGGCTATCTGATCGACCGCTACAGCTTGCGCTTCCTGCCCAGCGCGAGCGTCATGAAGTACATCCGCGCCAGGCCTGTCGCCAAGCCGGGAGACCTGCTGGTGCTCGGCAACCCCGATCTCGGGAATCCGTCGCTGGATCTGGCCAATGCCCAGGCCGAGGCGCTCGCGATCGCCAAGGGGCGCGGGCGATCGAAGGTCCTGTTGCGCAAGGAGGCCAGTGAGGCGGCGTTCCGCAGGTACGGCGACAGCTTCCGTTACATCCACCTGGCCACACACGGCGAGTTCAATCCGGAAGAGCCGCTCAAGTCCGCATTACTTCTGGCCAAGGATGCCGGCAGTGATGGTCTGCTGACGGCCGCCAAGCTATATGCGATGAAGCTGGATGCAGACCTTGTGACGCTCAGTGCCTGCGAAACCGGCATCGGCAGGATTTCCGGTGGCGATGATGTGGTCGGCTTGAGTCGCGGATTCCTTTACGCTGGCAGTCGTTCGATCGTTGCCAGTCTCTGGAAGGTGGATGATCAGGCAACCGCCTTCCTGATGACGAGCTTTTATGAACACCTCCAGCGAGGGGATAAAAGGGAGGCCTTGCGGCAGGCGCAGCGGGAAACCATGAAGAGATACCCCCATCCATTCTTCTGGGCGGCCTTCCAGATCACTGGCAGCGCGCTGTGAGAATGGCTGACAAGGTGGGCGGCAATGCTTGAGGAAGTGGAAAGTGATGGCTGTTTCGATGTCAGTTCAAATGCATGAGGGGGAATCATGATTTGCAGTCAATGCGGTGCCGCAAACGATGCGGAGGCGGTTCAGTGCGGAAAATGCGGCGCTGCGCTGGCCGGGAGTGATGCACGGGGTGCCACCGGCAACGAGCCGAAAGATGCTGCGCCTGCTCTCTGGAACCCCAGCGCAAGCGTGAACTGGAGTCTGCTCTTTACCCCGGCATTCGGGGCATATCTCCAGATGCTCAATTGGCAGGCGCTCGGCGAGTCCGGGAAGGCGATGTGGTCGAGGGTCTGGTTCTACGCCAGCCTTGGAATGCTCGGACTCTACATCTACATGAGCGTGTCTTCGGGAATTCCCATGGCCGACGACAAGATTTCGCACGCGATCAGCTTTTCCTTCCTTCTCGCCTGGTATTTCTTGTTCGGGAAGACGCAGAGCCTCCATGTGAAAAAGAAGCTTGGCGGACGCTACGCAAAGAAATCCTGGGGCAAGCCTTTGCTCGTCGGCGCAGGCGGTCTGGTCGCCTATTTTGCGGTGGCCGTGGTGATCGGCTATCTGGCCGGGATTGTGCGCTAGGCCCAATGCAGCCCGCAGGCGCTATGGTCGAAGCTGTGCGGCTTCCGGCTGTATCGCGTGTCTGCCCGGGAAACCGGTCAGCCCTGTCCGCCCCGCAGCCGCCTGAACAAGTCCTCCGCACTACCGTCCAGCGCCAGCCCCTGCTGCTGCATCAGCCTGACGTTCAGGACCAGATTCTCCAGCACCAGCTTGGCGGCGACGGCGAGCAGCACCGTCGTCCGGTTTTCCTCCCCGAGTTCGCCGGCGCGGTCGGAAATTTCGTGGATCTGGTTGCAGACGAGCCGGCGCAGGTCGTCCTCGTCGTAGGGCAGGTCGCCATAGTCGATCGGGTCTTCGACCTCGATCTCGCGGATCAGCGCAGCCAGTTCCTCGACGCTGATCGTCACGGCGTCACTCCGGGGTGTGGCCGAGGCGGTGCGAAAGTTCGGCGCAGCAGTTGCGCAGCGCGCTGGCGTTCTCGCCGTCCAGCGCCGGGTCGAACAGCGCGGTCGGGCCGAGGACGGTGATGACCAGCGCGAGGTGGCCCTCGTGGTCGAAGACCGGCGCCGACAGCGCGTTGATCCCCGGCAGCGGTTCGCTGACCACCTGCGCCATGCCCTGCGCGCGGATTTCCTTCAGTGTCTTCTGCATCGCCTTCCACGACGGGCGCAGGTCGCTCTTCGGGTAAGCGTAGGAATGGTGCGACGCGGTGTCGATGTAGTGCTCGATCAGCTTGTCCGGCAGCCAGGCGGCGAAGACGCGGCCGGTCGCCGTCTTGAACAGCGACATCACCGTACCGGTGCGCATGTTGATGTGGATCGGGTGCGAGGATTCCTCGATGTGCACGATGGTCGGCCCGGCGTTGCCCCACACCGCGAGGGCGACGGTCTGGTGCAGCTGCTCGGCGAGCGCGGTCGCCGCCAGGGTGCCGATGCGCACGGGGTTGAGTCGGCGCAGGCAGGCCAGTCCCATCTGCAGCGCCAGCGGGCCCAGTTCGTAGCGTGAAGAGACCGGGTCCTGCTCGACCAGGCCGAGCTTGCCGAAGCTGACCAGGTAGGGGTGGGCCTTGGCCGCCGGCATGTCGGACTGCTGGGCCAGATCCTTCAGCGTCATCGGCTCGCCGACCTCGGCCAGCGTGGTCAGCAGGCGGCCGCCGACTTCGATGGACTGGATGCCGCGCTGTGGTTTTTCCATGGGGAGCGTTTTCGTCTTCGGGGTTTCGGGTCTGGCAGATTCTGAGGCGCGTGTCTGGTCACGCTTGGGGTCTCGTTTCTGTCGCGGCATTCTACCCTCCGGGCGGAGTTCGTCGTTTCGTCGTTTTTGCGTTGCGTTCTTCATGTTAGCAACTAACAAACAAATTGACTATTATCAAATCACGGCTTATCTTTGGTCCGTCCGTGAAATTCCCCGGAGTCCCCGCATGAACAGCAAAGCTTTCGCCTCGCAGGCCGACCTCGAAGCAAAGAAGGTCAGCTTCGAGCAGTTGTCCGAAAACGCCTGGGCCTATACGGCCGAGGGCGATCCCAATACCGGCATCATCGTCGGCGATGATTCGGTGATGATCATCGACGCCACGGCCACGCCCGTGATGGCGCAGGACGTGATCCGCTGCGTGCGCAGCATCACCGACAAGCCGATCAAGTACGTGACGCTGACCCACTACCACGCGGTGCGCGTGCTCGGCGCTTCCGGCTACAAGCCGGAGGGCCTGCAGCAGATCATCGCCAGCCAGGATACCTACGACCTGATCGTCGAGCGCGGCGCGCAGGACATGGCCTCCGAGATCGGGCGCTTCCCCCGCCTGTTCAACGCCGTCGAGTCGGTGCCGGGGCTGACCTGGCCGACCATCGCCTTCAAGGGCGAGATGACGCTGTGGATGGGCAAGCTGGAAGTGAAGATCATGCAGCTCGGTCGCGGCCACACCAAGGGCGACACCGTCGTCTGGCTGCCGCAGCAGAAGGTGCTGTTCTCCGGCGACCTGGTCGAATACGACGCTGCCTGCTACACCGGCGACGCCTATCTTGCCGACTGGCCGCAGACGCTCGACAACCTGTCTGCGCTCGGCGCCGAGAAGCTGGTCCCCGGTCGTGGCCCGGCGCTGAAGAATCCGGAGCAGGTGAAGGCCGGGCTGGCCTACACCCGCGCCTTCGTCAGCGCGCTCTACCGCGGCGCGCAGGAGGCGGTCGCCGCCGGCATGGACCTGAAGGCGGCGATGGCGCACACGCGCAAGCTGATGGACCCGGACTTCGCGCAGGTCTTCATCTACGAACACTGCCTGCCGTTCGACGTGACGCGGGCCTATGATGAGGCCTCGGGCATCCGTGATCCACGCATCTGGACGGCCGAACGCGACCAGGAGATGTGGCACGCGCTGCAGGCCTGACCGCAAACAACCGCAATTCGGCAAGACCTGATTCCCCGTCAGAGGGAGGGAGGAGACAAAGTGCTGAAGACCTATACGTATCCGAAGTTTGCCTATGTGCAACCGGAGGAGCAGAAGAACCGTACTGCCGCGCGCTACCCGGTGGTGATCGTCGGCGCCGGCCCGGTCGGCCTGGCGGCAGCGATCGACTGCCGGCTGCACGGCATCCCCGTCGTGCTGCTCGACGAGGACGACACCGTCTCGATCGGTTCGCGCGGCGTCTGCTACGCCAAGCGCGCGCTGGAGATCCTCGACCGTCTCGGCGTCGGCGAGCGCGTCGTGCAGAAGGGCGTTTCGTGGAACGTCGGCCGCACCTTCTTCCGCGAGGAGGAAGTGTTCAATTTCAACCTGCTGCCGGAGCCGGACCACAAGCGGCCGGGGATGATCAACCTGCAGCAGTATTACCTCGAACAGTACCTCGTCGAACGCTGCATCGAGCTCGGCGTCGACCTGCGCTGGAAGAACCGCGTCGTTTCCGTGCAGCGCATGTCCGACCAGGTCCGGCTGACCATCGAGACGCCGGACGGTACCTACGGCATCGAGGCCGACTGGCTGATCGCCGGTGACGGCGCGCGGAGTCCGATCCGCAAGCAGATGGGGCTGGAGGTCGAGGGCAAGGTCTTCCACGACCGCTTCCTGATCGCCGACGTGGTGATGAAGGCCGACTTCCCGGCCGAGCGCTGGTTCTGGTTCGACCCGCCGTTCCATCCCGGCCAGTCGGTGCTGTTGCACAAGCAGGCCGACAACGTCTGGCGCATCGACTTCCAGCTCGGCTGGGACGCCGACCCGGAGGAGGAAAAGAAACCGGAGAAGGTGATCCCGCGGATCAAGGCGATGCTCGGCGATGAGCGCGAGTTCGAGCTGGAATGGGTCAGCGTCTACACCTTCCAGTGCCGGCGCATGCAGGAGTTCCGCCACGGCCGCGTGCTCTTCGTCGGCGACGCCGCGCATCAGGTGTCGCCCTTCGGCGCGCGCGGCGCCAACTCCGGCATCCAGGACACCGACAACCTGGTCTGGAAGCTGAAGCTGGTGATGGACGGCAAGGCGCCGGAGAAGCTGCTCGACACCTATGCTGCCGAGCGTATCGCCGCTGCCGACGAGAACCTGATGAACTCGACGCGCTCGACCGATTTCATCACGCCGAAGAGCAACACCTCGCGCCTTTTCCGCAATGCCGTGCTGACGCTCGCCGAGCATCACCCCTTCGGCCGCGCGCTGGTCAATTCCGGTCGCCTGTCGGTGCCGGCCTTCCTCGTCGATTCGCCCTTGAACACGGCGGACGAGGATGAGTTCTCCGGACGCATGGTGCCGGGGGCGCCGATGGATGACGCCCCGGTCGGGCTGGAGGACGGCAGCAAGGGTTGGCTGCTCGACCAGCTGGGCGGGAAGGGCTTCCAGCTGCTCTATTTCACCGATGTGGCCGAGCGCCTTGGTGACAAGCTCGACCGCCTGCGCGAACTGACCGTCGATGCCGTGCCGGTCGAGCCGGTCATCGTTTCCGAAAAGGCCGGACGGCTCGCCGGTGCGCGTGTGCTGCATGACCTGCAGCACCTCGTTGCCCGGCGTTACGACGCCCGTGAGGGGAGCGTCTATCTGCTGCGTCCCGACCAGCATGTCGTCGCCCGCTGGCGCAAGTTCGATGCCCACAAGGTGCGTGCCGCGGTCGCTCGCGCCACCTGCAACCACTGAGCGGAGGTCGTCATGCCACTGACCCTGGTCCCCAATTTCTCCGAGCCCGGCAAACGCTACTTCCGTACCTTCTCGCCCGGCGACGATTTCTACGAAATGCTGATCGACGCGCATCGCGACCTCGACGATGAGCGGAGCGCGATGCTCAACGCGCAGCTGATCCTGCTGCTGGCCAACCACATCGGCGACCTGACCGTCCTGCGCGAAGCGCTGGCCAAGGCGCGCGAAGGCGTCTGAGCGGAGAGATGACCATGCTCGTCAACAAGATCCATCACGTCGCCTACCGCTGCAAGGATGCGAAGGAAACCGTCGAGTGGTACCAGAAGTACCTCGACATGCGCTTCATCCTGGCCATCGCCGAGAACGAGGTGCCGAGCACGAAGGAGCCCGACCCCTACATGCACATCTTCCTCGATGCCGGCGGCGGCAACGTGCTCGCTTTCTTCGAGCTGCCGACGAAGCCGCCGATGGGCCGCGACCCGAACACGCCGGCGTGGACGCAGCATCTGGCGCTGGAAGTCGACTCGGTCGACACGCTGCTCAAGGTCAAGGCAAAGCTGGAAGCGGACGGCATCGAGGTCGTCGGTCCGACCGACCACACCATCTTCAAGTCGATCTATTTCTTCGATCCGAGCGGTCACCGGCTCGAACTGGCGGCCAACACCGGCACGCCGAAGATGGCGAAGATGCTCGACGAGGTGAAGTGGGACATGCTCAACGAGTGGGCGAAGACGAAGAAGGCGCCGCCGCATGCGCGCTGGATGCACGACGGCAGCTACGCCGGCGAATGAGAGCGTGGGAGAATAGCGCCCGATGAAACTTGCCACCCTCAAACATGGCGGCCGCGACGGCACCCTGGTCGTCGTCAGCCGTGACCTGAGCCGCTGCCAGCCGGTCCCGGCCCTGGCCCGCACCCTGCAGGTCGCCCTCGACGATTGGGACGCCATCGCGCCGCAGCTGGCCGAGGTCTATGCCGCACTCAACAACAATGCGGCGCGCCACGCCGAGCCCTTCGATCCGGCCCTCTGCCACAGCCCGCTGCCGCGTGCCTACCAGTGGGCGGACGGGTCGGCCTACGTCAATCACGTCGAACTGGTCAGGAAGGCGCGCGGCGCCGACATGCCGCCCGAGTTCTGGACCGACCCGCTGATGTACCAGGGAGGCTCGGATTCCTTCGTCGGCCCGCGCGATCCGATCTGGGCGAAGGATGAAGCCTGGGGCATCGATTTCGAGGCCGAGGTCGCCGTCGTCACCGGCGACGTGCCGATGGGCGCGACGCCCGCCGATTGCCGTCGTCACATCCGCCTGCTGATGCTGGTGAACGACGTGTCGCTGCGCAACCTGATTCCCGCCGAGCTGGCCAAGGGCTTCGGCTTCTTCCAGTCGAAGCCGGCCACCGCCTTTTCGCCGGTGGCGGTGACGCCGGACGAACTGGGCGAGGCCTGGGATGGTGCCCGGGTGCACCTGCCGCTGGTCGTGCATCACAACGGCGCACTGTTCGGCCGGCCGAATGCCGGCGTGGACATGACCTTCGATTTCCCGCAGCTGATCGCCCACGTGGCGAAGACGCGCGAGCTCGAAGCCGGGTCGATCATCGGTTCCGGCACCGTCTCCAACGTCGACCGCAGCACCGGCTCCGGCTGCCTCGCCGAGAAGCGCTGCCTGGAAACCATCGCCGAGGGCAAGCCGAAGACGCCGTTCATGCGCTTCGGCGACCGGGTCCGCATCGAGATGTTCGATGCCGCCGGCAGCACGATCTTCGGCGCCATCGACCAGCAGGTCGCTCCTTACCCAGCGGGCGCCTGAGCATGCTCAAGCTCTACACCTACTTCCGCAGTTCGGCCGCCTACCGCGTCCGCATCGCGCTCAACCTGAAGAACCTGGGGTATGAAGCGATTCCGGTGCATCTGGTGAAGGATGGTGGCCAGCATCTGCGCGAGGAATACCGGCGCATCAACCCGGCCGGTGCGGTGCCGGCGCTGGTCGACCGCGATCTGGCGCTGTCCCAGTCGCTGGCGATCATCGAGTATCTCGACGAAACCTTTCCCTACCCGCCGCTGTTGCCGGCTGACCCGGCGGCACGGGCGCGGGTGCGGGCGATCGCGCTCGACGTCGCCTGCGAGATCCACCCGATCAACAACCTGCGCGTCCTCAAATACCTGACCGGAGAGCTCGGCATCTCGGAAGAGCAGAAGCTGGCCTGGTACCGGCATTGGGTCGAGCTGGGACTGGCCGCGGTCGAGGCCCGGCTCGCCGGCAATCCCGAGAGCTGGAAGTTCTGCCACGGCGGCCATCCGACGCTGGCCGACTGCTGCCTCGTGCCGCAGGTCTTCAATGCCCGCCGCTTCGGTTGCCGCCTCGATCACGTGCCGACGGTGGTGCGCATCGACGCGGAGTGTCGTACCCTTCCGCCTTTTGCTGCTGCCGCCCCGGAGAACCAGCCGGATGCCGAATAACCCCTGACCATAATATTTGCCCAGTTCATTCACGGAGGAGACCCTGATGAAACAGAAGAAACTGATTGCCGCCCTGCTGCTTGCCCTGCCGGCGACTGCCGCGCTGGCCGACATCACCGTCGGCGTGACCGTGTCGGCGACCGGCCCTGCCGCCTCGCTCGGCATCCCGGAAAAGAACACCATCGCCCTGGTGCCGACGACCATCGCCGGCCAGAAAGTGAAGATCGTGCTGCTCGACGATGCTTCCGACACCACCACGGCGGTGAAGAATGCCAAGAAATTCGTTTCGGAAGAGAAGGTCGACGTCATCGTCGGCTCGACGATTTCGCCCGCTTCGCTGGCGATGATCGACGTCGCCGCCGAATCCGAGACCCCGATGATCTCGATGGCCGCCGCCCGTGCCATCGTCGATCCGGTCGATGCCAAGCGCCGCTGGGTCTACAAGACGCCGCAGAACGACGCCCAGATGTCGACCGCGATCTCCGAGCACATGACCAACAACAATGTGAAGAAGGTGGCTTACATCGGCTTCTCTGACGCTTACGGCGAAGGCTGGGCGAACGAGTTCGCTGGCGTCGCCCAGGCGCGCAAGATCGAGATCGTCGCCAACGAACGCTTCAACCGCGCCGATACCTCGGTCACCGGCCAGGTGCTGAAGATCATCGCCGCCAAGCCGGATGCAGTCCTCATCGGCGGTTCCGGCACGCCGGCGGCGCTGCCGCAGAAGGCGTTGAAGGAGCGTGGCTACAAGGGCCTGATCTACCAGACGCACGGCGTCGCCAACAACGACTTCCTGCGTGTCTGCGGCAAGGATTGCGAAGGCACCTTCCTGCCGGCCGGCCCGGTACTGGTCGTCGACCAGTTGCCGGCCGACAACCCGGTGAAGAAGACGGCGCAGGAATATGTCACCAAGTACGAAGCTGCGCATGGCAAGGGCAGCGTGTCGACGTTCGGTGCCCATGCCTGGGATGCCTTCAAGCTGCTTGAGGCTGCCGTGCCGGTGGCGCTGAAGAAGGCGCAGCCGGGCACCAAGGAGTTCCGTGTCGCGCTGCGCGATGCGCTCGAGGGCGTCAAGAATCTGCCGGCTGCCCATGGCGTGTTCAACATGAGCCCGACCGACCACCTCGGCTTTGACCAGCGCGCCCGCGTCATGGTCAAGATCGAAGGCGGTGCCTGGAAGCTGGTCAAGTAAGCAGCTGAACCGACGGCGGCAGCAAGGGTGCTGCCGCCGTCATGCCAACAGTTCGGCGCGACAGTACGCCGGACGCAGGGATTCGCATGGATTTCCAGATTGCCCTTCTTCTCGGTCAGGATGGACTGACCAACGGCGCCATCTACGCCTTGCTGGCGCTGGCGCTGGTGCTGGTGTTCGCCGTCACGCGCGTGATCTTCATCCCGCAGGGGGAGTTCGTCGCCTACGGTGCGCTGACGCTGGCGACGCTGCAGGCCGGCAAGCTGCCGGCCACGCTCTGGCTGATCGTCGCCCTCGGGGCAATCGTCTCCGCGATCGATGCCACGCAGGCGCTGCGCCACGGCGGTACCCGCCGGCTGCCGCGCATCCTCTCGGTCAACCTGGCGATGCCGCTGCTGCTGTGGGTGCTGCTCGCCAACATCGACCTCGCCACGCTGCCGCTGATCGCCCAGGTGGCGCTGACGCTGGCCGTCGTCGTACCGCTCGGGCCGATGATCTACCGCCTCGCCTATCAGCCGATCGCCGAGGCGCCGGTGCTGATCCTGCTCATCGTCTCGGTCGCCGTGCATGTGGTGCTGATCGGCCTCGGCCTGCTCTTTTTCGGTGCCGAAGGCACGCGTACGCCCGCCTTTACCGAGGGCACGCTCGATCTCGGCGCCACCACGCTGCAATATCAGACGCTGTGGATCCTGGCGATCTCGGCGGTGCTGATCGTCGGCCTCTACCTCTTCTTCGGTCGCAGCATCTACGGCAAGGCGCTGCGCGCCACCGCGCTGAACCGCACCGGTGCCCGCCTGATGGGCATCTCGACGACGATGGCCGGCAAGCTGTCGTTCACGCTGGCGGCGCTGATCGGTGCCTTCTCCGGCATCCTCATCTCGCCGATCACCACGCTCTATTACGACTCGGGCTTCCTGATCGGCCTCAAGGGTTTCGTCGGCGCCATCATCGGCGGTCTCGCCAGTTATCCGGTGGCTGCCGCAGGCGCGCTGCTGGTCGGCTTCCTGGAATCCTTCTCCTCGTTCTATGCCAGCGCCTACAAGGAAGTGATCGTATTCACGCTGATCATCCCGGTGCTGCTGTGGCGCTCGCTGAAATCGCATCACTCGGAGGAGGAAGAATGATGCGTCGTTTCATCCTTCCCTGCTTCGTCGTCCTGCTGGCCCTGTTGCCGGTATTGCTGCCGGATTCGGCCGAGTTCTACGTCACCCTGCTCAATTACATCGGGCTCTATGCGCTGGTCGCGCTTGGGCTGGTGCTGCTCACCGGCGTCGGCGGCCTGACCAGCTTCGGCCAGGCGGCCTTCGTCGGTGTCGGCGCCTATGCGACGGCCTGGCTGAGCACCAGCTTCGGCTGGAATCCCTGGTTGACGCTGTTCGTCGCGCTGGCGGCGACGACCGTCGTCGCACTCTTCCTCGGCTTCATCACGCTGCGCATGGGCGGCCACTACCTGCCGCTGGGTACCATCGCCTGGGGCATCAGCCTCTACTTCCTGTTCGGCAACATCGAAGCCTTCGGCGGCCATACCGGCCTTGGCGGCATCCCGCCGGTGTCGCTGGGTGGCATGGAACTGAAGAGCGGCCGCGAGTTCTTCTACCTGATCTGGATCGCGCTGATCGCCGCCATCGTCGCCACGCAGAACCTGCTCGACTCGCGCGACGGTCGCGCCATCCGTGCGCTCAAGGGCGGTGTCGTGATGGCCGAGGCGATGGGTGTGAACACCGCCTGGTACAAGATCGTCATCTTCACCATCGCCGCGCAGTTCGCCTGCGTCTCCGGCTGGCTCTACGCGCACCTGCAGCGCTTCGTGAACCCGACGCCGTTCTCGCTGACGCAGGGTATCGAGTACCTGTTCATGGCGGTGATCGGCGGCGTCGGCCATGTCTGGGGCGCGCTCCTTGGTGCCGGCCTGATCACCATCCTCAAGCAGTGGCTGCAGGATCTGTTGCCGAAACTGCTCGGCCAGTCCGGCAATTTCGAGGTGATCGTCTTCGGCCTGATCATGATCTTCGTGCTGCACCGTGCGCGCGATGGCCTGTGGCCGGTACTGCTGGCGCACATCGCGCGCCTCTGGCCGGCGCTCTCGGCCTCCGTCGCCGGTTCGGTGGCTGCCGCCGAACCCTTGCCGAAGCGCGACATGCCGCAGAGCGGCGACACGATCCTCGAAGTCAGCCGGGTGACCAAGCGTTTCGGCGGTCTTACCGCCAACAACGAAGTCAGCTTCACGGTGCGTGCCGGTGAAGTGATGGCGCTGATCGGGCCGAACGGCGCGGGCAAGAGCACGATGTTCAACTGCATTTCCGGCGTCAATCCGCCGACCGAGGGCGAAGTGCGCTTCCTCGGCCAGCGCGTGGACCGGCTGGTGTCGCGCGACATCGCCCGCCGCGGCATGAGCCGGACCTTCCAGCACGTCCGCCTGTTGCCGACGATGACGGTGCTCGACAACGTCGCCATCGGTGCCCATCTGCGCGGCAGCCGGACTTTCGTCCATTCGTCGGTACGTCTCGATCGTGACGAGGAGCGGCGCCTGCGTCATGAAGCCGCGCGCCAGATCGAGCGGGTCGGCCTCGGCGAACACATGTTCGATGCAGCCGGCAGTCTGCCGCTGGGAAAACAGCGCATCGTCGAGATCGCCCGTGCGCTGGCTGCCGACCCCTGCCTGCTGCTGCTCGACGAGCCGGCTGCCGGTCTCCGCTATCTGGAGAAGCAGGCGCTGGCCGAACTGCTCCGCAAGCTGCGAGCCGAGGGCATGGGCATCCTGCTTGTCGAGCACGACATGGATTTCGTCATGGGGCTGGCCGACCGCATCGTCGTCATGGAATTCGGTGAAAAGCTGGCCGAGGGATTGCCGAAACAGATCCAGGAGGATCCGAAGGTGCTGCAGGCCTATCTGGGAGGTGTCGAATGAGCATGCGTCCCGTGCTGCTCGAAGCCAAGGATTTGTCCGTCTCGTACGGCAAGGTCGAGGCGCTGCACAAGGTCAGCCTGACCATCCGCGAAGGCGAGATCGTCACCGTCATCGGCCCCAACGGCGCCGGCAAGACGACGCTGCTGTCGTGCCTGATGGGCCTGCTGCCCGGCAAGGGCGAAGTGAGCTACGTCGGCCGGCCGCTGGGCAACGACTTCGAGGTCGAGGAACGGGTCGGCCTCGGACTGACGCTGGTGCCGGAAAAGCGGGAACTGTTCGCCGACATGAGCGTCGAGGACAACCTGCTGCTCGGTGCCTTCGATCGCTACCGACGGGGGCAGAAGGACTATCGGGCGACGATGCAGGAGGTCTACGGCATCTTCCCGCGCCTGCGCGAACGCTCCGGCCAGATGGCCGGCACCCTCTCCGGCGGCGAGCGCCAGATGCTGGCGATGGGGCGGGCGCTGATGGCCAAGCCGAAGCTGCTGATGCTCGACGAACCCAGTCTGGGATTGGCGCCGCTGATCATCCGGGAGATTTTCCGGACCGTCACCCGTCTCCGGGAAATGGGTGTTTCCGTGCTTCTGGTCGAGCAAAATGCCCGCGCAGCCTTGCAAATAGCGGACTTCGGCTATGTTCTGGAGACCGGGGAAGTGTCGCTCGAAGGTCCCAGCAAGGAGCTTGCCAATGACCCCCGTGTCATCGAAGCTTATCTCGGACTGGGTGGGAAGCATTGAGGCGCAAGGCTTGCGCCAGAAAAAACTTACAAAAAAAGTTGTGGCATTTGAAAAAAGCCTATGACACAATCACCCGCGGCTACCGCCTTCCGTCAACACACTCACACGTAGGAGACACTGCATGAACAAGAGCGAACTCATCGATGCCATCGCCGCTGGTGCGGATATCAGCAAGGCTGCTGCCGGTCGTGCCCTCGACGCCGCCGTCGCTGCCATCACCACGGCCGTATCCAAGGGTGACAACGTGACCCTGGTTGGCTTCGGTTCCTTCAAGGCTGCCAAGCGTGCTGCCCGCACCGGCAAGAACCCGAAGACCGGCGCTGCCATCAAGATCCCGGCAACGACCGTGCCGAAGTTCTCGGCTGGCGCTTCCTTCAAGGCTGCCGTTGCCAAGAAGAAGAAGTAATCCCGCTTCAAGGTAATAAGCAGAAGGCCGCCTCCGGGCGGCCTTCTGCTTTGGTACGGCGGCGTTGCGCGCTGGGTGTTATGTGCAATTCCTGTCTTCGCCGCAAATGCAAACGGCCCGCATCGCTGCGGGCCGCTTCTGTTCTGGTGGTGATGGGCGGAATCGAACCGCCGACCTATGGGTTATGAATCCATCGCTCTAACCGTCTGAGCTACATCACCAGGAAAGGGAGCGGATTATAGGGGGAGGGCTGGCCCCGGTCAAGTTTCCCCTTGTCTTGGCGTGTCGTCGTATATAATTGATTCCATGCCGGTTCCCGCCATTATCGCCTCCATGATCAACAGTATCGTCGGTTCCGCCGTCAATACTGCGATGGAGAATGCCGTCTACGCGCCGACACCGCCCCCCAACCCCGCCGAACTGGCTGCCCGCCCGTTTCCGGAGGGAGCGAAGAAGGGGAAGATGGCGCCGCCACAGGGGATGATGGAAGTCGTCATCGACGGCAAGGCCTATCCCCGGGCGCCGGGCCTGCAGATCCGCAACCAGCAGAACATGATCGTCATGTCGTCGACGATTCTCGAAGAAGTGCCGGTGCGCTACCAGTTCGACGCTACCGGTGCCGTCATCCGCGTCTGGGTGCTGACACGGACCGAGATCGCCGCTCCCTGATTTCACCTGAACGAAAATCCGTAATGCCCAAGAAACTCTTCATCCGCACCTTCGGGTGCCAGATGAACGAGTACGATTCGGACAAGATGGCCGACGTGCTCAACGCTTCCGAAGGGGTCGTCAAGACCGATTCCCCCGAGGACGCCGACATCATCATCTTCAACACCTGCTCGGTGCGCGAGAAGGCGCAGGAGAAGGTCTTCCACGACCTCGGCCGCGTTCGCCACCTGAAGCAGCAGAACCCGAACCTGGTCATCGGCGTCGGCGGCTGCGTCGCCAGCCAGGAGGGGGCGGCGATCGTCGCCCGCGCTCCCTACGTGGATGTCGTCTTCGGGCCGCAGACCCTGCACCGCCTGCCGCAGCTGATCGCCGAGCGGCGCGAGAAGGGCAAGGCGGCGGTCGACATCTCCTTCCCCGAGATCGAGAAGTTCGACGCGCTGCCGCCGGCCAAGGTCGAGGGGGCGGCGGCCTTCGTCTCGATCATGGAGGGCTGCTCGAAGTTCTGCACCTTCTGCATCGTGCCCTATACGCGCGGCGAGGAAGTATCGCGGCCGTTCGACGACGTGCTCACCGAGGTCGCCGGCCTCGCCGATCAGGGCGTCAAGGAAGTGACGCTGCTCGGCCAGAACGTGAATGCCTACCGCGGCGCGATGGCTGGTTCGGATGAGATTGCCGATCTGGCGATGCTGATCGAGTACATCGCCGAGGTGCCCGGCATCGAGCGCATCCGCTACACCACCTCGCACCCGCGCGAGATGACGCAGC
>VFQM010001972.1_pt1 | contig 16398 bp, 9 predicted proteins | sample 3512391 | NCBI WGS metagenome assembly VFQM01 (sample SAMN10412369, study PRJNA504923) | tailings metagenome | isolation source: Replicate 1 from Balatoc abandoned mine | place: Philippines
TCCCCATGTGAGAGTAGGTCATCGTCAAGCACCTATACGAAACCCCAGCTTCGAACGAAGCTGGGGTTTCTTCTTTGTGCGCGGGAAAAGAGCATGTCTGAGTCCCCCCTGATTGGCGCCAGTCATCTGCACTTGCCGGCCGGCCCTTGGCGTTCGCTACTCGACGGCTTGTGTGACGTGCTGCCTGGGGTGGATCGCGCCACCTGGCTGGCTCGTCTGCAGCAAGGCAAGGTGCTTTTTCAGGGGCAGCCACTGGCTGTGGATAGCCCCTATCGCGAAGGCATGCGCGTTGAGTATTTCCGCGAAGTAGTCAATGAGCGGGAGATTCCCTTTGCGGTGGAGATCCTGCACCACGACGAGCACTTGCTGGTGGTCGACAAGCCGCATTTCCTGGCGGTGGCACCGGCCGGCCAGTGGGTCGAGCAGACCGTGCTGCGTCGCTTGCAGAAGCAACTGCAGCTGCCCGAGCTGGTGCCGCTGCATCGTCTGGATCGCTTGACCGCAGGCGTCATGCTGCTGTCCTGCCAACGAAGCAGCCGAGATGCCTACCTGTCGCTGTTTCGTCAGCAACGTATGCACAAGGTCTATGAAGCCGTTGCCGGCCCTTTGCCAGAGCTGGCCTGGCCTTATCAGGCGGCGCATTGCCTGCAGCCGGGCGAGCCGTTCTTTCGTATGCAGGCGGTCAGTGGGCCGACCAATGCCTGGACAACGCTGCAGGTACTGGAGCGGGGTAGCGCCTACTGGCGTTATCGACTGCAGCCGCAAACCGGCCGCAAACACCAGCTACGCGTGCAGATGGCGGCGCTTGGCGCAGCCTTGCGCCATGATCCGCTTTACCCGCAGTTGCAGGCACACGACGCAGATGACTTCACCCAGCCGTTGCAGTTGCTGGCCCGCAGCCTGCATTTCGACGATCCGCTCAGCGGGCTACCCCGGCATTTCCTCAGCCAGCGGCAATTGTTGCCGCTGTAGCCTGGCGCAGTGCGTCGAGCAGGCCACTGTGACGTTGCACGCGGCGCTGGATGGCCTGCTCGAAGACTGCCGGATGGCTCTCGATCAGCGTGAAGTGCTCACGGGCACGGGTGATCCCGGTATAGATCAGCTCGCGGGTCAGTACCGGGTTGAGCGTGTCGGGCAGCAGCAGGGCGCAGTGGGCGAACTCGGAGCCCTGGGATTTATGCACGGTCATCGCATATACGGTTTCCACGGCACTCAGCCGGCTGGGCAGGACAAGGCGCAGTCCCTGCTGGCCGTCGTTGCGTGGAAACACTACGCGCAATACCTGGCGTGACGGAGTTGTGCTGTCCGGCATACACAGGGCGATACCGATGTCGCCATTCATCAGCCCGAGGTTGTAGTCATTGCGCGTAACCATGACCGGGCGCCCCTCGTACCAACCCTGGTCGCTGTCCAGCAGGCCGCGCTGCAGCAGCGCGGCGGCAATCTGCGTGTTCAGCCCTTCCACGCCCCACGGGCCCTGGCGCAGTGCGCAGAGCAACTGGAACTGCTCGAAGGCCGCCAGCACCTGGCGTGCCCAGTGCAGCCAGGCGGATGGCTGGTCAGCTGTCTCGACAGACGGACGCCGCTGCTGCATGACCTGCAGGTAATGGGTATAGCCAAGCGCCGCGCCATGGCCATCCAGCAACAGCTGTGCGAGTGTCTGCTGCTGGTTGCCGTGCAGGCGCAACACCTGCAGGTCTGCGGCGGGACTGGCGAGGATCTGCCGTGCGCCTGCAGCATTGCCCTGATTGACAGCGCGCGCCAGCTGGCCAATGCCGGAGTGTCCGGCAAAGCGCCGTGAGTGACGCAGCATCAGGGTGTGCTGGGCCAGCGGTTGGGCCTGGGCGCTGCCAGGGCGCAGTTGCGGATCGTCCAGTCGTTCGCCACTGACCTGCTCCAGCCAGTGCTGCAGATCGGCAGCGTAGTAGCCGTATTCGGCATCGCGACACAGCTCGCCAAGCAGTGCACCGGCTTCCACGGATGCCAGCTGGTCCTTGTCTCCGAGCAGGATCAGGCGGGCGGTGGTGGGCAGGGCATCGAGCAGGCAGGCCATCATTTCCAGGTCGATCATCGAGGCTTCATCGACGACCAGTACATCCAGCGCCAGCGGATTGCCCGCGTGATGACGGAAATGCCGACTGTCCGGCAAGCTGCCGAGCAGGCGATGCAGGGTGGTGACCACGCGCGGGATCAGCTCGCGCACCGCCTCGCTGACCGGCAAGGCGGCGACCTGTGCGCCGATAGATTCGCTGAGACGCGCCGCGGCTTTGCCGGTCGGTGCGGCCAGCTGGATGCGCAATGGCTGGCCGGCTTGCAGGGCGGCTTCCTGGAGCAGGGCCAGCAGGCGCACCACGCTGGTGGTCTTGCCGGTACCCGGCCCACCGGTGATCAGGCTGAAGGCACTGCGTGCCGCCAGGGCGCAGGCCACTTTCTGCCAGTCGCAGAGGCGTTTGCCGTGCTGCTCGGGCGGGCTGCTGAACAGCTCCTGCAGACGCATGGAGAAGGTTGCGGGGAGGGCCTGCTGGCGGGGCAGGCGGGCGGCGATCTGCTCGGCCACAGTCTGCTCGTAGTTCCAGTAGCGGCGCAGGTAGAGGCGCTGGCCATCCAGTACCAGCGGGCTGTTGCCGGCCTCCGCCGTACCGGCCAGGGGGCTCTGCTGCAGGCTGCTCAGCCAGTCGTCGAGGCTGATCTGTTGCAGCAGGCGGGCCGGCGGCAGTGTGCTGGCGGAGGGATTGACCGACAGCCCGAGGCCCGGCTCGGCCAGGCAGGCGGCCAGGTCCAGGCAGACATGGCCGTGACCGAGTTGCAGGCTGCTCAGCGCCGCACCGAGCAACAGCAGTGGCGGGCTGTGCGGGTCCAGTTCCACACAGAAACGCGCCAGCGCGACGTCCAGCACGCGCAGCCAGCCCTCGCCCTGCCAGCTGTCGAGCAGCGCCAGCATGGCCTGGCGGTCGTGCAGTGCCGGGTCATGGGCAGGCAGCAGGGACAGTTGTTGACTCATCGGCTGCGCTCCTTGTGCTGGCCACGAAACAGCTCATCCAGGGCATCGAGCAGGGCTTGCGGCGGTCGGTCGAGAAACAGCCCCTGGCTTGGCGCTGCCTGGCCACGCAGGAACAGGTAAAGCGCGCCACCCATGTGTTGCGCGTACTGGTAGTCGGGCAGGCGCAGCTGCAACTGGCGGTGCAGGGCCAGCAGGTAGAGCGCGTATTGCAGGTCGTAGCGCTGTTCGAGGATGCACGCCTGCATGGCTTGCGGGCTATAGGCGCTGTCGTCCTCGCCCAGCCAGTTGGATTTGTAGTCGGCCAGGTAATAGCGTCCCTGGTGTTCGAACACCAGGTCGATGAAGCCCTTGAACAGGCCGTTGAGGCGCTCGCGGCTGAGCGCCGGGCGTGGTTCGCCGGGTAGGATGTACTGGCGCACCAGGGTATCCAGTTGCTGCACCTCGACCTGCTGCACGGCCAGCCAGAACTCCAGCTCGGCCTGGTAGTGTTGCAGTTGGCAGAGTGCGACCTGCGCGCCGCCGGGCAATGCCTGCGGACGCTGCAGCAGGGCCAGCAGCCAGTCGCTGAGCGGGTCGATCCAGGCTTGCAGGTCACGCAGCTGGCAGCGCCGGGCGATCAGTTCGCGCAACTGCCCGGGTTGTCCGGCGAGCCGGGCAAAGCCTTCCTCGGCAGCCATCTCCAGCAGGCCATGGAGGAAGGTGCCGGGGTTGGGGCCGCGCGGGAAGGCATGCAGGCTGCCCGCGCGGCCGCCCGGCTGTGCAGGACTGGCCGGCTGGTGCAGGTCGCGGGCCTTTTCCTCGCGTGCGCTGTCGGCGGCCAGCGCACTGCCGGGTGTTTCCTCCTGGTAGTGCAGGGCACTGTAGGAGGCAATCCACCAGTGTTCGGCTGCCGCGCGCGGCGGTACGCGCCAGTGCAGGTCGGGCAGCGTCGCGCCGTCCTGTTGCAGCGGGTGGTCATTGGGCGGCGGGGCGTTCTGCAGGTCGCAATACGGCAGGGCCTGCTGCGCCTGCAGCCAGTCGAGTAGCTGGCTGCTGTTGTCCAGGCGGGCTCCGCCGCCCAGCAGGTAGCCGAGTGCCGAGCGCTCCAGACGCGAGCCCTTGGCGTTGCCCTGGGTGATGTCGGCAATGCCCAGCCAGCAACTGTGCCGAGCGCGGGTCAGGGCGACGTAGAGCAGGCGCAGGTCTTCGGCGAGGCGTTGCTGATCGGCCTCTTGCAACACCTCATCATCCACGTCCAGTTGCAGACGGCGCTGTTCGCCATCGTGCAGGTACACCGGCTGGCGGGCGTCGACGGCGCGGAAGCTGCAGATGAACGGCAGAAATACCAGCGGGTATTCCAGGCCCTTGGACTTGTGGATGGTCACCACGCGTACCAGCGCTTCGTCGCTTTCCAGGCGCAGCACCTGTTCATCGGCGTTGCCAGCCTGGCCGGCAAGCAGCTCCTGCAGGTGGCGCAGCAGGGCCTGTTCGCCATCCAGTTCACGGGCGGCACGCTGCAGCAGCTCGGCCAGGTGCAGCAGATTGGTCAGTACCCGTTCGCCGTCGCTGCGGCGCATCAGTTGTTGTGGCAGGGCGAAGTCATGCAGCAGCTGGCGCAACATCGGCAGCACGCCCTGGCGTTGCCAGCGCTGGCGATAGTCGCGGAACTGCATGACGCGCGCTTCCCACTGTCGCTCGTCCTGATTGAGTTGTTCCAGGTCGCTCAGCGACAGGCCGAGGGTGCGACTGGCCAGCGCGGCGCGCAGCAGGCGCTCCTGGTCCGGCTCGGCGCAGGCGCGCAGCCATAGCAGCAGGTCGCCGGCTTCCGGGCTGGCGAACACCGAGTCCTTGTCCGACAGGTAGACACTGCGTACCTGACGGGCGGCCAGGGCGCGGCGAATGGCCTGGGCCTCCTTGAGGTCGCGCACCAGCACGGCAATGTCGCTGGGCTGCAGCGCGTGCAGCTGCCCGTCGCGGAGAAAGCCGGCCTGCCCCTGGCGTGCGAGATTGAGTAGCCGGGTGATTTCGCTGGCGGCACTCTCGGCCAGCGCCTGGCGGTACTTACCGGCACTCAGTGGCTGCTCGCTGGGCCACAGGCGCAGTTGCAGCGCGGCTGGGGTCTGCCCCTCGACCTGCCAGATTTCGCGGCGACCCTCGGCCTTGACCGGCTGGAAGGGCAGCGGGTTGTCGGCGCCGTTGCGGAACAGGAAGGCGCCCCGGCTGTCCGGGCGCTGTTCGGCGGCGAGAAACAGCCGGTTGACTGCCTCGACCATGGCCTCGCTGGAGCGGTAGTTGGTATCCAGGTGGTAATGCCGGCCTGTGGTGGCAGCCCGTGCGCGCAGGTAGGTGTGGATGTCCGCACCGCGGAAGGCGTAGATCGCCTGCTTGGGATCACCGATCAGCAACAGGCCGCGCTCGGCCTGTGTGTCGTGCAGCGGGTAGACGCGGGCGAACAGGCGATATTGCAGCGGGTCGGTGTCCTGGAATTCGTCGATCAGCGCCACCGGAAACTGCCGGCCGATCAGCTCGGCCAGGCGCTGGCCGTTGTCGCCGTGCAAAGCCTGGTCGAGGCGGCTGAGCATGTCGTCGAAGCCCATTTCCGCCCGCTGCCGCTTGGCTTCGGCAAAGCCTGCGCACACCCAGGCCGCCGCGTGCTGCAGGGCCTGGCGGTGCGGGCCGGCCAGCGCCTGCAGGCGTGCCGGCAGCTGGCTCAGCGCATCCAGCGCCGGGTGCGCCGGTGGCTCGCCCTGTTTCCACACCTCGGCCAGGCCCTGCGGGGTGAGGCGCTTGAAGCCGGTATCCAGGCGCAGTTCGCGCGTCTCACCCTGCGCCCAGTCGCGCAGGCGATCCAGCCAGGGCTGGTAGTACTGGGCACGCAGCTTGCGGGCATCGACCTGCTTGTCGGCCACCGCCTGGTCGAGCAGTTGCTGCAGCTCATCGACCCACTGCGACCAGGGCGCCTTGAGCTCGGCAAGGGCCTGCTGCTGCTCGCTCAGGGTGGCCTCCAGCAGGCTGTGCAGCGACTGCTGCGGCGCCGCGCCGGCCTCGTCGAGCAGCGCCTGCAGCGCCGCCCGCAAGCCATCCGGGCTGCCCCAGGCCTGCATCACCCACTGCAAGGTCTGGCCGTGCAACGGGTAGCAGTGCAGGCGCCAGTAGTCGCGCACCACCTCGGCGAGCAGCTCGCTGTGGTCGGTCTGCAACTGCTGGGTGAACAGGCTGCCGCTGTCGAAGGCATGCTCGCGCAGCATGCGCTGGCACCAACTGTGAATGGTCGAGATGGCCGCCTCGTCCATCCACTGGGCGGCGCTGTCCAGGCGTTGCGCGCAGTCGGCCCAGGCCTCGCGTGGATAATCGGCGCGCAGCAGGCGCAGCAGCGGGTCGCCGGCCTGCTCGTCGCGGAAGGCCTGCGCCGCCTCCACCAGGCGGTTGCGGATACGTTCGCGCAGCTCGCGGGTGGCGGCGTCGGTGAAGGTCACCACGAGGATTTCCGGGGGCAGCAGCGGCCGGGCGAACGCCTGCGCGCCGCCATGCCCGAGCACCAGGCGCAGGTACAGGGCGGAGATGGTGTAAGTCTTGCCGGTGCCGGCGCTGGCTTCGATGAGCCGGCTGCCATACAGCGGAAAGTCCAGGGCGAGGGGCCGGGCGGCGGTCATGGGTGCTCCTCGCGGTGCTCGTCGATAACCCGGAAGGCGCTGCCCAGCCGCTGGTAGAGGCTCGCCGCCAGCCCGGCAAAGGCGCCGCTGGCGGTCAGCGCGGCGAAGTCCGGGTAGTGGCGTGCCAGGCAGGCGCTCTGCTGGCACTCGCCGGTCAGCTGGTAGCCGCCTTCGTAGGCTTGTTGCGCGGCCGCCTGCGCCTTGTCCGGCGCATCGGCCTGCAGCCAGGCCATGGCGCTGTTGATGGCCACCGGCAGGGGTTGCTGCAGGCCCTGTTGCCAGGCCTGCAGCCAGTCGTGCAGTTGCGCGCGGGCCACGTCGCTCGGCAGCGGCTCGGCGAGCAGGCTGACATCCTCGGCGACCAGCAGGCTGTGCAGGGGCAGGCCCTGCGCGCAGGCCAGCACATGCGTGACCCAGGGGCGCAGCAGGCGATGCCATTTCCATTGCTTGCCGCGTGCCAGACCGCCGGCCTGCAGTTCGATGCGCGCCAGTTGCGCGTCGTTGCTGCGCCCGCGCAGGCCGCTCAGCCAGCCCTGCAGGCTGAGCGGGGGAACGTCCAGGTGTAGCGGGCGGGCACTGTCCTCACGCTGTGGCCAGGCCTGGCAGAGCGCCTGGTAACGGGCCAGTTGCTCGGGCAGGCGGGCCTGCAGCTGTTCGCGCAATTGCTCGCCAAAACCGGCCAGCGGCAGCAGGCCGCTGCGTTGCAGAACGGCGGCCTGCTCGGCGAGCGCCTGCTGCACGGCCTGCGGCCCCTGTTCCAATGCCTGGCTGGCGGCCTGCAGCAGGTGGCTGTGCAGCTGGTGTTGCTGCAGACCGTTGAGCAGGAAGGGTTCGTCGTCACTGAGGTCCTGACGCTGCTCGTCGAGGAACACCTTGAGCCGCTGGTTGAAGAAATACTTCACCGGATCGCGCAGGAATGCCTGCAGCTGCTCGGGACTCAGGGTGTCCTGCTCGCTCGGCGGCAGTGCGTCGTCGGTGACTGCGCTGGCCGGCTGGTAGAGCGCCGCCCACTCGTGGGCATGGCTGAACAGGCCGGCGTCGCTGCCATTGAAATAGCGCCGGCTGAAGGGTTGCAGCGGATGCTCCTGGGTCAGCGCGTCGAGCAGCTCGCCGCTGCCGTCAAGCCGCCAGGCATTCTGCAGGTGGTCGCGCAGCTGGCCGATCAGCACCGACGGCGGGCGTTCGCTGTTGTCGCGAATGCTCCGTCCGACCCAGCTGATGTACAGCTGCTCACGGGCGGCGAGCAGGGCTTCGAGAAGCAGGTAGCGGTCGTCTTCGCGGCGCGAGCGGTCGCCTGGGCGGTAGTCGCCGGCCATCAGGTCAAAGTCCAGGCGCAGGGTGCTGCGTGGGTAGTCGCCATCGTTCATGCCGAGCAGGCAGACCACCCGGAAGGGGATGGCGCGCATGGGCATCAGCGTGCAGAAATTCACGGCGCCGCTGAGGAAGCGCTGGCCGAGCTTGCCCTGCTCGAGCAGGCCCAGCCAGGCCTCGCGGACCACGGCTAGCGGCAGTGGCTCGTCCAGCTGCACCGCCGTGGTCAGCTCCAGCCAGTCTTCGAGGGCCTGGCGCAGCTTGAGCAGCAAGCCCTGATCGTGCTCATCCTGGGCGCTGAAGCAGTTATCCAGCAGCTGGCTGAGGCACTGCCCCCAGGCGCTGGCGGGCTGCGCCTGGGCCAGTTGCTGGTGCAGCTGGTCGAGGGTATCGAGCAGTTGCAGCAGCGGGCCGATCAGCACGGCGTCCAGCCCGCCGATCTCGTCGTAGGGCTCGATCTCGCCATACGCCTGGCCCTGGCCCACGGCATAGCCGAGCAGCATGCGGCGCAGGCCGAAGCGCCAGGTGTTCTGCTCCAGCCCTTCGGGCAGGCCGCGCTCGGCGCGTCGCCGGGCGTCCAGGCCCCAGCGGATGCCGGCGCCGCGAATCCAGCGCTGCAGGGTCGCCAGGTCAGCCTCGGCGATGGCGAAGCGGGCGCGCAGCGCCGGTACGTCGAGCAGGTCGAGCACTTCGCTGACCCCCAGGCGACTGTCGGGCAGGCGCAGCAGGTGTTCCAGGGCGATCAGCAGCGGCTCCTGGCCGCGCGCCTGCTGGTCGGCGAGGGTGAAGGGAATGTAGCGCGGGTCGTGGCGCTCGTACTGGCCGAACACCGCCTGGATCGACGCGGCGTAGCTGTCGATGTCCGGCAGCATGACGATGATGTCGCGCGGGCGCAGGCTGGGGTCGGCGGCAAAGCGGGCGAGCAGCTGGTCGTGGAGGATTTCCACTTCGCGCTGGGCGCTGTGCGCCAGGTGAAAGCGCAGCGAATGGTCAGTCTCCGGGCAGACCGCCGGCCACTGCGCGCGGCTTTCGGCAAGGCTGCGCAGGTTGAGGATGTCGTCCTGCAACTGGCCGAGCAGATGGCTGCAGTCACCGGCACTGAACAGGTCGATGCGCTGCCCGCAGGCGCTGAAGTGCGCGCGGTAGGCGTCCGGCTCGTCATAGCGGTCGAGCAGGTTGATGTAGTCACGGCCCTGCTTGCCCCAGGCGGCCAGCAGGGGGTGGCCGACCCCGCAGGCCGGGCGTTGCAGCTGGCGGCGGTAGGCGTGGCGCAGCAGGTCCTTGTCGGCGACGATGTCGCCCCAGTAGTGCTGGCAGGGGTTGTGGACGCACAGCAGCACTTGGCTGAAGCGCGACAGGGCGGCCAGCGCCTCGACCATCTGTGCCGGCAGCGAAGAGATGCCGAACACCAGTACGCGGCGCGGCAGTCCCGCCGGGCGCTCCTGCAGGGCGGCCAGCTGGGCGATGAAGCGTGGATGGACACCGGCGCGGCTGGCCGCCAGTTCGGCGCTGCCGACATCGGCGAGCAGGGCCCGCCAGAGTGCTGCCTGCCAGCGTGAGTCGGCATCCAGCGGGCGGATGCCCTGGCGCGAGGTATGCAGCTGGTCGCGTCCGGCAGCCCAGTCCTGCAGCCAGTCGGCGCGATACACCTGGTACTGGTCGAACAGGTCGGCCAGCCGCTCGGCCAGCTGGTGGCGCTTGCGCAGGTCCTGGTCATCGGCGAGAAAGCGTCGCAGCGGGGCGAAACACGGCTCATCCAGCAGGCCGGGCAGCAGGCGCATCAGCCGCCAGGTCAGCGGCGCCTTGTCCAGCGGCGACTGGCGGGCAATGCTCGCGCTGCCCAGCACGTTGCGGTAGGTCTGCCAGAGAAAGCGTGCCGGCAGCTCGACCTGCACGGCGGCGGCAATGCCGGCGCGGTCTTCGGCGAGGGCCTGCTTGAGCCACTGGGCAATGCCGTTGCTCTGCACCAGCAGCACTTCGTTTTCCAGGGGATGCAAGGGGTAGCGGCGCATCCAGGTCAGCGCCAGTTCGCGCAATGCTTCCAGGTGGTTGCCATGGATCACCATGAAACCGGGCGTGAGTGCCTCGTCGTCGTGCATCTTGGATTCCTTGCCGGTCGCCGCCGGCACAGCATACGTCATCCCTGTGCCGCGGGGGCCTGGAACACCATGGCCTTCAGCGCGCATTGCGGGTCGCGGTCGGCGAACTCCGGCGGATTGTCCAGGCGCTGCACGAACTGCAGGCTGGGCGCGGCCTCGGCCATGCTGTGCAGGAGAAACTCAGTGCCGACTTCCGGGGCGTTCACGCAGGCCAGCACCAGGCCCTGCGGGGCGAGCAGTTCGGGCAGCCGGCGCAGTACGCGGGGGTAGTCCTGGCTGAGCACGAAGCTGCCTTTCTGCAGGCTCGGCGGGTCGATGATGATCAGGTCGTAAGGGCCGAGCTTGCGCAGCTTGCCCCAGGAGCGGAACAGCTCATGGCCGAGAAAACTCACCCGCTCCAGAGGCTGGCCGTTCAGCCGGTGGTTGTCGCGGCCCCGGCTGAGCGCGGCGCGGGCCATATCCAGGTTGACCACCTGCTGCGCGCCGCCGGCCAGCGCCGCCACGGAAAAGCCACAGGTGTAGGCGAACAGGTTGAGCACCCGGCGTCCGGCGGCCTGCTCGCGCACCCACTGGCGGCCCAGGCGCATATCGAGGAACAGGCCGTTGTTCTGCTTGCTGCCCAGGTCGAGCAGATAGTGCAGGCCCTGCTCGCTGACCTGGCACTGTTGCACGGGCGTGCCGTGCAGCCACAGCGCCGGGCTGTCGGCCAGGTAGCGCAACTGCAGGAGCAGGCGCTCGGCACCGCTGCTGGCCCACTGTGGCTGGCGGGTCAGCGCGTGCAGGCTGTCCTGCAGCGCGGCCAGTGCCGCCGCGCCGGGGTCGCGGTACAGGCAGACCAGCAGCGTGCCCTGCAGCCAGTCCACGGTCAGCTGTTCCAGCCCCGGCCAGCAGCGCCCGCGGCCGTGCAGCAGGCGGCGTACCTCGCTGGGCGGCGAGGCGAGGCACTGCAACAGGTGTTGCTGCAAGGTGGCGAGAACGTCTGGAGTCATGTGCTGGGCCTGCTGAGTGGGGCGGGCATTTTACGCGCTGCTGGCGCGCCGTGCTCAGGGGGCGGCCGGCTCCAGCAGCAACAGGCCGCGACTGTGCTGGCGGATGGCCTGCGGGCTGCTGTGCATGGGTTGGTAGCGCCCCTCCAGGTAGTCGCTGGCCTGGTCGCGGTAATGCCGGTCGAAGCGCACACCAGTTTGCCCGAGCGGGTTGATGCCGAGTGCCGTATGGCTGTCGGCCAGGTCGATCAGGCGCCGCGTGGATGGCCCGTAGACCACCGGCCAGGGCGCCGGGCTGAGCTTGTGCGAGAGGTTGTTGGGGGTTTCGTGACCGCCGGGGGCAGGGAACGGGCCGACATTGAACAGCCAGCTCAAGGGGGCCTTGACCCCCAGCGGGTGCGGGTGGCTGAGGCGATGGGCCTGCCCCCACTGCCAGTCGCTGCGCGGGCCGAACTGCGCATCGAGATGCGCCAGGCTGGCGCGCCAGGCCCGGGCGATGATCTCCGGCGGCGTCTCGTGGCTTGCCGTGTCGCGGCGGTCCCACCAGGGGCTGAGTGGGTCGGCCAGCAGGCGCGGCAGGGCGCTGTCGATCACCCGGGTCTGCAGCAGGTTGTCGAAGAAGGCATCGCCCAGCTCGTCATGGAGGATTTCCCGGGTCAGCTGGTAGAGCAGCTGGTTGAACAGCACCGCGGCGCGCGAGTCGAGCGTATGGCTGCCGTCCCAGCGGGCCAGTTCCTCGACCAGGGCCTGTTCATCGGCGCTGGCTGTCGCACGCAGCGCGTCCAGCAGGCTGGCCAGTACCCGTTGCGGGTAGCCGCTGGCGCTGTCCAATTGCAGCGCCTGGCTGTTCTGCAGGTCCCAGCGCACGCCGGGCTGGCGCAGCTGGCGGTCGAGCTGCGCGGCGCGGTCGGCGAGGTTGTAGTAGCCGGGCACGGCTACATCCTGCGGCGCCTGGTTGGCCGACAGCACATAGCCGCGTGGCGGGTTGACCTCCTGGGGATTGGCGCTGAACGGCAGGAAACCGTCCTTGCGGGCCTCGCCACGGCTGGCATCGAGGATGAACGCCGGGTCGACGCCGGCCGGGCGGCGCGGCAGGTGCGCCGCCGCCCACCAGGCGATATCGCCGTCGGCACTGGCCCACACCAGGTTCAGCCCCGGTGCGCCGATCAGCGCGGCGGCGGCCTCGGCGCGCGGCAGGCTGTCGGCGCGGTTGAGCTGGTAGAAGGCGTCAAGCAGCGGGTTGTCGCTTTCCAGAAAGGCCCACCACATGGCCAGCGGTGTGTCGCCCTGGGGGTTGGGCAGCGCCGCGTTGATCAGCGGGCCGTTGGGCGAACGGTACAGGGTGAGGCGGTGTGGCGCGGCGTCCTTGACCAGGATGGTCTCCTGCTCGACCTGCAGGTCCACCCAGCGCCCTGCATGCCAGACCTGCAGCGGGTTGTCCGGGTTGCGTCGCTCGGCGATCAGGTCGAGGTCATCGTTCTGGAACATGGTGATGCTCCAGGCAAAACGCTGGTTGAAACCCAGCAGGGCGTGTGGGTTGAGCGCCTGAAAGTGGCCATAGAGTTCCAGGCCCGGACTGCTCAGGTGCGCTTCGTACCACACCGCCGGTGCGGCAAAGCGAATGTGCGGGTCACCGGCCAGCAGCGGCTTGCCGCTGGCCGTATAGGTGCCGGCGATGGCCCAGGCGTTGCTGCCCTCGAACTGCGGCAGGCCGCTTTGCGCCAGGCTGTTTAGGCTCAGGCTGGCCAGCTGCTGCAGGTCGTGCCAGTCGCCTTCTGTCAGCGGCAGGGCGGCGCTGGTCGCTGGGTTTTCCATGAACGGCGCCAGGTAAGCGGCGCCCAGCTGGTCGCGGATATGCGTGAGCAACGGCTCGCTGCGCAGCGCGGCGGCGAAGCTGTAGGCCATGTAGCCGGCGATGGCCAGGCTGTCCTCGGCGCTGAACGGGCGCGGCTCCAGGCCGAGCAGGTCGAACTCCAGCGGTGCCGGGCGGCTCGCCTGGTAGTGGTTGACCCCCTCCAGATAGGCCTGCAATGCCAGGAAGGCCGGGCTCTGCTGGTCGCTGCGCGCCACGTACTGGCGGGCGTGCTGGCGCAGGCGCAGGGTGCGGAACAGCCGGTCGGTATCCAGCAGTGCCGCGCCGAACACCTCGGCCAGCTCGCCATTGGCCAGGCGGCGCAGCATCTCCATCTGGAACAGGCGGTCCTGGGCATGCACGAAGCCCAGCGCCCGGTACAGGTCGGCGTCGTTCTGCGCACGGATATGCGGCACCCCGCGCTCGTCGTAGCGCACCTCTACCGGCGCCTGCAGGCCAGGCATGCGCAACCGGCCGTCGCGCAGCGGCTGCTTGTCGGCCAGGTAATAAGCTGCCAGCCCGAGCAGGGCGACGAGCAACAGCAGAGCAGACAGCAACAGGCGTTTCATCGGTGCTTTTCCTGGGCAACAAAACAGCGATTGTGCCGCTGCGGGTGGCCGCTGCCCAGTGTTCGCGGCTGCTAGACTGACTATTGCAAAGCACCTCGCCGCCCATAGGAAAAAGCCATTGGCCGTGTGTGGACAAGGCTGCTTTCATGCCGGCCCACGATACCCCCTGGAGTTGCCTTGATGGGCGATGATGTACGCAGCGACCGCCTCAAGGTCGACACCAGCGAGTTGCAGATCGGCATGTTCGTGGTCGAGCTGGATCGCCCCTGGACGCATACCAACTTCCTTTACCAGGGCTTCCGTATCCGCCAGGCCGAGGAAATTCGCCTGCTCCAGGAAGCCTGCGCCTATGTGTGGGTGGATGCCCGCCGTACACAAAGCAGTAGCGAGCAGGCGCTGGAAAATGCCGCGCAACAGGCGCCGCTGCAGGCGCAGATCGCCAAGGTCGAGTTCAACCAGGCGGTCGACCAGGCGGCGCCGGTCTGGCATGCCGCCCGCGAGGAATCGTTGCGCATCCTGCAGGCGGTCAAGCTGGGCCAGGAGCTGGACGTGGCGGCCGTCAAGACGGTGGTCAAGGCGTGTGTCGACAGCATCCTCAGCAACCCGTCGGCCATGCTCTGGCTGGCGCGCATCAAGAACAGCGACGACTACACCGCCGAACACTCGCTGCGCGTGGCCATCCTCTCCATTGCCCTGGGGCGCGAGCTGGGTCTGCCGGCCTACCAGCTGGAACAGCTTGGGGTTTGCGGCATGTTGCATGACGTGGGCAAGATCAAGGTGCCCAGCGCCATCCTCAACAAGCCCGGGGCGCTGACCAGCGAAGAGCTGCGCATCATGCAAAGCCATGCCAGCGAAGGGCGCAAACTGCTGATGAGCAACCAGCAGGTCACCGCCGCCACGGTCGACGTGGCCTACACCCATCATGAGCGCCTGGATGGGCGTGGCTACCCGCGGGGGCTGGATGCCAGCCGCATTCCCTATTTCGCCAAGCTGGTGGCGGTGGTCGACAGCTACGACGCGATCAACAGCGACCGCATCTACAGCAAGGGGCGCTCCAGCCTGGAATCCCTGCGCATCCTGCTGGATGCCGCCAACACCCACTTCGACGAAGAACTGGTAGGCCATTTCATCCGCATGATCGGCATCTACCCGCCTGGCGAGATTGCCGAATTCAGCAATGGCGAAGTCGGCATCGTCATCGGCTGCGACCCACAGAGCAAACTCAAGCCGCGCGTGCTGGTCGTGCTGGACGCCCAGCAGCAGCCCTGCCGTGAGCGGATTGTCGACCTGGCACGTGGCGACCGCGACCCGGCCGGCCGCGCCTACCGTATCCGCGAAATCCATGGCAGCGGCGCCTTTGGCATCGACATCGAAGCCTACCGGCGCAAGGGCCTGGTCATTCCTCCGGGTCTTTAGCCGGCGGCGTCTCCACGCCCCAGGCCTCGGCCCAGTCCGCGCCGAAGGTTTCCGCCGGGTGCTGGGTGCGGTCCGTACCATTGCCACAGGCCAGCGCATCGGCCGGACAATAGCGATCACAGCCCCAGCAGATACGCTCGGGATGGGGCGGGTTGACAGGGAATTTCTTGGCCATCACAGCACTCCCGTAACAGGCGCTGAACGTCGCGCCACGGTCTGTGGACAACGGCAATGGCGCGGCTGTCACAGTCTGGGCTGTTTAGGCGACGTACGGGGTGAGTGACCCTCATGCCCGAAGTTTGCGTCCCTGCTTGACTTTGTACATTTCGCGATCCGCAAGCTTGATCGCGTCCTCCGTCGTCATGCTTTCAGGCATGACTGCCACGACGCCGACACTCGCACCCGCATAGTTCAGATCGCCGATGCCATGGCCCAGTTCATAGTGTCCAGTCGTTGCTTTGGTCAAACGCTTCTGCAGCAGCTCTGCGGTATGGCGCATGCCTGTTTCCAGATCCTCTTGTTCGGACAAGTCACCCAGGGCGAACACGACGAACTCATCGCCTCCCGTTCGCCCGAGGATGTCGCTGGCCCGCAGGCAGTGCTGCAGTTTGTCGGCGACACCACGTAGGAATTGATCGCCGGCCAGATGGCCGTGGGTATCGTTGATCAGCTTGAAGCCGTCCAGGTCGACCACGCCCACCAGCAGGTACTTGAGCTCCCGCTCGGCCAGGGCGAACAGGTGGGCCGATTCGTTGAGAATGGCTCGCCGGTTGGGCAGGCCCGTCAGGGAATCGGTCAGGGCCAGCTTGGCTAGCTCGCCATTGGCGGCCTGCAGTCGCTCGACCAGTTGCTCGCGCTCGAGCGAATAGCTCAGCAGCCCCGACAGCAGCATGAGTAGTGGTTCGGCATCCGGCGCGCGAGGCACCTTGGCCGAGCTGGCCGCACAGACCGTGCCCAGCAGCCGGCCATCGTGGGAGCGGATCGGCGCGCTGACATAGGTCTTGATGCCCAGGGCCGCAGCAGCTTCCGAATCTCCCCAGCATTCGGTGACGTTGTCCGAGTACAGCCTGTTCTCTTCCAGGGCCCGCTTGCACAGCGTATCGGCCCAGGGCACAACCAGTCCCTCAGGGATGACCATGTTGCCAACGTTGCGGGAATACTCGATGCGCTGGACTCCCTCCTCGGCATGGATGGTCGTCAGATAAGTCGACTCCATCCCGGTGACCTGGCCGAGCAGCGTGAGCAGGGGGCGTGTCAGCTCTTCCAGTGTGCGGGCCTTGGGAACGGTTTCGGAGAGAAGCGAAAGTATCTGATCCATTGCGTTACTTCTATGTTGGGAATGGACTTGAGAGATTTTAGCCAAAGAGCGGAATCTCGCTGCCTTCCATGCGCCAAGGCATGACGAGCTAGTACTCGCGCAGCTGTAGAGACACGACAGGTGAACAGGCTGTGTGGCACGGTTTAGGCACAGATTTGGTACAGCCCGAGAAACAGTCGAAAAGCGGCGCTAACGGCCGTGCGCATCACAACCC